>Ga0126381_100006176_pt1 | contig 13253 bp, 10 predicted proteins | sample PanSoiMetPlot_28_FD_96465 | JGI IMG/M metagenome (GOLD analysis project Ga0126381, IMG submission 96465) | Tropical forest soil microbial communities from Panama - MetaG Plot_28 | ecosystem: Environmental > Terrestrial > Soil > Tropical forest > Bulk soil | place: Panama | collected 2016-02-17
CCTGCCCGGAGTCGGCAAGGTGATGGAAGAAAAGCTAAAGGGTTTAGACGTGACGACAATCGCTCATCTGCGGAAGATGGAGTTAGCAGCACTCGAAGGCCGCTTCGGCCGCTTTGGCGTGCGCCTCTACGGGCTGGCGCGCGGACTCGACAAAAGCGAAGTGATCCCCGACCGGCCCACAAAATCCATTTCCGCCGAGGACACTTTTGAACGCGACGTGCTGTTGACCGAGATGGACGCGATGATCCGCAAACTCGCCGAACACACCTGGGCCGCATCACGCAAAGAATCCCGAATCGCTCGCACCGTGGTCCTCAAACTAAAGACCGCCGAGTTCAAGATCATCACTCGCAGCCGTACGCCCGTTTCTCCTCCCTCCTCTTGCGAGGAGTTAACGAACATCGCGCTCTCGCTCCGAGATCGTGTCGGCCTGAACCCAGGCCAGCGTTTCCGCCTCGTCGGCGTCGGCCTAAGCAACTTCCGCGATCCCGAAGACTCCTCCGCGCAGCCCGCTCTTTTTGCCTGACCCCAAATGCATTCTGCGACCGAGCGAGACCTTCCAACAGTGCGTTATTCCGCCCTCAGCGCATGCATGGGATCCACACTGGCGGCACGACGCGCGGGAATGACCGCGGCGACCAGCGCTGCCAGCAGAAGCAGCGACGTGGCCGCAGAGAGCATCAGCGGATCCCCCGGCGTTACTCCGAAAAGTTGGCTCCCGATCAGATGCCCTACGCCGATCGCCGCCGGAATGCCCAACGCCATCCCGATGCCGACCTGTCCGAAAGCTCCGCGCAGCACTAGAGTCAACACAGAACCGCGGTCCGCGCCCAGCGCCATTCGCACGCCGATCTCGCTCGTCCGCTGCTCCACGCCATAGGCCGTCACTCCGTAGAGTCCGACGGCAGCTAGCACCAGCCCGAGCGCTCCAAACAGCGATGTGAGACTGGCGATCATGTTCTCTTGAGAAAAGCCTGCGTGAATGACTTCCGGATAGGACCGAACGCCGCTCGTCACTAAATTCGGATCAACGTTCGCCAGCACCTTCTTCACCTGCGCTGCGACACCCGGCGGGTTGCTTGGCGCCCAAATCACGACGTTGTATAGGTAATGCGACCAGATTTCGCGTTCTTCTGCTTCGGGATCATCGAATTGTGTGCTTTGCGTTTCCGGTAGGAAATACATAGGCTGCGGGCCGCCGCCGAAGTCGATGTCGGAAGCGACGCCAACAATTTCGTACATCCCCGCATTCTTCTCAGGAACGGGGCCGAAGTGCTGCCCGATCGGGTTCTCATTGGTGAAGAATCTCTTCGCAAAAGCCTCATTGACCACCGCCACAGGATTCGTGCCCGCGTTGTCTGCGTCAATGATGGCGCGTCCCATCACGATCTCGTCCCCGAAAGTCTCAAAAAATCCTGGGGTCACGCGGGTTGAACCGGCTGAACCATGGTCCTCGGGTTTGCCCTCAATGCGGATGTTGTGAGTTACAAGCCAGCTGGGGGGCGCCTCCAGTATCGAACCGACCCGGCGGACGCCCGGGATGGTCCGCAGACGGTCCTCGATGTCTCTGAAGAGTGGCGCGAGTTGCTCCTGCTGGTAGCCCGAATCTCTAGGGTCGACCGAGGCCAAATAACGGCCGCTGGTTTCGAATCCGAAGTTCCGTTGCTCCCGATTGCGCAGGCTCTGGCTCAGCATCGCCGCGGCGCTTACGAGTACAAGCGATAGGGCTGCTTGTCCGATCACGAGTGCCTTCTGCGCCCATTGGCGATTGTGCGCCAAGGAGCGATTCACTCCGCGCAGTGCTTCGATGGGCTCGGCGCGCGAGACCATCCAAGCCGGTGCTAAGCCGAAGATGACGCCTGTGATCAGCGAAATTGCTAACGCGAAGAGCAGCACCGGAAGAGACGGCGCGGCGCTCACGGGAACCCAGCTGTCCGGTTCGGTGAAAGCAAGGTGCAGTATGAACTTGGCGCCAGCATACGCGACGACGACACCCACGACGGCCCCGAAGATGCTGAGCATGAGGCTCTCGGCCAGCGCGCCGAGCACCAGCCGTGCCGGGGACGCACCGAGAGCAGCTCGGACTGCCGTTTGATTTCGGTTCCTCAGTCCTCGCGCCAACAGCAGATTTGCGATGTTGGCGCAGGCTACCAGCAGCACGCAAAAGGCTGCCATCAGGAGCAACCACAAACTTTCTTTGTAGTCTTCGCGCATCAAAGAAACACCTGCCCCGCCCGGCGTCAGGTGCAGCGTCTGCTTCTCCCAGAGCGTCTTTTCCTGCGGCGTCATATCCGGCACGTGGCTCGCCAGCCATTGGTACAGCTCCACCTGAAGCTGCGCCTCGAGAGTTTTTGGATCGGCGCCGGAGCGGACGCGGCCGGTCACGTCGAGCCAAGCCAGTCGTGGATTCTTCAAGCGGGATGTTGCGCCAGCGATGAGCGGCTCGGTCGTCAATGGCAGCCAGAAATCGGGCATGTCCGCGGCAGCGATTTTTGCTCCGAAGAAGCCCGGCGGGGCGATACCGATAATCGTGAATGGCTGGCCGTTGAAATGGTACGTCGCTCCGACCATCGAAGGGTCGGATCCATACTTCCCTTGCCAGGCGTGGAAACTCAGCACGGCGACCGGCGGCGCTCCTTTGCGGTCGTCGGCATCGGTGAAAAAACGTCCGCGCCACGCAGAAATGCCGAACGTCTCAAAGAAATTGCCAGAGACGTACTCGCCGTTGGCCATTGCGACAGGAGCAGGCGAACCGGCGCGCCGCACGCTCAGGTGGGCATTAGCCTCGCCGATCTGGAACGCAGCCAGTTGCTCAAACGCAGGGGTGCCCGCACGAAAAAGCTTGTACGCCTCCCACGAAAACAGATTCCAGTCGTTCTGCGGCCGCTCGTTGCCGTTTCCCTGCGTGTATCCTTCCGAGTAGCAGCACTCGACGGCATCGCCGATACGCCAGAGCTGTTCGGGCTTCGCGACAGGCAGCGACCGCAGCATCACCTGCTGTACCAGCGTGAAAATTGCCGTGGTCGCCCCTATGCCAAGCGCGAGAGTCAGAACGGCTGTCATGGTGAATGCCGGTGACCGTCTCAGTTGCCGGAGGGAAAACTTGACATCACGCCGGACGCCGTCCAACGATGGAGTCGCAATGGAAAGGCGTTGCTTCATCCGCTCAAGGCCTCTTCGTGCGCCGGGCAAATCGGTTTGTAAGCGCAGCTTCGGCAAACCGAAGGCATGGGACGCGGCGGAAACGCTCCCGCGCGAATGTCCGCCGCCGCTTCCTGCACCATGTTTTGCGCTTCTTGAAGTTGTTTCCAATCGCGCGTGGTCACCTGAACCTGGTTGTCTTGCAAATAATGGAAGACCAGCCGCACCGGATTCCACTCGAAAATTTCTTTGGCCGCCAAAGCGTACAAGCTGAGCTGCAAATCTTTTTTTGCCAGCGACTCCTTCTTGGGCCGGCCCGTTTTGTAATCCACAATTTCCACGTCGTTGCGGCCCAGCGAATTCACTTGGTCCATCCGCCCCGTGATAATGACGTTGTGCTCTAGCGGCAATTCGAACCGTTTTTCCTGCTCGAGGACCTGCGGCGGCGCGGCCATCACGGCCGCATGAAACGCGCGCAACTGCTCGATGCCGTCCTTCTTGTATTCCGCCTCCTGATATTCGTCTTCGAAGCCTACCGAGCGCCATTCCAATTCAAAAATCCGCTGCACGTCTTCAAACGGCAGCTTATTTCCTTTGCGCAGCTCGCCGAGGAAGCGTTTTACAGCGTTGTGCATGATGCTGCCGAAGCTGAGCGACGCCTTCGGCCCTTCTTTCAGGGACCACAGATACCCGAACAAATACTGTTGCGGGCACGTCCGGTAGCCGTTCACCGCCGAAGGGCTCAGCGTCAACGGCTCCGCTGACGGAGGACGAAAGGTCTCCGCCCAATCCGAGATGCGCGAGAAAATCTTCGCGGGGCCTTGCACAGCAGGAAAAAGGTCCAAGCTGCCTGATCCTGGCCCCTTCGCCGCAGCTTTCTCCGAAATCGCCGGCAACTTCGGCGTCAACTGGCGCACGTCCCGCCGTCGCACCGCAGGCTCCATCAAAATGTCTTCGATAAATACAGGGACTCTGCCTTTTGGCTCGGTCAGCGTGGTAAGCGTAAACCTCTCCTGCGCGCGCGTCAGCGCCACGTAAAAAAGCCGCCGCTCTTCCTGAATGTGGAACTGCTCCGCCGGTTCGCCTTCCTTCATCAGCCTCGCGGGAAACTCGAACACGCGCGGCCTTTCGTTCGCGGGAAACTTCTTGTTGTTCACGCGCAGCAGAAAAACGTGCGGAAACTCCAGCCCCTTCGCGCCGTGCGCGGTCATCAGCTTCACCGCGTCCGCGGGCGCGTCGTCTTCCAGGGCGATCACTCCTCCGGCCTGGTCAAAATAGTCGAGGTACTCGATAAACTCGGCCAAGCCGCGCGTGTCGCTCTTTGGCTCCCATTCCGTCGCAAACTCGCTGAGCCGCCCAACATATTTGTAATCTTGCTCGCTCGCGCGTTGCGCCACTTCCAGCCATTCGAGCAAATCGGTCAGAATCTCGCGCGCTGTCTGCCGCCGCATGGTTCTGCGATGGTGGGCGAGGAACTCCAGCAGCGGCGCGAGCCGCGCTTTCTGTCCGTCAAACGGCAACTCGGCTTGCGGCCCTTCGAGAGCGTCGTAAAGTGCTGTGCCGCGTTTTTTCGCGGCGCGTTCGGCAAGCCGCACCAGGTCTATCGCCTGCAAATTCCACGCCGGGGCCGAAAGCACTCGCGCGCAAGCAATGTCGTCAAACGGCCGCGCGATCCATCGCAGATACGCCAGCACATCCCTCACCAGGGGATGTTCCAGGATGGAAAGCCGGCTGATGACAAAAGGAATCTTTCTCGCGGAAAGTTCGCGGACGAGTTCGTCGCGGTGCGCGTGCTGCCGGTACAAAACGGCGCAGTCCAGCCACCGGCGGCCCGCCGCATGGATCCGCTGCAACTCGCCCGCTACCCATCGCGCCTCTTCTTCGTCGGAGGCGAACTCGACAATGCGAATCTTCTCGCCTTCGGGGCGAGTCGCGCTCAGGAATTTCTTGGGGAAGTCCGCGCTAACCGTGTTTTGCCCAATCACCTGGGTGGCCACGCGCAAAATGTTGGGCGTCGAGCGGTAATTTTCCGTCAGGCTGACGCGGAATTTGTGCGAATCGTCCCCAGCCTTCCACTCGGCAAATTTTTCAAGGAAAAGTTGAAAACTCGCGAACGACGCCCCGCGAAACCGGTAAATTGCCTGGTCGTTGTCGCCGACGGCAAAAATGTTCCGCGATTCGCCCGCCAATAATTCAAGCAATCGAAGCTGCGCGATGTTCGTGTCCTGAAATTCGTCCACCAGAATGTAGCGGTAGCGCTGCCGCAGCGATTCTCGCAAATGCGCGTCGGTTTCCAACAAAGCCACCGCGCTGGGGATCAGCGATCCTAGAGAAACGCGCTTCTTTTCGCGCAGCAGTTCCTGGCTGGCGCGATACGCGCGCGCAATTTCCTGTTCGCGCGCTACCATCTCCTCGCGTTCGGCCAGAGTATCGGCGTCAAGAAAGGCGCGCTCCGCATCCAATTCGCGCGCGAGCAAGTCCGCGTACTGCTGATAATCTTCCGCGGATACCAGTTCATCCTGGCAGCGCGAGAAAAACTCCACAAAGTCGCTGAGAAATTCTCCGGGCTCCGCCAGCCGGCGGTATTTGTCGAGCTGCAACCGCGCCAGGTTCCTACGCAACAGGATCCAGTGATCCTCTTTGCCGAGCAGCACGCGCTGCGGATCCGTGTCTTTGAGTAGAGACTCGCAAAAGGAGTGAAAAGTATCGAGCGTCACGGCTTTTCCACGATCGCCGGTGGTTTTCACCACGCGCGCCTTCATTTCGCCAGCGGCTTTTTTCGTGAACGTTAGCCCGAGGATGTTTTGGCCGGTAAGCTCTGGATTCGAATCGAGCAGGCGCCGGATGCGCTCGGTAATGACGCGCGTCTTCCCCGTTCCCGCGCCCGCGATCACGAGCAACGGTCCTTCGCCGTGCAAAATCGCACGCCGCTGCGCCTGGTTCAACCGCAAGCCGCTCTCTTCGAGCGGCGCCATCTCAAACAGTGTCGCCATGAATTACAAAGGTTAGCCGAATTCCCGGCGAACACGAAATGAACAGGCGCTTGGCGGAGAGTTATCTTGAAACGGGGCGATTCCACTTATCGACCTCGAGACCGCAATGGTCGCAAGTCCACCCGCCCCATAGCGCCTGTCCCAAGTAACGGGGGACGCGGATTTGTCCGTGCGTTTTGTGACATCCGGGACATGCAAACTGCCCTGCAAGGTTAACACCCCATCGCGTCTTGAAAATGGTCCCGTGAACTACAAGGAGCATCCCCAAGCCCAAGATTCCACCGATGATCAATAGCTCTGTCATGAGTGCGCTTCTTAGGGTTGCGGTTTGCGCTCCACGCTGTCGTCGGTAGATGCCGTAGAAGAAAAGAGCGTGGCGCGCCCGGAAAGCTCTCCCGACGCCACTTTGGTATTGATCTCGGCCGATTTGCCGCGCGCGATGCTCAATGATTCCCACCTTCCAGTGGCTTTTGTGGTGAGGTGCTTTGCCAAAAAAAGAATTTGGCCGACGTGATGCGCATAATGCGCGAGCTGCCGGCTAATCGCCTGCATCACGGAATACGGTTCCGTCCGAATCGTTATCGTCCGCGTCAAGTCTGCTTCCGTCAGCGGTTCGAGCGCGTCGAAAACATATTTCCATCCGCGCTCCCACAATTCCATCAACGCCGCGCGCGTCTTGGGAGCATCCTCGAACTCGGTGTCGCGACTGCGGTCCGGTTTCTCCCCGTCGGTGGTTAGGAAATCCATCCACCGCGACCGCATGTTCCCCGCCATGTGCTTCACGATGATGGCGATGGAATTGGATTCTGCGTCGAGCACCGTAAACAATCCTTCGTCCGGACACTGTGTCATGGCCCGCTCGCCCAGCTTCTTGTAATAGCGGAAAAGCCCGATGGAGTCTTTGACATACGACGTCGAGAGTTGGTGTGGCATACGGTTATTTTGTCTCCTTGCTACGCGCTGTCAACCGGAGGATGCGAGTCACATTCGGAGTTGCTTGTAAAATGTTCGCTAAACCGGAAGATATTTGGTCTAAATTCCGGCAGAGCCCTTGGAAGTCGCAGCGGCCTTTGTTCCTTCGTAGTGCGGCTTGATAAACGCGTTGCAGATCAGATTTACGGCAGCCGCCAGCGTCCGAAAGAGAATTGAGAAAATTAGGAATCCTAGCCTAACGTCGCTATCACTCGCTCGATTCCAATACCCGTTTACAACTAAAGGCAGATCGGTTGCCTCCTTCACCAATTCTTGGGCTCTTCTCTTTGCATCGCGCTTTTCCGCCATATCCTTTAATTTGGTGCCGATCAGCCCGGCGGTTGGCCCCAAGATGGCGCCGATCACCGCTGCACTCGTGCTGTCCAAAGGCATAAGCACCTCGCGTGGCTCTGCCGAAATGCCAATTGATGAATTGCAGATTATGGCGCGCTCTAGCGTGCCTGAACAACAGCAAACGCCCGATGTCGGAGTATTCGCGCGGCGTTCGAAAGCAGCGCTTGACAATTCGCTTTTCATTCGCCTATGATAGCGGCCCTGCGAAACCGCCTGCTAAGGCAGTCGCAAAGGGGTAAGGTCTTCGCAAAAGGAATTCACAATTCTGTTGTATAGAAGCTTGGGAGGAATCAGCTATGACCATTGGACAATCGCTGTTGCCGGAATTCGATCAGGAAATGCAAGGCACGCGCAAAGTACTCGAGCGCTTGCCGGACGAAAAGTGGAGTTGGAAGCCGCACGAAAAGTCCGGCACGCTCGGCTGGCTCGCCGGCCACGTTTCCAATATGGTGAGCTGGCTGCCGTACACGATCCAGACCGAAGAATTGGATTACGCTCCGGTGGGTGGCCCCGCTTACGAGCCTCCCAAGATCACCAACCGCAAGGAAGCGCTTGCGGAGTTCGACAAGAACGTCAAGGACGCAAAGGCCGCGCTGCAAAGCGTCAGCGACGCCGAAATGATGAAGAGCTGGCGGCTGCTCGCCGGCGGCCAGGAAATTTTCGCCATGCCGCGCATCGCCGCAATCCGCGGGATGGTGCTCAATCATCACTACCATCACCGCGCGCAGCTCACGGTCTATTTGCGCCTCCTGAATGTTGCGGTGCCCGGCCTCTACGGCCCGAGCGCCGACGAGGCGCAACCCAGCGCCGCCTCCGCCAATTAGCAGCAGTGGCACAGACTTCGAGCTGTGCTCTTCGAGTCTTTGTAAGGCGCAGCTTTACCCTGAGAGCATTCGCAGGGACTGCTGCGCCCTTTTTTGCGCACTTTCATTCACGGCCGTCATCCTGAGGTGAATCGACGAGGTTCGCCGAACGATCTCAACTTATCCCGCGCTCAAAGGCATCCATTCCTGCAACGCGCTATACTACTGTTCGTCGCTCCTCTGTTGTTCGGCCTTCGGAGGTCCCCATGAACACCGAAACTCCCGTCATTCTTTCCGCCGTCCGCACGCCCATCGGAAAATTCCAGGGCGGCCTCGCCGGATTCTCCGCACCCGAACTCGGCGCGAAAGTCGTCGCGGAAGCCATTCGACGTGCTGGCCTCAAACCCAAGCAAGTGGATGAAGCCATCCTGGGCAACGTCGTGCAAGCCGGACTCGGCCAAAATCCCGCGCGCCAGGCCGCTCTCAAAGGCGGTTGCGAACCGCGCGTCGCCGCCATGACCATCAACAAAGTTTGCGGCTCCGGCCTCAAAGCGGTCGCGCTTGCGGCGCAAGCGGTCCAGTTGGGCGAATCGGAAATCGTCGTCGCCGGCGGCATGGAGTCCATGTCGAATTGCCCGTACCTTTTGCCGCAAGCGCGCACCGGTTATCGCCTCGGCGATGGAAAACTCGTCGACTCCATGATTAACGACGGCCTGTGGGACGCGTACGAGAATTTTCACATGGGCATGACCGGCGAACTCGTCGCCGAAAAATACGGCATCACGCGCGAAGAGCAGGACCTGTTCGCCGTCGCAAGCCATCAGAAAGCCGTTCGCGCGCGCAAGTCCTGCTTTTTCGAAGCGCAGATTCTTCCGGTCGAAGTACCGCAGAAAAAAGGCGATCCCGTCGTCATCAAGTATGACGAGTCGCCGCGCGAGGACACTTCGCTCGAAGCGCTCGCGAAGCTAAGGCCCGCGTTCAAAAAAGACGGCACGGTCACAGCCGGAAATGCTCCTGGCACAAACGATGGCGCAGCTGCTCTCATGGTCACGAGCGAACGCAACGCGTCGCGCCTCGGCAAGCAACCTACGGCGCGCATCGTCGCACAAGCCGTGAGCGGCGTCGAGCCCAAGTGGGTGATGATGGCGCCAGTGGACGCGGTTGAAAAGTTGCTAGCAAAAACCGGCTGGGACCGCGACAAGGACGTGGATCTCGTCGAGTTGAACGAAGCGTTTGCGGTGGCCGCGATTGCCGTCACGCGCCAGCTCAAGCTCAATCCCGAAAAAGTCAACGTGAACGGCGGCGCCGTGGCCCTCGGCCATCCCATAGGCGCGAGCGGCGCGCGCGTCCTCGTGACGCTGCTCTACGAATTGCAGCGCCGCAACCTCAAGCGCGGCATCGCCGCCCTCTGCCTCGGCGGCGGCAACGCCGTCGCCCTCGCCGTCGAACGCTATTAACTCAGCTGCTGGCAGGACCATCCGAAGCACAATTGGCGACTAACGTCACTCACGGAGGGTGTCCGATTACTTTTTCCGCTGAGAGGTGCTGAGCCCGGAAGAGGCAAGGAGGAGTTGGGCCTGGGCCGGATCAAGCGGCTCAATGTATACCGACGGCCGGTGCTCGGTACGTTCATCGACATAGGCGTGGAAATAATAGATCTGACCAGGTTCAGCGGTGAGGCTGGCCGCGGAAGCGAGTTTCGACAAGCGTTCAAGCGAAGATTGCCAGGAAGCACATAGACGATGGTTGCCAGGCTCTACCGAGAAAAAAATGTAGGAATCACCGTGAGTCGCACCGACCCAGGAGCCGTCCAGACCGAGTTTTAGGGTAACGGCACCGATCTTAAAGGCCACTGGGTTGGTTTTCTCGTCTTCGAAAATGTAAACCAGAGATTTGCCGGATTCCGGTTGCGCAAGGAGATGCGACTTCTTGTCGGTCTTGACATCGAAGTTCACATTGCTGGAACCGCATCCGGCAGCGGTGCGAGCGGTGGCGGCTTGGTCTTGCGCGAATGTTGACGGTGCAAACAGAAGCAGCAAAAACAAAGTTTTGAACATGATCGACTCCTCGCCCTGGCAGTTATCCTTACTCGCGCTAACACAGCCCTTTACAAAAAGTCGCGGAAACGCGAAGGAAGGTTTCGGAAGTGGTTTCTGCTTCGACTGGTCTTACGCGGAGCCTTGGACCGAGGCTTGCGGCGACGGCGCGACATTCAAATCGGTGCCGCAGTAAGGGCAGAACTTGTCGAGTTCGGCGACTTCGCGCTTGCAGTTCGGGCAAGACGGCTGCAGATTGCATTTGCAGTTGGGGCAGAAATTGAACCGCGCGCTGACGGACGCGCTGCACTGCGGGCACGGATACGGCAGCGGCTCGCGCATCAGAAAATAAATCACGTGGCCCATGATCAGCGTCTCGGGTATCAGGATGAGCGTCAAAAGCGTCCACAAAGCGGCGTTCATCCCCCGACGATACGCATCCCGGTTGATGTAGGCCGTCAAGAAAATGAGGATCGCCATGAGGAGTGAAACCGTGGTGACAGCCGCGGCCATGACCAGCCCTTCCAGCACCGGGTAATCCATAAGATCAGGAGCAATCGTTGCCTCATTGTGCCGGAGGTTCCAATGATTGACCGAAATAGCGATAACCATGGCAGTCACGTAGAGAAAGCCCACGAAGATTACGAGCCATTTCGGAATGATGCGGAATTCGTCCCAGAAGCGCAGATTTTCTTTTTTTCTGCGCAGACGAATCAGCCGTACCCTCTCGTTGAAAGAACTCGTGACTTTTTGTGAGTAATCAGCCATTTTTCTCCTCTAGCCACTCCGTACTCTTGATGCCGGCCACCCGTCGTTCCGAATCACGTGCAGCGCGATGAAGTCCGCCTCAGCTCTTCGCTTCGCTCGGGATAAGAAGGCGCCTCTACAACTGCGCGCGCCTAACTCAACGTCCGGGTTTCATCCAATCCGGCTCTTCGGATTGCCGTGTGCTTTCCACCAGCATGACAATCACCGCGAACGCCGCGGGAATGGTCCACCAGAGGCCAAAGCCGATTTCCCAAACGATTTTGGGCGCACCCGAAATGCGGCCGAACCATGCGAAAAGCCGCCAGACGTACGGCGCGCTGGCCATGCCAAAAATCCAGGAGGCGGCGCACGCGAGCCAGAGCATGCGGCGCTTCGGTTCGCGCTCGCGCAGTTCCATCGCACGCAATCGCACGCGGAATTGCGTGCGGCTTGCGAGATCGGCGGGCAGCGGAATCGCCGCTGTGCGAAGCGCACGTAACGCGCGATCCGTTTGCCGCGCATGCTCGTTGCAAAATTCGCAGTCCTGCAAGTGCGCGTCGAGCCAGTCGCTCTCCGATTGCGCGAGTCCTTCCACGCGGCCTTCGGCAACCAGTTTTAGCGCGCGGTCGTGCACGTTCTCGCTCATGCCGCACCTTCCTGAAGCGCGCCGCGCAGCGCTTCGAGCCCGCGATACAACCGCGACTTCACCGTCGAAGCCGGAATGTTCAAAACTCCGGCCATCTCTTCGATCTGCAATTCTTCCTGAAAACGGAGAACCAAAACTTCGCGGTAAATCGCACCAATTCTTCCGAGCGACGCCTGCACGTTCTGTTCGCTTTCTTGCGCCAGAACTTGATGCAACGGCGATGGCTCGCTTTCATTCGCGATTTGCATCGGCGTTTCCTGCTCAGGATCCGTGAGCGCATCGAGGCTCTGGGCTTTTTTGGTGCGCTGCCAGTCGATCACCAGGTGGCGCGCGATGGCGAAGAGCCACGCTTCGAATCTCGATTTGCCATCGTACTGATGGCCGCGCTCGAGCACGCGAATCCACGTCTCCTGAAAAAAATCCTCGGCGCGCGCTTTGTCGCCCGTGATGTAAAGCAAGTAGCGGAAAAGCCGGTATTGATATTGCTCGATGAGGCGGTCAAGCAAATCGGGATCGCGCTTCTGCAGACCGCGCGCGATGCTTTTCATTTCATTGCGCATCAATGTGGAAAACGACACCGCTGGAGCGAACGCATTCGCACCAAAGAAGGCCGTTGCTTGCGGGACCGACGGGCATGAGGTCGTAGGGGTCATTCTAACTGGTATACGGGTTCGAATTACAAAAAGACGCAAGGAGGGGCTTTCGACACTAAGTATGCCGATATTAACGAGTTACAAGGGCCGGAGGTTTTGCGAGCCCGGGAAAAAGTGCCGCCATGTAGATTGTTTGGCCATGTAGATGGCGCCGCCATGTAGTTGTCCAGGGAATGGAGGTTCAAGCAAGGGTGGCTTTCAAGCCGCTTAGCAGTACTGGAGAAAGCAGGCTACGTGGCGATCGAGAAGAGGTTCAAGGGAAAGTACCCGCAGACGATTTGTGGCATGACGAAGAAGGGGCGCGAGGCGCTGGCCCTGGATGCGGAAATGTTGAACAGATAACGAAAGTGACGGAGGGGACGAAAGATAGTGGGTAACTCGCGCCGCGATCGTTAGAATCTATCTGATACTTGGGCGTCGCCAAATAAATCCATTTCCACAGGGGCTAAAGCCCAGTTTTTTGGTGACCTTTGATGTCGGAGCTAAAGCTCCGACCCCTAACTATCATTTATGAGCCAGCTTCTAGTGCTACACTTCCGGCCATGTTTTGCCCGCAATGCCACGTTGAGTATCGTCCGGGATTCACCCACTGTACCGACTGCGACGTTGACTTGGTTGGCGCTCTGCCACAAAAACACGAACCCACGAGCGAAGCGAACAGGACCATCTGGATGGGAGACGACGAGGAGAGGTGCGTCGCTCTATGCCAGAGTCTCAAAGACGAGGGAATTCGCTACCAAGTCACACAGCGGGAGAAATCTCGCGGCACCGGAATGAGGGTGAATTGGAAATACGAACTTATGGTTGCCGGGGAGGATGAGAAAAGGGCCAAAGAGCTTTTGGAATTGCCGGAAACGGTGGTGGAAGAAAGCGGCGAGTTGACTGAAGAAGACGAGGATCAAGCGCTC
>Ga0126381_100006177_pt1 | contig 13253 bp, 16 predicted proteins | sample PanSoiMetPlot_28_FD_96465 | JGI IMG/M metagenome (GOLD analysis project Ga0126381, IMG submission 96465) | Tropical forest soil microbial communities from Panama - MetaG Plot_28 | ecosystem: Environmental > Terrestrial > Soil > Tropical forest > Bulk soil | place: Panama | collected 2016-02-17
GTACGTACCAATCTTCTACTCTAAGTACCGGACCAAAGACAAAATACCAGCCATCGCGTTTGCACTATTATGTTCCCTGGGCGCCGCTGTATTGACGAAACAGCCCAACTCTCGGATAGTCGGCAACCCGGAAGTTGATCCAGAATAAACGGGCTTTGAGGAACATGGCAGGATTTGTACCGACAAGTCGGCATGGCGCCACCCTTCCGGCCTCAGGGGAGTCCGTGGCGAATTGGCAGTCCCATGCGAATTCCAAATCCGGCCACACCTCCTCGAAGCCAATTGGCCCGCCTCGCTCCCCGTGTTTCAATCTTCGGTTCGCCCGTCGTCGGGAAAGAATGTAAAGAAACTGCCGGACGTACCGGTATGGCTCGGTGCCCCAAGGTCTCACGTGCCCGATCTCGAGTGCAACAAGCTAAGCACCTCCACTGCGAGCTTGTGAGTAAATTCATCCGCGGGCATTGATTTCGCAAGTCCTGCTGCCTGACCAGCCCACATTTGCATGTAGTCCACCGAACCAGCCTTCTCTGAAGCCGCGCGCAACGGCGCAACGAGCGTCGCTGCGTAGGGGAAAGCGGGAGCAAGGTCTGACATCGGTCCTGACTCTTGGAGGAACCGGTTCAGAATGCCTCTGGCGGGGCGCCCACTGAATAGGTTGGTCAAGGTCGTTGCGTCATCTGCCGATTGCAGAAGGGCGCGCCGGTACAAGGGGGATACTTTGGCCTCCGGGCAGAACAGGTAGGCCGTGCCCAACTGTACAGCGGATGCGCCCAGGGCGAGTGCGGCAACAGCTCCTCTCGCGTCTGCGATGCCACCGGCGGCAATGACCGGAACCGAAACTGCGTCCACGACCTGGGGCAGCAAAGCGAATAGTCCGACCTGGGTCGCGACGTTCGTTTCAAGAAACATGCCCCGGTGTCCGCCGGCCTCGATGCCCTGAGCGATAACGGCATCGCAACCGCGCGACTCCAGCCATTTTGCTTCTCTTACACTTGTCGCCGACGAGAAAATCGTGATCCCACGCCTCTTGAGGCGGTGAACGAGGTCGGGGCTGGGAAGCCCGAAATGAAAGCTCGCGACCTTCGGTTTAACTTCCTCTACCATGGCGCACATCTCCTCATCGAACGGGAGTCTAAGCCGGCTTTCCGCGACCGTCTCGATGTCTAGGCCCAAGCGTTCGTAATGCGGCCTCAAGAATCTCTTCCACTTCTCTTTCGCGGTGGTATCGGGCGCTTCCATCGTGTGGCAAAAGAAGTTCAGATTGAAGGGGAGGCTCATCTCGTGACGGAGCTTATGCGCTGCCTCGCGAACATCATCAGGGCTGAGCAACGCACACGCAAGTGAACCGAGCGCTCCGGTCGAGGACACACTGCGCGCCAAGGCGACAGAATCCGATCCCGCCATGGGCGCTTGTATGATCGGAATCTCGAGTTTGAGCAGATCGAGCAGGCGGCGATCGGGCCAGTGTTGCATGTTGACATTGTCTCGCATTGATTGAGCAAACGCTTGATCCTTGGGGCCAATGAACGGGGTTCCGAATGGAGGTGCTGCAGGAATTCTACGTGAGCGTCACCCGCAAGATTCCGCACCCACTATCGACGGAGTCTGCGCGTCTGCTCGCGAGCACCTACTTCATCCGGTGCATCGAAACCACGCATGCCGAAATCTCGACCGCATTTCGCATCGAGGATGACAGCCGGATCGGATTCTGGGACTCTCTCATCGTCGCCTCCGCTCTCAAGAGTGGCGCCAGTCGGATCCTGTCTGAAGACCTGAATGCCGGGCAGACCATCACAGGGATGCGTATCGAGAACCCATTCGCGACCGCTTACTAGTGGACTGTCGCAGAGCAACCAAGTCTTGTTTTGCCTCCTTGGAAAAACAAGTAAAGTGAGGCGCACGTGTCGAACTTGGAATTGAACTCGTGGAGGTATCGACCCGGAGCTATGACCATCATGAGCCTTTGGGAGAAATTTCTCGGGTGATCAGGGGCGGAAACTTTCAAGGTGCTGAATGTACCAATCAGGAAAACCATATTTGCGGGCGGGGGTAACGATTCGGTCGATGTAGTCATTTGCCGCAGGCCGGGGCGTCATCTCTGGGCAGATATAACAAAGTGCCGGCTTGTACTTTCCATCGCGCGTTTCTGTAAGTACAGCTTCGGGTAGATAGGTCTCGCCGAGCACATCCCTCGCATGCGCATACAAGCGGCTGAGTTCTGGGTGGGTGCCGATAGCCAAAATGCCATAGACGGAGCTCCGGTCGGAGTGAAGAAGATTGGCACGCGGCCGGATGAAGATGTCGAAGCCAGCGAGCCGGGCGATTTCCCACTTGCTAGGAATGAAGTTGACTTCACGCAATACGTCGAAATTGATATACGACCCATAGAAGAATGTCCAAATCTCAGGTTCGAACATTGCAAACTCCTGGGGTTTCGAAAATCACTATTCAATATATCCCACCAGTTCCCCTGCTCCTGATGTCGAAACGGAAGGCTCCGGCACCCAGAGAATTGACAATTACACCAAGACAGCTTGGGCCACAACCCCTACCCGGCCAGCGCTCTACCCATTCAGCGGAATACTCCATCCTTTTCGCCGCCTACGCACTAATGCCGACGGCAATATCGTCAAACTGAGAGCAGGGAAGAGCAAGGCCGATCTGAGTTCAGCTCTTCAGAACTGCCACTCGATGCTAACCCGATGGAATCACTGGGTTGACTTCGTAGCATAAGGCCCGCTACTTAGGTTGATGCTCCTTTGTCTGGTTCCAGTGGGCCCGAAGCGGCGAAGCAAGTGTGAGCCAGTCTTCAAGAGGACGTGCGGAGGGCAGCAAGCGGCCAGGATTCATGATGTTCGCAGGATCAAGTCCCTGCTTGATCGCCGCAACTGCCAGCAAACCGACAGGGGAAATATCTGCGGCCAGCCACGGTAGGTGCTCGGTCCCGACTGCATGGTGATGAGAAAGTGTTGCCGCGTGATCGATGAACGACTGCTGGACCGCGTGCTTGACCTGAAGATACTGGTCCATCGCGTGGCCCAGTTGTTGCCGGAAGCCGAACGTGAAGTACAGACTTGCGCCAGACGGATAACTATGGCTGATGTGACATCCCACAAAGGGGCGGACTCCGCTCTTGCTGATTTCGGCGCGCAGAACAGAAGTCGTGTCCTTATATAAGGTGGTGATGTTACTCCACACGGTCGCAGTCTCGCTCACGTCGGCTGTGACATTGCGGTCGAGCAGGAAATCGCGGATGTGGGGGAAATCATACTTGGTTGATTCGAATGACTTCCCGGCACCGGCGCCCAGGCCAACGGCGCCACATTTTCGATAAATCGCTTCCGCTTGCTGCAACCGCTGTGAGACGTTACGCGGGCTACCCTCAAAAGCTATCAGCATCAGGCAGCTTCTGGGCTGGGCAAAACCTTTGGCCCGCAAATAACTTTTGAAAAGGCTACCGGCAATTTTAGTGAAGCCTGAAGGCGGCGGTCGGAAGGCGAGCGAAAGCGCTGTCTTATCGGGATCGTTCAGCCGTACCATGGCCGGCATGCATTCCTGGCGCACACACTGAAACATGGCTTCAATGCCGCCGTCGAATTCAGGAAACAGATAGCCTCGCACTTCCCGCGATTCGGGAACAGCGTGTACGCGCATGATGGCTTCGGTGATGACCCCAAGCGTCCCTTCACTGCCGATGCAGAGGTGATTGACGTCAATACCGTTCGAAGACTTAGGCACCACACGTGTCTCCAGCAGTCCTTCAGGAGTCACCATGTGGACGGCGATCACCATGTCTTCGATCTTGCCGTACTTGTCACTCTGCATTCCCGCCGAGCGGGTGGCGATCCAACCGCCGAGAGTGGAGTGCAGGAAAGAGTCGGGGAAATGGCCCAACGTCATTCCGTAAGCGCGCAACTGTTCTTCGACGTCGGGTCCAAAGACTCCGGCCTCGATATGCGCCGTACACGAGCGCCGGTCCACTGCCAACACTCGACGCATGCGCCGCATATCAAGCGATACGCACATGCGCCGAGCATCCATTCGTTCGAGGCACCCGGCGATGTTCGATCCTCCTCCGAAGGGAATCAACACGACGTCGCGCTCGGCGGCGGCGCGGAGCGTAAGGCATACATCACGCTCGCTCTCGGGATAAACGATCAGATCGGGGGCGCCTGTCGCAATGCCGTGGCGCAGGCGAAACAGGTCGCGAAATCCCTTGCCATAGGAGTGGATGACCCGCTCTTTTGGGTGGTCCGTGATCTGCGTGGATGCAAGACAGGCACGGAGCTTGGCCAAGAATGGCTGGTCGGCACAAGATTCCGGAAGTTCGATTGAATCAAGATTCCAATCGCGTGTTGTGAAATCATCGCTGTGAATATCAAGGACGGACTTGGCGTAAGGCCAAAAGCCAGGATGGTTGCTGGGGCGGAATTCCGTGTCTTCATATCCCCAGCCCCACCACTTCATGTGCCTTGGTTGTTGCGCCATAAGGTTCACAGGTGAAACTGCGATGCTGTGCTCTTTTCTCGCAAGTCTGGTGCCAGCTCCTGCGCGGCCCGACGTGAACTCAGCATTCGAATGCTTTCCGTTAGTTGCACAACTGCGCGGCGCCGGCGCTCCCGCGGAAGTTCTCCTGGCTGCGGGCGCGCCAATTCAATAGGTTCTCCGAAACGCACTGTCACTGGACGGGCCCTTGGGAAATAGTCTCCCTTCGGAAGAATGTGATGTGTACCTTCTATGTATGCCGGAATGACGGGCACGTCAAGTTCGATGGCAAACAGGGCTGCACCGCTTTTGAATGGCTGCATCTTCCCGTCCTGTGACCGAGTGCCCTCGGGGTAAAGAATCAGGCTGCCGCCGGTCTGGTGCATGAATTGCCGGCAAGTGTCGAGGCACGCAGAAAGGGACTTGGCTCCTGGATCGCGATCGATGGGTATGACATTCATCAGCGGCGAGACGGCCCAGCGCACGCCGGGTGAGCGAAAGAAATAGTCGCTGGCTCCAATCAGAGCAAAGCTGCGAAAGCTCCGGCCGCTCGCCGTCATCAAGACCGCACTGTCGGCATGACTGGTGTGATTGCTGCAAAGCAGAAAGGGGCCGTCAGGAAGCTTATGTCTCTGTTCCACCATTAAGGGACAATACCACTTGAAGAATGCGCGGCAAAAACCTTCGAAACACAAATTGCCCAGCGCTGATGCCCAGAACGCGTCCTGTAGGCTATCCCGGCTATTCATCTCCGCCAAAGATATCAAAGAAACCATGAATGTCTGAGTCTTCACGATAATAAGAATGAAGATGAAAAGGAGCCTGCCGTGGATTCGGCATTGCAGAATCGGCCTCAGCTCTTGCCCGCCACCGGTATGCGGTGCGGCGGGAGCGGGCCGCCCGACTCAAACAGGCTTTGCCTTCGGCCATTGCCGATGTCGGCACGCATGCTACTGAGGCATTGCTTGCAGACAACAGGGAATTGGCCGAACGGCTGGAGTCAGAGCGTAAGACGGTGCGGATGGTCATGAGCACGATCGATTCGGTAGTGGATCGGTTGCTCCAGGACGAACTGATGGCAGCAGAAGAGAAATGGGGAGACGGACAACAAGCTGCGTCGGTCAGCTTAATCTGGCGCTCAATATCGACGCGCCGGAGGCGAGGATTTCACGGCGACACCCTTCAAATATCAGGGTTCCGGAGGCATCTGCCGGAATGACACCAGATGCCAAGCCCCCTCGGGACTCGAACTTTCCCGCCGCAGAATATACAGATTGCCATCATCAGCGCGAATTTTGTAAAAAGCGTCTTGGGGGCCATACCACTGATCTAGCACCTCGTCGACAAGGTATTGACGTCCTTCCAGCTGGAAACGAACCGGCCTTTCGTCCGCCTTGCGCCCGGAATAGCAATCCACCTCGAGTTTCATGTTCTCCTCAGAGCAGAGCGGCTGCATGCGAATCTGTCATGACCATGCAACTGCATCATAACGATGATAACCAGGTCCGCAGCGCGATCCCGAATAGCTTCATTTAATCGCAATTCCTGCGACCTCAGGGCACATCTTCACCGGAGACATTCATGGAGATCCCCGCCGACATGGGTGAGATGCAGCCGAGTGCGTTGTCGTGAGCGCCATGGCGGGTTGTTGAAGTATTACAGCTACGTCGCATGAAATTTTCCCTTTACCCCTCATATCGCCAAAATCCTGCCGGAGCCTGTCGCCCAGGTTGGATATCAACTCCACGAGCTCTGTCAGCTGCGTCTTCATTATTTGAAGTCAGCGTGCGAGAGGTGTGGCGTTGCGCAAAGATACTGTCGCAGGTGATGTCTGAAGGTAAGCGGCGGTGCCTCGATGCGCCGGGTTCAGATATCGAACTCTGCCCAAACTACGGTGTGATCGGACGCCGCTTTGGCTCTCCTGGGCGCCATGTCGACCTCAGCATGGATACAACGCTCCGCCAGTGGCTCCGTGGCGAGAATATGGTCGATCCTCCAGCCGAAATTCCGCTCCAGGGCATTTCGATAGTAATCCCAGTAGGTGTACTGAACGGTATCGGGGTGGAGTTTTCGGAACACGTCGACAAATCCCCAATCGCGCGCCTGTTTGTAGGCGTTGCGGACGTCAATATGGAAATCGACATCATTGACGCGCTTCTCGGGGTGATAAACGTCAATCGGCTCGGGAGCGACGTTCAGGTCCCCAAGCCAAATTCCGGGTTTCATCGGGTCAAGGGCCGTTTCGAAGTACTCGCGTAGCCGTCGGAACCATTCCAGTTTGAAGACATACTTTTCAGAAGTGATTGAGTGGCCCTGTGGGACATAACTGTTGATGATCGCGACGCCGGTTACCACAGTTTGAATGATCCTAAAATCCTCGTTGTCCGGCCCTTCGTGAAGGCCATGGCTAACCTTCTCCGGTTCTGAACGCGTGAGGGTAGCCACTCCGTTGTAGCCTTTCATCCCGCGGTAGTTCGCGTGATAGCCCGCGGCAAGGATGGCCATGGCCGGAAACTCGCGATCTTGTACCTTGGTTTCCTGGAGGCACATTACGTCAGGTGTGTGCTCGGCAAGCCATTCGAGCACAAGAGGTAGGCGCTGCCGAATCGAATTGACGTTGTAGGTAGCGATTTTCATAACCGATTCGAGCTGAGCTGTCCAATTTAGCGAGCCTACAATGTAAAGATGTTTACATGCCGTGAATCAGTATGTCGAGGTTGAAGGCCAGCGTCTCACTCTTAGCAACCTCGATAAAGTCCTAGCGTCACTCGGCAGGAATTGGGCTGGCGTGGTTAGGTTTTTTGCGCCGTATCCGCGACGCGGGAGCACAGTCAGCGACTGTTTACCGATGGCGATGTGCGCCCCCAAAATTCTGACAGCGTCTGCTTCAATGTAGTAGGCGCAATTCGATAAACCGGACCATCATCAAAAACGGGAGCGGTGTCGCCCCACTTGATGCCCGGTGGATACACCGCAGCCATATCCCACAGCTTCCCGCGATCCTCGCAGCAGCTTGGGTCACTTCGGTGAGATTGCTGCAACTGCCGCTTCACTTGAGCGGCGATCAAATGGCCCTTGTCCCAGAATTGCACTACACGTGAATCAGAAACACGTTTCAGCGTTGGCCGAGTGGGGCGATACCAGTCGGTCGGAAGCATTGGTTCCCAAACCACAAACACTCGCACCGATTCAGATTGATTTTGCTCCAGAACGCGTTCGACTGCAGACGCCCCCTGCAGACACTTTGGTCAAGTTGGAGACAAAAGCAGCACGATGCGTGTGTTCGAAAACGCGCCGTCGAAGCTTTGCTGAAACTGCGAAACGTTGGCTTCATTCAGCGAGAGGAGCGGCGGCTGGCCGGGCGGAGTGGAGCTCCATCCCCAGAAGTGAAACCCGACCGCCAAAATCGCAATTGCAAACACCAACCAGAGCGTCCGATTTCGTGTCATCAGTTGTATCCTGCAAGCCAGTTAGCGATGACTTGAGGGAATATGGTGACTATGACCACCACAGCTACTGCGACCCAGAACAGCGTGACGCTGACGGGGCTGCGCTGGGTGGTGCACTGCTTGCCGCGGCGATAAATCTGCCAGAAGCCCAGGACGAGCAGTAAAACAGCAGCCCCAAGCAGCCACGGACGTAGGGGTGCGATCCAAACACCGATGCTTGCCAGCCCCAGAGCGCCGACAATTCCAAACGGCAAACAGCACGCCAATGCCGATAGTGCCGCGAGTATTGCGGCTGCAGGGGCACCCCTCTCAACTGCCTTCACGGATGCCCTCCATGATGGCGCGACGAAGCAACTCACGTGATGGAACAGCGCCGCGCCGTGAGCCATCGAGGTAGGTGCGACAACTCAAGCCAAAGTCTTTTGCGGTACGTGTCCACGGCTCGATGTCGGAGCCATTAATGCGAATGCTGGGAGAACCCACAAATCTAATTGCCTCGGCCTCGGCTTGGGTGCTGACTTCCACTTGGTGAATCTGGTCCTCACGGCATAATGACTCCAGGACCTCTCGCAGCATTTCCAGCGTCGGTAGGTGGTTTGGACAACCCTCGAAATACAGCAATTCGATCTTCATGCGTTGTTTGTCCGTTCTATTTCTTCGAGCACGGGGCAAACACATGTTTTCCCGCGCTGCTGTTTCAATGCGTGATTGCACTTTCCCAGATCGGCCTTAAGTTCAGCTTCAAGTAGCTGAAGTTCTCTGATTTTCGTCCTGACGCCGTCTAATTTCGTCTTCAGGAATTGCCGTACCGCGGTGCAGGCGTGCCCTTTGTCTGCACGAATCGCCACCAACCGCTTAACTTCTTCGAGGGAAAACCCCAAGCGCTGTACTCGCTGCACAAATCGGAGGCGCTCAATATCGTCCGTGGTATAAAGGCGAAACCGGCCTGCGCTGCGGAACGCCGGCGGCAGGAGCTGGCGACGCTCATAAAACCGGATGGCGTCGATGCTCACAGCCGTGCGCTTTGCGAGTTCGCCAATCTGAAATGTCGGTTGCACGCCGTTCTGAATGCTTGCCATGAGACAAGCATACAACCTGGAGTGCAGTCCAGAGTCAAGGATTCAGAGTCACGATAGTTTGGCCAGAGGCGGCCCGACGCAAAGACTTGACCTGCAGTTCCGGTCGGTTGGTGGCAGTCCTGAACCTGCCTTTCCCGCGGACTGGTTGCCGGCAAGTCTGATTCAGATCCGGCCGGTCAACTTCAGACCATTACCGCTGATTTCAACCCCCGCCCTTTCCAACGCACTCCGAAATGTCGGTGGAAACACTGTCCAGAATTTCCTTTCCGAGCGCGGTCAGGGGAAGGAATAGTTGTGGGCGGGAGGTTTTGCCGGTGCCTGGCGGTGGTTGGTTGCGCGGGGGTGGATTGTTTCGGGTGACGTGAAGTGAGCCATGTGGTCGAACTGTTGGGCTTGCTTGTCTTGTTGCTTTGTGCTCGCCACTTGTACAGTTGTGCCTTCTGGAGTCCCGGCGATTCTGGGCATCACCCTTGAATACGGTAAGACCTGTATTGCGCCGGAAAGGCAGCTTGGTGTATCCGGGATTGTATTGGAGCTCATCGGTTTTAAGCGAGTTCACTCTGTATGACCTGTTCGCAGTGAGCTTTTTCAAAGATCTTGCAGTCTCGAGATTCACTGGTCATTCTCATATCCTTAGACGTTTTCCACTTGCCGGGTTCGGGTAATGTTGCCTCGTGTGGTCATTGTCGGTGGTGGCTTTGGAGGACTCTCCGCCACGCGCGCTCTACGCAATACTCCAGTGAGTGTGACTCTGATCGACAAGCGGAATTATCATCTCTTTCGACCGATGCTGTACCAGGTCGCAACGGGCTTGCTTTCTGCGGATGAAATCTCCGGCCCTTTGCGTTCAATCTTCAGTCATCAAAAAAACGTTGATGTTCTCTTGGATGAAGTCACTGGAATCAACCCAAACCAACGTATCATTTATCTGAGCCGAGGTCAGGTGCCGTACGACTTCCTCATCCTCGCGACTGGCATTCAGTACAACTATTTTGGGCACGACGAATGGCGTCCCTTCGCACCGGGTCTCGAATCGCTCGATGATGCGGACGTTATCCGCGACAAAATACTGCGCGCATTCGAGCGAGCAGAAGAAATGGCCTCGATCGAACAAGTCGGGCCAGGGAAAATTTGCCGCCAGCTGACCTTTGTGCTCGTGGGGGCGGGAACGGTGGGAGTTGAAATGGCCAGCACGCTCGCCGAAATGTCTCGCATGGCGTTGGCGCACGACTTTCGCCACATAGATCCGACGACGGCACGGATTCTTTTGTATGAGGCAGGGCCTCGTATTCTACCTACGTATCCTGAGTCTCTTTCAATCAAAGCGCAGCGGCACTTGGAGAGTTTAGGCGTGCAGGTTCATACCAACAGCCGCGTTACAAGCGTAGATTCGGAAGGAATTATCGTCGGCGGAGAGCGAATTCAAGCCGCTACTGTCCTGTGGGGAGCTGGAGTTGTCGCGTCTCCGGCCGCGCGATGGCTTGGAGTAGAAACAGATAAGTCGGGCAAGATTGTTGTCGAAACAGATCTGTCAGTACCTGGACATCCGGAAGTCTTCGGAATTGGCGACACCGCACATGTGGTTGCGCCAACTCGAAGTTTGCTGGGCATCAAATCGAAATCTCCGATGACGTTGCCGGGAGTAGCTCAGCCTGCCATCCAGGAGGGCGAGTACGTTGCGAAGGTGATCCGGCGCCGAGTGGCAGGTCAAGAGAGACCAGAACCGTTCTGGTACTGGGATAAGGGTGATCTTGCAATCGTAGGCCGTACAGACGCAGTAGCCGACTTGCGGTTTGTAAGATTCGCCGGCTTCCCGGCATGGATGCTCTGGGCGACCGTTCATATTTACTTTCTCATTGGATTTGCTAATCGACTCTTCGTATTGCTGCAATGGGGATTTGATTTCCTGGCGAGACGTCGTCCGGTGCGAATCCTGCCCGCGGAGCAGCCCTCGAATCAGAAATTCATCGACACCGCGGCTTGAGACCCCAGGAAGCTCCGTGCCCCCCGGGGGAACGCAAAACCAACGTTGTTGAGGATGTGCCCTCGTCTGCAGGCACCAATGGCTGTGAAATGCATTGCTCAATCTTGGAAGGAGGTTTATGAAAATCGTAGTGATCGGCGGTACCGGACTCATCGGATCAAAGCTCGTCAACAAGCTTCGTGAGCAGGGACACGAGGCGGTAGCCGCAGCACCCAACACTGGGGTCAACACCATCACGGGCGAAGGATTGGCCGAAGCGCTGAAAGGTGCCGCGGTGGTGGCCGACGTATCGAACGCTCCTGACTGGGAAGACACCGCTGTCATGAAGTTCTTTGAGACATCAACCCGCAACCTCCTCGCGGCTGAAGCGCCGGCGGGCGTGCGACATCACGTTGCATTGTCAGTCGTGGGAACTGAGCGCATGCTCGAAAGCGGCTACTTTCGCGCAAAGATGGCCCAGGAGAATCTGATCAAGAGCTCCTCAATCCCTTACTCAATTGTGCACGCGACGCAGTTCTACGAATTCGTCAAGGGCATCGCTCATTTTTCCACTGACGCCAACAAGGTACGCCTGCCACCCGTGCTCATCCAACCCATGGCTGCCGACGATGTCGCGAGTGGCGTGGCTAGCGTTGCAGTAGGTCCGCCGGTAAACGGCACCCTCGAAATTGGTGGCCCGGAACAGTTTCGTCTTGATGAACTCGTCCGGCGAGGCTTAGCAGCGTGGAAGGATCCGCGAGAGGTTATTGCTGACCCACAAGCACACTACTACGGCATAGCGGTAAGCGAAAACACACTCGTTCCCGGCAACGATGCGCGACTTGCCGACACGACTTTTGCAACCTGGCTTACCCAGTCCGCCGCACAAATTCCGACTGCGCATCCTCAGGCCACAGGCGTCGCAGTGGGGAGCAAGGAGACCAAGGGCAAAGAGGGGCAAAAAATAGCTAGCTGACAGCGCCACCGTATACGCAACCGCCAAACGGGAGATGGGGGGAGCACGCCTGCCGCCGTGTCTCCCCGACCCGCCCAACTGCGAAGTAGCGACCAATACCACGACGCATTGAAATGGCGTCCGCCAAGTGAGAGGTTAATTTATGACGTTCAGAATCGTTTTGGCGCTGGCATGTCTCATGTCCAGCACGGTGGTAGCGCAGGAGGCTGAGGTAACGAAGCTCATGTCGAAAGACCTGAAAGAGTATCCGGGCAAAGAAGGTCTGATGGTCACCGTGGAATATCCTCCAGGCAGTAAGGATCCCATCCATCGCCACAATGCGTATGGGTTTATTTATGTCCTGGAAGGCTCGATCGTGATGCAGGTGAGAGGCGAAAAGGAAGTGACTCTAACACCAGGCCAGACCTTCTACGAAGGCCCGGATGACGTGCACGTAGTCGGGCGGAACGCAAGCCAAACGAAACCAGCGAAATTCGTGGTGTTCTTCGTCAAGGACAAGGAGGCTCCGATACTGGTGCCTGCTAACTAAATTCAAGAACAGAGACCACTGGCGCTCGCCCTGACCGAGCACAAGGAGTATAACGATGAAGCCAAAGAACACGATCTGTCTCTGGTTCGACAAGGACGCACTTGATGCGGCACGCTTTTACGCTGACACCTTTCCGGATAGTGAAGTGAACGCCGTTCACAAGGCGCCCGCCGACTACCCGAGTGGCAAAGCGGGCGATGTCTTGACGGTTGAGTTCACCGTCCTCGGAATTCCCTGTCTCGGTCTCAACGGCGGCCCGGCGTTCAAGCACAGCGAGGCCTTTTCTTTCCAGATCGCGACGGAGAATCAGGAAGAGACGGACCGTTACTGGAACGCGATCATCGGCAATGGCGGCACAGAGAGTGCGTGCGGTTGGTGCAAGGACCGCTGGGGCCTCTCGTGGCAGATCACCCCGCGCGTGCTAACCGATGCGCTAGCGACTGGTGGCGGTGAGGCAAAACGTGCCTTCCAGGCGATGATGACGATGGGCAAGATTGACGTCGCCGCCATCGAGGCAGCGCGGCAAGGTTGACATGAATACGCCGATACCTTGCTAGTAAAGGTGAATCGCTTCTGAATTACAGGCAACACGGACCGATTGTTGTCGTTCCTGCACCGGCAAGGAAGAACGCGCTCGCGTTGAAAAACGTCGTGTCCAACAAGGGTCACGGTTCTCTTAACGTGCAGTATTCATGCGTCGTCGTCGCCGACGACCTGGGACTGCTGGACGGCAGGAAGAATTGTGGTTTAGAGGCGTCCGGCAGTTCAGAGA
>Ga0126381_100006178_pt1 | contig 13251 bp, 8 predicted proteins | sample PanSoiMetPlot_28_FD_96465 | JGI IMG/M metagenome (GOLD analysis project Ga0126381, IMG submission 96465) | Tropical forest soil microbial communities from Panama - MetaG Plot_28 | ecosystem: Environmental > Terrestrial > Soil > Tropical forest > Bulk soil | place: Panama | collected 2016-02-17
CGACGCGATCCGGACGATGTACCAAGGGTGCCACGCCGAACTCGTCCTGTCCCACGAGCGGATCGCCTTTCCCAGTTTCCCGTACGAATGGCCGCCGGAGATGCTGCATGCCGCCGGCCGCCTTACGCTGGAGTTGGCCGAGGCGCTGCTGGCCGACGACCTGGGTCTAAAAGACGCCACGCCCTACAACATTCTCTTCCGCGGAACGGAGCCGGTGTTCACAGATGTTCTTTCCGTGGAGCGACGCACCGCGGGCGACCCGATCTGGCTGCCGTACGCGCAGTTTGTGCGGACCTTTCTTCTGCCCCTCCTGGCAAATGCCAGGTTCGGCATGTCCCTGGAAGCGATCTTCACGACTCGCCGGGACGGGCTGGAGCCGGAGGACCTTTACCGGTTGACGGGAATGGTAAAGCGGCTCCGACCGCCGTTTCTGGGACTTGTTTCTATGCCCACGTGGCTGGGACGCGGAAAGGAACGCGAATCGATTTACGAGAGAAGGGCGCTTTCGAACCCGGAGAAAGCCCGATTCATCTTACGTTCGACGCTGCGCAGCCTGGGTCGAAAGTTGAAGCGCCTGGCCCCTGCTGCCGGCAAGAATTCGGTCTGGTCGGACTATATGAGTTCGAATAACAACTACACGGCCGAACATTTCCATGAGAAGCAGGCGTTCGTGCAACGCGCGATGGAAGAGTTCCGGCCGCGGCAAGTCCTGGACGTGGGTTGCAATACCGGTCATTTCAGCGCGATCGGAGCGCGCGCCGGGGCCAGCGTTGTGGCGGTCGATTACGATCCGGTCGTGGTGGGGAATGTCTGGCGCGCGGCGCGCGAGGAGAAGCTGAACATTCTTCCGCTGGTAGTCAATCTGACGCGGCCGAGCCCGGCTACAGGATGGCGCAACCGCGAATGCCCGAGTTTTTTGGATCGCGCCCGGGGGCACTTCGATGGCGTGCTGATGCTGGCTGTGATTCATCACATGCTCGTGACGGAGCGGGTGCCGCTCGAGCAGATCCTGGATCAGGCGGCGGAGTTGATCGCGGGAGCCGGCATCCTGGTGGTCGAGTATGTGGGCCCGAAGGACTCTATGTTTCACCGGCTGGCGCGGGGACGCGACGAATTGCACCGAGACCTCACAGTAGAGCGGTTCGAACAGGTATGCGGGCAGCGCTTCGAGACGGTGCGATCTCAGCACGTGGAGGGCACGGAACGCGTTTTGTACCTTCTGCGGAAGCGCGTCCCGTAAGCGCGTGGAATTAAGTCTTCGATTGCTCCAGTGTGGATTCCCAATCTCCCCAAGGGCTGCGTATGTGCCCGATTGGGGCATTGACTTCTTTGTAATGACCGACTTTCGCGCGCCGCACGTACTCGGCCGCGGGGAGAAAGCCGTCGCCGACCCGTTTGAGCTGCGCATCGAGAGCGCGGTCCAGCGAGGATTGAAGAGCTTTCTGCTCCGAGCGATTGATGAGATTCCGCATCTGGTACGGATCCGTTGCGTTGTCGTAGAGAAGCCACGGTCCCTTGATCGATCGGACGTAGGTGTAGCGTTCCGTTCGAAGGCCGCGGTACTCGGCGAACCCCCAGCGCCTCGCTTCCGTAATCGGGACCGGCAAACTAATCAACGCTGCGGAGTCTCCGGTTTCTTTCGCGCCCAGGAGTAGCGGTGATCGGTCTATTCCCTGCACTGCCCCGGGCACATCGAGGCCCGCGAGACGCAACAGCGTCGGCATAATGTCCGGCTGACTCAAGGGAGTCCGGATACGTCTGCCGCGGCGGCCCGGTTTTCGCGGATAGCGCACGAGAAGGGGAACGCGGATCGATTCATCCCACGGGTGGAGTTTGGTCGTGATCCCCTGGGACCACATCATGTCGCCGTGGTCGGAACTGAAGACGACGATGGTGTCGTCGGCGATGCCCTGACGATCGAGAGTCGCGAGAAGACGGGCAAGGCAGTCGTCGAGCGCTGCCATGTGGGCGAAGTATCCGCGAAGGATTGGCTCGGCTTCCGCGCGGCGCGCGTCCGGAACATTGAGACGGAACTGTATCGGGCGATTCGCAAAGCGCGCCCGATACTGCTGCGGCGCGGTTTCGTAGGGAAAATGCGGCGGGCCAAGCGAGAGAAAGAGGAAGAACGGCGAATCGGATTTGGCGTGCGCTTCGATAAACCGGCAGGCATCGTCGGTCTGCCCATCCGCGTCGTATCCGGGCCAGTATTTTGGAGTGGGATCGTTGCCCTCGTAATAAAGCGAGTGGTTGTATTCGTGGCTGCACTCGCACGCCTTCCAGTAATCGAAGCCCAAGCGCTTTTCCGGCGGTATGTACGCGAGGCGGCGGCCATAATTGCCGTCGGGACTGCCGTATAAGTGCCACTTGCCGATATAGCCCGTGCGGTAACCGGCGCGGGCGAAGACCTCAGCCAGCGTGGGCGCATGGGGCGTCAGCTCAACATCATTGATGAAGACGCCGTTCGTGAGCGGATACTGGCCCGTCATCAGGCTGGCGCGAGCGGGGCAGCAGACCGGCGTATTGGAAACCGCGTTGTCAAAGCTGACGCTCTCCCGGGCCAGGCGATCGAGCACTGGCGTCTGCACGTTCGGATCGCCGTTATAGCCGGTAGACTGCGCGCGCCACTCGTCGGGCAGGATGAAAAGCACGTTCGGCGAGCCGGACTGTTTCGAGGCTGCGGCCGGGACCGCGGCGGCGATAGCGCTGGAGAGAAAACGGCGACGGGTAGTCACATCAGGCCACAACTAACGTTTTTTCTTTCGGTGAAACACCATTGGGGTCGTTGACCTGCGCGCCGTGCGGAGCTGGCACGGGCCCTTTGAGCAGCGGATCGCCGGTTTTGTTCATCCAGCGATCGAGCCGGGCGCGCATGTCGCGCAACGCCTCCTGCGCGGATGGATCCGAAACCAGATTGTGATGCTCGGTGGGGTCAAAGATCAGGTCGTGAAGCGATTCGGTGGGAAGCTGCTGATTCTTCCAGCCATGATCGAGCCAGACCGTCTTGCTCAGTCCGTCGTCGCAGTTGGGAAGAACGGGGGTGGTTTTGTCGCCGTAGCGCCGGATGTATTTCCAGCGATGCGTGCGCACGGCGCGCTTCGGCTCATAGGCCGCGTGATAGTTGACTTCGGCGAAGACCTCGTCATTGACCTCGGTCTTTTCGCCGCGCAGTAGAGGCAGCAGAGATTGTCCTTCGAGCCAGGCGGGACGATTGATGCCGAGAAGCTCGCAGATCGTTGGAAAGAGATCGATCTGCGAAACAAGCGCATCGGACACTTTGCCTCCGCGGAACGGACCTGGACCGCGCAGAATCAGCGAAACACCCCAGCCGAAGTCTTCGAGGTTGCACTTCATGAGAGGGAACGATACGCCGTGGTCGGTCGTGCTGATGACGAGCGTGTTCTCGGCGAAGCCGTTGCGTTCGAGCGCGGCCAGCACTTTTCCGACGCCGTCGTCGAGCACGCGCGCGCTCGAATGGAATCCGGCCATATCGAGGCGGGTCTCGGGCGTATCGGGTATCGGGATGGGCGGCTGAAGGTAACGCGGATCGTCGGCTGTCGTCGGAGGATGAAATTCGCGATGTGTCTCGAAGAAGCCGACATCGAGGAAGAAGGGCTGTTTCGGAGCGCCATTCAGGAATTCGACCGCGCCGGGCGCCACGTCCACCGCACTCGTAGTTTTGGGACGGAGTACCCGGGTGTAGCCGATGGTTTCCGGCTTCGCCGCCACATGCTGGAGGCCGGCGAGCACTGATTGATAGCCGGCGTCATGCAGGCTGTGGATCATGTGCTTTTTGTAATCGTTCAGAGAAAAACCGCGATGCGCAAGCCCCAGCATTCCGTTCTGGTGGGCCCACTGGCCGGTCAGCAGCGCGGCGCGGCTTGGGGAACAGGTCGGCGCGCAGCTGAATGCGCGGCGGAACAGGACTCCTTCCGACGCGAGCCGCTGGAGATTCGGAGTGGGTGAAGGATGCCCGTAAGGCTGGAGATATCTTCCCGAATCATGCGAATGAATGTAGATGATATTGGGGCGCGCGGGATCCGCGGCCGCCTCGTTCTGAAGAGCCGCGGCGGAAAGGAGGCTGACGCCAGCCCCCTTTCGTCGCTACGTTCTGCAGGAACTGCCGCCGCGAATCACGGCTTTGTGTACCGGTCTTCATATGCTCTCCCCGCGATCTCAGAATTCAACTTCCCGCCCAGCTGAATCTGGCGCGCCGGGCCTACATTGGTATGGTGCCAAATGGCGGATTGCGTAGGGATACATATCATAGACGTGTGGCCGGACCTTTCAACGCGCTATTCGCTGCCCCCGCGCGAGTGTTTCTGTTTTTCGTCGTCGCGGCATTTCCGCCGGGCTCCGCGGCGGAAACAGCGCCGCTGAATTACGATCGCGATGTTCGCCCGATCCTCTCGGACAACTGCTTTCCGTGCCATGGCCAGGACAGCAAAAAGCGAATGGCCGGATTGCGGCTGGATTCATTTGAAGGCGCGACTGCCGATCGCGGCGGCGGCAAGGTCGCGCTCTCTCCCGGCAAGCCCGAATCGAGCGAGATTTACAAGCGCATCACGAACCCGGATAAATCGCGGCGCATGCCGCCGGAGTTTTCGAACCATGCGCTGACAGCGGCGCAGATCGCGATTCTGAAGCGCTGGATTGGAGAAGGGGGCAAATATGTCCCGCACTGGTCTTTCGTTCCGCCCGTCAGGCCAGCAATTCCCGATACCAGTAATCCGGCACGGATCAAACAGCCCATCGATGCTTTTGTTCTGAGACGCCTGGATGCCGAAGGATTGAAGCCAAGTCCGCCAGCTACGCCAGAAATGTGGCTGAGACGCGTAACGCTGGACCTTTCGGGTCTCCCGCCTTCGATTGACGAACTGGATTCGTTTGCCAAGGAAGTGAAAGCTCATGGCGAAGCCGCGTATGAGCATGTGGCCGATCGCCTGCTCGCCTCTCCGGCTTACGGAGAGCGCATGGCGATGGACTGGATGGACGTGGCGCGCTACGCCGATACGCACGGGTTCAATAACGATGCCGAGCGATCCATGTGGCGATGGCGCGACTGGGTGATCAATGCGTTCAACAACAACATGCCGTATAACCGGTTCATCACCGAGCAACTAGCCGGCGATCTTCTCCCGCATCCCACTCTCGATCAGCGAATCGCTACGGGCTTCGGGCGCGATGGCGTCATCAATTCGGAAGGCGGCATCATCGACGAAGAATACCGAGTCGAGTATGTGACCGACCGGGTGCGGACGCTCGGAATGGCATGGCTCGGACTCACGCTCGAATGCGCGCATTGTCACGATCACAAGTTCGATCCCATCACGCAGCGCGATCATTATCGATTCTTCGCGTTCTTCAATAACGTTCCGGAGATGGGGGAAGATGGCCGCGTTTGGAATGCCGCGCCGTTTATTTCCGCGCCTACGACGGAGCAGCAGGCGCGCATGCGAAGCCTGGAAACGGCCATCGATCAGCTTTCAAAGAAGATCGAGCGCGACGAGAAGAAAGGCTTTGATCCCGGGCAGATGCCGGCGGCGCGCGGTGGGTTGAGCTTTCAGCCTGTGCTCCACGTTCCGTGTGAATCCGCGGATGAATTCGCCAACCATCCGCAAGCGGCGTTGCTTGATGAGAAGGGCGTGGCAGGGCATGCCTGCGCCGCTGGCCTAGCTCAATCCGGCCTCGAAGTTCCTCCAGCGGCGCCGACCGCGGATTCGACAGACGCAAACAAAAAAAGAGGCGTGCCTGTTTCGAAGCGCAACCCTCTGACCTTCAGCCTCTGGGTGAACCCGTCGTCTGCGGATACGGATGTCGCGCTCGTTTCCGGCATCGATTACTCCGAGCCTCCCGCGGCGACTGGCTACGGCAATGGCATCGAAGTTCACCTCGCGGGCGGAGAAATCGAATTTCGCTTCAGTGATCGCTTTCCCGCGTACTCTATCCGCGTGCAATCGGAAGGCGCGCATCTCACAGCGGGCCAGTGGCGGCATGTGACTGTCGTTTATAACGGGGCGGACGGCAAAGACGACGGGCGTGCGCGGGCTGCCTGGGTTCGTATGTTCGCCGATGGGCACGAATTGCCCACCGTCGCGCTGAATGACGACCTCGGCCTGCCCGAGGCAAAAACGGATAAGACGAAACCGACCGTTTTTCGGATCGGCTGGGACAACCGTCCGAAGAGCCCTCGTTTTACCGGCCGCCTGGATGAAATCGCGCTCTGGAGTCGCGCTTTGACGCCGGCTGAAATCGCAGACCTTTTTGAAGCGCAGGCTCTCCCGTACGCGATTGCCCGGCAAAAAGAACGAACTGCTTCAGCCGTCGAGACCGGTTGGCTGCGCGACGCTGAATTGAAAGCTCAGAAGCCGGCTATCGCGAAAGAACTCGTGGAAATCGAGAGGCTCCGCTCGGAGCTGTTCGCTATTCGCCGCGATGCGCCGGCGGTGATGGTCATGGAGGAGATGGCCGCGCCACGCGAGACACACATTCTCATTCGCGGCACATACGATCAGCCGGGCGAGAAAGTGGAACCCGGCGTTCCCGAACAGTTACTGGGCGCATGGCCGGCGGGGGCGCCGAAGAACCGGTTGGGCCTCGCGGAGTGGTTGACGAAGCCGGATCACCCCCTTACATCTCGCGTGGTGGTGAACCGCTTCTGGCAACAGTTGTTCGGAGAGGGCCTCGTCAAGACTAGCGACAACTTCGGCATGCAGGGTGAGTGGCCGAGTCATCCCGAGCTTCTCGACTGGCTTGCGCGCGAGTTCGTGGATTCGGGCTGGAACGTCAAAGCTCTCATGAGGCGCATGGTTCTTTCCGCCACGTATCGCCAGGATTCGTCGGCGTCACCTGCGCTCATTGCGCGCGATCCGGAAAACCGCCTGCTCGCCCGCGGCCCTCGTTTCCGCATGCCTGCCGAGGTCATTCGCGATCAGGCGCTCGAGATTTCCGGACTGCTCAAGTCCGGAATCGGCGGGCCGAGCGTTTATCCGTATCAAACCGCCGGGCTTTACAAGGGAATCGTGGTCGCGGCGAACTATCCCGGCACTTCCTGGCCGGAAAGCAAGGGCGACGATCTCTACCGCCGCAGCCTATACACGTTCTGGAAACGCACCGTGCCGCATCCAACGATGAACGTGTTCGACGCGCCGGACCGCGAAGTGTGCGTCGTTCAGCGCTCGATCACCAACACGCCTCTGCAGGCGCTCACGCTGCTGAATGATCCGATATTCGTCGAAGCCGCCCGCAAGCTCGCGGAACGCTCCGTGCGCGAGGGCGGCGCAACTCCGGAGAGCCGGCTTGCGTTTGCCTTCCGGCTCGCAACGGGCCGCAAACCCGACTCCGCTGAGATGGGGATTCTCAGTGCGGCGTTTCATAAGATGCTGGCAGGTTTTCAGCAGAACGAGTCCGGCGCGCAATCGCTGTTGTCGGTGGGAGCATCAGCGGAGGATAAATCCATCCCCGCAGACGAGCTCGCCGCGTACACCGGAGTGATGAACATCATCCTCAACATGGACGAGACGATTACGAAAGGATGAGTTTAAGAGCCATGGAATGCCGCAATTTCAGTCGCTATAGTTCGCGCCGGGATTTCCTTGCCCGTACTGGCTATGGTCTCGGCGCCGCTGCGCTGTACGCATTGCTTGGCGGGGACTCAGCGAGCGCGGCGGAGCGTGAATTCCCGAACTTCACGCCTCGCGCCAAACGCGTGATCTTCCTTTTCCAGGCCGGCGGCCCCTCTCATCTCGATCTGCTCGATTACAAGCCGCAGATGAAGGAGCGGTTCAATCAGGACATCCCGCCTTCGGTTTTCGGCGGGCAGCGGATCACCGGGATGGTGGCGCAGCAGGATCGCTTCCCCGTAGTTCCGACCCGGTATTCCTTCAAGCAATATGGCGAAAGCGGCCACTGGCTGAGCGAACTCCTGCCGTGTACGGGAAAGGTCGCCGATGACATCTGCCTCATTCGCTCCGCATACACCGAAGCGATCAATCATGACCCCGCCATCACTTTCATTCAGACCGGAAGCCAGTTGCCCGGCCGGCCCAGTTTTGGCTCGTGGGTGGATTATGGTCTGGGCAGTGAGAACCAGAACCTTCCCGCTTTTGTTGTCCTGAATTCACTGCCTAGTAACGGCATGCCGGATCAGGGTCTGCTTTCCAGGCTCTGGGGTTCAGGCTTTCTCCCGAGCCGTTATCAGGGCGTGCAATTCCGCAGTTCCGGCGATGCGGTGCTGCACCTTTCGAATCCTCCCGGTATCACGCCGGAACTGCGGCGCGCCCAACTCGATTCCCTCGCTCAACTGAACGAGCGAATGCATGAACGGGCCGGCGATCCGGAAATCGAAACGCGCATCGCCCAGTACGAGATGGCGTTCCGCATGCAGACGAGCGTTCCTGAACTTCTCGACTCTTCGAAAGAGCCCGAACATGTGCTGGCGCTCTACGGAGACGATTGCCGCAAACCGGGGACATTCGCAGCCAACTGCCTGCTCGCCCGGCGACTGGCGGAACGGAATGTCCGATTCATTCAGCTCTATCACCGCGGCTGGGATCATCACGCCGGTCTTACGGAAAAGATCCCCGTGCTTGCTCGCGATACCGACCAGCCTGCCGCCGGACTCATACAAGATCTCAAGCAGCGCGGCATGCTCGAAGACACGCTCGTGATCTGGGCGGGCGAGTTCGGCCGCACGCCCTATGCCCAGGGTTCACCCAAACCGGACAGCTATGGGCGGGATCATCATGGGCGCGTATTTTCGCTCTGGATGGCCGGCGGGGGCGTCAAGCCGGGATACATACACGGCAGTTCCGATGACTACGGATTCAACGTCGCGGAGGGCGGCGTGCACATTCACGATCTCCAGGCGACGATCCTCTATTTGCTCGGGATTGATCACGAAAAGCTGACCTACACATTTCAGGGCCGGCGTTTCCGGCTTACCGACGTCGCGGGACGTGTCGTAAAAGAGCTTGTTGCGTGATGTAACTCGAAATGCTTACGTAGCTGGCTCACAGCCATGTCGAACGGTTCAACCGCGCCATAAGACCGCGAAAGCATCACGCCGCCTTCCATCACCGCCAGAACAAAAACGGCAAGAGAATCGAGATCGGTCCCTCCGGCAAATCTGTGCTTTGCCTCTTCCAGGCAAGCGCGAACCGCGCCGATCCACGCCCGAAAGTTCTCCGCGATCAGCTTGTGCGCGGGACGATTCTCGGGATCAATCTCCAATGCAAGACGCCCGAGGGGACATCCGTACTGGCAGTTGGTGTTGAGGATGCGTTCACGGTATCCTGCCAGAATCGCGAAGATTCTCTCAATCGGATCAGACGCGAGCCTGTGCGCAGGGGTGACGATCTGTGGTTCAAGAGCTTCGAGGTACAACTCCAGCACCGCCTTCAACAAAGCTTCCTTACTCTCGAAAAAGTGATAGAAGCTCCCGCTGTTGACTTCGGCGCGTGAGAGCAGTTCCGACATGCTCGTGTTCGCGAAACCTCTTTCCCAGAAGAGATAGAGCGCGGCGTCGATCAGACGCTGGCGCGTGGTCGCTGGTTTCCCCATCCGCTCACATCAAAAATGCCTTGCATTGGCATTTTACGTATGATTTAGTTGAATGATCAACTAACCATATGAGACTTCCTCTCCTGATCGCTTTATTGGGGCTGCCGCTCGCCGCGCAGACATCCGTTCACGTCATCAGGCAGGCGCAGCCGGAAAAGGCGTTACTCTTCGAAGTCGAAGTTCCTGCTTCGCTCGATGAAGTCTGGGCCGCATTTACGACAAGTGAGGGGCTCAGCACCTGGCTCACGCCCCACGCCGTTGTCGACCTCCGCAAGGGCGGTGAATGGACCGCTCATTTTCCCGGCGGCGCGACCGGAGGCGGAACGATCATCGATTTCACGCCGAAAACAAAGTTTGTGATGTCAGCGCTGGCGCCCCCGACGTTTCCGCATGTTGCGGCCGAACGTACCACGGCCACCTGGACGTTCGAGGCTACCGGCGATCACGTTACCCGCATAAAGTTGCGCCAAACGGGCTGGAAGCAAGGCGAAGAGTGGGACAAAGCTTACGATTATCTGGCAACTGGCAACGCCCAGCTTCTCGAGACGCTGCGTCGGCGGTTCCAGGATGGGCCTATCGATTGGACGAAACAGTTCGGCGCAGCCAAATAGATCCGGACCATTGCGACCGGGCGCGCGCCACATCGTAACCGGTCGATAAATGGGACCGCTTCACCCGGTCGCCGCGCGCGGCGCGATCGCGGTTCTCGGGACAGCAAGGGGAACCTGCATCTGGCAGACCAGCCCCTCGGCGGCGAACCGCAGCGCGGCCCACCCGCCGACGCCCTGCAGGCTCTTCTCGATCACGGCCGTGCCGAAGCTGCGCCGCGCGGGGGGTCGAACCGCTGGTCCCCCGCTCTCTGTCCATTCGATCCGCAGGACTGGGTCCGCGTCCGCGACCTGCCAGTGCACGCGCAGGCGTCCCGAAGCCACCGACAAGGCCCCGTATTTACGCGCATTCATGCCCAGCTCATGCAGCACGAGCGAGAGCGCCACCGTCGACGACGGAGAGAGATGCGCCGAAGGGCCGTCCAGCGTGATACGCTCCGTGTCGCCGTTCAGCATTACCTGTTCGCCCACCAAATCGGTAATGTCGGCGCTGGCCCAACTGCGCCGGGTGAGCAGGCTGTGCGCCCGCGCAAGCGCCTGCAGGCGGGCCTGAAACTTCTCGGCAAACTGCGCCGGATCGGGGGTGCTCCGGAGGGTTTGATTCGCGATCGACTGGACCTGGGCGAGAGTGTTCTTGACGCGATGATTCAGTTCGCCCATCAGGAGCAGTTGCCGCTCCTCGGCCCCCTTGCGCTCGGTTTCGTCGCGCAAGACCCTGGCGACCCCGCGAATCTGTCCGGCCTGGTCGCGCGCCGGCTCGGCCACCCATTGAGCCCAGAAGCGGCGGCCTCCCTGAGATACCATCCAACGCGCGTCCTGGGAATGCTCTCCTGCGGCGCCGCGTGTCAGCTCCTGTTCCAGTACTCCCATGCGCTGGTCCTCAGGCGTGAACAGGCGCGCGGCCGAATGGCCCAACATCTCCGCCGTCGTATAGCCGAACAAGCGCTCGGCTCCCGGGTTCCAGCTTGTGACATGGCCTGCGAGGTCGGTCTGAATGAGCGCATACTCCTGGACGTTTTCCACCAGCAACCGAAACCGCTCCTCGCTCTCGCGCAGCGCCGCTTCGGCGCGGGCGCGCTCGACCGCGGCCCACGTGCGCTCCGCGACCTCCCGCACCAAATCGATTTCACCTTGTTGCCAAGCTCTCGGCGTGATGCTGTGCACGGCCAAAGTCGCTACCCATTGACCACCTTTCACCAGAGGTACGGCGACATAGGCTCCAATATGAGCGTGGGCCAACGCTTGCCGTTCTTCTTCGCTGAACAGGCGATCGGTGGCCGTGTCGTAAGAGACTTGCAACTTCCCGTCGCGATACCCCTCCTGTACGCGCTTTCCGAAGCTGCCGGCGTGAAACTTTCCGGTCACCGGCGCAAGTCCGTTGCGATAACCGTGATAGATGCGCACGTACTGCCCGACCGTCTCACCATAGCCGGCGTTGTTTACGTGGAGGTGTTTACCCAGCAGATCGACAGCGGCAGCCTCGATCTCCCTGGCGTCAGAAAGCGAACGCATTTTGTCGTTCAGAGCAACCAGGAACGTCTGCGTCGCCGCCGTCTTCCGCAATGCCGCTTCAGCGCGGGCGCGTTCGGCGGCCGCCCAGGTGCGTTCGGCCACGTCTTCCAGAAGTTGCAATTCCGCGTTCGTCCAGTTGCGCGGCGTCGTGGACTGGACGCCTACAATCGCCAGGAGCTGCCGGTTCTTCACGAGTGGTACAGCGGCCCAGGCGCGCACACCAAGCGCACGATAAGCAAGGCGCTGTGATTCCAGCGGGGCCTCGGTCTCTGTATCGCGAACCGCCAGGGTACGTCCGGCTCTCCAGCCGTCTGCTATATCCTGCGAGAAATCGGACAGGCGCATCCGATCAGGGGTCGGGACCGGATTTCTCTCGTATCTTGCCGTCAGCGTAATCCAGTCCTGATCGGCATCGACTTCAGAATACGTCGCGCGCATGACGTCAAACTGTCCGGCCAGCAGCTTCATGGCCGCTTCTTGCGACTCGACAGGATCCGTCAGCGGGCGCAACACATCGCTGAGCCTGAGCAGGAATTCCTGCCGCTCCTGGATCGTGCGGAACGCGCCTTCCGTTTTCCTGTTTGCGCGCTCTGCGAGGACCTTCGCGGTGGTTTCCACGAGAGTGCAGAAGATCCCGTCCACGGCTCCGGATTCACCGCGGATCGGCGTGTACACGACATTCCACCATGCGCTGTCCAACTTGCCGTGCCGCAAGACCGGCAGGAGAGTGTCCTCCAGGACAACGCCTTCTCCTCGCCACACCCGCCGGTACACAGGATCCAGGGCATCAACAGTTTCGGCGAAGCACTCGTGCGTGCGTTGTCCCAGCGCGGCCGGATGTTTGCCGGCGTGGAGCGCCATCCACAAATCGTTATAGATCTGGATGTATTCGGGTCCCCACAAGACAACGGAGGCAACGGGGCTGGCGAGCGTCAGGTCAACCGCGGTGCGCAGGGTATGGGGCCAACTCTCGACAGGGCCGAGAGGCGTGGAAGCCCAGGCTTTGGCGCGGATCAGCGGGCGAACTTCACCACCGCCCAGCGGCCAGGCATCCGGTTCACCGTTTTCCCGGGATATGCTTTCCGGCATCAGGCGTCCTCCTGCCGACGAGTTGCCGCGGCAAGACTACACCACTTCGGAGTTCACCCTCCACAACAGACTACACCTCTTATTGGCGCCGGCTTGCACAGGGAAACGCCTGTCCCACCTCTTTGACCCGTGCGGCTCTTACGCGATGATCGCTTTCACGGGGTCGGCTTTCTCGACGCCAGTGAGTCGAACGTCCAAACCCTGGTAGTTATACGTGAACTTCTCGTGGTCAATACCGAACTGGTGGAGTATGGTCGCCTGGAAGTCGCGCACATGGACCGGATCCTGCGTGATGTTGTAGCTGAATTCGTCGGTTTCGCCGTGGACGATGCCGCCTTTGATGCCGCCTCCGGCCATCCATAAACTGAAGCAGCGGGGATGGTGGTCGCGGCCGTAGTCGGTCGGCGTCAGCTTGCCCTGGGAGTAGATGGTTCGCCCGAACTCGCCGGCGAAGATGACGAGCGTGTCTTCGAGCATGCCGCGC
>Ga0126381_100006179_pt1 | contig 13248 bp, 12 predicted proteins | sample PanSoiMetPlot_28_FD_96465 | JGI IMG/M metagenome (GOLD analysis project Ga0126381, IMG submission 96465) | Tropical forest soil microbial communities from Panama - MetaG Plot_28 | ecosystem: Environmental > Terrestrial > Soil > Tropical forest > Bulk soil | place: Panama | collected 2016-02-17
CAATGTTCGGCGGCAGATCCAGCGACGTATGTACCGTGGTGCCGTTGCGATCAACACTGATCGGAACCGTCTGATTCTTGTGCTCGCCGGCCGCATCGAAGAACTTTTGGTAGTCGGGATTCGCCAGGTTCGCAAATTGGCTGACAAGGTCGCCTGGCTTCAATCCTGCGTGTTCGGCGGCCGATCCAGGCGTCACCCACTCGATCCTGGCCTCGGAGATGTACGGTACTTCGTTGATGAAGTTGAAGTAGATGACCATCAGTACGAAGGCCAACACAAAATTGAAGACCGGTCCGGCAACGCCAATTAGCATTCGCTGCCAGCGCGGATGATTCGTGAATGAGCCGGGATCGTATGTCAGTCCCGCGTTGGAAGCCTCACCTTCGCCACCCGAATTCAATGCGGTCAGCTCGCCCGGATTCTCGCCCGTCATCTTCACAAAGCCGCCCAGCGGCAGCAGGCAGACCTTGTAGTCGGTATCGCCGTACTTGATGCCGAAGAGGCGCGGCCCGAAGCCGACCGAGAAAGCCTCAACTCGAACTCCGCAGAGCTTGGCGGCCAGGAAGTGGCCTAGCTCGTGGACCACGACCATGACGCCAACGAGGACGATGAAAGCTACTACGGAAACGAAAACATCATGCATAAGTTATGTGATTCAGACCTCAGGTTGCGTGGCATTGCGGATAATGCTTCGGACTCAGGCTACCAGCGCACGAGCTCGTTGGCGCGCCTCCCGGTCCGATGCCAGCACCTCGGCGATGGTTGCGGGGTGCGACTCGGGCGTTGACGCAAGCACCTTTTCAATTGTACCCGGTATGCCGTTAAACGGAATTTTGCGTTCTAGAAACGCCTCCACAGCCACCTCATCGGCCGCATTCAAAGCTATGCAATGGGCCCCGCCCTTCTCGGCTGCTTCATACGCGAGCCTGAGGCATGGAAAGCGCTCAAAATCCGGCTCTTCGAAATCGAGATGCCGCAACGAAGCCAGATCGAACGTCAAGGTCGAGGCAGGCCGCTCAGGAAACGCCAACGCATACAGGATCGGCAAGCGCATATCCGTCACAGATATCTGCGCCAGAATCGAGCCATCGACGTACTCCACGAGCGAGTGCACCGTTGACTGCGGATGCACCGTCACCCGCACTTTATTCGGCGGCACATCGAAGAGCCGGCATGCCTCGATGATCTCCAGCCCCTTGTTCAACATCGTGGCCGAATCGATTGTGATCCGCCGCCCCATCACCCAGGTAGGGTGCTTCAAAGCTTGCTCCGGGGTGATGTGCGCAAAGTCTGCGAGCGGCGTCTGACGGAACGGCCCGCCTGAAGCCGTCAGCCAGATGGTCTTCACCTCGGTGTGCGCTCCAACGCGCATGCATTGGTGCACCGCGTTGTGCTCGCTGTCTATCGGCAGTATCGGCACTTTACGCTCGCGCGCAGCCGCGGTCAGGATTTCTCCAGCCGCGACCATGCACTCCTTGTTTGCAAGCCCCACCGGCTTTCCAGCCGAGATCGCGGCATGTGTCGCCTCGAGCCCGGCAACCCCGACGATCGCCGAAACCACGAAGTCCACTTCCCGGTGTATCGCGCAGGCCACAGTCCCCTGCGCACCGTGCACAACCTCGGTCCCTCGCGCGCCCTCCGCGCCAAGCCGCTTGCAAAGCTCCGCAGCGAGCTCTTCGGTGGCCAGCGAGATCACCTGGGGCCGCCACCGCACGGCCTGCGCAAATGCCTCGTCGACGTTGCGGCCGGCAGCCAGCGTCGCAACCTGGTAGCGTTCCGGAAACTGCTCAACAATGGATAAGGTGCTTTGGCCGATCGAGCCCGTGGAACCGAGGATGGCGAGGCGTTTCAACGTTCTGCTAAGTCCATCTGCTGCAATAACAAAAGCTTAGAATCGCAAGCGTATAACCTGAGCGTACCACAGCACCGGAGCGGCCATAAGCAGCGCGTCGATGCGGTCCAGCACGCCCCCGTGGCCCGGAAGCAGCGTTCCGGAATCTTTCACTCCGGCCGATCGTTTCAGCGCCGACTCTGCCAGATCCCCCACCTGCGCGGCTACATTCACCACGACCGCCAGGATGAGCCAGTACCACCAAACTTCGTCGGCAAACGAAAGCCTGGCGGAGTTCCACTGTGCCAGGTACGTGCTCACTGCCAGCAGTATTCCCGCCACTGCAACTGAACCCAGCACGGATCCGATCGTTCCCTCCCAGGTCTTGTTGGGGCTTAGCCGCGGCGACAGTTTCCGCCTTCCGAACATCCGCCCGGTGTACATCGCCAAGATATCGCCCGCCCATACCGTAAGGAACAAGAAGGCCAGCAGCGAAGGACCGTTGCTCTGCTCGCGAAGCATCGGAATCGGAACCAGCGTCAATCCCAGGTAGAAGAGCGCAAATACCGATGAGGTTGCGTCGGCCAACACGCGCTCGATCGGAGAAGCGAACACGCAATACAGCAGCAGAATGATGCAAAGGAAGCCGAAGAAGGTTATGGTCTCGTCCGGCCATTGGTAGTTCCCGGCAAACAATGCAGCAATCGCAGCCAGCACTGGAATCCGTGGCGGCTTGGCTCCGCAACGCTCCGTAAGCGCCATAAACTCCCACGCCGCCAGCATGGCCACCGCGGCAACCGCTACCGTAAGGGACCACGCGGGGCCGAGAAACACCAGGGCCAGCACCAGAGGCGCCAGAACAACAGCGGTCAGAACTCGTTTCATTCAGGGTTGAGAATACACTGCCGGGCAACGCCATCGCGAAATCCGAAAGGGCACTACCCATGCCTCGCGGGGTTATACCCGAAGTGCTGTAAACTCCCACCATGCCCCTCATTCGGCGCACGTTGGCGCTTGGATTCGCGCTTTCACTGATCTCTGGTGGCGCAACTGTTTTTGCGCAGAAGCACCCCGTCCATACCCCGGCAAAGCAGACCGGCCGTGCCGTTATTGCTAAGGGCGCGACCGGCGAGAGGATTCAGGCGATTCTCGCGGACCCGGCGTTAAGTCATGCGGAGTTCGGGATCAGCGTAACGACGCTGGACGGGCGGCCGGTGTACGCGTTGAACGAGGGCAAGTTGTTCACCCCGGCGTCGAATGCGAAGCTGGCCACGACCGCTGCGGCCTATGCTTTGTTACCGGTGGAGACGCTTACGTGGACGACCAACGTGGTGGCGAACGGCGAGATCGATGCGGGCGGCGTGTTGCACGGAGATCTTTTGATCCTGGGTGCGGGCGATCCGACGATGAGCGCGCGACGATATCCGTACCAACCACCGAGCCCGGCACCTCCACGACAGGCAAATCCACCCGCTCAGTCGCCGACAGGAAAGCCTGAGGCCACGCCCTCGACGCAGGAGGTGAAGGCGGAAACGCGCGCGATGGATGCGATCGACCTGCTCGCGCAACAGGTAGTGCAGTCGGGCGTGCGTTCGGTGGAAGGAAGCGTGGTCGGAGACGATAGCTATTTTCTGAGCGAACCTTACGGAACGGCGTGGGCGTGGGATGACCTGCAGTGGGATTACGGCGCGCCGGTCTCTGCGCTTTCGTTCGCGGATAATGCGGCAGAGCTGACGCTTGCGGCGGACCCGGCACATCCGGAGAAGACCGAGGGGAAGTGGACGCCGGAGATCGAATACTACACGCTCGCGAACACGATGACCGTGGCGCAGCCTGACGAGGCCGCCCACCCTGGGCTGGAGCGGCGGCCCGGCAGCATGATGGTGCGTGCGTGGGGGACGGCGCCCTCGCAGGGATTGCACGCGCCGCTGGCCGTCGAGGATCCGGCGGAGTTCACCGCGGCCGCGCTCAAGGATGCGTTGCTGCACCGCGGAGTGAGGGTGAACGGGACGGCAACCTCGGCCCACCGGTACTCCGAGGGCACCGGCGAGTTCGTCGCGGAGCGCTCGCAGCCTTTGAAGCTTGCGCCGCGCGAGCTGGTGACGATGGAGGCGCCGAGGGACAATCGCAGAGTGCTGGCGATGCGTGTGTCGGTGCCGGTGGCGCAGGACATCATGGTCACCAACAAGGTGAGCCAGAATCTGCACGCCGAGCTGCTGCTGCGCATGCTGGGAAAGGCGTTCGCGAACGACGGCAGCCTGGCACAGGGAGCGCGCGTGGTGCGGCAGTTCCTGATCAATGCCGGCGTGAGCGACCAGGATTTCTTCTTCTACGACGGATCGGGCATGAGCATGGACGATCGCATCGCGCCGCGCGCCTATACGCAGTTGCTGGTGTATGCGTCGCGCGAGCCGTGGGGCGAGGCTTGGCGCAAGACCTTTCCGATTGCGGGCGTGGATGGAACGCTCGCCGCGCGATTCAAGAACTCGCCGCTCAAGGGAAGGCTGTGGGCGAAGACGGGAACGCTGAATGAGACAAACGCGCTGTCGGGCTATCTGCAGACCGACAGCGGAAAGATGCTGGCGTTTTCAATTCTCGTGAACGGACATCGCCCGGGCAGCCACGCCGAGCTCCCAGCGATTGACAAGATCTGCGAGGCGATCGCGGCGAGCGAGTGAGTTTTCAGAGAACAGAGAACAGAGATCAGAGATCAGAGATCAAGCCGGACCGATATGGGCTGAAACTTATATTTGCACCATGATTTTCCTAGGTTCCCTCCGGGAACTTTGTCTGCCATTGACCGCAAATTGACTGGGTTAAACGTCGTTTTAACGTTGTTTCGAGGGAACGCGATCTAGATTCATCGAGAGCGGGATCGGCAAGGCGCACGATCTGCGGCTCAGGGCGGACCTGTGCAGGATGAATTCGAACGACACCGACCCGTTTTGTCTGGGGCTCGCGAATCTGGACTCGTTTTGTCGGGACTCGTTTGTCTGGGAGAATGGAATAAGCGGAGAACCGCAGGGTTGACGTGGGTCTCGCGGGACTACCAAACCAAGTTGGGAAGAGGATCATCACCATGCTAAGACGACCGATTGCGATTCTGGCATTCGCATTTCTTACAATCGCCGCGAGCGCACAAGAGACCTCGCCGGGAGCCGCACAGGATGCGGGGACGCTGAAGACCGACAAAGAAAAGACCAGTTACGCCCTGGGGATGCAACTGGGCGCCAATTTTCACAAGCAGGGTATCGAGCTCGATTCGGCGATCGTGGCGAAAGGGTTTGCCGATGCATATTCGGGCGGCAAGACCCAGATGACCCAAGAAGAGGCGCAGGCCGCTCTCAGGAGTGCCCAGGAGGCATTTCAGAAGAAGCAGCAAGCTCTTCGCGCTGAGAAGGCCCAAGCGACCCAGAAGGAGGGAGATGCCTTTCTTGCGGCTAACAAGACAAAGGAAGGCGTGGTCACTCTTCCGGATGGCCTGCAATACAAGATTCTGAAGGCGGGAGACGGGAAAAAACCGGATGCGGACGACACGGTGACGTGTAATTACCGTGGGACTCTCATCGATGGAACCGAATTTGACAGCTCGTCGCAGCACAACGGGCCATCCACCTTTGCCCTGAAAGGCGTGATCAAGGGTTGGACGGAGGCATTGGCGTTGATGCCCGTGGGCTCTAAGTGGCAACTGTATATTCCTCCGCAGCTGGCTTACGGCGAAGGCGGCGCCGGGACCGTGATTCCGCCCAACGCAACGCTGATTTTCGACGTAGAGTTGCTCTCGATCAAAGACAAGCCTGCCACCAATCCCCCGACGAACTAGACACCGAATCATCCGCGGCCCCGGTAACCTCGCCGGGGCCGCAGGTTTATTGAACTGAGAGCGGCGCCGCTTCACGGGCAGAAGTCGAGTGCTTATCCAAAAATTGCTGGGCTCAAGTCGACCTTCGGGTTGTAATTGGCATCTGTAAGTGCATTGGGGACTTTGACCAGTCTGAATGCGACAGCCCGGTCTCCGAGGTTTGCTCTAGAAGCTGTCGCATAAGTGATGAAATTTTGCCTCAGGGGCCAGGCAGTGTCTGACGAATCGAAGTCTCGAAGATCGAGGCCGCGAACACCCTCAGGGCTAAAGCCCTCAACCATTTGCAGCATTTTCGGCAAGACTCAATCACCCCCGGAGTCGTCAGACACTGCCTAAAGTCCGAGTTGCCTCAAGTTGCGTTTTCGGCACAATGCCCTCTACGCCTATAGTCCAGGGCGGAATGGAGTCTCTATGAGATGGTTGCTGCATTGGATTGTGAACGCCGCAGTCCTTCTCCTGGTCTCGCGCTTTGTCTCCGGTTTCAATATCCGCAGCTTCGGTTCCGCGTTGTTTGCGGTGGTCATCATCGCGATCGTGAACGCAACGCTCGGACTGTTTCTGAAGATCATGACCTTCCCACTGTCGCTTCTCACGCTTGGGTTGTTTGTCTTTGTCATTGATGCGTTTGTGCTTTGGTTTTCGAGCAAGCTGGTGCCGGGATTTTCGATTACAGGCTTTATGCCTGCTTTTATCGCGGCGCTGATCCTGGCGTTGGTCCAGATGCTGCTTGGCTACCTCGGCTCGAGGGCCCCGCTGGTCCACGGCAACCCCTGAGTTGCCGTTTTCGTTGAGCGGACGGAAGCCGCAGCTCGGCTCGACATTGTTGGAGTTTCGCGATGCCGACTATCTCATTGCGCGGACATGGACTCGATCGAGGGCATTTGGGAGGCCATCCATCGACGCTTCCCTACGTTGCGCGCAGGGCCGTCTGGCTCATTGTTTACTTGTTCTTCGTTCTGGCGCCGGTGCTAGCGCTGCTGATGGGCGATATGCCCCCGGCTCGCGACTTCTGGACTGAGTTCTCGTCGGCGATCGCGTATGTGGGCCTGGCTATGATGGGCCTGCAGTTCGGGCTCACTGCGCGCTTCCGGTACGTCACCGAACCGTGGGGCGAGGACGTCATCTATCACTTTCACCGGCTGCTGTCGCTGGTCGCGCTGGGACTGGTCGTCGCGCACCCGATCATCCTCTTCATAATTGATCCATCAAGGCTGCATCTGCTCAATTCGTTCGAGGCGCCTCCGGTTGCCCGATGGGCCGCCTTATCGACTTATTCGCTGATCGCACTTGTTGTGATGTCGCTGTGGCGGGCCCAGTTGAGGATCCGATACGAGATATGGCATTTCACGCACATCCTGCTCGCGGTGGTGGCAATCGTTGCAGGGATGATTCATATGATCGGGTGGGGTTATTACCTTGACGACCCAGGGAAGCGGGGCTTGTGGATAGGGTTGTCGATCTTCTGGATCTGCCTGCTGCTTTACGTGCGCATCGTGAAGCCGCTGTTCATACTGCGCCGACCTTACGTTGTTTCGCAGGTGCGCACGGAGCGTGGTGATAGCTGGACACTCACGATGCAGCCGCACAATCACGCGGGCTTCCGGTTTACTCCGGGGCAGTTTGGCTGGCTTACGATCTGGGGTAGTCCGTTCAAGATCACTGCGCATCCGTTCTCATTCTCGTCCAGTGCTGAGGTCGCCGACGGGCGTGTGGAGATGACGATCAGAAATCTTGGCGACCTTACGAGCAGAATTCATAAAGTGCCTGTGGGCCGGCGCGTCTACATCGACGGTCCCTACGGAGCCTTCACCATCGGGAACCCCGCCGACATGCATGTGCTGATCGCGGGCGGCGTCGGCATCACGCCCATGATGAGCATGATTCGCACGCTCGCCGACCGCGGCGACAAACGCCCTGTGATCCTGCTCTATGGCAGCAAGGACTGGGAATCGATCACCTTCCGGGAAGAACTCGTAGCGCTCGAGGCGCGTCTCGACCTCAAGGTCGTTCATGTGCTGGCAGATCCGCAGGCGGGCTGGAAAGGAGAGAGCGGCTTCATCACTGCCGACGTGATGAGGCGCCATCTGCCGCCTCCCTATTTAGAACACGAGTACTTCATCTGCGGTCCGAACCCGATGATGGATGCGATTGAGAAGGCGCTCGGCGAGATGCACGTGCCGATGTCGAAGTACCATTCCGAACGCTATAGTTTCGTGTAGGAGGCGGCCCAATGCGACGTCTGTTTGCCGAACGCCTCGTCTTTGCTACCGCTGTGATCGTGATCGTGATGTGTGCCCTGTTCGCATACCTGCGCGCAGCATAACCCCGGCTTTGGTTATTGAGGAATCGGAGAGTGGCAGACTTCGAATGTGAAAGGGGAGATCAAAGCATGAATTGGAAATCAGTCGTCTCTGCAGCAGCTCTGTTCTTGTTCGTATCCACTACATCCCTGGCACAAGACGGTGCAGCCCTCTTCAAGTCAAAGTGTGCCGGTTGCCACGGAGCGAACGGCGAGGGCAAGCCAGCGATGAAGGCCCCGCCGATGAAAGAAACCAAGCTCTCGGGCAGCGATCTCGTGCAATATCTCACCAAAGGTGAACCAAACCACAAAGCTCCGCACAAGAAGGGCATTTCAGGTTTGAGTGAGGATCAAGCCAAGGCAATCGCAGACTACATATCGACGCTCAAGTAGCTTTGCTGCAATAGGGGTGCCGATGCTGCCTCACGCACACCGGTGAGCTGCGCCACAGGTGTGCGTGAGGCCCGGTGCGGCGACGGCAGCCGGACTGTATCATCGGACCAGAGATGAAGACACGAATTCTCAGCTTCTTTCTGGTTGTTGCCGCCTGCGGCGCGGCGTTCGCAGGGGTTGGGGGTTGCAAGTCACTGCCGCCATCGAAGCCTGAGTCGGAGTGGACCGCGGAGGAGGCACGGGGGGCGCAGGTGTTTCGTGCGGCGTGCGCCAAGTGCCACTATCCGACGTCCACGCGGGGTTTGCACGGGCCGGGACTGCAGGCGATCACGAAGATCAAGGCGATGCCGTCCGGTGCGCCACCGACCGATGAGCGCCTGGCGGAAGTCATTCTGCACGGACATGGAACGATGCAGGGGACGACGCTCGACGATCAGCAACTGCGCGATCTCCTCGCGTATCTGCACACGCTATGAGTGACGAGGAGCCGAAGAGCGAGACTCGGGCTGCCGGTGAGAGCGGAGACGCGGCGAGGGCTCCGCAGAGGGAGTTGCTGCCTCTGCCGGGGCTTGCGGCGATTGCGTTCTATCTGCTGCTGTTGGCCGTGGTGATTGTGGTGGGCGTTGTGAGCGGGCATTATCCGCCGGTATTTGTGGTACTGCCCGTGTTTCTATTTGCTGCGTGCGGTGGATTGCTGATGCTGTTTCGCTGGGCGTGGGCACTGGCGCTGGCGGCGGTGCTGATGCTGAGCTGCTATAACCTGTGGATCTTTGCCAGATTGCATGCGGGGCCGGCGCTGGTTCAGGGGCTGCTCAACCTGCTGTTTTTCTTCTATCTCGTTCGGACCGAGGTGCGGGAGAAATTGCGGTAGGGGGCGATTTCGTGTCCCTCCGATTCGCAAGGATCGTGCATCCGGGGAGAAAGGCAATTCCATGCCGTTAATGCGTGCCGGGCTTTGCGCGAGCCGCATCAGGCGTCCCGGGCTCTGCGCACGGCTTTCCGCCGCACAGCGCGCCCGTGATTCCCTTGCCCTCCTCGACCGTGTAGATCCGGTCCACTGCCGGCATCACGATCTTCTCTACCGCGCCTGATGGCCAGTGAATCTCCGCCGTGCCGGCATCGGTCGCATCGCCGAGTCCGAAGTGCGGCCGCTGGTCATTCGACGAGATGAAGCTGCCGCCGCTCATCACGTCCTCGCGCTGGCGGATCCCGTTGGCCTGTAGATATACCGTGGCGCAGGTCGCGTCGCGCGGGCTCGATTTCCCGTTTGCCGGATTCGTGCCGCCTACCAGCTTCAACTCCACCCAATGGTGACGATCCGGGTTCACATTCTTCAGGAGAACAGGCGGCCCGTCGATCGGGTTGATCACGACGTCGATCTTTCCGTTGTTGAAGAGATCGCCGAACGCCGCGCCGCGTCCTGAAGTCAGCGCGGCCAGCCCCGATCCTTTTACCGCGGGCACATACTCGAATTTTCCGTTGTGGAGATTGCGAAACAGCAACGGCCGCTGGGCAAATGTCGTTCCCCAGTCGTGTTCATCCACCTGCGGATAGACATGGCCGTTGATCATCATGATGTCTTTCCAGCCGTCGTTGTCGAAGTCCGGGAAGCCGACGCCCCAACCGACGAACGGCACCGGTATCTGCGCGATCCCCGCCTCGTTGCCGACCTCAGTGAAGCTCGCATCGCCGTCGTTGTGATACAGCGTTTTGTAGTCGTCCGAGAAATCCGTCACCAGCAGGTCGACGAGTCCGTTGTTCATGTAGTCGCCGACCGCCAGCCCCATCGACGCGATCTCGCGCCCGTCGTTGTTCAGCGCAAACCCCGACACATAGCTGCGATCCTCGAAGCTGCCGTCGCCCTTGTTGATGTAGAGATAATTCGGATTCGAATCGTTCGCGACCAGCAGGTCCGGTTTGCCGTCGTTGTTCACGTCCACAAAAATCGCCGTGAATCCGTAGTAGTGTCCTGGGTCTGACACGCCGGCTTTCTCACTCACATCGGTGAACGTTCCGTCGCCATTGTTGTGAAACAGGTGGTCGCCCTCGCCTGGCAATCCGCGCGGTCCGCACATCACCGGAAAGCCGTGAAGCTGGCAGAACGAAAACGGCACGCCGCCATTGTCCGACTCCGGCTGATGATTCAGGTCGTAATGCACGTATCCGGAAACGAACAGGTCAAGCCGTCCATCGCCATCATAGTCGCCCCAAGTCGCGCCGTCGGACCAGTTGCCGAGCGTCACACCAGCCTTCTCGGCCACGTCAGTAAACGTGCCGTCGTGATTGTTGCGATAGAGCCGGTTCTTCCCGAAGTTGGCGACAAGGATGTCGGGCCAGCCGTCATTGTCGAAGTCGCCGATCGCAACGCCGAATCCCCAGCGATCGTTCGTCACGCCGGCCTTCGCTGCTACGTCGGTAAAGGTGCCATCGTGATTGTTGTGGAAGAGTGCGGCGTGAGGCGGCGTCTTCTTGCCCGTCATCGCGTCGTAAGTCGATCCATTCACCAAGTAAATGTCGAGCCAGCCGTCGTTGTCATAGTCGATCAGCCCGACACCGGAGCCATCGGTCTCCAGGATGTATTTCTTCTGTTTCGCGCCCATCACGTGCTGCCACTTGCTCAATCCGGCGGCTCTGGCCACATCCTCAAAGACAATCGTTCCCTTGTCGACGAATCCGCCGGCGGTGATGGGCCGTTTCTGCGCGTCGTACACAGGCGCGAAGGTTCCGGCTGACGAGATGCCGCCCATCCCGCCCTTCGGCTCCGTCTGCGCTGGCTTCTGTTTCTGCTTCGGCGTCGCCTGCTGTGCAGCACCATCGATGCGCGGAGCGAAGCCCGCCAGCGCGATCATGCCCAGAACGCCGACCCGCCAAAGCCTACGCATGATGCTATTTCTTCGCGGCGCCAGCTGCGGCAGCGTCCGCCGCCTTAGCGTCGGCACACGGTTTACCGCCGCAGAGCGCGCCGGTGATCCCCTTGCCCTCTTCGATGGTGTAGATACGATCCACTGACGGCAGTTTTATCTTCTCCACCGCGCCGGAAGGCCAGTGAATCTCAGCTGTACCTGCATCGGTCGCATCGCCAAGCCCGAAGTGCAGCCTGCGATCGTTGGCCGAGATGTAGCTTCCGCTTGAAAGCACGTCCTGCCGCTGCCGCATGCCGTTGGCTAGCAGATACACCGTTGCGCAGGTCGCATCGCGCGGGCTCGACTTGTGGTTTGCCGGGTTTGTTCCGCCAACCAGCCCCATCTCGACCCAGTGGTGATGATCGGGATTGACGTTCCTCAGCAGCACCGGCGGCCCGTCCACCGGGTTGATAATCACGTCGATCTTGCCGTCGTTGAACAGGTCGCCGAATGCCGCGCCACGCGCGGGAACCACGACAGCGAGTCCCGAGTCCTTCACCGCGGGCACGTATTCGAACTTCCGGCCTTTGCCTTTCTCATCCGGAATGTTGTGAAACAGCAGGGCGCGTTCGGCCCATGTAGTGCCCCAATCGTGCTCGTCGACCTCCGGGTAGACGTGGCCGTTCACTTCGAAAAGATCCAGCCATCCATCGTTGTCGTAGTCGATGAACCCATCGCCCCATCCCACGAAGGGAATCGTCTTCTGCGCCACGCCAGCCTTGTAGCTCACATCGGTGAAACTGGCGTCGCCATCGTTGTGATAAAGCACCTTGTAGTCGTCGCCGAAGTCCGTCACGAAGAAGCTGAGCAGTCCGTTGTTCTCATAGTCGCCCGCGGCAATGCCCATCGATGCGATCTCGCGGCCGTCCTTGTTCAGCGCGAATCCCGAGACATAGCTCTCGTCATCGAATGTTCCATCGCCCTTGTTGATATAGAGAAAGTTCGGTTCGGAGTCATTGCCCACCACGAGATCCGGCCTGCCATCGTTATTGACGTCAGCGAAGATCGCGGTGAAGCCATAGTACTTGTCCTTATCCTCAACGCCGGCCTTTACAGTTACATCGGTGAATTTTCCGTTGCCATCGTTGTGAAACAGATGGTCCGCCTCACCCGGAAGCCCGCGCGGCCCGCAATTCACGTTCGCGCCGCGGTACAGACACGACGCATAATTCACGGCCTTGCTTCCCGCGATCGGCAGGTTGTTGCGGTCGAAGTGGACGTAGCCTGTGACGTAGAGATCGAGCTTGCCGTCGCCGTCATAGTCTCCCCAGGTGGAACCGGGATGCCAGTTGTCCAGGGCCACGCCCGCCTCTTCTGCCTTGTCGGTGAAAGTGCCGTCGTGATTGTTGCGGTAGAGGCGGCCCTTGCCGTAGTTGCCGACATAGAGGTCGGGCCAGCCGTCGTTGTCGTAGTCGGCCACCGAGCAGCCATAGCCCCAGCGGTCATTCTGCACGCCCGCTTCCTTTGACACGTCGGTGAATGTTCCATCGTGATTGTTCCGAAACAGTGCGGCGTGCGGAGGCGGTTCTTTGCCATCAAGCGAGTCGAACGTCGCGCCGTTTACCAGGTAAATGTCGAGCCATCCATCGTTGTTGTAGTCGATCAGACAAACGCCTGAGCCGTTTGTCTCGACGATGAACTGCTTCTCTGGCACACCCATCTTGTGAACCCAGCCAGAGAGGCCTGCCTGCTTCGTGATGTCCTGAAAGACGACGGTGCCTGTATCCACAAAGTCGCCGGCAGTGATCGGCCGCTTCTGAGCGTCGTATTGTGGCGTTGACTGCACGCCTGACGCGATGCCGTTGCTCATCCCGGGCTTGGGTTGTTCTGGTTTGGGTTGTTGCTGAGAATTTGAAGGTGCCTGGGCTCTGGTGCCGGCGCTCGCAATCAGAAATAACAACACACAACAGGTCAGACCACGAACGCGCAAAGACTCAAACCCCCATCGACGGATGAGATG
>Ga0126381_100006180_pt1 | contig 13245 bp, 9 predicted proteins | sample PanSoiMetPlot_28_FD_96465 | JGI IMG/M metagenome (GOLD analysis project Ga0126381, IMG submission 96465) | Tropical forest soil microbial communities from Panama - MetaG Plot_28 | ecosystem: Environmental > Terrestrial > Soil > Tropical forest > Bulk soil | place: Panama | collected 2016-02-17
AACGACTTCCCTGTTGCTTGGGTGAAGAACTACGGGCGTGGACGCGTCTTCTACAGCACCCTGGGACATCTCGACACCAGTTGGGACGATCCTCGCATCCAGCGGATGTACCTTGAGGCAATCCGCTGGTCACTCGGGTTGGTGAACTACACGCCACACCCGCACCCCTTACCGGCTCCGCAATAGCTCACTGAAGCTCATGCCTGGTGAAGAACCTCCACGATGGCACGAATATCCTCAACAAGGACAACATGCCGCATACCGGCAGCTTCGCCAAACACCTCTATCTGGCCAGATACTCCACTCGCTGTCACCTTGCGACGCACGCTGCCGTGAAAGCTCGAACCCTTAGTTACCCGCGCAACTGAGGCCGCATTCTCCAAGCGAAGTCCGCCGCCTGCCGCAACCTCGATACGCCCTGCGGCGCGCCTCACCAGCCGCGCAAGACTGGCCGATCCCGCAACCACATCGCGCTCTCCTCCCGACGTCAACAAACGCCTGCAACCCGCGGAGATCACATCTTCGAGCGCCTCCTCGAGCGACGGCGTAACGTCGAAGGCGCGATGAAATGTGACCTCCAGCGGCGCCGCCAGTTCCACCAACTCGCGGGTACGCTCTACGTCAACTCTGCCGTTCCCGCGAAGGATCCCTAGGGCAAACCCGCTGACACCAAGATCACGAGCATGCAGCAGGTCCTCTTGCATCAGAGCAAACTCGACCTCATCGTAAAGAAAGTCCCCGCCACGCGGGCGAAGGAGCACATATACCGGCAAACCGCTCCTCTGCACCGCTGCACGAATCAGCGCATGGCTTGGCGTCAGTCCATCCTCACTAAGCGCCGAGCAAAGCTCGATGCGGTCTGCCCCGCCTTCGCGAGCAACAAGACACGCATCGAGCGTCTCAGCGCAAAGCTCAAAGGTGATCGTTCGCATCACGAAAGCGTCAACGACGGCGGAGCGACCGACGGAGCCACTCCGAACGAGGCACTCGGCTCCGGCCCCATCGTGAAAACGAGCTTCCCTCCCTGGGCAATATCGGAGTGATGGAACCACGCACGCTGCTGTGGCTTCCCATTCAGCGAGAACGACTGAACGTACTGATACGATGGATCTTTACGTTCGACGACAATCTCAAGCTTCCTGCCGCCACCGAGTTCCAGAGTCGCGCGGTCAAACAACGGCGAGCCAAGAATATAGTTCCCGCTCACCGGATCAACGGGATAGAAGCCCAGCGAACTCAGCAGGTACCATGCCGACATCTGGCCTACGTCCTCATTGCCCTGCATCCCGTCCGGCTTGTCTGTATACATCGTCTCCAGAAGGCTACGCACACGTGCCTGCGTCTTATGCGGCGCACCCGCATACGCATAGAGGTACGCGATGTGATGCGAGGGCTCATTACCATGCGCGTATTGACCGACAAGGCCGGCGATGTCCGGCGGTGCATCCTCAGGCAGATCGCTCGGCGCGGTAAACAAACCATCTAGCTTCTCGATAAACGGCTCGCGCCCGCCGAAGAGTTGAATCAGCCCGGCCGCGTCGTGCTGCACCCCAAAGGTCGTCTGCCACGCGTTGGACTCTGTATAGTCGCGCCACTTCTTCGAGTGTCCCATGTCGATAGGCAGGAAGGGTGACGCCCACGAGCCATCCTCAAGCTTCGGGCGCATGAAACCTACCGACGGATCAAAGTAGTTGCGATAGTTAGTCGATCGCTTCACCAGCATCGCCGCGTCACGGTCCTTGCCAAGCTTGCGCGCGACGTGGGCGATCGACCAATCGTCATAGCAATACTCAAACGTCTTCGAGACGGACTCGCCTTCTTTGTCTGCAGGAATATAGTTCAGCTTCCTGTAGTAGCCCAACCCGCGATAGTCATCCACCATCGCCCGCTTCATCATCAGCCTGTAGGCCTTCTCATAATCAACGCCCGTAAAGCCTTTACTGCAAGCCTCGGAGATCACTGCAGCCGAGTGGTACCCCGTCATCGTTCCCGTCTCGGTCGACATTAGCGGCCATACTGGCATCCCCGCCGGACTCTGCTCCGCCATGCGGATCAAAGTATTCATCCAAAGCGGCACGCGTTCCTGCTCGATCAGCGTGTACGCAGGATGCGCGGCGCGAAAGGTATCCCACAACGAAAACGTCGAAAAATTTCGCTGCCCCGCAGGAAGCGAATGGACCTGGTTATCCATGCCGCGATAGCGCCCATCAACATCGTCGAACAGCGTCGGCCCGAGCGACATGTGATACAGCGCCGTGTAGAAAATCCGCTTGTGCGTCTCGTTCGCGCCAGTAACGCTGACTTTCGAAAGCTGCTTTCGCCAAGTCTCGCGTGCCGTCGCGCGCACCTTATCGAAGTCCCACCCCGGAGCCTCCTCCGCAAGGTTCTTCGCTGCGCCCTCTGCATCCACGCCCGAAATTCCTGTCTTCACCAGAATCGTTTCGTTCGCCTTCGTCGTGAAGTAAAGAACGCACTTCAGATTCTTCCCCTTCAACTCTTCGCCGCTCGCAGGCGCCGCACTCTCTCTATCGTCGCAGTAAAAGACGATGCGATCCGGCCGCTTCGAAACCTTCATTGTGAAGTACGCGTGACGTCCCTTCCCCCACGCCGAAGTTCGCCGCCCGCCCGAGAGCGTGTCCGGCGCAATCTGCTTCAGCTCCGCAGAATCCACCGGCCCAGCACCCGGTCCATAACCATGCTGCAGATCGAGAATCAGGTACGCCTTATCGCTCGCTGGAAACGTATAGCGGTGCAGCCCCGTCCGCTCCGTCGCTGTAAGCTCGGCGCGCACGTTGTAGTCCTTCAGCACCACCGAGTAGTATCCCGGCTCCATTCGCTCATCGGCATGGTCAAAACGCGAGCGATACCCCGCGTCAGGATTGTTGCGGTCTCCGGGGACAAGATGCGCCGTCCCTGTCCCAGCCATCACCAGAAAGTCCAGAAGATCTCCGCAACCCGTGCCGCTCAGGTGCGTGTGGCTGAAGCCCATGATCGAGTTATCAGAGACGTGATACCCCGAACACCAGTCCCAGCCGTCGTTGAACGTGTCCGGGCTCAGCTGTACCGCGCCAAACGGCAGAGCCGCACCAGGAAAGCAGTGGCCGTGCCCACCCGTCCCAATCCTCGGATCCACCCAGCGCAACGGATCCTCAGCCTTCGAATCACCAACAGCAGCGTGAACAAGCTTACCCATCGGAAGCGCGCTCACAGCACATACAGCAGCGCTCCGCTCCAGAAATCTCCTACGGCTGATCATGCATTCTCCATTGCGTATAGGGTTCGGCCAGAGTAGCCGTCACGGCGAGCGTGACTCTCCGAAAAGCCAGTGGCCGCATGCCAACCATTCTGACGTAAGCGATAAAGAACCGGCAACTGTGACAGAATGACACGAAGCATATCAATGACTTTCGCAAACCCTATATCAAGCAGACGCGCCTTCCTTCGCACCGCGACCGTAGCGGGGCTCGCTTCAGCCTTCACTCCAGGTGCGAACTCACTCGACCAGCAAAATGGAATCCAACTCCCCGAGGTCAAAGCACCTTGGGACATGTCCCAAGGCCGTCCCAAACCGTCTGAGCGCAAGTTCCAAAGCGCTGCCGTCGAGACCTTCCTCAAAGAACGGAGCGCTCGCATCGCTGACCCGGAGCTCTCTCGTCTCTTCCTCAACTGCTTCCCCAACACGCTCGACACAACAGTCGAGCCCGACACCTTCGAAGGCAAGCCCGACACCGCCGTGCTCACCGGCGACATCCTCGCCATGTGGCTGCGCGATTCATCCGCGCAGGTCTGGCCCTATCTTCCGCTCGCAAAGAACGACCGCCCGCTCCGCGACCTTCTCGAAGGTGTCATCCGCCGCCAGTCGCGCTGCATCCTCATCGACCCTTACGCCAACGCCTTTATGGCCGACCTCAACGCTCCCCCGCTTCCGTGGAGCCTCCACGACAAGACCGAGCTCAAACGCGGCGTCGGCGAGCGCAAGTGGGAAGTCGATTCGCTCTGTTATCCCATTCGCCTCTCGCACGGCTACTGGCGCGAGACCGGCGACACCAGCCCCTTCGATCTTCGTTGGCGCGAAGCCATGCGTCTTATCGTCGACACCTTTCGCGTCCAGCAGCGCAAACACGGCGACGGCCCCTACCGTTTTCAGCGCGACTCGAACGTCTCCACCGAGACCCTCCCGGCCGCTGGCCTAGGCAATCCCGTCAAGGCCGTCGGACTCATCGCCTCCGGCTTCCGCCCTTCGGACGACGCCTGCATCTTTCCCTTCCTCGTGCCGTCCAACCTCTTCGCCGTCACATCGCTGCGGCAGCTCGCCGAGATGGCCCACGCTATCCCGCACGACGACACGCTTGCCAACGACGCCACTGCGCTCGCTACCGAGGTGGAGCGCGCGCTGCGTCAGTACGCCATCGCCACAACGCAGGAAGGAACCATCTGGGCCTACGAGGTCGACGGCTTCGGCAGTCAGCTTCTCATGGACGATGCCAACGTCCCCAGCCTGCTCGGACTTCCCTACCTCTCGAGTTCCCCCGACCCCGCCCTTTACGACCGCACCCGCGCCTTCTGCTGGAGCGAGCGCAACCCGTGGTTCTTCCGTGGCAGCGCAGGCGAAGGCATCGGAGGCCCTCACGTCGGCCGCGACATGATCTGGCCCATGTCGCAGATCACCTACGCGCTAACCAGCACTAGCCCGCAGGAGATCCGCCGCTCGCTCACCATGTTGAAAGCTGCGGCGACAAACTTCGGCTTCATGCACGAGAGTTACTTCAAGGACGATCCGCGCCGCTTCACCCGCGCCTGGTTCGCCTGGGCCAACACCCTCTTCGGCGAGCTCCTCGGCTCACTTGCCGCCACACACCCAGAGCTTCTCCGCGCTTAGCCATGACGCGCTCGCCAAAGCGCGCCAAGCGTAGGATCCACTACACCCGGCACCACGTTCAGCGTCGGAAGGTCGCGTCGCAGTGCCTCAACGATCCCTTCGCGCATCAGCTCAACGTGCTCCAGAATGCTTCCCGTAAACGCGAGCTCCGGTACCCAGTCCGGCCGCGAATCCGCCCTGCGCAACCGGTCGATGACCAACCGAGCCAAATGCGCCAGTTCCTCAGCCTCACGTCGCAGAACTCCCTTCGCTACCTCATCGCCGGCCTCGGCACAGGCCACCACTACCGGAGCAAGCTTCGTAAAATCCGGCGACGGAATCTGGTTCGCATACGCCACAAGTTCGTCAAAGGCGGTCAGATTCCACAACTTCATAATCGCGGGATAAAGCGTCGTATCGCGGCCCTCATCGCGCGCCAGCACCATGTCCCGTAGAGCCTGATGTCCAATCCTCGCTCCCGATCCCTGGTCCGCAAGCGCCGGCCCCCAACCCCCAGCCGTCGTCAGCTTGCCACTGGCCGAGCGTCCCGCAACATTCGATCCAGTTCCCGCCATCACCAGCACGCCCGGTCCCCCAAAGAACGCCGCATCGAGCGCAATCTCCACATCGCCCAGAAGAATGAGGGATCCTCCGACATGCCTTGCAAACACCGTGCGAATCCAGTCCGTCACCAGCGCAACCGTGATCCCCGCAGCGCCCACGCAACTGCGCGTCACCTGGCGCATCGAGATGCCGCTCTTCTCCTCAAGCTCCTTTAGCGCCCTCGCAAAGTTCTCGTCTGCAGTCGCCTCGTCCGTGCGCATTCGCTTGATCGTGCCGCCCTTCACACGCGCCAACTCACGTGTCTCGTCCGCCAGCACATATTCCGTCTTCGTTCCGCCAAGATCCACTGCCAGAAAAAACGACAAACTTACTTCCTCCATGGCTGCGCCCCATCGCGCTCGCTCCATCCTATAATCTTCGTCTGTTGTGCAGAAGCGCATATCCACGCCACAGGTCGGACCTATAAGCATTCTGAGAATGGTGACTCGATGAAGATGACCCGCTACTTGCTCCGGAGCACCCTCGTCGGCGCCCTCGGAGGCCTGCTCTTTGGCTTTGACACTGCCGTCATCGCCGGCACCACGCAGCAGCTCACGCAGATCTACAACCTCACTCCACTTACTCTCGGCATCACTGTCTTCATCGGCCTAGTCGGAACGGTCATCGGAGCCATGACCGCCGGTGTACTCGGCCAGCGTCTCGGCGGGCGCGAGTCCCTCCGTATCATGGCTGTCCTCTACACGATCTCCGCCCTTGGCTGCGCGTTCGCATGGAGCTGGCCCTCCTTGCTCTTCTTCCGGCTCATCGGCGGCCTTGGCATCGGCGGCTCCTCCGTCCTCGGCCCGGTCTATATTGCCGAGCTCGCCCCCGCCAAGTGGCGCGGCCGCATGGTCGGCCTCTTTCAGATCAACGTCGTCGTCGGCATCCTCCTTGCCTACCTGTCGAACTACATCCTCTCCCTCCTGCACCTCGGTACAGCACAATGGCGCTGGCAACTCGGCGTCGCGGCCATCCCCTCAGCCCTCTTCCTGGCGCTCCTCTATGCAATCCCACGCAGCTCACGTTGGCTCGTCACCCAGAACCGTACCGACGAGGCTCTTGACGTCCTCAACATGATGGGCTCGCCCGACTCTGAGGCCGAGCTTCGCGACATCATCGACTCCATTCACCTCGAGCGCGGCATGGCCCAGGAGCCATTGTTCACCAGCCGCTACCGCCTGCCCATCTTCCTCGCTATCTCCATCGGCCTCTTCAATCAGCTGGCCGGCATCAACGCCATCCTCTACTACTCCAACTACATCTTCAGCGCTGCAGGATTTAGCAACATCTCCGGCTCACAGCAGACCGTACTCGTCGGACTCATTAACCTGCTGGCAACTTTCCTCGGCATGTCGCTCATCGACCGCCTCGGCCGGAAGACCCTGCTTTTGATCGGCAGCGTCGGAATGGCCGTCTGCCTCTCCGCCGTCGCGGCAATCTTCTTCACCAATTCGCATCAATCCTCGCTCGTCTGGCTGCTTGGCGCCTACATCACCTTCTTCGCGATCTCGCAGGGAGCCGTTATCTGGGTCTACATCGCCGAAGTCTTCCCCACCCGTGTACGCTCCAAGGGCCAAAGCCTCGGCTCCTCCTCGCACTGGATCATGAACGCCATCGTCTCGCTCGTCTTTCCCGTACTCGCGAAGGCCTCCGGAGGCGTTCCCTTCGCCTTCTTCGCCGCTATGATGGCGCTCCAGTTCTTCGTCGTCCTCTTCGTCTACCCCGAAACCAAGGGCATCACCCTCGAGCAGCTACAGCACAAACTCGGCATCACCTATTAGCGCCGACACAAAAAATCTCTTCACACCACAAATCCACTCACGAGCCTCGACTCGTACTCCATCCAGCAAGGAAAGTCCTCGGCCCAACCAGTAAGACCTCCACGGCAACATATGACTTTCCTGAGTCCACACAGGAGTACCAAGTCATGAGCGCAAGCGAAACCGAAGCCTTCCCTTCCCTTGAACCCAATCACTCAGATGTGTCCAGACGCTCCTTCCTCAAGGCCGCAGCATTCACAGGAGCTGCCTTGGGAGGACTTGCTATCTCGGCCCAAGCTGCACAGTCCGAACACGAGAATGACCAGGACAGCATGAAGTCCGAACACGAACACCTGAAGAAGGACGACCGCGACATTCTCATCGCTGCCGAGATCGCCGAAGCCCTCGCCGTCACTACCTACACCAACATCATCAACATCGCACCCTTCTTTCAGTCACTCGAATCCGACGACCAGGGTTATCTCGTCGCCGCCCGCCAGGAAGAGATGTCGCATTATCTTCTCGAGCAGTCAGTCACCGGCCAGCCCTCGCCCTTCACCAACTTCTTTTTTCCTCAAAACATGTTCACCAGTGCCCAGACCACTCTCAACACGCTGGTCACACTCGAAGACGCCTTCATCGCGGCCTATCTCGTTGGTGTGCGCAACTTCTCCACACGAAATCTTCGTGTCACCGCTGCCCGTATCATGGGCATCGAAAGCGATCACCGCACCCTCGCCCGCGTCGTAGGCCCCGGAGTCAGTGCCGCATTCGGAGGCCCCATCGAAGCCATCACCGGACTCAAGGGCATCGCTGAGAGCGTCGACCCACCAAACAACAACGGCTACGAGAGAACAGCGTGCTGGACCTCGATCGATCAGGCCGTCAACGCGCTACTTCCCTTCGTTGACTTCAACTCCGCCAAGGCCGCCGGATTCGACACCTCGCACGCCTACCCATTCCAGCCCTTCACCCCCACGGTCCCGTCACCGCTCGGAGACTTCACCTCCTTCACCGGCTGCTGATCGGCTAAAAGATTGAACAGGTACCTTCCAACCAACAAAAAGATCAGAACATCACTCGTTCCTCTCTCCTGGGTTCCAAATGCGGCCCAGGATAGCATGCTCGAGTCCAATCTTGATCATCGTTGCTGTTACATCTGACAGTTCCAACCGTACCCCGAAGGCCGCACGATATCGAACATGCAAAGTTCTGCCTGATAGGGCTTCCAATACCCTGACTTCGAAACACGTGGAACAGGTGGCGTCTATCGGGTGTTGGGTATTCGTGCGCCGGAGATCAGTTATGGTGAAACCGCGGCTGTTGCTGGCAGATGACCATACCCTCGTGGTCGAGGCGTTCACAAAGCTGCTTGAACCTGAGTTCGAAGTGGCAGGAACAGTAACCGATGGACTCACCCTGCTCAAAGAGGCCCCGCGGTTCAGGCCGGACGTCGTCATCCTGGATCTCAACATGCCGCAGTTGAATGGCATGGATGCCGGGAAGCAACTGAAGAGGATGTTGCCTCTGACCAAAATCATCGTCTTGACCATGAGTGAAGACTTCGAGCTTGCTACCGATGCTTTGCGGCACTGGGCATCTGCTTACCTGCTCAAAAAATCCGCTGCATCAGAGTTAGTGAAAGCCGTGCGTGAAGTCCTGAAGGGCAGAACTTATGTCACTCCCAAGGTAGCTCAGCGTTTGCTCGAAGAATTCGTTCGCGATCCTCGCCCGGACCGCGAAGAGCATCTGACAAAGCGGCAGCGGGAGGTCTTGCAGCTCTTAGCCGAGGGATACACGATGCGACAGGTGGGAGCGCTGCTCGAAATCAGCACGCGAACCGTAGCCTTTCACAAGTATCAGCTCATGCGGGAGCACGGGCTTAAAACGCAGTCCGACGTCGTGATGTTTGCGATCAAGCAGCGGATTGTGGCGCCTCCCGCCTAGGTCCAGATTTCTGTTTTGTAATCCGTGACAACTCAAATGCCATCAGGGGTCGTTTCGCTGGAATCTGCTCCATCCCCCGATGACACGCTGAACCCTTCGCAAAAGTGGCCATCCTCATCCACGCTCAATTCAGCTTCATTTTGTCGATTTCCGACTGTCCTGAAGCAACCGCGGCAGATCGTATCAAACGATACAGGGCTGTTCTTGCGATGCACAAACCCAGACCTTACATGCGTGCTCATAGTTCTCTCTTTGAAGAAACGTTAGGTGTCTGACCTTCATGCCCCTTCTTGAAGCGCAGGAAGGTCAGAGCTGACTAAAAAGCGGTATCGTCGACTCTCGCATAGCCACTCCCGTGAGTAGCGCTATGGTGTATCCCCATGGCCACGCGAGAAAACTGTCAAGTATTACAGTAATTCCGCCGCGTCAGCCTCCATGCACGGCCCGGTACGCGCCTGTTTACTTACCCCTCAACGCACCGGCCTTTTGCTGCCTCTGCTCAAGGGTCAGTTTGTAAGCGACATAGTACTTATAGATATTGCTCACGTAAGTAACCGTCTCCTGCCCTACATCCTTCGCAACTTCCAACTCGACATTGCCGAACCATTTATTCGGATCAAGCCCATCATCCTGTGCCTTCTTGCGAAGCCGCACAATCCGGTTCGGCCCGGCGTTATAGCTGGCAAACGTAAACAGCGTCTTGTTCAACGAATCCATTCCGGGATCGTTGAAGTACGTGTCAGCAATGTTGCGAAGCATCTTCACACCAGCGTGAATATTGCCATCAGCATCGCCGACATTCGGAATGCCGATGGGGTTGGCCGCTGCGAACTTCGGCATCACCTGCATCACTCCCACCGCGCCCATGCGACTCTTTTTGTTCTGATCGAGCAGCGACTCCTGGTAGGCCTGCGCCGCAACCATCAGGTAGTCAAAGTTGTACTCTGCCGCATATTTCTTGAAGTACTCCAGGTACGCATTGAACTTTTTGAGCTCTCCCTCTGAAGTCGAATTCTTAATCCACTTCGTATTTTGCAGGTAGCGGCGAAGCAGCGTATTCCCAAAGGACGTGCCTCCCCCATGCTCCTCGACAAACTCATCCACCAGTTGCTTCAACTGCGGATTGTTCTTGCGCATGACCCAACCGACCTCTCCGCCACTGGCAACCACCAACTCGCTATGCGACTTGATATTCGTCAGCACTTGCGCCCACAGATCCGCACGGTTCTTATTCGTCACCGTCGCTGGAATCAATCCCGCATTCACCATCTCAACGAGATCGTCGTCAAACAAATTCGTATCCGCGGCCTTGATCTCCAGTGGCGGCTTGCCCGCCTTCTGCTGCGCGTCACTTACTTTCTTGAGATTGTCATAGTAGGTGGTCAGTGGATTGACATAGATCGCCTTGCCCTCCAACCCATCAAAGCTCGACACGTTGGCCAACTCTGGGCCAGTCACCACAACCTGCGAAATGTCCTTCAGTATGGGAGCGGAAAACGCCACTCGCTGCTCACGCTCCGGCGTAATGACGACCCCATGGGCAATGATGTCGCCTAACCCCTGTGTCAGGGCGGCTTCCATCTGGTCAGGACGCATCGGAAGGAAAACTACCTTCACCGGCAACTTGCCGGTCTTCAGCTTCTGATTGACGAACTTTTCGAACTCCTGAAGCGCCTCATACTGGATCCCCTGAGGTTTGCCCTGTCGATAGAAGAAGCTAACAGGATTGACGATGACCAGCGCCCGAATAGCACGCTGCGTCACCATCTCGTCCAGATCGCCCGTGCGCTTCCCAAACCCGGTCGGCAACTGCAGTGTCCCCTTGTCTCCGCCTGCTGTCGCACCATGCTCGTTGGGAACAAGAGAAGTCGAAGCCTCCAAGGCTTGCTGCTTAGGCACCTGCTCGACAGGCACCGCAGCGTGCTTCTTGCCGCACCCACCGAGTGCAAAGCTTCCAGCCAAAAGTAAAACCAACGTCCGGTGCAGCACGGAACGGCGAAGCCTGCAAGGAACAGCCAGCGCATCGCGATCACGGTATGAGTTTTCAGACGGTAACGACCTGGACGATAGGCAGAACAGATCCATCGGCTTCCGCACGACGACAACCTCCCCGAAACCTCGCCTCCATAGAAGACCTCGACGAGGGCGGCCTAATACTCTAAGCCCGGTCACAACGGACTTCATCCAAGCCGATTGATTTTGCAACGTTTGCCGGTCTTTTTGCACCTGTCAGAGTTGGCAGGATGATGGACAGGCACGGTGCGGACTACTGCCACTAAGTATTGGGGGAAATACGGGTCGAATCGTTCGCGCTTACTGTTCTTAGGTCGCACAAGCCGAAGGCTTCTGTCAGCTGAGTCACACTGAACCTTCTGTAGGGTGTTCCGAAAGAGTTGCCGGCATCTCCGACCGGTACGCCTCAATGCAGGTTCCACGGGATTCGAAGATTCGATTCTCACCGATCAAGTCAAGCAAGCCCATAACTCGAAGCGGGCCATGGTGCCGTACAGGGACGACGATTAGGGCCAGGACCACCCCCATCCGAGACAAATCCTGATGGAGTTCCTTCAGAGCCTCGCCGGCTGAGTAGTCCAATTCGGTGACGGCCCTGGCATCAATAACCAACCAACGCACAGGTGAGGGTGACCGTTCGACGAGCCTGCGCACCTGTTCCCCAAAAAACGGAGCATTCGCGTAGAAAAGACTTGCTCCAAACCAGAACATCACCATTCCCGGCTCCGCTAGCTTGCCTGGATAGGGGTCGTCGATGCGCCAATGGTCGGCCTCGTCGCGAATAACTACGCCCGTGTGGGGCCTGTAGCTGTGACGGACATGCATCAGCAAGGAGAGAACCACAGCGAGAAAAATGCCTTCCTCGACGCCGAAGATAACCACCGTTCCTGCGGTGACTAGCGCAAGGATGAACTCGCCGGGAGCGGCGCGCCGGATTGCAGCAAGGCCGCGGTAGTCGATTAGTTTCACGCCAATAAGGAAGACAATCGCAGCAAGAACGGCATTGGGTAAGAAGCTCAGAGGCTTTGTAAGGAAAAGGAGAACCATGAGCACAACGGCAGCTGTAGTGAGATGAGACCACTGACTGCGCCCGCCCGCGGTATCGACCATTGCTGTTTTGGTGGGGCTGCCGTTCACCACAAAAGTGCTGCTGCATCCGGCGACCGCATTCGCGATGGACAGTCCCACCAGGTCCGAGTCCTGATTAAAGTTGTCGCGGTAACGCAGTGCATAAGCTCTGGCTGTCGCCGCGCTCTGAGCCAAAATGACGATGAAACATGAAAATGAAATCGGCAAGACCATCATCACGTCAGTGATGTTTAAGTGAGGGACTCCCAGATGCGGCAGACCGCTCGGAACCTCCCCAACGACGTGGACACCATGCTCCCTCCAGTGGAAGAAGGCACTCGCCGCCGTCATACCAATGACCCCGACAAGACCTCCCGGTATCTTGGGAGCGAAAAACTCAAACACCACGATAATGGCCAAAACCGAGAGCGCAATAAACAGGCTCGTTAGTCGAGTATCTCCAACGTGCTGAAAGGTAAAAAAGAGCTGCCGCAAGAAGCCGTGTCCACCCTTTTCGATGCCGAGAATCTCATGCAGTTCTCCCGCGGCTACCTGTACGCCGACTCCTGTCAGGAACCCGACGAGAACGGTACGAGAGAGGAAATCAGCAAGAAAGCCAAGGCGCAGGATTCGGGACACGAGAAGGATTCCCGCAGTTACCAGCGCGATGAGGCTGGTGAGCTCGATATATCGCGGAGTATTCGCGGTGAGCGATAAACCTGCGAGAGCTGCCGCAACCATGGCTGCCGTTGCGGAATCTGCACTGACAACCAAATGACGAGAGGAGCCGAGCAAAGCGAACGCCAGCACCGGCAAGAAGAGAGTGTAAAGACCGGTAACAACTGGAGTGCCGATGATCCTTGTGTAACCCATCACCTCAGGAATGCCCAGTGCCGCAAGGGTGATGCCAGCCAAAATATCGCGTCCGAGTTGTGCTTTATTTAGCGGGAGCAGTCCCTGCATCACTGGCAGGGATGTCCACCACGCTCTTTTCGT
>Ga0126381_100006181_pt1 | contig 13244 bp, 7 predicted proteins | sample PanSoiMetPlot_28_FD_96465 | JGI IMG/M metagenome (GOLD analysis project Ga0126381, IMG submission 96465) | Tropical forest soil microbial communities from Panama - MetaG Plot_28 | ecosystem: Environmental > Terrestrial > Soil > Tropical forest > Bulk soil | place: Panama | collected 2016-02-17
ATCATCGCCGCGGGGCCCAGCCCATCGATTTTCCAGCCGAATAGTTTCTTGTAGAACTCCTCTGTCTTGGCGATGTCTTTGCAACCGATTTCGAAGTGCACGACGGGGTGTGGCATGGGTTGGTCTCCTCCTGCGACTGTCTAACAGCCTTGGGTCAACAGAATTTCCCTGTTTCTTGGACTCGGTCCGCACCAAAGCAGGGGATGAGTGCCGTCGGCGCTAGGGCGTCGAGTAGCGACGGAAGAAGGAGTCTTTATTCCACTGCGGACGCTCGCCCGCGTTGGCCGTTTCGAGGAGCAGGCGGCGCGTGAATTCTTCGTAGCCTGCCGCTGTTTTCAGATCGACGGGCTGGTTCACGTCGTCCGAAGGGGCGTGATAGCGGTTCGTGAGCCAGTCCTTGAAGATTTTCTGTTCGGGCGTACCGAGTTCAAAGCCCACGTCAGCCTTGATCGAGGGAATCCCTTTCTTGATGAAACTGTACTGGTCGCTGCGGATGAAGCGGTTGCGCAGTGGCTCGGGATCGGCGATGGGCTTCACGCTCATGGACTGCGCGATGGCCACGGCGCGCGGGCCGAGGTCGGACTCGTCGATACCTTGGATGGTCAGGATTTTCAGCGGAACGATGGGAAGAAACATGTCCATATTGATGTCGGCCACGATGGATTTGACTGGGACCGTGGGATGCGCGGCGAAGTATTTCGAGCCGAGCAGGCCTTTTTCTTCAGCGGTGACCAGGAGAAAAAGAATGGAGCGCTTGGTTTCTTCAGGATGCGTCTTCAAGTTCTCCGCCATATCCAGAACCGCTGCGCTGCCGGAGCCGTCGTCCATTGCCCCGTTATAAATCTTGTCGCCGTTGATGGGCGCGCCGATGCCGAGGTGATCGATGTGCGCGGAGAGGACCACGTATTCATTTTTCAGCGCGGGATCGGAACCGGGAAGTTTGGCGACGACATTGGCGGATTCAACGGGCGTGGTTTCGATAGCCGCTTTGGCGCTAAGCGAAACGGCGAGAGGGAAACGGGGAAGCGGTTTGCGGTCTTTGCCGAGCGCAGCGATTTCCGCGAAGGTGTGACCCGAGCCGGCAAAGAGTTTTTCGGCGGAGGCGGGATTGAAAGCGACGCCAAGTTGGTCACCAGGCGTTTCCAGGAATTCAGCGTCGGCGAGGTCCATGGAGGGCTCATTGTGGTTCGCGGAAATGCGCGACCAGGGGATGTCCATGGAGGCGGGATTCGGAATTGAGATCGTACCGATGATCCCGGCGGCGTGCAGAGCCTTCCAGCGTTCACCCGCAGTTTGATAATGCGCGGAGAGAGCCGTGGGAATGTCCTCCGGAGAGCCCGCGAGGTAAACAGCGATCTTGCCATTCAGATCGAGGCCAGCCAGTTCGTCGAGACTCTTCTCGGGGATTTTCAGGCCGTAGCCGACAAACACCAGAGGCGCTTCGAGATAGACCGTGGAGCGCGTGCTGCGGGAACTGATGAAGGCATCGTCAGCGAAGGAGAGAGGCTCGGCTTTGCCCTTGGAAACTAAGGCGAGAGAGGATTTCGACTCGTCAACCTGGAATTGGGTGAACCGCACGGGCTGGTAGAAGCCCTTGACGCCGGCGGGCTCGAGGCCAGCTTTCTGGAGTTGTTCGACAGCGTAGGTCTGCGCTTTGCGAAGCCCTTCGCTTCCGGTGTTGCGACCTTCGAGCGAATCGTCAGCCAGGAATTTGACGTGCGCCCACCAGGAGTTGCCGTCGAAATGGGAGGCGGGCGAAGTTTGCTGGGCCACCGCTGCTAAGCGGAGAGTTAACACCAGGACGAGTGCGAGGAAAATACTTCTGCGCATGGAGTTCACCTCAGATCGCATTGGGGATATAGAGGATAGCACAGCGACCAAGGGGCCTTCCGTTCATAAGCTCGGTCTCAATCCTCGCCTCGCTCGTTGGGCCCATGCTGGACTAGAATCAGGCCATAGCATTCGCGATGCGGGCGCCGGAGATTTTGCGCACCGCATCGGACCCGCTCGGGCACCTTCGGGATTTTGAACAGCTGTGGATTCGATCTGGCTATCGGTGTGGGCTTCGTGATTACGGAAACCCCGACGATGAAGCTTACGTCGCCCACGAAGTGAAGCAACCGGAAGGAGGAAATGCGATCTTGGGTTATGAAGGGGATTCGAAAACCCGCGACTGATGCGACACTTTGATCGTAACGGTGTTTACGGGGTTCTGGGGCTGGAGTAACATTAAACAAGTGCAATGAATTTGTTGCGTTGTGCGCTCCCGCTCGCCTGTTTGAGTAAAACGCATTAACACGGTTATCCCACAAGGAGAGATCACCATGGCCACCGCGACTCTGACCAAGCCTGCAGCGAAGGGAGGCAGCTTTCTCCTCGAATCGCCGCAGGCGAGCGACGTGTTTACGCCCGCGGATTTGACGGACGATCAGAAGCTGATCGGGCAGACAGCGGAAGAATTTGTAGTGAAGGAAGTTTTGCCGTTTGTGAAGGACCTGGAGAACAAAAAGGCCGGCTTGATGCCGCAACTGGTGAAAAAGGGCGGTGAAGTGGGGCTGATGGGCGGCGGCGTGCCGGAGGAGTTCGGCGGGGCAGGGCTCGACAAAATTGCGACTACGGTGCTGACGGAAAAGCTTTCGATGTACGGCGGATTCGCGGTGACGCACGGCGCCCACGCGGGCATCGGGACGCTGCCGATCGTCTACTTCGGCACGGAAGCGCAGAAGAAAAAATATTTGCCGAAGCTGGCGACGGGCGAATGGATTGGCGCCTACTGTCTATCCGAGCCGCAGGCAGGTTCGGACGCGCAGAATTCACTGACCCGCGCCGAGCTGAACGCCGAGGGGACGCACTACGTCCTGAACGGGCAGAAGATGTGGATCACCAACGGCGGATTCGCGGATGTGTACATCGTGTTCGCGAAAGTCGGCGGCGAAAAGTTCACGGCATTCATCGTGGAGCGGACTTTTCCCGGATTCAAGCCGGGCAACGAAGAGCACAAGATGGGGATTCACGGCAGCTCGACTACGCCGATTTTCCTGGAAAACTGCAAAGTGCCCAAGGAAAACGTGCTGCATGAGATCGGGCGCGGCCACATCGTGGCATTCAATATTTTGAATGCGGGGCGCTTCACTCTCGGTGCTTCTTGCGTGGGCGGCGCGAAAAACGTACTGACGACGGCGTCAAAGTACTCGAAAGAACGGAAAGCCTTCGGCAAGCAAATCGGCGACTTCGGGCTGATGAAGGAAAAGCTGGCGGAGATGGCCATTCAGATTCTGACGGTGGAGTCGATGGTATACCGCTCGGCGGGAAACATTGAAGGCGCGATGACCGCGGCCGCTGGCTCAGGCGACAAGATCCAAAACACCATGAAGGTGCTGGAGGAATACGCAATCGAAAGCTCGATCGCGAAGGTTTATGGCAGCGAGATGCTGGACTTCGTGGTGGACGAAGCCGTGCAGATTTTCGGCGGCTATGGATTCCATGAAGAATATCCGGTGTGCCGCGCGTACCGCGATTCGCGCATCAACCGGATCTTTGAAGGCACGAACGAAATCAACCGGATGCTGATTATCCAGATGCTGATGAAGCGCGCGATGGGCGGACAACTGCCCCTGATTCCGGCTGCGATGAAGCTGGCGGATGAGATTCTGGCAGGGCCCTCCTTTGAAGAGGCGCCGGAGGGCGTGCTGGCGGACGAGGGCCGCGTGGTAGCGAATGCGAAAAAGATGTTCCTGCAGGCCGCGGGTGGTGCGGTTCAGAAATTCCGCGAAAAGCTGGCGGACGAACAGGAACTAATCGGGTCGCTTTCAAATATCGTGATGGAGATTTATGCGATGGAGTCCACTCTGCTGCGCGCGCAGAAAGCGGCAGCGACCAGAGGCGAAGCGGCGTCGCAAACGATGATCGATGCTGCGAGGATCTTCATCAACGATGCCGCCGAACGTGTGGAGCACGAGGCCAAGCGGGCCATCGCTGCCGTCCACGAAGGCGATATGCTGACGACTCAGATGGCGGTGCTGAAACGCTTTGCGAAGCGCGCGCCGGTGAACACCATCGCCCTGCGGCGAAAAGTGGCGGCAGCAGTGCAATCGCAGGACCGCTACCCATTCGAAGGGCGTTAACTGGTCAAAAACGGGTTGCAGGGACGGGAACCGCAACGGTCCGCGCCTAAGCCCATTGATAACCCCGTATCGGCCAAGACACACCGGCTTGAAGCCTTACGCATAGTCTCGCAGACACTTCCCTAAAATAAATCTAAGCTAGATATTCAAACGGATACGCAAAAGCACGAGCGGGAATGCCCCGAAAGCCCCTGATCTTTGCCGCTGTCATTGTCGCGCTGCATCTAGTTGAAGCAGCGATGCTCGGTACTTCCACAAACGGGTCTCTCCTTGCGAATCTCCTGCAGCTCGTGGCCTGCGGCTTCGCGGCGGTGATGGCCTTTGGAGCGTCGCGCCGAGGACGAGGATTGAGCCGGCCTTTCTGGCTGCTGGTCGGGCTGGGGATTTCCACCTGGGGCCTAGCGAACCTTGGCTGGATGTACTACGAAGTAGCGCTGCACCGCGAACCGCCCCTGACCTCGGCGGTGCGATTCCTGTTCGGCTTCGAGGATGTGTTCATCGCCATGGCTTTGTTCCTCGACCAGGACAAGGATTCATCGCGGATCGACGCTGAGAGCGCTCTCGATTTCGTCCAGGTGAGCATCGTTTTCTTTTTCATTTTCCTGGAATTCTACTTTTTGCCCGCACACCGGCTCGACGAGCACACCGCCTTCCTGCGGGAAATGCGAGTGGAGAACCTGGAAGATTTGATGGTGGCGGCGCTCGCAGGTTTCCGCTGGCTGACTGCCAGAAAGCAGCACATTCGCCACCTCTACGGCGGTCTGGCGCTTTATCTGCTGACCGTGATGGGATTCTCAGCGATCGCGCAGTACTTGCAAAATGTGTGGCCATCGCCGACCGGAACTCTGAGGGACTTATTGTGGACCACGCCCTTTCTTTTTGGGGCGCTGTGGGCGGCGCAGTGGAAGCCGAGCGCCGTCGAGGGCATCGGCTCGCGCGCGAGGCTGAAGACGGTCGGCGAATTGATGGTGACAAACGGCACGTTGGTACTCGCGCCTCTGGTCATCCTCTTCCAGGTATCGCAATTGCAGACGGAGTGGCGCTTGCTTCGTTTTTCGCTTCTGGGGATTTCGATTGTTTGCTACGCGGCCCGCCTGGCGCTGAGCCAAGACCACGAGGCGAAAAGCGCCGGCGAGGTGCAAACGCAAGCGTTGGCCATGGAATCTGCTGCGGACGGCATCTCGATCGTGGGGGCCAAAGGGGAGCACGTCTACGCCAACTCCGCCTTCGCCAAGATGATTGGATTTGAAGGCCCCTCGGCAATCATCGGCAAAAACTGGCGTGACGTTTACGACGTGAAAGACACCGAGCTGCTGGAAGATCACATCCGTGATTCCCTCGAGAAGACAGGCAAGTGGTCGGAGCAGGTGTCTCTGAGCCGCCGGGACGGCACGCGAATCCCGGTGGAGATGGCCATCACCGCGATGCTCCAAGGCGGTGTGGTCTGCGTGACCCGGGACATCAGCGATCGCCTGAAGGCGGAGCGGGCGCACTCGGAAACAGAAGCCAAGTACAAGATGTTCATCGAGCAAGTGGCGGCCGTGAGTTACATCGCCGAAGTGGGCTTGCACGGCAAATGGCACTACGTGAGCCCGCAGGTGGAAACCATTTTGGGCTATACCCAGGAAGAATGGCTGACCCAAGCGGAAGATTGGATTCTCAACGTCATTGAAGAAGATCACGCAATCGTCGAGGTGGCGGAAGATAATTTCATGCGCGCCAGACGGTTTCAGGCGGAGTACCGGTTGAGACGGAAAGACGGCCGGATTATCTGGGTCAGCGACAATGCGGTTTTCGTTCCGGGAAGCGAAAGCCATCCGCTGATGGAAGGCATCATCGTCGACATCACGGAAAGGCGTGTGCTGGAGGATCAGCTGCAGCAGGCGCGACGCATGGAAGCGGTGGGCCGGCTCGCGGGAGGAGTGGCCCACGACTTTAACAACCTGCTGACCATCATCAAAGGCTATGTGGAACTCGCCCTGAACCGCATCGGAGGGCAGCCGGAGCTCCGAGGAAATATACAGCAGATTTCGGACGCGGCCGAACGCGCCGTCACGCTGGTGAGGCAACTTCTCGCGTTCAGTCGCAAGCAAGTTCTGAAACCAAAGGTGCTGGATCTGAACGGCGTCGTCCTAAACATGGACAAGATGGTGCGCCGCTTGATGAACGAGAACATCGAAATGAGAACGAGCGTCGAAAAACATCTGGGCGCCGTGAAAGCCGATCCCGGACAGATCGAACAAGTCATTCTCAACCTGATCGTGAACGCGCGCGACGCCATGCCGGACGGCGGAAAGCTGTGGATTGAGACGCGCAATGTGGAACTGGAATCGGGCATGGCGAATGACCAAGCGTCCATTAAAGCCGGGCCGTACGTAATGCTCAGCGTGAGGGACACCGGTGTGGGCATCAGCACGGAGACACTCCCGCATATCTTCGAGCCTTTCTACACGACGAAGGAAAACGGCCGCGGCACCGGCTTGGGACTTTCCACGGTGTACGGCATCGTCAAGCAGAGCGGCGGGCACATCTCGGTGGGCAGCGAATTGGGAAAAGGCACGACATTCAAAGTGTACCTGCCGCGCGCGGAAGAGGCGGCACAACCGAAGAAGGCGGAATGGGTCGAGGCGGCGGCAGCTGGCGGCGGGGGAGAAACGATCCTGCTGGTCGAGGATGAGCCCGCGGTTCGCGAACTGGCGCGCACCGTTCTTTCCGAACAGGGATACACGGTTATCGAGGCGCAAAATTCTGAAGATGCGGTGCGGCTCGCTGGCAGGCACAGGTCCGAAATCCATCTGCTTTTGACCGACGTGGTCATGCCGGGAATGAGCGGGCGCGACCTGGCCAATCATTTGACGGCGCTTCACCCTTATCTTCGAGTCCTCTATATGTCTGGATATACGCACAATGTGATCGCGGAAAACGGCACGCTCGAAGAAGGCCTTTCCTTCCTGCAGAAACCCTTTACTCCCCGGGCGCTGACGCAAAGAGTGCGAGAGACGCTGGACCGGCCCGTGGCCGCAAATTGAATCATCCCGCGAGCTTTATTCAGGCTTGACTGGAGTCTCGGACGCCGAATCGGCGCCCTTGGGTCTGGAAATCGTGGAAAGAGTTTCCACGTTGAATCGCTTGTAGTCCGCGTAGCGCGTCACGAAGCTCACCTTGAAACCTTTCAGCAGCAAGACGCGCGCCCCAACATGCCCCTCGATATAAGTTGGAAGCCAGACTTCATTGTTAACGTAGGCTTGTTCGAAAACGAAACTCGTGCCTTTCTGCAAATTGGCGAGCAGGCCGCCGGCGATCCGTGCGTCACTGACAAAGTAGGCTTCCAAACGCGCCACATCATGGGCCTTTTCGTCAATCCAAATGACGCCGGCAAGCTTCTGGACGACTTTTTCTGCAAGGTTGTGCGGCTGGAACTCCGGATTGGGCTCAAAATCAAAAACCAAGACATCTTGACCGCGGAATCGCTCGCGGCGCGGGTTCACGAATTGGCACGCCCGCAGAAAGACCTCAATGCCCGGGTCATCTTTATCCTCTTTGTTTTCGTCCTTACCTTGCTCTTTGGCCTTTTCCTGTTTGGCATCTTTCTTGGCTTGGCGCTTTTGGTGTTCTTCAATGCGCTTCTGGACCTTCTCGTTCTCTTTTTCTTGTTCTTTCTCGTCGAGCGGCTTGCCGTCTTTTTTTACCAAAGTAGCGATTTCATCACCGTCCAGATAGAAAAACGTGGATTCGCGCGCTTCATGCTTCTTCACCTTTCCGTTGCCCTCGTACTCGGTTTCTTCTTCCGTCTCGGTGCCGGCGTAGTTTTCCTTGATCTTGTCGATGGCTTTCTGGTTGTTGTCGATTTCTTTAAAAAGGGCCTTGAGGTCGGGCAGTTTGATTTGGGACTTGATTGGGAAATCGAAAATGCGCTCGCCAATCGTGCCGTTGATAATGGCCCGCGTCACGGTCACGTCGTATTTCGCTCCTCCGCGGTGGAGTTCGATTTTGTTGGGAAGTTTGACGCCTTCTACCGCGCGGTAGTCGTCGTACAGAATCTCTTCTTCGAGGCCGCCAACAGTTGCGGCTTCCTTCACGATGAGGTGGCTCTGCGGATCGAAAAATATCTGGCGTTTCATACCTGTCGCGCTGGTGACTTCAAGCTCTAGGGCGTCTTTGCCGCGAACTGGAGCGGTTCCCACAAACGCAAACGCCATCTTTTCCCTTTTTGGATTTACAAGGCGGGAGTTGTAATACTGAGCCGCGGCCTCCAATTGCATTCCGTCGGAGCCGACCAACGTGCCGAGTTCGCCCGAGGCATCCCGGTGCCATGCGGATTTTCCGTTGTAAGCCTCGATCAGATTCTGATCACCTACCAGCAGTTCCATGTAGTAGCGATTGGGCAGTTTTATGTCCAGCGTGTACGCGCCCGCCTTTCCATCGTCGGTGGTGAAAGCGCCTTCCAGGGACAGCGTGCGGATTCTGGATAGCGCGTGACCGCCGCCAGCCGCCTTGACGTATTGCTCCACGATTTTCGCGGGTTCCTGCGCATAAGCCATCGGCAAGGCACAGCAACAAAGAAACGATCCAGCAGCCAAACGCACTATCTGAAGACGGTGTATACGGGCAGACATGGGGTTCATCCCATAAAACGCAGTTCGCCCCTAAAAAGTTGCTGAGAAAATTAAGGAAAACTTGGCCTTTCGCCCCGAAGAACCTCCAGGAAGGTGAAACACCGGGCCGCCAGGGAGACGGAGGAGTTTGAGGGCGCCAAGCGGCAGGAGGCAAATGTGGCAGGCGGGCACAGAGTTGACCCTTACTTAAACTTCCGGTTTCTAGTCGAGATCGAAGGAATCCAGCAGGCCGGGTTCATGGAGTGCACGGGGCTTGGGTCACAAGTCGAAGTCGTCGAGTACCGCGAAGGCGGCGATAACGCCACGGTGCGGAAGTTGCCGGGAAGGGTGTCCTACCCGGATATCGTACTGAAATGGGGCGTTACCGATTCGCAGGAACTCTATAAGTGGCATCAGCAGGTGATTCAAGGAAATCCGGCGAGGAAAAACGGCTCTGTCGTGCTGCTCGATCCCCAAGGGAACGAGAAGTTGCGGTGGAATTTCTTGAACGCTTGGCCTAGCAAATGGGCCGGCCCCACGCTCAACGCCAAGGGGAATGATGTAGCCATTGAAGAACTAACGCTAACCTGCGAGCGCCAGGAACAAGCCACGTAGACGCAGTGACTACGCACCTCGAGTGAAACGAAGTTCCAGCCTCAAGAGCTTAATTCGAGGTTTTTGGGCGGTTCAGGTACTTTTCGTACAGGCGATGGTGCTTGTTTTCGAGCGACGCGAGCTGCCCCCGGATGAACAAATATTTCACGTCGGTCGTCAATTCCAGCGGGTCGCCGTTGGTGACGATAACATTGGCAATTTTGCCCTGCTCGAGCGTGCCGATCTGACTTCCCAAGCCTAGAATCTGCGCGGGGTTAACGGTCACGGCTCGCAGCCCCTGGTCGTACGGCAACCCGTAAGCGACGGCGTTGGCGGCTTGCTGCCCAAGGCGCCGCGCGAAAGAATTATCAAAGCTGGCGATGGCGAACTTCACGCCCGCGGCGGCCAGCTCGGCGGGTTGTGAGAGGAGACGATCGTAAGGGTCATCTTCATCCAGAGGAAGAGAGAGCATGGGACGCAGAATGACGGGTATGTCTTTCGAACGGAGAAGATCTTTCACCTTGTAGGTTTCTTCCCCTCCGGCAAGGATCATTTTGAGTTTTTGCTTGTCGCAGAATTCCACGGCATTGCGGATGTCGCGCGCGCGATTGGCGAATACCAAGACCGGCAATTCGCCGCGAATGACAGGAGCGAGAGCTTCGAGCTTCACGTCCCGGTCGTATTTGGAGACCGAGCCCTTTTCCATGGCTTGCGCGTAGTGCCGGGCGCGGTCCATCCAATCCGTGAGTTCGTTGATTTGCCTGTCGTACTCCTGCTTGGCTTCGGCGTAGGGCTTTTCTCTGCGCGAAAAAGTGGTGAAGTCAAAGGTCTGCGTTTGGATTTCCGGGAAATTGAGCACCATGGCGACGCTTTTTTTAATGAGCATTTCGTCGATGGTCCAGCCCGCAAGGTGAATGGCGGAGGCTTGGCCACCGAGGATTCCCGGATCACCGCCGCGGCCGCCCCCGCCGCCGGGAACCGCCAGAACTTCGGTAATGCCGGAAGCGCGCGTGACGGGAATATGCTCGCTCGAAGGAGAAATGGCCGTGGCCGCCACTACATCGGGGTTGTAACTTCCTGCCTCCGTGGTGTCGACGGTGGCGCTGACCGCGCCGATTTCGCTGAGTCCCATCTGCGTAACCGCATCAAACAGGCCGGGATACACCTGCAGCCCTTTGGCATCAATCACCTGGGCGCCCGCCGGGACGTTGACGCTGGAGCCAACTGCGCCAATTTTGCCGTCGCGGATGACCAGCGTGCCGTCTTCAATGGGCGGACCCGCGAGAGTGAATATCTTTGCGTGCGTGATGGCGTAAACCGAAGGCTGCGGTTGCGATTGAGCCTGAGCCGGCGATGCGCCAGGAAGGTAAAGAATACAGAAGAGGCTAAGAAGGCAAAGGAAACCGTGGAGACGACGAACTTGGCTCATTGCGCACCCCCTGGAGCAGCCGCAGCGGCGGTGGGTGTGGCACTGGATGCGGGCGGTTTGGGTCTTTCCTCCGGCTTTTTTTCCGGTGGCTTCTTTTCTTCGGGTTTCTTCTCCGCTTTTTTCAATTTCTCGGTGAGCGCCTTCTTCTCTTTCTCCATTTCGGCGCGGTTCGCAAGGTCCTTTTCCCGGTCAAAGTAGACGCGGCCGTCAATCAGGGTTTTTTGCACCACGGCATAGGCGCTCAGCGGGTCGTGATTGTAAATCGTCAGGTCTGCGTCTTTGCCCACGTCGATGGTGCCTACGCGCTTGTCGATTCCCAATTGGATGGCCGGATTCAAAGTGACCATTTTCAGGGCTTCGTCGTGCGACAAACCGCCATACTTCATGCTCTTGGCGGCTTCCTGATTGAGGTGCGTGGCCTCCTCGGCATCATCCGAATTGATGGACACGACCACGCCGCGGCGCGTCATCAGCGCTGCGTTGTAAGGAATGGCGTCATAGGCTTCGACTTTGTAGGCCCACCAATCCGAAAAAGTGGAACCGCCGACGCCGGCAGCGGCAATTTCGTCCGCAACCTTGTAGCCCTCCAGAACGTGCTGGAAAGTGCGTACCTTGAAGCCGAATTCCTTGGCCACGCGCAGCAGCATGAGGATTTCATCTTCGCGGTAGCAATGCGAGTGCACGTAGCGTTTGCCTTCGAGCACTTCGACGAGCGGCTCGAGTTTCAGGTCGCGGCGGGGCGGGATGAGATTTTTTTCGCCGGCGGCGACGCGCTTGTTGTAGTCATCCCAGGTTTTCTTGTAGTCGCGCGCCTGGCTGAAAGCATTGCGAATGGTTTCTTCCACGCCCATGCGCGTGGCCGGATAGCGCCGGGGCTGGCCTGGAACGCTGAAATTGGAGCGCTTGGGATTTTCACCGAGCGCAAATTTGATGCCGGGCAGCGCGCCTTCAAACGGAAGCTTCGATGCCGGCTGGCCCCAGCGCAATTTGATGACGAGAGTCTGACCGCCAATGGAGTTCGCCGAGCCGTGGAGGATGTTGGCGGCGGTGACGCCGCCGGCTAGATCGCGGTAAATGTCGATGTCGTCAGGATTGAGAACCTCTTCCATCGACACCATGGAGGAAACCGAGACGCTGCCTTCGTTGATGGCCTCGGCGGCAATATGCGAGTGGCAGTCGATAATTCCCGGAATAACAAATTGTCCGGAAGCGTCGATCACCTGTGCCCCGGCCGGCGCTTTAATCGACTGGCCGACTTCGGTAATTTTGCCGTCCTTAATAAGCACGGAGCCATGTTCAATCGTGCCGTGAGAAACGGTCATCACCGTAGCGTTCTGAATCAGAATGACGGAGGGAGCATCCGGTGGTGTCGCCGCAATTGCTGAATATGAAAAACAAAAGAGGCAAAGCAAGCACTGGAGAATGGAGCGCGCACGTCCTGCGTGGAGCATCTTTGCAATTCTCACTGGGCACCCCCCTGAACCGTAGCGCCGGATGCAGTGCTTTCGGGTTTAACTCCGGTGAAATCCAGCGACATGCCCATCACCGCGATGGAGCCTTTCAACGAATTGCCCTCAAAGGTGCCGTCAAAGGTAACGTCCGTTGCGCCCTGGTCGAGCACAATGTTGATGGTGAAAGTGAATTTGTTGCCGCTGAGATTCCCGCTGATGATGTTCGCCGTGCCGCGAGGGCTGCTCAGCGATCCGGAAATCGTGCCGTCCTTGTCCATGACGAGGTCGGCGCTGGACTCCTCGGCACCTTCCGGCGTGGTATAGGAAAGCTTCCACTTTCCGGTGATGTCGCCTTTCGGGGGATCCTTTGGTTTTTCAGGTTCGTGCACCTCAAAACGGCGGCCATCCACAAAGACCATTTTGACTTTCGTCTTTTCGTCGAAAAGATCGCCGTCGGTAACGACAAGATTCGCGACTTTGCCGTTCTCGATGGACCCGAGGCGGTCGGCCACGCCAAAAATCTCCGCCGGTGTCAGCGTGAAGGCGCGCAACGCGGCGTCGGAAGCAAGTCCCGCGTCAATGGATTTTTTCGCCGCCTTCAGGATGTCCTTAGGAGCGCTGAGGCCTCCGGAGTAAAAAGCGAATTTCACGCCGGCTTTGGCAAAGGCTGACGGCGTGGACGGCGCGCGATCGCGAAACTCGAGCGTCCGCAGTGATGGCTTGGCCTCCGGGTCGGCGTCCTTTTCCCCCTCGGGCCATTTCAAATCGACGAGCACGGGAAGCTTTTTGGCTGCAATTTCGGGAGCGACTTCGTAGCCCATCTGGCCACCGTAAATCCCGCCGGTGACATGCCATCGCTCGATGAGCTCGAGCGCGCGACGCAACTGCACGCGATTGTTCCCGGGAACCAGAACCAGAGCGTGATCCTCCAGAGCTTCCGCGAGAGTGGCTTCGGTACGGTCGTAGCGGGGCCGCGCCAAACCATGAGGATTTTTCTCGTAAATCTCTTGCGCCTTCACGCTCCAATCCGTGTCCAGCCAAACCTGATGAA
>Ga0126381_100006182_pt1 | contig 13243 bp, 29 predicted proteins | sample PanSoiMetPlot_28_FD_96465 | JGI IMG/M metagenome (GOLD analysis project Ga0126381, IMG submission 96465) | Tropical forest soil microbial communities from Panama - MetaG Plot_28 | ecosystem: Environmental > Terrestrial > Soil > Tropical forest > Bulk soil | place: Panama | collected 2016-02-17
CGCACCGCGCCGCTGCGTCGGCGCGCCAAAACGAGTTTGCTTAGGAGGGTAAAAAATTTGGCCCGGCCCGCGCCGCCAGCTCGAGCGGCAGGTAGGCACGCCGATGCCGCCGCGGAGCTGCGCCGTTGCCGGTGGCAACGTGCCACGTCGGCGCCGGCAACGTTTGGCAGCCATGCCGGCAACGCGGATCTGTGCCGGCGTGGCAACCCGCCGTAGCCGGCCTCAAAAATGGCCCTAGCGTGCAATATGAGCTGTTTTCAGGGGAGGGGTATAGGTAAATGTACACCCCCTACCAGGCAAGAGAATGTACACTTGTGAGCTGCAGCCAAAGTGTGTACACTTCCCCCAGCTGGGGAAAGAGTACATAATCCCGATCGCAGAAAGGTACACACTATGCCGGCGAAAAAACTAGGAGTGAAAGAACTAAGAGCAAACCTGGCAGACCATCTCGAGAGTGAGGATGCGGTGCTCATTCGGAATCACCGGCGCGTCGTCGCGGTGCTGCTCCCTACTGGCATCAAATGTTGGTGGCGTGATGAGGAGAAGAAAGCCGCACTGTCCCGAATGAAGATCATGCTAGAGCAGGATGTGCGCGAAGCGATTCTACACCTCTAGGGCACCGCAGGTGTTGGTGGTGGAGGTGTGCCGCCGCCGCCCTTTGCGGCCTGCCGTGCGGCCCGTGCTGTTTTGGCCGCCGCGGCCTCTTTCTGCTTGTTTAGCTTGTTCAGCGTTAGGAGCAATAAAACGTCCTGGTCGTCCGGCGCGTATCCCTGCGTGGTGAGCTGGTCCGTAAATTCCTGCAGGTCTAAAATCCCCTGCTCAAATGCGGCCTCGAGCTGCGCGACGGTGAGGTGTTTGTTTGGCACTCTGCGTTTGTAGTCCGCCGCGAGCAACACAAGCGCCCGTTCGTCTGCGCTGAGTGGCATCGAGTTGATGATGCCCTCGAGTTCGCTACGTTCTATGTGCCCATCCGCGTACGCGGTCGTCACCGCGGCCCGCACCTCATCCTGGTAGGGACGTTGCGCCTTGAGGTGGTCGGCCTCGAATTTCACTGCGGAGCCCGTATCGTCGTAACCGAGGCGTTTTAGCTCTGCTTGCACTCTGGCGTCATCGTAGTGCCCGCCCTCAAAGAGTGTGAGAATATCAGTCTCACCCGGCTTTTTCCGGTGCAACTCAAGCAGAGCGGCGATTTTGTCATCACTGTAGCCCTCACGCGCAAGACTTCTCCAAATGAGAGACGCCGGCATAATTGAGCCGGAGAACGGATTGATCACCTCACCAAGTTTGAGCTGTGTTGGTCGCGCAACTTCGTTGATGAACCACTTGTACGGCTCCGCAAGAAGTATCTGGACAATCGGCGCGAGGGCGAGACGTTGTAGGCGCCCGAGCCCTAAATTCTTGGCCACTTCCTCGCCTATCTCTCGGATTTCGTCCAGGTGTATCTCTGGCACGAGCCCGGCGAGTGTGGCAATGATTCCGTTAGCCGTTGCGAAGTTTATCGCAAGCCCGGAGAAACGCGCCGCGGCCCGCACGCCACTCATGGGCGTGATCAGCTCCACGTTGCCGGTCGTTGGTCCTGTTGGTTCCGAGAAACTGGCGTCGGGGTTGAGAGTCATTCCGGTGTTAGCGAGAAACTCGGACATGAGTTGCCGGTGAAACAGCACACCAATCTCTTGAGCCCTGGCCAGGTGCGCGTTGATGTCTGTGCCGGAAGCTAGATGCTGCACCGTGAAGTCTGTGCCGAGGAGTTCATTTAATACGCTCGAAGCGAGTAGGGCAAAACTCTGGTCCAACTCTTTGCGGAGTGAGTCTAGGAACGTGAACACCACTTGTGCGAGCCCGGTGATGAACGGGTTAAGAATGATCAGAACAACGTGCGAGAGAACCATCACCGCCGCGGAAATGGTAACGAGCAGCCCGGCCAGGATTTCACTAGTCCAGCGTCCAAGTCCCCACTGTTTGTTGAACTGACAGAAGAGGTCACGGAAGAATGGGTCTAGCGTGTCAAAGGGCAACTCCGTTGGAGTGTCGGGACACTTGATGTCCGTCACCGTTACACTTATCGTTGCGATGTCCGGTGGTCCCGGTGTGCCCTGGTCGCCGTTTGGCACTACGCGCCCCCTACCTCACTCAAAAATTGTTGCTGCGTGCGTTGCCACGAGCCCGCAACTTTGCCGGCGTCCCCAGCGCCCGTCTTCACGTCGCTGACTGTAGCTCCGATTGAGGTGGACACACGCGCCGAGGGTCCGCGGTGCAGCGTGCCGCTGAACCACTGCGTAAACGGCGTCCCGAATATGCCGGACCATGTGACATCCAGCGCCGCAATGAATCCCGCGATGAACGGCAGCGTCTTTAGGTGCCCGAGCGGGTCAACGATGAAGTTTACCCACGCTATCACCTCATTCTCTTTCTGCGCCACGAGCAGAAGGTAGTGCGTGATTTTGCCCTCGATGGTCGCAAGCCAGTTGTCCAACTTCTGCGCAAACTTGAGGTGGAAGAAACGGAAGATAGTAAGAATCTTACGCGCCCGCTGGATGATCTGAATGACCTTCCGGAAGTACAGCATTTGATACTTGCGCATGATCGCGTGGAGCTTGTCCAGCCACGCCTGGAGCTTGCGCGCCCACGCCGCGAGTTTCTGGTAGAGGTGGTAAATTTTCTGCAACGCGGCGAGAACAATGTTCTTGAAGATGTTGTCCATCAACTTCTTGAATCCCTGCCACACCTCACCGAGGCTCGCAAAGCTAAAGCCGAAAATGTTCTGCTCTCCGGTGAAGAGGAAATTTAGAGCGCCAACGATTACGGAGACGAGAGCTTGCAGGAATTGGAGTATCGCGTTGATGATGTCAACAACGGTAGCGAGCAGCCCGTCAATGATGCCGCTAAAGTCAAACCCGCCGCCGCTGTCGCCGTTGGGCATGGCCGTGCGCTGCCTAGTCTTTGATCACGCCGAGTGCGCGCAGTTGGTTGGCGCGTTTGGTTGTCTCAGCGTCCACGTACTCCGGTGAAAATTCCTTCTCCGGTGTCACGAGATTGAACGGCCCATGGTCGCCCACGGTGTACGTTACCTGCACCGACTTGCTGGGCAACGTGGTGAGCGGGTCAAACCCGGTGACACTGGCAATCTTCAAAATGTGAACGGCTTTGTCCATCTGTTCCTCACTTTCTACCTCAAGCTGGGGGGCACGCCCAGTCTGCGCATTTTACACAATTAGTGATAGGCGATGGACCGGTGCCGGCTGTCCACTCCGCGGTGACGTTCAAGCATGGTTGTGGGTCCGGCCCGTCTGTCTGCACGGTGAGCGTGGCTTGCGTCGTGCCTACTTGCCCGTTCGCCGCCACGATTGTGATAGCGAGCTGCGCGCCCGGTTGAATCACCGCGCCGTCTATCGAGGGGAGCACTTGGAATCCGAATGTTTGCGGAGGTGTCCACGTGATTCCCTTGACGGTGAGCGGTTGCGCTAGATTGTTCGTGAGCGTGACGGTCGTATACACGTTGTTCACGTTGCCGGCAACTAGGAACGGGTGCGCGCCGATGTCGAGTGAGCCGCACGTCGCCGGCCTCGCGCCGCCGCCGCCTGGCACCGGCCCTGGCAGTGGTGGACCGGCGAGAATTACGCCGAGCTGGTCTACGTTCGAGGTCACGTCGGGGATCGCGGCCTGTAAGTTCACAACGTCCGCGCCGGCGTCCGCTGGGTCAACGGTCAAGATGTCCGCGAATGCGTCGTCTAGCGTGCCGCCGTCCTGCCCTGACAAGCCGCCTAGAGCAGTGTCGAGCTGGTCGAGGAGATTACTTGCTGCGGTGACATCGTCGTCAAACCCGTCCGCGGGCGTGGCAGCGGTATCCACGAGCTGCGAGAAGAGTTGCTCGAATCCTGGGTCTGAGGAGTCGGCCTCGGTGGGAAACTGATCTAGCGGGAGAGGGTCGATTGCTTGCGTGCGCGCCATCTGCTAACCGCGGTTGCGGAGTTGCTCGAGGATTTCTGGTCCGGCGATTGCGAGCCGCTGCCGAATCCTTTTTTCCTCGAGTTTATGCTCGCACTCTTCCGCGCCCATGAGGCAAAGCGCCTTAGCAAGCTCGGTTGTTGGGCATGAGCCGCTAACGGTGAGCAGGAAAGTCTCGAGGTCGTACGTGAGCGTCACTACCGCAACGCGGTGACGCTCGATTCCGTTGCCGTTGTCGTCTTGCTTAGTCAAGTTGCGACACTCCGTCGCCCTCAGAAATGATGCCGGCCTCGCCGGGCACTAGAAGAGATTGGTTGCGTTCTTCCGGATTAGGCACAAATTTGTGCGGTTTCCCATCAACGTACACGATGCCCCGGCGGATGTTTTCGTCGCGTATCGCGGTGCGCTGCTCTCGCACCTCGCCAGCGCCGGCGCCTGACGCCGTGGAGCTCGCCGGCGTCGTGATGATCTCTGCAGGGCATTGGTGAAAGTACGCGGTGCCGTCACGTTGCGTAGTGTTGTACGTGCCGCCGCACGCGTTGCACTTGAGGTTAGCCATCAGTTTTCAATCCACTCCTCCACCTCGTATTGAGGTGCACTGTATTGGTCGGCAGCCTGTAGGTTAGTCGTGGCCGTGGTGATTTTGTGGCCGGCCATCAAGATGAGGTCAGGTACAGGTGCTACCGTCTGAATCGCTACGGCGGCATCGTAACGCGTGCCTAGCAATCCAAACTCATAATTCCGCGAAAGGGATGCGGCCTGAGAGAAGCCGGAAGGTATTCGCGCGTATGTGTTAACGCCGTCATTGATGAGCAGCAACACCTCTCGGTTAGCAACTGCGGCGCCTGTCGTAAGGGAAAAAACGATAGAGCGCAGACGCCAACGCGCGTTGGTTGGCACAGTCTCGTTTATTTCTGCGCCGGCTGCCGGCGTGGTCCCAACAACAACGCGCCCCCAGCCTGGCCCGTCCACCCCGGCCTGCATAAAGCCGCCCGGCCACCCAAGAATGTTGCCCGGCAAAAGATAGCCCGACATGAGCGGTTGAAAACTCTTTGTTGGCGTCAACTGCCCGTGAGACACAAGCGCCTGCACAAACGTCTGTCCGCGAACGGAGTTCGGCCCGGTGTTACTGATCTGTACGCCGAGCAAATACCCTTCTGTGAGCCTGACGAAAAAGACGGACGCGGAGCGGTCGGTCGGCCCGCTGAAGGCGTCTTCCGAATAGGTGATGGTGCCGTCCTTGCGCAGTATGCGCGTGCGAACGATAAGCACGGTGTTCGCAATGGATGAACGGAACAGGAATGACAGAAAGTCATTCTCTGTGACGTACACCTGCGACGGTGGCGCAACGTTGCTAAGGGCAAACGTGACCGTTGGCGAGGACGTGATGAAATGGAACTGGTCCGCAGGGGACTGCACATCAACGCCCGGCGTTGAATACGCGCCAGCTCCTCGGTTGCGTTCTGCCTCTGTAGCCATCTAGCCTCCTAGCAAAAAGGGCGGGCGGAAAACCCGCCCGCCCTGGGAACCACCACCGCGCAACACCACAAAACTAAACTAGTGCGCCGGGTTGCGCAGCCGGCAATGCGGCGCCCGGAACACTGCCTTGCGCCAGCTCCACAAACATAAGTGTGATAACCGCGGTGACGCCTACTTGCTGCGACACGCCCTCAACGGTGATCGCGCCCTTGTTCTGGGAGTTGAAAACCGGAATGCACGGCAAGCCCGTTGCCGCGGCGAGCGACGCAAACCAGTTAATGCTTTCGTCCGGCTCGGTGAGTTCGCCGGGGAACGACACGCGAACGTTACCGCTATCCACGCCCTTGAGCGTCACCGTGGCGAGGCGCGAATCGGTCACGCCGCCCACGAGTGCATAATCCGTGTTGGCTTTCCAGTTGTCCGTGCCGGCTTGCGAGTTCACCGCAACGCCGCCCGAATATCCGCCCGCTACGCCGGTGGTAACCGTCACTTCCTGGCCCATGATATTCACGCCGTTCTTCTGTAGCGTGGTCTGGTCGATGAAACGCCCCGCAACGCCCGGAACATCGTCGTACCAGATGAGGAGCGAGCCGGTCTCGATCTGGCCGCCCACTGCGCTGCCAGTCTGCTCCACGATGAGCGTGTCTTGCGTGAAGAGTTTTTGCGCCGCACCCTTGGTGAGCCGTTGCGGAATTTTGTTCTGCACGAGGTTGACTGGTGTCCTCATGCGAATACCTTGCACGTTGTCATGTAGGCGCGGAGAACGCACGCGCATCACGCCGGCAACCTGATTCCACGCCCACGCCCCGATCAACCAAATATTTGTGTTCGGAGTTGCGGCGCGCACGGCGAGTGAGTCACCTGTCGCAAGAGTCCAAGCGGTGAACGTGGCGCCCGGCGCGGTGACAAAGCCCGTAACTGTGTCGAGTATGCGGCCCATGTTTGCTTACTCCTCTGCCGGCTGCGCCGGAATTCCTGTCTCGTTCCACTTCATGCGTGCGGCTTGTTCTTCGCGTGGAAGCGCCGCAAAACTTTTTTCCAGCTCTGCCAACGTGTGGCCCTCGAGCCCATGAAGGTGCCGGTAGCCTTGCCGCGGTCGAAAACTCGCGGCCTCGGTGGGCACCGTTTGCCCTTGCCCGCCACGCGCCGGCGTGCCGGGCATGTAATCGTTGGTGAGCGGCGTGCCGGGTGAGTGGTACGGCTTGCCGGCGTTGTCGGGATGTGCCGGGTGGTCCGGCTCGTAGGCTTGCTCTCTCATGCGAGGTCACCAAAAAAACTAAGCGCCTGGCACGCCGCCAGTTTTTGCCGCGTGGAGTGCGGCCTGTACCATCGCGGAAATTTGTGCGTTGGCCGCGGAGCCGCGCAGCCCGCGAGGTGGGAGAGACAAACCCTTGAGCGCAGCAAAAAACTTGGAGACACGTGCGGCCCACTTCGGCCCGCCCGCCTGGACGCCTGGCGCGTAGCGCGCCTGGCCCTTTTGCGCTACGCCGTTTTTCCACGCGGTATCGCCCGCCGCGGTGATGTTCGTGACAAACGCCGTCTTGGCCGCTGGCGCGCTGACCGACTGTTGCCACTTATCCGCAGAAGCCGCCGCAGCGGTCGCCTGGCCCGATGCGCCGGCTACGCCGTTCGCGTAGTCCTGCACCGCGGCGCCGGCGCGTGTGGTGTACTTCGTAACATAAGAGCCGGCGTCCTTGAGAGTCTTAATTGACATGGCGTGTGCTCCCGCGAAGAGGATTTACTGAGTGCAGCATGAGGCGACGTTCTAGGGGTTCGGGGTGTTGGTGTCAAGGGGTGAAAGTTTGTTGTTGTTGTTGCTCTGCTCTCTTCAACAAACAAATGTACTTGACTAGTAGTATAGAATAGAGCGCCAGATGGGGAGGGGCGAGGGGGGGGCAAGACTCCCACAACATAAGGCTTGCACAGGAAAATGGCACTTTTCCACAGTCTTGCACAGAATGTACACGTGTCCGAAAGTCTCATCACTTCATAGCGTTATCAAAAGGCTTGCACAGGCCTGTGGATTTAATTTAAGCCAGGAAACAATCTAACTTTTCGTATTGATTAGATATTCGAGATGGGTGTATTATGCGCCTGTTTCTCTCTCTCAGGTGAAGGGACCGGCGCCGCGGCGCCCCTAATTTGCAGTTGCCGCGGCGCCGGCCAGTTCCGAGTTCGGAGGTGAGATGCCGTTTCCGTTGGTGATTCTGAAAGTCAAAAAGTGGGGCAGTTCGTTTGCTGTCGTCCTGCCGAGGATGCTGCGCGAGGAGATGAACCTAACGCTTGGTGATGTGATCGCGGTGCGCGTTCATAAACCGTACGCAACGTTTTGCGTGTGGCACGCCAAGGACGCGGTCACTCTCGGTGAGGTGCCGGTCGGTGCGCTGCCGCCACTCAATCCTAAAGAGGTGACACGTGCTTAAACTCGTTCGTTGGTTTCTCAACGGTGATGCCATTACGTTCTGGGTGGGCGTCGGTATTGGTTGTTTCGTTGGCCCGTCTCTTCTTTGCCTGCTACGCCTGGCCGGCGTCCGTCTGTGGTGAGTGATGCCAGAAACTCGCATCATTCCGCGTAGTCAACTGCTCGAGCCGCCGCTACCGATTCGCATGGGCATTGATGAACAGGCCCTCGGTGATCTGGCAGACTCCATCAAGCGTCACGGCCTGCTACACCCGCTGATTGTCGTGCCGGCCCACGTCATGGATTCCCCTGAGCTGCGCGCCGTGACTTCCGCTGAGGAGATGAAACCGCAGATTGTCAAATACCAGTGGGAGATTGTGGACGGTCACCGGCGTTACCTCGCATCATTGATCGCAGGCCTCGAGCAACTAGAGTGCAAAGTTTACGACACTCTTGACGATGCCAAGTTTGGCGTGATGCTGGATGCAAATATGATGCGCCAAGACTTGAGCCCGGCAGAAGAGGGCGTCCAGTTCCTCGAGCTGGCCGAATCCCGCGGTTGGTCCATGCCGCAACTCATGCGCTACTTTGGGCGCAGCGAGGCGTACATCAACGAGCGGGTTACGCTCGTGAAACAGTTTCCCGATGTGTTCAAGGTCGTCGCCGAGCGTGGCATCAACTGGACGCAAGCGAAAGCAGTGATGCGTTGCCCTGATCCTAACTGGCGCGCCTACATGCTGGACCAAGCGGTCACGCACGGCGCCAGCTCACGCACGATTGTGAATCTAGTAGACCAGTGGAAGACGCTGCAACTGGCGAAACAATCCCAGCCCGCCGTACACACGACTGAGCACGCCGTCATCATCCAGCAAAGTGACCGGCCAAAATGTACATGGTGCCGGCGAGACGATGATCAACAAAACTTCATCACGTTGCCGGTGCATAGTTACCACGTGCGTGATCTGACAGACTTCCTCAAGCGTACGGGAATCACTCCCGCGGAGGAGAACAAGCAAGATGCATCGTAGCCGTTACAGTGGGCGGAGTCGTGACGCGCAAATTCTGATTGCGGCGCGTGCCGAGCTGGAGCTGTGCCTCACGTGCGGCAAGAAACGCTGGGTGCATTGGTTGCCGGTGGCGCGCCGGCGTGAGATTTACCCGTCAATGAACGCGCACAAGTATCGCGGTACGTACAAGCGGAAAGGTGTCCGGCGTGGCCAGGTATCTGTTAGAAGCAAAACCTAAAGGCGTGCTCGAGCCCATCGATCCCGAGCCGGTCGTACGCCTGGCCGGTGGATTCACACAACGTTGGCGCACCGTCAACGGCAAGGTTCACGTGCAGGTGATCTATCCGGACTTCCGGATTGAGTGGTACCAACTCGTGGAGGAGTGATGGACGCGCACACAATCGGCGTTTGCTACCTGCTCCACTTCGAGCGCCCGTACCGTCATGCGCGCCACTATCTCGGCTGGACCAACAATCTGCCGGCGCGCCTGGATGCACACCTCGCCGGCACCGGTGGCCGGCTGCTCGAGGTGATCACCGCGGAAGGTATAGGCTTTGCGTGCGTGCGCGTGTGGCACAACACAACGCTGGCCGATGAACGGCGCCTGAAAAACTACCACAACACAAAACTTTGCCCGGTCTGCAATCCCCCTCGAGTGAAAGGGGTGTCAAGGTGTCAGACATGATCTGGCTAGGTGGAGTTGCGTTTACTTTGTTCCTCGTGGTGCTCTCCATCACCGCTATTCGGTGGTGGCCTGTCGTGTACGTGGCCGCGGTTTTCGTTGGCGCCGGCGCCGGCCTGCTATTGCGGGAGTTTCCCACTGCTTTCCGCGAGACGTGGTGGCTTGCGTGGATGGCTTACATCTTCGCGTTGCCGCTAGGTAAAACGATTGCCACACGGCGCCGCATGGGACGGAGGTACTAAGTGGAATTGACAGACCACGGCGTTCAATGCGCGGTTGCGATTGTGGTCGCGTACGCTTCCGGTTTTATGGCGCACGATGCGCTAGACCGTGCCGCGGTGCGGTGGATGGCCCGGCAGATTATCAGAATGCAATGCGGCTTGAACAGCGTGCGCGAGCCGCTATGGTTTAGGTTCTGGCGTTGGGTGGTGGGTGAATGATGCGTTTCCTCGTGTGGTGTGGGTGCGTCACGGTTTGCCTGGCCGGCCTCGAGCTGTCGCTATTCGCTCGTGATGGCTGGCGCTGGGTGTGGATTCCTATGCTGATCTTCTACGGTCTTGCCGGAATCGGTATCACCCTTTTCAGCGTAGCTAAGATACTGAACGGCAAGCTGGGTGCCGGCGTGGGCAGAAAGGAGTTGGGGAGAATTGGAGCAACGCCGGCGCCCAGCAAGTCACAAATGGAGAGAGGTGCAGAATGAGGGCAAGAGCTTTTATGGTCGAGGTTATGACGCCGGACAAACAGTGGAAGCAAGTGGGCGCCGTGACCGTGTCCGGCCACATCATCCACGGTGTCTCGCAGTATCTTGACTTGAAAGACGAGAACGGCGATACCGTCGTGACGCTGACGTGGAAAAGCACGGTGCGACTGCGCGAGGTGAAGTGAGTCATGGCGAACGGAAACATACCAGATATTGAGCGCCAGAATAGCGCTGCCACGGCCTTGCAGCGGTTGAGTGCCGCGGCCCGCGCAAGAATCCCCGCGCCCCCCGCCACGCCGGCGTACAGCACGCTACCGAATGGCACGGTGCAGAATCGGGCCGGCGTGGAGATTTTCAAACCACGCCCCCGAGAGGAGAACAGGCTCCCATGAGTGATGCAACCCCTCAGACTTCCGCAATGCCCACGCCGGACCAGGTTCTCGTGCCGGCGTCCGATAGCGTCACGCTGGACGGCGTTGCCGCGCCGCTGCTCGAGTACGCGGTGCGCCTCGGTTATCTTCACTGGCTTTTGTTTGGCGTACCGTTGCAGGTTGCGCGCGTGTACGAAGGAATCCGCGGCGCGCCCCTGCCTCTTTCTGGCAGCAAAAACCTGGCGTTTGAACTGGAGCACCTAGACGGAGAGGACCAGTTTATTTTTGCAAGCCTGATCGCTTACTCTGCGCCGGCGAATCACTGCACGATGTTTGATTGCCGCGCCCTGCCGCCCGGCAAGCGCATCACCGTTGAGTATCACGGGGAGTAAGGTGCCATGACGAACGAACGGTTTAACGAATTGCTAGAAGGCCCGCTGCATCATCACTTGATTCCGTTTACGCTTACGCGTCTTGCCCTCGCCCTGCGCGCCGTTGTGGAAGCAACGGGCGCCGCGGGTGACAAGGCACTAGAAGATTTCTGTGTGGACCGTGATGCGCGAGACCAGTCCGCCGCGGATGCAGAGCAGTGGATTCCTGACGAGTGAAACCATGAAGTCTGTCACCGATTATATCCCCGAGGAGTTTATGGAGCCGTCGCGTCTGGGTGACGTGATGGCATTTCTCAAAGCCGCACCACTTACCGGTGAAGAGAAAGTCCACGCCCTCGTGGTGTGGGCGCGCAACGTTGGGTCCAAGACAAACGCTTCGCAACGCGCCGCGGTCGCGGCGAGTGGGATAGATAACCGATGATTCCACCTATTACGTTTTTAGGTTTCGCCCGTTTCCTGTTCTGGTGCGTGATCTTAGGTATCGGGTCCGGATTTGGCCGGTGGTTGGTGTCCAAGGTTTTCAAGTGATGAACACGCAAGAGCAAGCTCTCGCTATGGAGCTGCACGTCCTCGTGATGAAGATTCGAGACGTGTGCATCCAGTTCCTCGAGGTGACGCGCACGCGGTACGGTGACGTGATCAACGAAGATGAGGTGCTCGAGCTGCACCGGCTATTTCGTGCGGTTGAGCGCCTAGATGAACGCGCCACGAGGCTAGAGGAGCAGTGGAAAGAACGGCAGAAAGGGAAGCTATGACGTTTCACGTTGCGGTACGCTGGCATCCACCTGAGCAGGACACGCCCTGCACCTCTGCGTGGCTTGTTAGGTACGTCACCGGTGATATTTTCAACCTAACGCTGAAGGACGTGAGCGGCATCGTCGTGATGATTCCCCTAGAGCTGATTGAATCCGTGCAGATGGAGCGCAAGGGGTGAACAAGCCTAAGAGTTGGAGCTGGCGCATTGTAGAGTTCACTGCGTCACACCACGAGTGGGTACGCCAAGTTTTTGGCCAGCGTACGCACGTGTGGTCTACTGACTGCCGCAAGAAAGGTTGCAGCACAATAGCAGAGTGTTACGTCGCGTATAACTACGTGACAGGTCGGAGCGGCAGAGTCAGGACCAATAAAAAACCATACTGTCGGGCGCACGCCGAGGAGCTAGTGAGAGTGAAACTCAAGGTGCAGCATGAGGCGAGATAGCAAGGAAGACTTGGAGCGATTGGAAAATCCACAGGTGCGCCGTGAGTTGCACCGCATTCTGATAGACGCGCCGATGAGTGCTACGCCGTTTGCCGGTCGTACGCCGCCTGCGCCTGTGAACTGCCGCGGGGAGCGCATACAGGTCACGTGTCACCTAACCGAGCATGGCGAGATTGTGGAGCGGTGGCAGTTCTCCGATCATGATGTCAGATGGTATCGTCTCGAGTGTTTCCGGACACGGTGGATTACCCTTAAAGTAGACCAACGCACGCCGGTGCAGAGCTGAGGAGTGTGGCGCCGATGGTCGCGCCTGGATACATAGTTTGTGAGTGGTTCATTCCGTGCCCGCGTTGTTACCGCGCACGGTTGGTGAGGTTTAGACTATGGGTTCGCCGGCACGTAGGCTCGAGTCGGCCCGCGCAAAGTATCCCGCGCTAGGCCCACCGGAAATTCTGATCTGGCGCGAATGGCTACGCCTGCACGAAACAGAGTACGCGCCACTCCCTGACTTTTGGCTTGCCGCGGCGCCCACACTCACCGGGAGCACACCCCAGCCCGGCGATATTTTCGACTACAACGTCCGCATTGGAGCGGGACGTGATCCGGGCGCCGGCTTTGATGAGTCGGTGCGGCAACAATGGATTGCTCGCACTAAATTCCGGATAGACGCGCTAGGGTTTGATGGACAAACGCCCGTCATCTTCGAGGTGGACCGTAACGCCTCGAGCCCGCAAGTGGGGCAACTGCTCTCGTACCTGGCCACGTGGCGCGCCAGTAAGCTACCTGGCACCGATCCCCGCGGCGTGCTGATCACGTCCAACTTCAACGCAAACGCAATGCACCTCGTGCGCGAAACGGGAATCCAGCTCGTCACCGTGCCCGTAGACTTCCGCGTGCTGTCGCCCTACTCCAACGTGAACATCGCCGGCACCGAGTAAGCCCGCGGCCTGCTCGCAAACCTACATATATTTTTCTCAAGCACGTGGACGGTTGCCCTCACCGGCCTGCAATTCAATTCCAACTTAAGAGTTGGCCAAGGTAGACATCAACGCACCGCGCCGCTGCG
>Ga0126381_100006184_pt1 | contig 13242 bp, 7 predicted proteins | sample PanSoiMetPlot_28_FD_96465 | JGI IMG/M metagenome (GOLD analysis project Ga0126381, IMG submission 96465) | Tropical forest soil microbial communities from Panama - MetaG Plot_28 | ecosystem: Environmental > Terrestrial > Soil > Tropical forest > Bulk soil | place: Panama | collected 2016-02-17
CCTTCGGACTGGTGCTGTACGAGATGATCACCGGCAAGAGAGCGTTTCAACGGGCCACTGCTCCCGAGACGATGACCGCGATTCTCCGCGAGCAGGCCACACCGCTTCCGGCCAGTGTCGCCGCGCCTTTGCGCTGGATCGTGGACCGCTGCCTTGCGAAAGAACCCGGCGACCGCTACGGCACCACACGGGATCTCTACCTGGAACTTCGCAATTTGCGAGAGCACATTGGGGAAGCCAGTACGGACGCCGCCATCCAGCACACCGCAGCGCCGCCGCCAGCTCGCAAGCGCTGGGCGCTTCCGTTGCTGGTAGCCGGTCTGGTTTTCGGCACCGGAATGTTTTGGTACGCGCGACTGCCGCGAAATACCGAGACGGCGGTGGAAGCCGGTCCGAGGATCGTTCCGTTGATTACGGATCCGGGCAATAAGTCGGGGCCGGTGTTTTCCCCCGATGGTGCGAGCATCGCTTACGTCTGGAGACCGGACAACGAAGGGCCAGGGATCTTCAAGCGCGGACTCGCCGCTGGTTCCGCCCCGGTACGGCTCACGCAAGGCGGCAGCAACCCCGCATGGTCGCGGGATGGCCGTTTCCTGGCCTTCCTGCGCCCAACCCCTTCAGCCAGTGCGGTGATGGTGGTGTCCGCAACCGGTGGACCGGAGCGGAAGTTGGCGGACCTCTCGGCATGGACCTACCCCGCAGCCCGCATTCTCGATTGGACGCCCGATGGAAAATGGATCCTCGCGGCCGACAAGCCGTCCACCTCCGGCCCCTACGAATTGACGGCGGTCTCTGTCGAGACCGGAGAGAAGCGCCGCGTCACGAATCCTCCGCCGAACGTTTATGGGGACAGTTTTCCGGCTGTCTCTTCCGACGGTAGTACGGTCGCGTTTATCCGGTTCTCGGCCTTTTCGGTGGCGGATATCTATACGCAGCCGCTCGTCGTGGCGGTGGACCGCGTCGCCGAACCGAAGCGAGTGACGAATTCCGGGTGGGCCATGACGGCGCTCATCTGGAGCGCGAATGGCCGCGATCTATTGGTTGCCGCCGATCGCGGTGGCGCCAATCGTCTCTGGCGCGTGTCGCTCCCAAAGGCCGGACCTCCATCGCTGATCACCTCGCTTCCGCCGTTTGGAGGCCAAATAACGATCTCCGGTAAAGGCGACCGGTTGGCCTGGGTTCAATCCTTCAATGACGCCGATATTTACCGGCAGGATCTGCCGCGTCCCGGTGAGAAGCCGCCGTCCTCGGTCCGCCTCATCGCTTCCAGCCGCGCGGAGTTCAACATGCGAATATCGCCCGACGGAAGGAAGATCGTATTCCCTTCCAACCGCACCGGCGCTTGGGAGATCTGGCTGACTGACTCGGATGGCGGGCACCCTGTGCAATTGACATCGTTCGGAGGACCGGAGAATGGCACTCCGCGCTGGTCGCCGGACAGCGGCCAGATTGCTTTCGACACGCGCGTTCGGGGTAAGGGCGAAATTTACCTGGTGGATGTCAGTGGCGGAAAGCCGCGCCCCTTTCCAACCGGCCCCGGCGACAACCTCAGCCCGAGCTGGTCACACGATGGCAAATGGATCTACTTCATTTCGAACCGTCTGGGCCAAGAGCAGCTTTGGAAAATACCTGTGTCCGGCGGCCCGGCTGTTCAGTTGTCTCATGGCGGCGCCGTCACTGGGCTGGAATCCACCGACGGTAAGTTTGTCTATTTTGCCCGGACGTACGAGCGGCCTACGACCATCTGGCGGATTCCAGCCGATGGCGGCGAGGAAACAAGTATTCTGGATGATTTATCTCAACCCATCACCTTCGACGTGACTGCAGAAGGAATCTATTACCTGCACAGATCTACGGAGCGAGATTCCAGACGCGGGTTGCTGCTCTATTCGTTCGCGACCCAACAGACTACCCTGATCGCCGGGCTTGATCGCGAGTTCTCGATCGGGCTCAGCATCTCTCCCGATCGCCATTGGTTCGCCTTCGGCGGTCCCTCCGATTCCGGGAGGCGTGCGAGCGATGTGATGATAGTGGAGAAATTCCGGTGAAGCTATGAGGCGGTCACAGTGCTGCTCGACTCAGTCGCTCTGCTGGCTGGGCTGGGCACATCCGGCGCGACGAGCGCCCCGCACCGGATGGCGGTGCTGCGCGGGACATGATTTGCGCCGGCGACAAGATCGCCGGTGTTACCGCTGCGCACGAACTGTACAATTTTCGCGGTCCTGTGCCAGTTTGCTGCTGCGGCGTCCGTATGAGAAGTAAATGGCCTGACCGATGAGCAGCCAGACGACTAAGCGGAGCCAGTTACTGCGGCCGAGAGAATACATCAAGGCGAAGTTGACGAGCATTCCCAAGATTGGCACCACCGGGACCCAGGGCGTGCGGAACGGGCGCTCTTGCGCGGGATTCTTCTTGCGCATCACCCAGACGCCGGCGCATTCGATCACGAAGGCGAACAGCGTGCCGATGCTGGTCATGCGGCCGACGATGCTCAGGGGAAGGAACGCGGAGAACGGCGCGATGAAGAAGAAGAACAGCAGGTTCGAGCGCCACGGCGTGCGGAACCGCGGATGGATTTGCGAGAACACGGCGGGCACCAGGCTGTCGCGCGACATCGAATAGAAGACGCGCGATTGCCCCATCAGCATGACGAGGATGACGGAGCTGAAGCCGCAGATGACGCCGAATTTGATCAGTTGATTGAGCCAGATGTAGGGCGTGCGGTCGATGGCGAGAGCCACGGGCGCGGCGACTCCGAGGCGTGTGTACGGGACCAGTCCGGTGAGAACGAGCGCGAACACGATGTAGAGTACGGTGCAGACGGCGAGCGATCCGAACATGCCGATGGGCATATCGCGCTGGGGATTGCGGCACTCCTGGGCGGCGGTGGAAACGGCGTCAAAGCCGATATACGCGAAGAAGACGGTGCCCGCAGCTTGATGACCACGATGCAGGCGTTCACTCGAGCGGACTCCTGCATGCCGATCATCAACAGGACGGAAATCAGGAGCACGATGAGCACGGCGGGCAGGTTGGCATACCCCGGGGCCGCCATGCCGTCGGGCAACTCGACAGCTTCGAACGGCCCGGCGATCCAGCGCGCGGGCAGGTCGATGCCCAAGGAGTGAAAAAGTGATACGACGTATGCGGACCAACTGATCGACACGGTGGCGGCGCCAATGGCGTACTCGATGACGAGGTCCCAACCGATGATCCAGGCGATCCATTCGCCCAGTGTGGCGTAAGCGTAGGTGTACGCGCTGCCGGCCACCGGCAGCATGCAGGCGAACTCGCTGTAGCAAAGGCCTGCCAGGGCGCAGCCGATGGCGGCAATCACCATGGAGATCACCACGGCCGGTCCGGCGTTCTGCGCGGCGGCAATAGAGCGGCGCCGATGATCGCGCCGATTCCCCAGCGATTTTGCCGGTATGAAGGATCCGCAGGCAAGTACGCTGGGTTCCGTACTTGACAGCGTTCCCTCAGACGATTTGGTTCACTTTCGGTGCAGCGTGAAGTTTATTGGATTCAGGTCGGAGGGCGTCGCCGGCTGAAATCCGGCTTCATCCGATTGCTTCTGCTGCTTTCCGTTCTGATCGAAGACATTGGCAACGCTGCTGGCGACCCGGACCGTAAACGCGGTTTTCAGCGGCACTATGACCTGGTAGTTGCGCCCGCTCGCATCATGCGAGACGAACTGCCCATGATGAAACAGTCCGTCGGGACCTTTGAGGATGAGCTGAAGCTCCGGCTCGAGCGGCGCAGGGCCTTTCGTTGACGCTTGCGGTAGTACCTGGTCGGGGTCGTTGACGTGGACCTTCAACCATGCCCCCTTGGGGGCGGTGAACATGGCACCGGTGACCTGCTGGCCGGCTGCTACTTTGATGGGCGGCTGTCCCGAGCCCCAGACGCAGGTATCGACGTAAGGAGAGTTTGGGGGCGCTGGCTCGGACGCGGCGACCTGGGCGCAGAGGGAGTAGGATCCGGCGTCGAGGCGCGCAAAGGTGAAAGTACCGGTAGCGTCCGTCGTGACGCGGCGGGGCGGCGCGGGGTAGCCACGCGGGCCGGAGAAGGAGAGAGTGACCGTGGCACGCACGGCGTGGCCGTCTTCGGCGAGAACTCGGCCGGAGATAGAGGCTGAAACGGAGGTTTGTGCAATCGCGACTTGCGCAACGGCGAGTAATCCAGCCATGAGCACAGCCCCCCGGGCGGTTGAGCGTCCCATCTTCTTTTCCCTTCTTTGCATCATGATCGTTGCCTTTCTTTCGCACCTGCGCTGTCTTATGCGCATCTGCTTATCTAAAAACCGCAAACTCAATCGCGTCAGAGACTGCTTTCTCGGCGGTCGTCCCGGTGGCTGGCAGAACTGCCCGAATTGCTCGAACGTAATACCGCCCGGGTACGTCGAGTACAAAGATGCGGGACAAATCAAAGTCTTTACGGATTTCGGCTCCCGGTTCCATGCTGCGGAGAATGGCGTGTCCCGACCGCTCTGCTTCCGACAATTTGGAACCATAAGCCGTCAAGTCGACCTGCTTGCCTGTCGCGTCCGTGACTATGAATTCGTAATCCCATTCGTCGATCGTCTCTCGGACCTGCGCTCGCTCCTTCGATGTGTTTTTGAGAGTCAATGTTGCGATCACAGGAGAGCCCTGCTTCACCGAAGTAGATGCCAACGAAACAGATATTTGGAACCGCTTTGACAGATTTGCCCTGACAGACGCTCGGCGGCCCAAGTCTTGACCATCCGAGTTAGCCATGCACACAAAAATTGCTAGCAGCCCAAAACCGCCTATGTTAAATCGTCGTTGAACTATCATATGCCTCACTTCCATGCTTCATGCTTAATTGTGAAGGTTATAAACGCAGCTCGATACATTTCCAGACCACGTAGGAAACGTAGTCGTAATCTGTGATACCGGACTCCGGGCCGATTTAGATACGAATGCCCATGTGCTTCCGTTATCATTGGTCTGTACGTTTGCTTTCCACCCCCACGTAACGCTCGAAAGGGGAACGAAAATGGAATTGGCCAGGGAAGGCCTGAACATGTACCACATTGTATAGACCTCATCAAGGTTATAGGTGGGAAACCCATGCAGGAGTTCTTGTGCTGGCGAGTCGTCTGTCGCGTAAGGACTGCTGTGATATGGGTATGGGTACACAGTATCGAGCATGCCTTGGCAATCCTTAGTCTGGGAAAATGAACTGTTTGTAATAGTTCTGGTGACCTGGGTGGGCTGCCCCATGACCTGAACCCACTGGTTGTCTCCGGTAAAGCCTTCTGGTAGCGTATAGTTAAGTGGGTTGATGCTAAACGAGATGGCCGGTTTCGGTGAGACTGGACCGTATCTCAGCGATAGGTATCCTATTTGTGTATCGATTAGGATAGCGGAGTCGTCGAGCGCCGATGCTTGTATATCGGCTCCTGTAGGGGAGACGACGTTAAACGTCGTGTTTGCCGTATAACTGTTTCCAGCGCCATCTTTCACCGTGAGTGTAACCGTGCTCGTCCCTGACGCTATCCAGTAGAGCTGGAAACGACTGGAGCTAAGGTCGGGTTCGACAATACTCGCGGCCGTTGCGTATGGCACGGACGCATCGTAGGCGACCTTCCAATTTCCAACAGCTTTCCCTGTGAAGCTCCACGGCTGATTTGCAAGAGTGCCAGAGTCGGCATTGGGCGTCAGGATAATCTGTTGGCCGACAATAACCTTAGTGTTAAGGCCCGTGACGTCTTTTCCGTTAAAGAGAATTCTCGGATTCGGCGGTGGCGCCGCGTCCACCGTCACCGCCCCTGGACCCGCCACACACGAAGTCGGGGAATCGGACCCGAGAAGCCCATCCAGATTCCAGGACACCTTGCACAGATCTACCGTAACCAAGTGGCTGCCGCTGCCGGTGTCTTTCGAACCCGGCGCGGCATAGAAGTCTTCGTAAAGTGTACCGTTGGTCCAGCCTACAAAGGTCGCGTTGACATTTCCGGGATTGATGCATACGTCTGGAATTCCTACACAATCTCCGCCCAAACCGCACGCGTCCTGGAGGGCCCAGCCGCTAATCGCAACCCTTGTTGTACTGCCTTCCGTAATATGAGGTGGGGTCACCTGGATCGTCGGCCAAGGCGTAAAGTCGTCTGCAATGGCCACATGCGTGGTCCCGCCGGCGCCGTTTAGACGAACCACGTGGGTGCCGTGCACGGTGCGTGCGGCTGCCGTAATTCCAAGAGTAACAGCGCCTGTCGACTGTCCAATTACTCGACATGTAATGTCCGGGTCCGCGCTGTCACAGGTGGTGAACGCCGGAGTATTCGCGGTGGGAATCTGCTGCGTGACTACCACCTCCTGCCCTGTATTATGCACGATGGCGCCTCCAGTGGCGGAGGCCACCTGGAAAGTCGTGACCTGCGTAGAAAGCGAAACGTTGGCACTGTGACTCGCGGAGGAACTGCTCGTCACGATTTGGACGGGATAGCTGCCGCCTTGCATGCTGCCGGAGCCATAACAGGTCAGTCCATCCGAAGCGGTGCTTCCCCAGCCGCTAAGGAAAACCTGTGAGTAGGAGAGATAACAAGTGACACCGGACGGGACCGACGCAACGCCAATATTCACGTTCCCACTCATCCCATTGACAGAACTAATGGTAATGGGATAGTTCACTAATCCCAGGGGCGTCAGGGTGACTGGCGAAGGGCCACCGATGGAGATCGTGAAGTCCTGAATTCCCCCGGAAACAATGTCGAGAGCGTTGTTCGATCCCAGGCGGCGGACCGACATCCCGGAGACGACCGCCGAGCCATGGATGTAGAGGACAATCATCGAACCTATCGGACAATTGTTGTTTCGCACTGTCACTGTCGCCTGTGTTCCCGGATAAATCGTCGCCGGGTTCGTGGTCACCGCAAAGCAGGCGGGCGTTCCCGAGGTGGTCTCGGACGACAGACTGATTGGACCATAAAAGCCATTGAGCCCCATTGCCGAAACGGCGACATTTACGGTTGCGGAGGGAGAGAGCGTAATTACGTCTGTGGTTGACGGGGAGACGGTCAAGGCAAAGTCCTGTCCTTGGCTTACTACGACAGAGCCAAGGTCAACCAATATAGTAGCCAGACCTTCCGCCGTAACTGCCGAAGCGAGTACTTCGTGGGGACCGATGAAATCACCAGGATTGTCATTAGGCGTAGTGCCCAAGAATGCCTGTTCCGGGAACGTGACACCCAGTCGTAGCAGCAGGGCTTTCGGGTTTCCGGTGGGAGTCGAGAGCGCCGAATTAGCGAGGTTAATGGAGCAGTTTCCCGCCCATAGCGACAACTGCTGACCTAACACGCCGATGGCGTCTGGCTGGCCATTCTCGCTTCCATAAAGGCGGACATTTCCGGAACGATCCCAGGCAAGATAGCAGCTGTCCATTCTCACCACGCCACTCAGGATGTCGCCCGGCCCGTTCTCGTCTGTATACGTGATAGTGACGGTCTCGGCGACGCCTCCAACTACGCTGGCCGATGTGGCAAATGCCATTGGATCGGCGTAGCGCTGAGGAGCGATGATGTTCGTGGGATCGACCGCAGAGCCGGGCCCGGCGCCGCCTCCAGACACGCTGACCTGGTTAGTCACGGTGGATGGCGCATTGGAGGCTACGTTCGTCGTCAGGGTAATCGCTGGATAGCTGGCACCTCCCTGAAGGACATCGCTGCGTGTACAGGGACCGGCGGGTTGCGTGCAGGTCCAATTCGGCCCGCTAATGGACGACGGGACCAGCCCGCCGGGAATGCCGTCGGCAACGACGACAGCCGTTCCATCGGTACCTCCCGTGCCGATGTTAGAGACGGATAGCGTATATACCGCGCCTGCTTGTCCCTGGGTGAAGTCTCCGGCATGGGTGGAACTAACCGTCAAGGCGGGTGGTGCCGTGAAGTTTGCAGTCTCAGCCACCGGCCCATTCATAGTCACTGGAAGCGGATTCTGGCTGGTGATCGTGGTGCCGGTGAAGCCTGAAAACTGGTAGCCGCTGGATGCCGTCGCTGTAATGGTCACCGGAGTTCCAGCGTTGTACCAGGCGCCTGGGGGGAGATGGACCCGCCGGATGTGGCACTGGTCGTGAGATAGTACTGAGTTGCGAAATTGGCGGTGTAAGTGGTTGGCGACGCAGGAACGGTAATGGTGTGAGATGCCGCGCCGGCATCAGACCAGCTTGCAAACACATACTGTATTCCAACTCCCCCTGATTGCGGCCCGCTCGCGGCGATGGTGTGGGTGCTGCCTGGTATCCACTGGAAATTGCAAGGTGTTGTGGAACTCACGCCGTCGACAGAGACAGACAAACCGGCTGGCAAACTCGCAAACGCGACGATGCTCATAACGGTGAAGCTCACGGGGTTACTGGCAAGTCCGCCAATCGTCACCACGACGTTACCTGTGGCTGCGCCGCTCGGGACCGCCGCTACGATGGTGGTCGGGCTCCAACTTGCCGCCATCCCCGCATTCGTGCCGTTGAAGGTCACCGTGCTGCTGCCCTGGGACGCTCCGAAATTGCTGCCTGTTATCGTCACCGATGTGCCCACCGGGCCTGAAGTTACGGACAGGCTGGTGATACTCGGTGGACTCGGCGGTGCTATTACCGTGAAGCTCACTGGGTTACTGGCTTGTCCCCCGACCGTCACGACCACGTTACCCGTGGTTGCGCCGCTCGGCACCGTAATTACAATAGTGTTCCCAGTCCAGTTCGCCGCTATTCCCGCATTCGTGCCGTTAAATGTAACGGTGCTGGCACCCTGAGGCGATCCGAAATTGCTGCCGCTGATGGTCACCGATGTGCCCACCGGGCCGGAGGGCGGTGCAAGGCTGGCAATGGTTGGTGCTGGCGGAGGCGGCGCGTTCTGTAAGAGGAGGGTATCGATAGCAAAGCCCGTTGGTGCGCCAGTGGAGTTATCTGTAACACTGAGAAGCACCTTCGTGATCGGGCCAACGTTTCCGATACCGATGAAAGGTGCATTATTGCACCCAGTTCCGCCGTTGCTCGGCGTTGAGTCCAAGGAACGGCACGCGCCTCCGTAGCCGGTTGCATTCACATAATACGTTCCGAGAAGTGTGGTGCCATTGTAAGCGGTAAGCGCAGCAGTGAAGTTTGTGGCGCTAAGGGTGCTGATATCCGTGCCGAACGCTCCCAGACTCTGCGAAAAACTGAGCTGGACTGGACCAGTCCCATTTGTCGTTCCCAGCAGCGCGGTATTGGCGTCCAGGGAACCGTTTCCATAGACAGTCGTTGTCGAGGTGTCGAAGTAGAACGGGCCTTGAAACCATTGGAGGTATGGTGTGCTGCTAGCAGTCTTACACGCCCCAGTATTCCAATCGTATGACGTGCAGTACATGGCTCCAGGAAACGTCCAGCCTACGTAGTCACCAGCCCACACCCATGGGCCCTCGTCATATCGGCCGAGGTAACTACCGGTGCCTCCTGGTGCCGTGCTGGCAGTGATGGTGACGCCACCAGACGAGGTCCCCGTGAATGATGCGCTGCATGCCGGGTTATCGGGACTGGCATTCATCGGCTGTGGATTGGGCCAACCCGGACCTTCGTAAGCGTGACCGGCCGCCGTCCAAAGCATTGAATCGTTGTGGGAAAAGGAACTGGCGGTCTGACAATTCGAGCTTTGTAAGTTCTGTGGATTGGTGCCACAGAGAAGGGTTTGACCGCGAGCCGGGAAGCACACAACCAGGATCACCAACAGAACAATATGAATCGAACGGACGCGGAATCTCGCCACATCCCGAGCGATCTCAACATTGAGTGGTAAGGTTGCTAACACGGATCCTCCGATTTTATCCGCGGGATGGAGATACACAGTCCCGCGTGTGTTCGATATATAAAATAGTTTAAGATCTTATACTATTAATTTGTGTTCGAAGTTAGCTTATGGAAAATTGGAGTGACGGCGAATCTGGCGAACACCCAATCACAGTACTAGGCTGTGATAATCGTAACTATTTTGGGATGGCTTCTGCGGTCTGGGGTCCGGAGCAGGCGGACAGGAAGTTACGGGAAGTTTAGTGGCGGTGACCGGTCTTCCTTGCAGTCGCGGTTCAGAAGGGCGCACGGGCCGCACGGTTTCCACGGTCCTGTGCCAGTTTGCTGCTGCGGCGTCCATACAAGAAGTAAATAGCCTGACCGATGAGCAGCCAGACGATTAGCCGGAGCCAGTTACTTCGACCCAGAGAGTACATCAAGGCGAAGTTGGCGAGCATTCCCAGGATAGGCACGAGGGGGACCCAGGGCGTGCGGAACGGGCGCTCCTGCGCGGGATTCTTCCGGCGCATCACCCAGACGCCGGCACATACGATCACGAAAGCGAACAGCGTGCCAATGCTGGTCATGCGGCCCACGATGCTCAGGGGCAAGAACGCGGAGAACGGCGCGATGAAGAAGAAGAACAGCAGGTTCGAACGCCAGGGCGTGCGGAACCGCGGGTGGATTTGCGAGAACACGGCGGGAACCAGGCCGTCGCGGGACATCGAATAGAAGACGCGCGATTGCCCCATCAGCATCACGAGGATGACGGAGCTGAAGCCGCAAATGACGCCGAATTTGATCAGTTGATTGAGCCAGACGTAGGGGGTGCGGTCGATGGCGAGGGCCACGGGCGCGGCGACTCCGAGGCGCGTGTACGGGACCAGGCCGGTGAGAACGAGCGCGAACACGATGTACAGCACGGTGCAGACGGCGAGCGATCCGAACATGCCGATGGGCATGTCGCGCTGCGGGTTGCGGCACTCCTGGGCGGCAGTGGAGACGGCGTCAAAGCCGATGTACGCGAAGAAGACCGTGCCTGCGCCCATCATCAGACCGCTGATTCCGAACGAGCCGAACGTGCCGGTGTTGGGCGGCAGAAACGGGTGGTAATTCGCCGGGTTGATATAGGACCAGCCGGCGCCGATGAACACCACGACGACGGCCAGCTTGATGACCACGATGGCGGTGTTGACGCGCGCGGACTCCTGGATGCCGATCATCAAGAGGATGGAGATCAGAAGGACGATCAGGACCGCGGGCAAGTTGGCATATCCCGGGGCGGCCATGCCGTCCGGCAGGTCGACAGCTTCGAACGGCCCGGCGATCCAGCGCGCGGGAAGGTCGATGCCGAAGGAGTGCAGCAGCGAGACGACGTATGCGGACCAACTGATGGACACGGTCGCCGCGCCGATGGCGTATTCGATGACCAGGTCCCAACCGATGATCCAGGCGATCCATTCACCCAGCGTGGCGTAAGCGTAGGTGTACGCGCTGCCGGCCACCGGAAGCATGCAGGCGAACTCGCTGTAGCAAAGACCGGCCAGGGCACAGCCCACGGCGGCAATCACCATGGAGATCACCACGGCCGGTCCGGCGTTCTGTGCGGCGGCCATGCCGGTCATGGAGAAGAGGCCGGCACCGATGATCGCGCCGATTCCCAGCGCGATCAACTGAGCGGGGCCCAGCGTGCGCTTGAGACGGTGTGTCCCGGCGTCGGCTTCCGCGAGGATGCGGCTCACCGGTTTTGTGGCAAAGAGGTCCATACAGGGGAATCGCTTAGGTGAGGCCGAATCTCACACGCGGGGCAAATTTTTTACCCCAGGCTCGCCGGCGTTACCATGGGTCACGATGTTTCCCGTCCGCGAGGCTGAGTCCGGTGAAGACCGGTACCAGGAGTATCTCGCGCTCATCCGCGAGCGCATTCTCGGATTCGCGCTTCGGCGACTGGTGCCGGGGGAGGCGGATTTTGCCGATGCGGAAGAGATTGCGCAGAGCTGTATTGCGGTGCTGTGGGAACAGTATCCTGAAAAGCGGGAATTGGGGGAGATGACGGCGATCGCGATCGGGACGGCGCGGCACAAGATCGCGCAGTTCCGGCGCGAGCGCGAGCGGGCATCGAGGGCGGCGGCGGAAGCGCCGTCTGGGGTAGCGGACGCCGACCTGTTCGAGCGTGTGGCGGCGCGGGAAGCGGCGGACCGCTTTCTGCGCGCCATGCTGCAGCTTCCCGCGCGCTGCCGTGAACTGCTGCGGCTGAAGCTGATCGAGCAGCAGGAGTACGCGGAGATCAGGATGCGCCTGGGAATTTCAGGGAACATCTACGAGATGGCGAAGCGGTGCCACCAGGCTCTGCTGCGCCTGGCGGGAGGCGGCAGATGAACCGGCCGGATGCGTTTGACGCGGAGGCGCTGCTGCTGGGGCACACCGCCGGTGAACTGAGCGCGGAGCAGAGGCGAGCGCTGTTCGAGGCGGCTGCGGCGGACCAGGACCTTTTCGACCAGCTCATGGAAGCGGACGCACTGCGCGAGGCGTTGGCGAATCCGGAGCAGCGAGCGCGCGCGGCGGCGGTGTTAAGCGCGTGGGAGGAGTCGCGGCCCTCGAACCTGGAGGTGGAGAGGATACCGCGGGCGGCGCTGTCGCCGGCGCCGCAGCGGCGCCACCGGCCCACGCTAGCTGCCGACCTTTTGCGCTCGGTGATTTCGACCATAGCGACCACCCTGGCGCTGCGGCTAGGTTATCTGCTGCTGGCGGCGGCCGGCGCTACGTTTGTGGCGGGAACTGGCTCGGCGGCTCCAGGGGCGCCGGCAGTGCTGCACCTGGTACACGCGTCGGTGGCGGCACTCTTGCTGGCTATCCAGTTCACGAATTTCCTCAAGCCGCAGACGATCGCGGCCTGTGAGCATCCGATCGCGCACAAGTGCCTCGCGCAGTTTGTCGCGGGTTGGCGCTGGGCGTGGGGCCTATGGCTGGCGCTCTACGCGTGGTTGTGGGTGCTGACGGCTCTGGGACGGAATCCCTATCCAGTGGCGGACATTCTGAACTGCCTGACCGCGTTTCCGCTGTTCTGGTGCTTCTTCGTGCTGGACAAGCCGAGCGTCGCTGCGCCGGGGCAGCCGGAGCGCAACGCGTCATTCCGTAAGGCGGTCGGCGTGACCTGGGGAATCGGCGCGGGCGTGGCGCTGCTGGCGGCCGCCGGACGGATGCACATCTGGGGACTGAACGAGTCTTGCCTGGGCTTCCTCGGGATCTACGACGGACTGGCGATCGCGTTCCTGGTGGGGCGGTTCGACAGCCATTGGATCCGAGTGCCGCGCTGGATGCTGGCGCCGCTTTACGGCTACGCGTTGATCCAGATGATTTACGTGTTCTTTTTCAATCTGCCTGCCGAATGGCAGATTTATACGTATCTGGTTGCGCTACTGTTTAAGGTCTGTCTGTTCCTGGTAGTGACCCATCTGCTGC
>Ga0126381_100006185_pt1 | contig 13241 bp, 8 predicted proteins | sample PanSoiMetPlot_28_FD_96465 | JGI IMG/M metagenome (GOLD analysis project Ga0126381, IMG submission 96465) | Tropical forest soil microbial communities from Panama - MetaG Plot_28 | ecosystem: Environmental > Terrestrial > Soil > Tropical forest > Bulk soil | place: Panama | collected 2016-02-17
CAGCGCGCCAGTAATCGTACGCAGCCGCCAGTTCGCCCTTGGCGTCGCTGTCTTCGGTGATCCTGATCTTCGTCTGGCTCTGTGTCGCTTCGTCGGCTTTGTGATTCATAGGTTGATGTCCATTTGTTCGTCACCGGGTTGAACCCAAGAATTTCGTTCACCAGCAAAAGCGCATCTGGCATGGGTCGGCACACCGACTATTTTCCTGGTCCTTGCAAGGAAGAATTTATTTGGCGAGCGAGGCAATGGCCGTAACCTCGTCTGGTTCGGTATCAAATACGGTAGACAAGCGCGTGATCTCAAGCAGCTCCCGAACTCTTTCACTGGGATTGACAAGCTTCATTTGGCCGCCCAGACGGCGAAGCATGGTTGAGGTTCGGACCAACTCGCCGATTCCCGAGCTGTCGATGTAGCCAACGTCGCGCAGGTTCAGCAGGATTTTTCTGCAACCTTCCTGAATCACTTGCTCGACCACTTCCCGTAGAACAGCGCTGCCATCAGCCATCGTAATTCGGCCGGATACATCGAGGATCGAGATCCCAGCTAGCTTGCGAGCGGAGACATGCGTGCGACTGGAACCATGGCGGCGCATACCAATGCTAAAGCGGTCAAGAATCCGGCACGCCACGGCCGCAGTTTCCTGCGATTCCGTGCGCACAACCACCAGGGAACGATTCTGTTTTAAGACGTCGTGGAAGAAAGCGACGTCCTCAGGAGCTTTCTCGTCAGGTGTGGGGCTCACCTTGCTCCCCGCACCGTCTGACACCCTGGCGCCGAGCAGTGCGGCGGCGCCGAAACCAAGTGCAAAGACGGGGCCTATTTCCGGAACCAGCATGGTGGCGGCCACTACCCCTGCCGACGCGCCGGTCGCCATTCCCATAAGCCCGCCGAGAGTTGCTCCAAACTGCCTGGCCACGGTTTTGGTCTCGGATTCGGAGCGGCTCAAAAACACGATCGCCTGTTCGGGTACCTTCGCCTTTAACAACGCCTCGACAGCGCCCTCTGCACGATCGCGAGATGAAAACACCCCAATGACGGTCTCCATCCAAATCTCCTGGTCAATGCGCTAGTCTAGTACCTCCGATCAAGAACGCACAGCAGTATACCCAAACAACACCTGGTTCGAACTACGCCAGGTCGCGCGGGGCGGTTGTAGAGCCCAGGTTGCGGGAGCCGAGCGAATCTGTAGCTTCCAACCGAATCAAAACGATTTCCGGTTCGGTGCCTACGCGCATCGGCGGTCCCCAAGTCCCAGCCCCATTCGACGTGTAAACCATCAGCTCGCGAAAGCGGTTTAAACCATAGGTATACTCACCAAAAATGCGCCGCGTGATGCGAGTGAAAGGAAATATTTGCCCGCCATGGGTATGTCCGGAAAGCTGCAAGGTAATTCCAGCTTGCTCAAAAATAGCCAGTCGCTGGGGCACGTGAGCGAGCAAAACACTGGCGCGAGTGCGGTCGAGCTCGACGGCGTGAAGAATAGAACGAAGCTGGTCAGCGTCCCCTAATTCGCGGTCATGTATGCCGAGCAGTTGCAATCCATCGATCGTAACCTTCTCATTGTTCAAGACCCGGATGCCCGCGCCAGCAACGGCCTGGAGATACTTCCTGCGATCGGAAAACTCTTCGTGATTTCCCGTTACAAAATAGATCCCGTGTGGGGGAGAAAGCTCTTTCCATGGCGCAACCAGCCGCTCAAAATCGGCTTGCGTCCCGTCATATAAGTCCCCAGCGATGAAGATGACGTCCGGTCCGAGATTCCCTAGCCTGTGCACGAGGTTGCGCATGAAGGTCACGCCATTGACATGGCCAAGGTGTGTGTCTGAAACCAGCGCGGCCGTGCGCCCATGCCATGAGGTTGGGAGATTGCGCAGCTTCACTGCAATTTTTTTCACACGCAGCCTCCGCGCATTGAAAATGCCGTACAAACCGACCAGGGCGGAGGCTGCGAAGGTGACAAGGGCGAACCCAGGGCCTGGCAGATCCATACCCAGCAAGCGAGTTCCCCCATAAACCAACCAGCAAAAACACGCCGCCAGGAAGAAGAAGTTCACAAAGCCTAGCCACGTAGCCGCGATGCGATAGAACAGACGTACGCAGAAATTTGTATATCGGTATGCAAGTAAACTCGATCCTACAAAGCTAAACGACAAAAAGACCAGGAGTATCTGCGGGAGCGTGATTCCCGAAGGATCGGGTTCGGCGCGGAACCAGGTCCAAGTTTTGTAGATAAACCACTGACCCAGCAGAAGGATCGATTGGATGGTTACAAGAAAGACGATGAATGTGGAAGATGGGATCTTGCGTGCTGGTTTTTGCGAGCTGGAGTCGCTGGGTGGTTGATTCCGCACTTCATTCATTCAATTTGTGATTTCCCCGCAAGCCTTCCTTGACCTCCGCAGGATCGAAATCGCAATGTAACCGAACGATTGTGCTCTCGACATCCGCTGGATTGCTCCAACGGTCGGTTGGACTGGGGGCTTGGTTTCTGGGCACCACACAATAGATAAGATGTTGCGGAATCGGCGCAGTTTCGAAAATTAATAACGCTTTAGTATCTTACGCGGCCGAGATCAATGCCTTCACGACCGGCTGAGAGGCGCTGGGCCGCCGCCCAAAAGTGATGACAATTGCGCTCACTCGTGGTTGCATCTCTCGTGCTGCGCTGCGCTCGCGCGCTTCCTTCCACGGTCTGTCGACGATCTCAGCTTTGCCTGCCCGCCCCCGGCTGCCGCTCGGCGGAAAACAAGGTCACGAAGGCCTGCAGAAACTCCCGCAAATCGATATTTCTACAGCATACTGCTTCACAGCCATGGAAGTGGCAAGAAAAGGGTTCACAAAACTCTGCCAAGCGGGATAAGCAGTTCTCACTGGAGGCGCTTTTCGTTCTCCCCGTCAGGTAGGAATGTCTTCGACCGAAGATTCAAGCGGCTAGCTCTCAGGAACATAGGCACAACAAGGTTCTTCCGCTAGCGGGTCCCCAGTAAGGGCGTAGGCTCGAGCCCGCGATCCTCCGCAGACCTCGTTGTATGGGCAACGACCACATTTTCCCTTCAATTGCGTGCTGTCACGCAGCGAACGAAATAGAGGAGATTCCTGATAGATCGTGCGCAAGGGTTCCCAAAGAATATTGCCGGCGGACAAAGGCAGAGAGCCACCGGGGTACACGTCGCCGGTGTGGCTTACGAACATGAATCCTTTGCCGTCATTCACACCGCGTGGCGCTTGCGCAATCAAATCCGACTGGAATTTGGCAGTTGGCTGTTTGAGCTTCTGCTGCAACAGGAAACGGCGATAGTGCTGTCCTTCAGTTGTTTTGATAGGAAAGCTCAGTTGTTTCGAGGCCCCGTAGAGCTTGGCAAACACTTGCTCGTGTTCTTCGGGACTGAGCAAATCCTTTACCTGGGCGCGGCCGGTGGGAACCAGAAAGAACACGCTCCACAAAACCACCCGCAGTGAACTGAGTAGTTCGATCATCTTGTCGATGTCGGTTAGGTTTTGGCGTGACATGACGGTATTGATCTGTACTGAAAGATGCGCTTCGTGACACCATGTGACCGCGTCCAAGGTGTGTTGATAGGAGCCGGCGACCCCGCGAAAACCGTCATGGAGCGCGGCTGTTGAGCCATCTAGGCTGAGGGCTAGACGCAACACCCCGACGTGTTTGACCTGAAATATCATCTCCCTGGTGAGTAGCGGCGTGGTGCTCGGGGTGAGCGACGTACGAACACCGCGACGTCGCGCATATTGGATGACGGGCAAAAGATCGGGTCGCTTGAGCGGATCGCCTCCGGTCAGAACGAAAAGCGGAACCTTCATGGCCGCGACCTGATCAACCAAATGGAATGCTTCAGCTGTTGAGAGCTCAAGCGGATGTCGTTGAGAACGGCTATTAGCCCGGCAGTGCGTGCACTTGAGATCGCAGGCCTGAGTCATTTCCCAGATTACAAGTAACGGCCGCGCGTCGAAGTCACGTGGCTTGATAGAGGTAAAATCTTGAGATTGTGCAGCGGAAAAGGTGGTTGCCTGGCCTGCACAGGTCAGACAACAGTGACCATTGCCAGCGAGAGATGAGGACATGTTGTCCTGATGCTATGACCGGTGCCCTGTGTATGCTGTGCCGCGAAGTACACCAAATTGTGACAGCGATCACCGCCAATGCGGGTCATTTTCGACGACTGTACGACTTATAGCGTGCGGCGGGGTATTCGCGATCACGACCACCTATAAAGGTCCCACGTCGGGGTGCCCGAAAGGACTGAGGACCGAGTGTCACCACTGGGGCAGGCTATGGTTCAGTTCTTATCACGTTGTCGTTCTTGAAAGGAGGCTGCGGTGAAGGTTGGGGCTGTCAATGGCGTGAAGGCAATTGCCCCTGGGTCGTGCCTGGCCAGGGCTTTGGACCCTTTTTTTGAACCGAAGAGCATAGCGCTAATTGGAGCGACCGATAGACCAGGTAGCGTAGGCCGTACCGTGCTCTCAAATCTTCTCAAAGGACCTTTTGCGGAAAGAGTTTACCCAGTCAATCCCAACCGCAACGAAGTTTTGGGTGCCTCCACATTTCCATGCGTCGGTACGATTCCGGAACCAGTAGATCTGGCCGTGATTGTGACACCTGCGTGTAGCGTGCCAGATCTTATCCGGGAATGCTTGGATGCTGCGGTTAAGGCGGCGGTGGTCATTTCCGCAGGTTTCCGGGAACACGGAGCACAAGGCGCGGAACTGGAGGCCAAAATTCGGGAACGTCTTCGATGCGGGTCTATGCGCTTGATTGGTCCGAACTGCCTGGGAATCATGAATCCGGTCGTCGGCTTAGACGCTACTTTTGCGAAACGTGCGCCGAAAGCCGGGAATGTAGCCTTTCTCAGCCAGAGCGGAGCGTTGCTAACCGCGATTCTTGATTGGGCCATTCCTCAGGAAGTTGGGTTCAGCGGAATTGTGTCAACTGGGTCTATGCTGGACGTGGGCTGGGGTGATTTAATCAGCCATTTTGGCGACGATCCAAATACCCATAGCATTCTTCTTTACATGGAATCAGTTGGCAATGCCCGCTCTTTCCTCTCGGCGGCGCGTGCCGTGTCCCTTAGCAAGCCCATTATCGTCATCAAAGCCGGGAAGTCCGAGGCCGCGTCGCGAGCTGCGGCTTCGCATACTGGCGCACTCACCGGAAGCGACGAGGTGCTGGATGCGGCATTCCGCCGTTCAGGCATTCTGCGCGTGCAAAACATCGCCGACCTGTTCTATATGGCCGACGTCCTCAGCAAGCAGCCGCGTCCTAAAGGTCCGCGGCTTACCATAGTGACCAATGCAGGAGGCCCAGCGGTGCTGGCAACGGATGCTTTAATCGCTCTTAATGGGGAACTCGCGCCGCTGTCTGACGAGACTTTGAAAGCTCTAGATCAATTTCTCCCCAGTCACTGGAGTCATAACAACCCCATCGACATTCTGGGGGACGCTGAGGCCGACCGCTACGCGAGGGCTATCGAAATCGCTACCAAGGATTCTGGCAGTGATGGTTTGATGGTGGTACTGGCGCCTCAAGGTATGACTGACCCCGCCGGGGTAGCTCATACGTTGACCCCGTACGCGCAGGCGGGCAAGCCTATGCTGGCTAGCTTCATGGGCGGTGAGAGCATTGCCCGCGCCAGACCGGTTTTGAACAATGCCGGCATTCCATTGTTCGCCTATCCTGATACGGCCGCCAAAGTCTTCTGCTATATGTGGCGCTACAGCTACAACGTTCGAGCACTGTACGAAACCCCGATGTCGACGAGCAGCGACTCGTTTACTTACGCGAAGGATCAGGTAGGCGCCATGATTCAGCAGGCCCGCAATGGCGGTCGTGTGTTGTTGAACGAGTTGGAATCCAAGCAATTGCTTTCCGCTTACGGCATACCCACAGTTGAGACCCGGCTTGCTCGGGACGAGGAGGAAGCGGTTAGACAAGCGCGAGAAATTGGCTATCCAGTCGTGCTCAAGCTGTTTTCCCACACCATTACGCACAAGACCGACGTTGGGGGTGTCAAGCTTAATCTCAAAGCTCACGAGGAAGTGCGCCGAGCCTACCGAGAGATCCTAGAATCGGTCTCGCATAAAGTGGGTGGTGAACACTTCGCAGGAGTCACCGTACAGCCTATGGTTCAGTCGGACGGTTACGAGTTAATTCTGGGCAGCAGCGTGGACTCGCAGTTTGGGCCTGTATTGCTATTTGGTTCTGGAGGTCAGTTGGTGGAGGTGTTTCGCGACCGTGCACTTGCTTTGCCGCCATTGAACACGACCTTGGCCCAGCGCCTCATGGAACAGACGAGGATTTTTGAGGCTCTCAAAGGCGTTCGGGGCAGAAAACCGGTGAATCTGGTGGAACTTGAGAGACTGTTGGTTCGCTTTAGCCAACTGGTTGTCGAACAGCCCTGGATATCGGAAATTGACATCAATCCCCTGCTGGCCTCCGAAACTCGCCTGCTTGCCCTCGATGCCCGCGTAGTGTTGTTCGGAAGGGAGATGAGCGAAGACCGGCTGCCTAAGCCGGCCTTACGTCCTTATCCGGCGCAGTACGTATCCGCCTGGACGATGAAGGATGGCACCAGCGTGACTATTCGTCCCATTCGGCCTGAGGATGAACCGCTGATGGTGAGGTTTCATGAGGGGCTCTCTGACAGAACGGTATATCTTCGCTACTTCGGTGCCTTAAGCCTGAAGACCAGGGTTGCTCACGATCGGCTGGTGCGCATCTGCTTTGGCGACTATGATCGCGAACTTGCCTTGGTCGCGGAACGAACAGGTCTCGGGGAGCCTGAAATCATTGGCGTTGGCCGTTTGAACCGAATACATGAAACGGGGGAAGCCGAGGTGGCTGTGATGGTCACTGACCAATTCCAGAACCGCGGCTTGGGAGCCGAGCTACTCCGGCGTGCGATTCGGGTGGCCCGAGAAGAACGTATAACTGCACTTTCGGCGGAAATGATGGCCGACAATCTGGCCATGCAAACAATTAGCAAAGCAATGGGATTTAAGTTGCAAATGCAGGAAGGCTTCGCCTCCATGCGAGCGCGATTGGAACTTTAGCCAAAACCTAGGCGATCAGGAATGGATTACAAGCAACCCTCCAATGCATGAGCCGGGATCGTGCCTTTTGATGCGACAATCATGGCTACCAGCATTTGTGCCGTCACCAACCAGATCCAACCTAGGAGCAACTCGTCGAAGTTGTGAAGTTCATGTCGAAGCTCCCTATGGGCTGCCTTGAATTGCGGAGCTCCTGGTTGCCGATAATGCAGCTTAAGCCCGTACCGTCAGCACTGGACAACTCGCGCCCACAACCACTCTGTGTGCTGTGGTTCCACCAAAATGAGTAGCCGCACTTAAGTGACCCTTTGCGGGGTGTACCCCGAGGACAATGAGGTCGGCATTGCATTCGGCCGCTGCCTCTAGAATCCGCTCGGAAGCACTGCCGTACTGGGCAACAAAGGTTGGAGCATAGGCGAGAACCTCTGCATTGGGTATTAATTCTTCCAAGCTGCGGAGCGCCGTGTCGATGGGTCTGGGGCGCTCATGTAAGTGGGCGCCATAGTCCTCGATCACATGCAGTACCGTCAACTTCGTCCGAAACTCATGCGCCAAGGAAAATGCATAGGCGGGACCTCGGATGGCCGTAGGCTTGAGATCGGTTGCACAGAGAATCTGGTGAAACTTGATCTGTACCAGCGGGAGTTCTCGGTCATGTCGCGTTTCCCGCGCGTTGGCAGTCGAGGGGACCCTGGGTCCAACGGTGAGGACCGGGCACGCGGCTTGGCGAAAGATCTCTTCCGCCACCGAGCCCATGACCAGCTTACCCAACCCGGTGCGGCCATGCGTGCCCAAAACCACCAGATCGATCTGCTGCTCCTGGACGATTTGCGAGAGTACATTGCACACCTTGCCGTGCCGCAGGTAACTGTGGTGAGGAAAGCCTCTCAATCGAGAGCATATCTGCTGCATTTTCTCTTGGGCACTACTGTGCGCGTCCTCGTAGATTGACCCGAACACTGCCGGGTCCGGGGCACCCGGCCGCAGTAATATGACTTCCGGAAGCACGTGGGCAACATGCACCGTACTGCCATAACGTAGGCTCAAAGCCGTCACGTACGGCAGCGCGGCTTTCGAAATGTCAGAAAAATCAGTCGCGAACAAAATATTGGTGATGGCAATTTCAGTTTCGCATTTGGCTTCGAGCACATGCACCGCACACCTCCAGCAACACATCTAGAGCTAGCATGTCAATGCAACAACTTGCGCGCGGTGTGTTTTGTCACGATTTAACGTGATTTCTATCACCGTGGGGTCAGTGATCTTGCAGTTAAACCGGTATCCCCCGGCGGTTCAGCCCGTAGACATTGATTCGGACCACTCAATATACCCAGCTACGAGATCACAGACGCTTGGGAACGGACCTGGTCTGCATCGAATTTAGCCTGCCTCGCTTCCGATTGGCACCCATGACGATCAATTCCGCGCCACAAGCACCGGCGCTACCCCAAATACCTTCGGGTAAGAAACTGGCGCTTGACCCGTGTGCTTGAGACCGGACCAAGTGGCTTTGTTCGCTTGCGGTGGCTCAGGTTTGCCTAAAGCTGGTGAAAATAATACGTGAGCTGCGGTGATCCGAGTCACTGCAAACCAGTGACTTACCTAAGAAGATCAGCAACTGCGGGGCGATCCTGCCAATAGACCAGCCCTGCGGCGAGGGTGCACATGTTGCTAAAAATTGTTGGCGGAGTAGCGATTGTCTTGTTTCTCATTTGAGTCCTGGTCGTGCTCCAGGACTGGAGCAAGAATAACCTGTCCGGACGATTACTCGGGCTAATCTTTATTGCTTTGTTTGGCGTGGCCGCCTTTTGGGGTATACGGACGATACTGGGTTTGTGAGGCCTCTTCGGTCTGATAAATCGCCTTCGTCGTTTGGCTCGAGACGTATTCTACAGCTCGGGCTTCGTCAGCTGGTTTGGAGCCTCTCTATGGTCTTAACCAACCAGTCTCGGAGTGTTCCCTCGATTTTCCCGTGGGTGGTGGTTCGATCCAGGCTATTAATGGTTTCGCCTTGGTCGTTAAGAGGGATGTGTCGGCAGGGCACAGCTTCGTGACGGTGTTCACCGGGTACAAAGCCCAGCAGCACACAATCGCCTTCCGGGTTACACGGGCAGTATCGTTGCTTAATGCAGCTTGGTGAATCCTCAAAGAAGGATGGCTGCCTCCATTCGGCCGAAGTCTCCATGCAGAACAATGGTTGTCTCGAACCAATCGGTTTCTGATAGCCGCCCTGATTCAGAAACTCGAGCTCCTGTTTCAAAGTCGAAAGGGTTTTTTCAGCCGTTTTCATATCGCCTCCCAAAAGTTTTTGAGGAGCAGGGATTGTGCCCAGCTCCTCGGGTTTCCGATGTGGAAGATTGAACTGTGTTCACCACCCCGGAGTTAAGTTATGCCAGCCGCAATTCCGTTGCTCCCCGCAGTTCTGCCTCAAGTTCGTGAATGCGCTGACGCAACCAGGTGCGTAGCGCTTCTTCTGATTCGGCCGCGGTTCCACAGCGATAGAGTGCATCCACGGTAACTCCGTTCCCCGTGAGCTGGACGAATCGGCAGGGAACTTGTTCAGCACGGAATTCAGGCGCAACGAATTCTACTAACCAACAGTCTTCGCACGCATGGGGCCGCGCTCTCTCGGAAAAATTTGGGCAACTTGGAGACTCTTCGAAAATGTAAGCTGCCCGCCATGGCGAGCGAAAGCAGCGCTTGTAACCACCGCTGTCTAGGAACTCTAGCTCTCTCTTGAGGAGATTCAACACGGTTTCGCGATCTCTGTTCATAGTCATGTGGCCTCTAGGATGGCAAACTGCTGCGGGCAGAAATAGGCGCGCCATCACCCCAGACTGTGACGAGGGTCACAAGCGGTTCTCGAACGATCCGCTGCGAAGCGCAGACAACGCGCGCAAACAACTGCCTTCAAAGCTCTTAACCCGCCGACCTTTGGCTGTTTGCTCCGAGATGTGATCCCACGCACAACCACAAGTGACGACGAATGCCGACATGCCTTCACCCCTCCGGCACACTGGGAGCTGTAAACCAAAAGGACATTGATGACGCGGAAGTTCAAGACGCTCGACGCCAATGAAGCGGTCGCGAATATCGCATATCGCCTCAGCGAAGTAATTGCGATCTACCCCATTACCCCGTCATCGCCTATGGGTGAATGGGCCGATCAGTGGGCATCAGAAGGGATCCCGAACATTTGGGGTAGCGTGCCGCAGGTGCTCGAGATGCAGAGTGAGGGTGGAGCCGCAGGGGCCGTGCACGGTGCTCTGCAGACCGGGGCATTGGCGACTACGTTTACGGCGTCCCAGGGGCTGCTCCTGATGCTTCCCAATATGAATAAAATCGCGGGGGAGCTTACTGCGGCGGTGTTTCACGTCACCGCTCGTACGGTAGCCACTCACGCGCTTTCAATCTTTGGTGATCATTCCGATGTGATGTCGTGCAGAACTACGGGATTCGCGATGCTGTGTTCTAACTCCGTCCAAGAGGCCCTGGACATGGCGCTCATTGCGCATGCCGCCACTCTCGAATCGCGTATTCCTTTCCTGCACTTTTTCGATGGATTTCGTACCTCGCACGAGGTGAACAAGATTGAGATGCTGGGCGAAGAAGATCTGCGGGCGATGATCAACCTCGACCACATCTTTGAGCATCGTCAGCGCGCACTTTCTCCCGACCACCCAGTCATACGCGGAACGGCGCAAAATCCCGATGTCTTCTTCCAGGGACGTGAAGCTGCGAATCCTTATTACGACGCCTGCGGCGAAAAGGTGCAACGAGCGATGGATAAATTTGCACAAATCACCGGGCGTGCCTATCACCTATTTGATTACGTGGGTGCGCCCGATGCCGAGCGCGTGATTGTCATGATGGGATCGGGGGCGGAGACGGCGCAAGAAACGATGGAATATCTCAATAAGGGCGGAGAGAAGCTGGGGCTAATAAAAGTTCGGCTGTATCGGCCCTTTTCTGTGCAGCACTTCTTGGCCGCGCTTCCTGGCTCCGTGAAAAAGATCGCTGTTCTTGACCGTACCAAGGAATCCGGATCAAACGGTGAACCGTTGTATTTGGACGTCGTCAATTCAATATTCGAGGGACGGTGTTTCGAGAGGGAGCGGCAGGCGCCCGTACCACCTCATCAGCCGAGCTCTCATGTAAGCCCAGTCGATGGGGCGCTTGCTTTTTCTCCTATTATCGCCGGTGGTCGCTATGGTCTTTCATCCAAGGAATTCACCCCCGCCATGGTCAAAGCCGTATACAAGAACCTGGCCGCGAATACAGTCAAGAATCACTTTGCCGTCGGGATCATCGACGATGTAAGCCACACTAGCCTAGACTACGATCCTAATTTCTCTATCGAGCCCGATTCTGTCGTACGGGCCATGTTTTATGGCCTGGGAGCTGACGGAACGGTGGGCGCCAACAAGAATTCCATCAAAATTATCGGAGAGAATACAAGCAACTACGCCCAGGGCTACTTTGTTTACGATTCGAAAAAATCGGGCGCGATGACAGTCTCTCACCTTCGCTTCGGTCCGCAGCCGATCCACTCCAGTTACCTGATTTCAAAGGCGAACTTCGTTGCCTGTCACCAGTGGTTGTTCCTTGAACGGTATGACATGCTCGAAGCACTCGTTCCGGGTGGCGTTTTCTTGCTTAACAGCCCCTTTCCCGCCGGTGAAGTCTGGGATCACCTGCCACGCCGCACCCAGGAGCAACTGATAGCAAAAAAAGCCAAGTTCTATGTCATCGATGCCTACGAAGTCGCGCGCCAGACTGGGATGGGATCGCGCATGAATACCATTCTCCAGGTCTGCTTTTTTGCTATCTCGAAAGTCCTGGCCGGTGAGGCGATCGCAGCCATCCGCAAGTCTGTCCAAGAGACGTATGGGAAAAAAGGCAAAGAGGTGGTGGAGAAGAATTTGCATGCCATCGACCAGGCCCTCGAGCGCCTTTTTGAAGTTCAGGTTCCGGAAAAGGCGACCAGCCCTATAGAACTTCCGCCGGTGTTTCCGAAGGCTGACAAGTATGAGCGCGATGTGCTCGGCACAGTTTATGCCGGCCACGGCGACGAGATTCCCGTGAGCGCTTTTCCGGCTGACGGCACTTATCCAACTGCCACGAGTAAATGGGAGAAGCGTAACATCGCGCTCGAGATTCCCGTGTGGGATGCAAAAACCTGTATCCAGTGCGGAAAATGCGCCATGGTATGTCCGCACGCCGTGATCCGGATCAAGGTATACGCGGCCCCGCATCTCAGCAATGCCCCGTGCACGTTCAAGTTCACCGACGCACGCGACCGGGAGTGGCAGGGTCTGAAATACACCATTCAGGTTGCACCGGAAGATTGTACGGGATGCGGAATTTGCGTTGACATCTGCCCGGCAAAGAACAAAAGTGAAACCCGATTCAAAGCTATCAACATGGCGCCACAACCGCCCTTGCGGGCTCAGGAGCGCGAGAACTGGAATTTCTTTCTGCGCATTTCAGAACTCGATCGCAAGAAAATCAAGAATAGCAACATTCGCCAGCAGCAAGTGCAGCAGCCACTATTCGAGTTTTCCGGCGCCTGCTCAGGTTGTGGCGAGACTCCTTATTTGAAACTGGTTTCGCAGCTGTTCGGCGACCGCGCCCTAATTGCTAACGCCACTGGGTGCTCCTCAATTTATGGCGGAAATCTCCCCACCACTCCCTGGGCAAAAAATGCCGAAGGACGAGGCCCAGCATGGGCAAATTCGCTGTTTGAAGATAACGCCGAGTTTGGTCTCGGCTTCCGGGCTTCTATCGATAAACAAACTGAGTTCGCGCGCGAACTAGTGCACCGACTGGCACCCATCATTGGGGAGGGCTTCGCAGCCACGCTGCTGGCTGCATCGCAGAAGGACGAAGCTGATGTGCAGCAACAACGCGAACGGGTGGCGATGCTCAAGGAAATTCTCAAGCAGCAGGGCTCAGCGGATGCGAAGCAACTGTTGGCGGTGGTCGACATGCTGGTGAAAAAGAGCGTCTGGATCATCGGCGGAGATGGCTGGGCCTACGACATTGGCTACGGCGGGCTCGATCACGTGCTGGCCAGTGGACGCAATGTGAACTTACTGGTACTTGATACCGAGGTCTACTCCAACACTGGAGGACAAGCGTCCAAGTCAACACCGCGGGCCGCTGTAGCTAAATTC
>Ga0126381_100006186_pt1 | contig 13241 bp, 10 predicted proteins | sample PanSoiMetPlot_28_FD_96465 | JGI IMG/M metagenome (GOLD analysis project Ga0126381, IMG submission 96465) | Tropical forest soil microbial communities from Panama - MetaG Plot_28 | ecosystem: Environmental > Terrestrial > Soil > Tropical forest > Bulk soil | place: Panama | collected 2016-02-17
ACCACCCCTTTCACCCGCGCCCGGACAGGTGTTCACTACCAGGACGAACACGGCACCCGTCACAAGACCGGCTGCATCATCAGGTCACCTGGCAGACATCCTGCTAGGTCAAGAGTGGCCGAAGATGGGTGACTGGCATCCGGTTGGCTTGCTGTTGGGGACCACGTCTACTCTTGGGGCCCGATGGCCTCAATGGGTGGGATACGGAGCACGCGCAGGGCTGGCAGCAGGGTTCCGGCCATGCTGAGCAGAATGGTTCCGCCGATCACAGCGAGCCAGCCAGCCACCGGGACGTAGGGGGTGGCACTCCCGGTGGTGCCCTTGACCATCGGGATGAGGGTCAGGGCAGCGATTGCCCCGCCGACCGTAAGGGCCAGGCCGAGCAGGACGGCTTGTTCGATCCGCACCATGCGCAGCAGCTGGTGGCGGGTGGCGCCGGCCAGGCGGAGGATGGCGAGTTCTGCGCGCCGGGCCAGTGCGGCCATGGCGAGGGTGTTGAGAGCGGCGATGATCACGTAGACGAGGAGCACCATCACGCTGATGTGGACGGTCCAGGTGTTCTGGGCGATCTGCGCGTTCACGGCGGCCTGGTAGCCGCTAGGCGTGGCGACCTCCGCGGCGGGATCCCGACCGCGGATCGCGCGTGTCAGGGCGGCGGACACGCTGGCGTGATCGGAGCCAGGGCTGTCGGCGACCAGGACGAGGCTGTCGAGTCCGGTGGCGGTGTGCGGCCGCAGCACCGCGGCGGAGAGGGTGAGGTTGGCGAAGCCGAGACCGCGCCGGTAGATGGCTGCGACGCGCAGTGTGACCGGGGTGCCGTCGCCGAACCAGCCGCGGAACGTGCCGCCGGCCCGCAGGTGCAGGTCGCCGGCGGTGACGGTGTCCAGGGCGACCGTCTCACCATGGAGGGCGTTCAGGCTGCCACTGCTGGTACCGAGGTCAAGTGTGTCTGGCAGGGCGGTGGTGTCCACGCCTTCGGCGGTGAGCTCATCGCCTTGGTTGTCGAATATGGTGCTGCGGACGGTGCCGGCCGCCGAGGCGACCCCGGGCACGTGACGTGCCGCCTGGGCCACGCCTGCCGGAAGTCCGGGGCCGCTGGTGGTGATGACCTGATCGGCGCGCAGGCCGGCCCGGCTTTGCTGCCGTGCGGCGTGCTGGATCGAGGTCTGAAGGAACCACAGCGATCCGCCAAGAGCGATAGCCAGCACCAGAGCGCTGACCACCGGTGAGAGTCTGCGCGCGGAGGCGGCCAGGTTGGCGGCGGCAAGCCGCCCGGGTACCCCAAGGTGGCGAAGGCCGGCGGCGCACACAGTCACGGCGATACGAGTGAGCCAGGGGGCCAGCAGCGCGACGGCGATGACTAGGTCGGCGACCAGCCCGATCGCCGTCCCGGCGGCCGCGCTCGCGGTCAGGTGCGTGGCCAGGCTTGCCAGCGCGATCCCGCCGGCCAGCGCGACGAGCCCGAGCGTCGCGCGGACTACATCGGCGAGTCTGCCCCCTCGCTCGACCGCCGCCTCGCCGAGCGCGTCGACCGGCCGGATCCGGCTGGCGCGCAGGCCGGCGATCCACCCGGCGATCACTGCGCCGATCATCACTGCGCCGATCGCCGTAATTGGCGGCAGCCAGGAGACATGCAGGGCGAAGGACCCCGGCACGAAACCCTGGGAGACGAACTGGCTGCGCAGCCAGCGGGCCGCGGCAACTCCGGCCAAGACGCCCGCGGCTCCGGCCAGGGCCGCCAGTATGAGCGTTTCGGTCAGGATCATCCGGCGCGTCTGCCGCGGGGTGGCGGCGATCGCGCGCAGCAAGGCGATGTCACGGTGGCGCTGCTGGACCGACAGGCCGACCGTGCCGGAGACGACCAAGATGGCGATCAGGCACGCGCAGCCGCCGAAACTGGCCGACACCGCGATGATCAACTCCTTTCCGTTCGCCACCGCTGGGGAACCCGCCACCCCTCGGTCAGCGCCGACATAGACACTGGGAAAGGTGCCCGATGCGGTCGGCGGATGGGCGGGCAGGGCCGCTCGGATCGCTGCGGCCAGCGTCTGGGTGCGGACTCGGGGATCTGCGATCACGCCAAGCACGCTGGCGGTCCCGGGGCGTCCGGCCAGCGCCCCGGCTTGCGCGTCGGCGAAGAAGACTGCGTGGTCGTTGAGGCCTGCCGGGCCGTGGGCGATGCCGGTCACGGTGAACGTGTGCACTCCGTCCGGCACGACCAGCCGCACCTTCTGCCCAGGCCTTAGCCCGGTCGCCCGGGCCAGCGTCGCATCGAGCACCACCTCGCCGGCTGACGTCGGCGGGGTCCCGGCACGCAGAGTGAACGGCGTCAGCGCGGCTGCCGGCCACGGATGCCCGGACACCGCCCGGACGGAAGCGGAGCGGCTGCTCGTCCCAGCCGGTGTGCCCGTGATGAGTTGCATCGGCACGGTCACGTCGGTCACCACTCGGCGGACGCCGGGCACGGCAGCGATGCGCTGGGCCAGGCCGGTGCTCACCCGGCCGCCCTCGGGCAGCGGATAGCTGTCCACCGACAGGTCCTGACCGCTGCCCTGCGCGATGGTAAGGTCCGTCGCGGCGACCACGACTGCGCTGGCCCCATAGCGCTGGGGCACACCGTGGTAGCGCAGCGCCGATTCGAGCAGCACCCCGCACGCGGTCAGCACCGCCGCTCCGTAGAGCAATGCCACGAAAGTCGCGACCGCCCTCATCGGGTGCTGGGTGAGCATCCGCCAGGCGACCCGGGTCATGCCCGTGCCCCTCGGGAGGCCCGGCCACCGAGCCGGGCCACCCGCTCGGCGATCGCCCCGGCGCCCGGGGCCGCGACGTCGTCCACGATCGCGCCGTCGGCCAGGAAAACCACCCGGTCGGCACACGAGGCCGCGACCGGGTCGTGGGTGACCATGACCACGGTCTGGCCGCCGGTGTCCACCGCCTCGCGCAGCAGCCCGAGGACATCCGCGGCCGTGCCGCTGTCCAGCGCCCCGGTCGGCTCGTCACAGAAGATCACCTCGGGCCGGGCTACTAGCGCCCGGGCGATCGCCACCCGCTGCTCCTGGCCGCCGGACAGTTCGGCCGGGCGGTGGCGCACCCGGTCGGCCAGGCCGACCCGCCGGATGACCTCGTCTGGCCATTGCCTGTCCCAGCGCGCGTGCGCCAGGCGCAGCGGTAGCAGCACGTTTTCCCGCACGGTCAGCGCCGGCACCAGGTTGAACGCCTGGAAGACGAAGCCGACTCGAGACCGGCGCAGCTTGGTCAGCTGCTTCTCGGATAGCCGGCCGAGGTCCTGCCCGGCCAGCCAGACCGTTCCCGAACTCGGCCGCTCCAGTCCAGCGGCACAGTGCAGCAGGGTGCTCTTGCCCGACCCGGACGGCCCCATCACCGCGGTGAACGAGTGCCGCGCGAACTCCACGCTCACCCCATCCAGCGCGCGGACGGCTATCCGGCCGTGCCGATACAACTTCCTGACCTCCCGCAGCGCCACCGGAACCGTCGGCGGCGCGATCAGGGGGTGAGACATCATTGTTTCCTTCCTCACGGCCGGGACGTTCCGGCTGAGGTGGCCAGCCAGCTGATCGGGGGCCCTTGTCCGGCGGTACAGGCGCCCAGTTGGCGTCGGTGTCGCATGGCGACCTCGCTTGTCTTGCCGGGCTGATGCGTTCTGCCCGTGACAGCATCGAGCCTCGCGGTAAGAGGATCCCCGGCGCATGGTGCGACTGGCGTATCTGTGGCTCTGGGTACACGTCGTGATGCCTAAGCAGCGCTTAGCGCGGCTTAGGGAGAACGGCGGAATGACGGCCATCACCCATCTGCGGTCAGCCGTGCTGCCGCTGCGGCTGCGGACGATGGATGCTGGTTGGTGGCATCCTGGTGGTGTGACCGGGCGCGTGGTGAGCACGGTCTTCGCTGGGCGCGAGGCTGAGCTGGCGGTGCTGGCCGGCGCCTTTGCGGACGCGGCCAGCGGGATCGCGCGTGTGGTGCTGGTGGGCGCGGAGGCCGGGGGCGGTAAGTCTCGCCTGGCGGACGAGTTCGTCGCGCGGGTGGCGGGCCGGGCGCTGGTGCTGGCCGGGGGGTGCGTGGAGCTGAGCGCGGCGGGACTGCCGTACGCTCCGTTCACCGCAGGGCTGCGGCAGCTGGTCCGTCAGCGGGGCGCCGGCGAGGTGGCGGCGCTGCTGGGCGGCCGGGGCACCGGGGAGCTGGCCGGGCTGCTGCCAGAATTCGGTCACCCGCTGGCGGACAGGGATCCGGATATGGCCCGCGGCCGGCTGTTCGAGCTGGTGCTGGCCCTGCTCGAGGCGCTAGCCGAACAGCTGCCGCTGGTGCTTGTGGTGGAGGACGTGCACTGGGCCGACCGTTCCACCCGCGACCTGCTGAGCTTCCTGGCTCGCAACCTGCGCCAGGCCGCTGTGCTGCTGGTGGTCACCTTCCGCTCCGATGAGCTGCACCGCACTCACCAACTGCGGCCGCTGCTGGCCCAGCTTGGCCGGATCGACGCGGTGACCTGGCTGGAGCTGCCCCGGCTGTCGCGCGGCCAGGTCGCCATTCAGTTGGAGGGCATCTTGGGCCGCCCGCCCGAACCCGCCATCACGACTGCGGTGCATGAGCGTGGCGGCGGGATCCCGCTATTCACCGAGGCCCTGCTGAACGTCGACGGCGCCGTGAGCCCTGGCCTGCCGTGGTCGCTGCGGGACCTGCTTCTGGGCGCGGTGAAGGAGCTGCCCGAACCGACTCAGCAGGTGCTGCGGATCGCCACCGCGGGGGGCGCCCGAGTGGGCCATGAGCTGCTGGCCGCAGTCACCAGGCTCGGTGCTGCGGAGCTGGCCGCCGCGCTGCGGCCAGCGGTCGCGGCCAACGTGATGATCGCCGATGCTGGCGGCTATGCCTTTCGGCATGAGCTGATCCGGGAGGCGGTCCGGGAGGACCTGCTGCCCGGCGAGCGCACCCAGGCGGCACGGGCGTTCGCCGAAGCGCTGGAACGCCACCCCTCGTTCAGCGGCGACGGCATGGTCGCGGTCCGGCTGGCAGTGCACTGGCGCGAGGCGAATGAGCATGAGCGGGCGCTGCGCGCAGCCTGGGACGCGGCGGTCGCCGCCGGGGCCGCCGTCGCTTTCGCCGAGCAGCTGCAGATATTGGAGCAGGTACTGGAGCTGTGGGACCTGGTGCCCAGAGCGGCACAGCACACCGGTACCGATCGGGCCGGAGTGATCGAACTGGCTGCTGACGCCGCGAGCCGGGCCGGTGAGTCACAGCGTGGTCTGACGTTGGTGGTGGCGGCGTTCGGCGAGCTCGGCGAGGAGGGCGATCCGGGTCGACGCGCGTCACTGCTGTTGCGGCGCGCCATGTTCCGCCAGGATGAGCTGCTGCCTGGGGCGGTCGAGGACTTGCAGGCAGCGCTGCTCTTGGCCTGCGGTCCCACTCGGCTGCGCGCCCTGATCCTGGGCCAGCTCAGCAGGGCGCTGTTCCTCGAGGACCGTGGCGGGGAGATGCGACAGGCCGGCGAGGAGATGCTCGACCTAGCCCGACAGCTCGGCGACGAGGAGTGCTGTGCCGAAGCGCTGCTCGAACTCGCACATCTCGGCATCCACGAGGGCCGCGACACCGTTGCCGCGATGCAGCAGGCGCTGGAGACCGCCAGGCAAATCGGCTCCGAACGGCTCGAAATGCGTGCCTATACCAGGATCACTCACGCGCTCGAAGGCCGCGGCGACCACGAGCGAGCGATCCAGGCCGGCCGCGAGGGCCTGGCCCGGGCCAGGCAGCTTGGCCTGGCTCGCTATGCGGCGTTGCCGTTTGCCCAGAACCTGGCCGAATCGCTGACCTCCGCGGGACGCTGGGACGAGGCACTGCAGGTCGTCGAGGAAACCCTCAGCCTGGACCCGGCCCCGGCCGGACGTGCTTTCCCGCTCGTGTTGCGCGGTCAGATCGCCATCGCCCGGGGTGAGCGGGAAACCGCGGTGCAGACCATGCGGCAGCTGCGCTCGCAGCCCCCCGGTGCTCAGGCCATATCCCAGCTAGGGCTCCCGATGGCCTGCCTGATGACGATATTCCGGTTGGACCAAGGTGATCATGCCGCAGCCCTGGCCGGTCTGCGCCCGGCCCTGACGCGGCACCACGGCGCCGACCCGCGTTATCTATGGCCGCTGCTGGCCACCGGGATGCGAGCATGTGCCGACGTCGGACCGGCTCACCTGCCGCCAGAAGCCGACAGCCCGGCTCAGCTGCGGCCAGCCCTGGAACAGGCAGCAGCAGGCCTCGCACGCGATGGCCGGGTCGAACAAGCCCACGCGGCAGTGTTCGCAGCCGAAGCCTCCCGCGCCGCCGGTCACCCGGACCAGGCCGCCTGGGACGACGCCGCCGCCGCCTGGGAGTCCCTCGGACAGCCTTACCCGCTGGCATACGCGTTGCTGCGCGGCGCGGGCGCCGCAGCGACGGCGGGACACCGCGACGCCGCGGCCACCCGGCTGCAGCGGGCCGGGGAACTCGCCGGCCAGCTCTGCGCCGGCCCGCTGCTGCAGCAGATAACCCGGCTGGCGCGGCGGGCGCGCATCGAGATCACCGGCGACAGCCAGGCCACGACGGCGATACCGTTCGGCCTGACCGGACGCGAGCTGGAGGTACTGCGGCTGCTCTCGGCCGGGCGCGGCAACCGCGAGATCGCGGCCGAACTGTACATATCGCCCAAGACCGCCAGCGTGCACGTGTCCAACATCCTCAGCAAACTCCGCGTCGCATCCCGAGGCGAAGCGGCGGCCACCGCTAACCGCCTGCACATCTTCGACCCACCCTGACCGCACGCTCCGGCCCAACCCCGTCCCCGGCGAAGCCCAGGGCGCCCGGGGACTCGTCAAACGTCCGAACGGCGGGTCGGCGAGCCTCTCCCAATTAGGGCAGGCATTCTGGCCTGTTACCGGCTGCCCGGACGGCCGCCGTCAGGGTGCGGGCGCTCCTGCGCGACGGACTCGTATGGCTGGCCGTTGGCGTTCAGCCAGGCGGGCACCTTCACCGTCCGCTGGCCGGCTGGCTATTTCACCGGCCGGAGTGCGGCTGGCCTGGCGGGTGTAACGGGTGGCGGCGGGTTGGCGTTCCGTATCCGGGATGAGTCCTTGCGCCGGTCCCGGAGATCCGGGTCGGCTCTCCGCATCTGGGCTCATCGTGCTGGCATGAGCGTACGGCAGATGCGGGGAGGAGCGGGTGCGGGCAAAGACGCTGCCCAGGCACGCCGCGGCGTCGGCGGAATGGCGCTGGGCAAGCCTGATGATCGACCTGGGATTGTCACGCCGGCCGGCAGGGCCTAGCACGCCCCGGCCGGCTGCGGGGCGTGATCCGCTGACGGATCCGGTGGCGATCACCGAGCGCTGTGTCATCGGTGATCAGATCCGGATGCCTGTCGCCTGGTGTGACGTCGCAGGGTGCACTGCGGGGTTCGCGGATCCGGCTGCCCTGGGGGAGGCGGACAACCGGGCCCGGGCGGCGGCCGCGGGCTGGCATCCGTATGCCGGGGGTCGGCTAGTGTGCCCGGCCTGCGGGCAGGCTGCCGGGGTGACGTCGCGGCGGGCGCCCGGCCAGTGGGCGGATGCCGGCTGCGGATCCGGGCCGGCCGCTGCCCCGCTTGGGTCCGGCCCGGCCCCGCAGGTGCGGCCGGTGATGGCCAGCGGGTGCAGCCCGGTAGGCCCAGGCCGTCACCGCGGTGCTTGGCAGCTGCGTCAGCCCGCCTAGCAGGCGAAGGCCCGCCGGGGGGCCTGCATGAGAGTGCTTTCACGTGCGGCACACTGTCGGGGCAGCCGGGCAGGGGAGGAGCACCGGAGCCCTTCCGAGACCCCGCTGAAGGGGGGACGGAAGGGCTCCGGCCTCTCGGAGAACTTGACGAGACAGCGGGCGAAACGCGGCCGGCGCGGTGTACGACGACGGGGCGGTCCACGGGTCGGTGCCGAACTCGGTTCCCAGACTGGCCTGGGTGAATGACATACCCGTGCCGGCCGCGTGACCGCCGTACTGATGGCCTGCAAGGAACTGGGGCATCCCGGCTGCGGGCATGGGGACTGGCCCTCAGAGTGCACACCGTGAGCGGGCCGAGCGTGTTCATTGGTCATAATCAAAGGCCCCGGGCCCGGATAACCCCCCCATCCGGCCCGGGGGCCTTGGTTTGCCGACGTGGACTGCGGGTGAACGCCGGGGTAGAAGGGCAGCCCTTCGTCTGGTGGTTGGCCAGAGACACATTCGCCCTGCGAGAGCTGTAGACGGACAGCCTGATAGACGGAGAGAACTGCCGGGCACCGGCGGACAATTACCGCAGCGACAAGACCCGTCGGCTCCCCGGGTGCGGGAACCCGGGGGCGGGCCGAGACCGGTTGGAGGACCTCGTGACTTTCATGAACGTCGGTCTGAGCGCTCCGGTAGCCCGGTCGGCGGACACGACCACGGGCAGCCTGGGCGTGGTCGGGGCCCGGTTTATTCTCGACGGTAGGCCATCGGAAGGCCGATTCTCCCTTGTCGAGCACCCCATAGTCGCACGCGGCATGGCCGCGCCGGTGCACCTGCACACCCGCGAGGATGAGTACTCGTTCATTCTGGAGGGCAGGTGGGGGTTCTGGCAGGGTGGCAGCGTTGCCTTCGCCGAGCCTGGTGACCTGGTCTACAAGCCCCGGGACGTCTGGCACACGTTCTGGAACGCCACGGACGGCCCGGCGCGGCTGCTGGAAATCATCTCTCCGGCCGGGTTCGATCAGTTCTTCGTCGAGCTGGCAACGTTGATTAGTTCCGGACAGGCCAGCCCGCAGGTTATCGGGGCGCTCAATTCTGCGTACGGGCTTCAGGTCGATCCTGACGGCACGGCCAGCATCGCCGCTGACCACCACCTGGTCACCGCCCTGCCCGAGTGAGTCCACCGCCTGGACGGCCAGGCCAGCAACCAAGCCCCGCGCCCCGGCGAACGGTGATCTCTGGCCCCAGAACTAATCAACATCTCCGGCAGTCCAGCTCTCTTACAGGCCTCTGTTTGCCGTGGTATGAGAGCGCAACTGGTCACCGACGGGCACGTTGCACCAGACTGGTGACAGTGACGGAGATACGGCCCGCAAGAGACGCGGATGCAGCGCAATGGTTGCTGCGATCTGATGTTGATTGGTGGGATCTTGTTCGGTACGGCCCCCCGGGGTTTGACGCGTATGTGCGCATCGCGCTTCTCCAAGATTCCGAGACGGGCGCCGACGACCCGTCGGGCGAAGTACCGGTAGAGGCCGTTCGCGTAGCGCTCGCGACTCTCGGTTCATACACGACCACGCCTGCCCAGGGGTATGCCGCAATATGGGAGGGCTGGCAGAGCAGGGCGCCGGCTCCTCAAGCGCCGCGAGTGGAGATTCCTCAGCGAGCGATGCTGCTGTTCACCGGCCCGGTCGAAACACTCAGAGACGCGCCAGCTCTGGCTTGGTACGGGTCGGCGGCAGGCGTCGCACAAGAACCGCACCTGGTGTGGCCGGAGGATCAAGCCTGGTGTCTGGCCTGCGAGGTCGACGAGGAGATCGAATTCACCGTGGGTTGTTCCGGAGAGGCGTCCCAGGCTTTGGCTGGAGCCCTGCCAGGGGCTGTCCGACGAGTGCGTTACGGGGAACCGGCTCCGCTGTACCGCGACCCGGCCTAGCCCCGCGTCCGTTCATCGGCTAGCGCGTTCTCCGTGCGGGCGGATATGCATGATCATGCAAGATGCGCCGGTCACCGCGGTGCCATTGGACGCGACCGCAGGACCGCCGATCATGTAATGAGCGCCAGGTAACTGCGCCGACGCGCGCATCAAGTGTCGTCGTAAACATTGACCCAGGCCGCCACGTTTAGCCGAAGGCCAGGCTGGCGGGTGGTCCGCTGCCTGGTGTTGGCCGCACGCTAGGCAACCGATCCGACGGTGGTGCGTACTAGAGACGTGGACAATGGACTGTCCGGCGCGCTGGGCCAGCGGCACCGGACGCCGGGAGCCGGGCCAGCGGCACCGAGCCGGCCCGGCTGGCCACTGCTACGGCGGGCGAGTAGCCCGATGTCGCCCTGATCTACCGGCAGCACCACGCAGACCTGGTCCGGCTGGCGCTGCTCCTGCTCGGTGACCGCGCCTCCGCCGAGGATGTGGTGCAGGACGTGTTCACCCGGCTGTGCACCCGCGGCCGGGTCCTGGCACAAGACAGCGCCCTCGCCTACGTCCGGACGGCGGTCGTGAACGGATGCCGCAGCATGCTGCGACGGCGCGCGCTGGCGCACCGGGTCGCGATCACCCGCACCGCGCCATGGCGCGATACTCAGGAGTCCGCCGAGCACACGGCGATCATGGCCGAGGACCGGCGGCTGGTGCTGGCCGCGCTGGCGGCGCTGCCGGGCCGCCGCCGTGAGGTGCTGGTGCTGCGGTTCTACCTCGGCCTGCCGGTAGCGCAGGTCGCGGCCATGCTGGCATCAGCCAGGGGTCAGTGAAATCTGCCACCGCACGCGGGCTCGAGTCGCTGGCCCGCCGGCTCGGGGAGGAACGATGACCGACGTTCTGGACCGGCTCACCGACGCGATGAGCGCCGCCGCGGGCACCGTCCGCGAGCAGGACCTGCGCCCCCTCACCGCGCCGGAGCGCCCGCAGCGCCGGCGGCACCAGCCTGCCTGGGCCGTGCCTGTCGCCGCGGCCGCCGCCGTGGTGACCACGTACTCATCCCTGTGGCCGACGGCGGGACTTTCAGGGCTGCCACCGATGTGGTTCTATGCCGGGCGACAGCGCCGCCCGTGTGAGCAGAATCTGGCGCGACTCGTCACCGCGGCGCAGCAGGTCCAGAATGTCCCTGGGCCCCTCGGGAGGGTCTGTGTCAGGCCGCGTCAGCAGTGTGCCTCTCAGCGCGGCAGGCGGCATGCAGGAGCTGCTGATTCCACTCTGTATTCAGGCCACCGCGGCTGACGGGGATGATGAGGTCGGTTCGCACGCCGGCCAGGTCCTCGGGTAGCGGTCGCCAGCACCACGGGCAGCGGCCACCCTGCAGCGTGGACACTTTCGTCGAGCGGGTCGGTGACTCTCGGCCAAGCATGCAGCAACTCTACGGCCTGCCTCTGACATTTCCCGGGGTGCGCTCACCACCACCGCGACCGGCGAAAGCTCGCTCACCAGACGCGTCACGGCGCGGTGCACCACGCCCCGGGTCCATGTGAAGTCCCACTCCACCGGCCCTCCCAGGGCCAGCACGTCACCGACCCTGTCCCGGAGCCGGCCAGCTGCGGGATCACTCGCCAGCGCCGGCTTCGACTTCACCCACCCATGTAACCTGGCCATTAATGATCTTTAGGGTGCGGTTCGTCCGGGCCGGGGACAGAGTTCTCAGCCAAAGAGCCTGTCAGCCAGCTGGTCGAGGTCTTTCACCTCGGTCAGGTCGACCATCTCGCTGATCCGGCTGATGGCGTCGAACTGGAACTCCAGCACACCCTGCAGGGCCCGGCGGCCGAAGTCGTCGGCGCGATCCCACCCATAGCCGCGCAGGAACCCGGTCAGCAGGGGCCGCCGCCCGCCGAACGCGTCGAAGTAGACGGCCACGAGCTCGTAGTAGCGGTCGGCGATGATCGCGTCTCCCCAGTCGATGAGCCCGGCCAGCCCGGCCCGGTCGACGAAGACGTGGTCGGCGGTGATGTCGGCGTGCACCAGGCTGGCCGCCGGGAGGGCGCCGACCAGGTAGCCCGGGACCTGCTCGGCCAGATGCCCGGGCAGGCCGAAGCCTCTGAGCCGCTCCACCGCCCCCGCACGCATCTGCCTCAGGACGTCCCGCCCGGCGACCGGGCCCGGAGCCGGCAGCTGATGCAGGCGACCGACGGCCTCGCCCAGTTGCGTCGCGACCGACAACGATTCGCGGTGATCCAGGCCGGCTTCCCGGATAGCCGCCCCGCGCAGGCGCCTGGTGACCAGGTAGGGCCATCGGGGCTCGTCGCCGAACAGGCAGCCGTGGGCTATCAGGCCGGGTGCGGGAGCCTCCGGGTGACCAGCGAGCAGGTGATGCATGGCCAGTTCGGCGGCGTGGCTTTCCGTCCCGTCGAAGGCCGGGCCGAACAGCTTGACCACCACCTCGCCGGCCAAGAACACGGGAAAGGTCCCGGCAAACGGCGCCTCCAGCTCGCAGGCCGGCAAGTGATGCCGCGCCAGCACGACGGCCACATACGGCGACCAGTAGCCGGCATCGCCCAGGTGCGCGCCGTAATGCGGCTGGTCGACGCGCGGACGGTCGAGCACGCCGTAGTGTGTCAAATCCCGGGGCAGACCGCACACGAATTAAGCGGGGCAGGAAGACCGCTGGCCGGGCCGCCGGCGCGGGCACGACGGCACGGCCCGCGCCCGCCGGCGCTCAGCCGCGCGGAGGACGCAGGCTGACGACATGGCGGAGCGCGATCCTGGCCGCCGTGGCAATCAGGCGTGCCGAATCGGCGCGCACGAGATTCTTGCCAAGCGGGTAGCCAGCGGCGCCCGATTACCGTGCTGTGTGCCTGGCTGGGGCTCCGCGCTGCCACGCCGCTGGCGATGGTGCTCCGCTCGGCGTACACGGCGACTGCCGAGCCGGCCGCGATCGCCGCGACCACCGTAGCGCGGGCCGCGGCCCGATCGGCCTTGCCGGGTTGAGGGGACGCTCATCGGCCAGGACCGATCGTGACGGCGTGGGCGGTGGCTTGATCCTCGCGGTCGAGGGTGGCACGATCGCCGAGGTGAGCACGGCGTTGCGGGAGCTGTTGATTCGTCACGTTGACGTCGGCACCATCCCTGGCGGGGTCGCGCTGTTGGGTGCAGGAAACGTCGAGGTGGTCACCGCGGGCGTGGCGTCGATCGGTGCCGGTCCCATGGGCGAGGACGCGATCATGCGGATCCAGTCCATGACCAAGGCGATTACGTCGGTCGCCGCGCTGCGTCTTGTGGAGGCGGGGCGTCTAGAGCTCGACCAGAGTCTGGTGGACTGGCTGCCGGAGCTGGCTGACCGCCGGGTGCTGCGCGGTCCAACGGCTGAGCTTGACGACACCGTGCCGGCTCGCCGAGCCATCACGCTTCGCCACCTCCTGACCAATACTTCCGGGTACGGCATGGTGATTCAGGCTTCGCCGTTGCAGCAGGCGATGGCCGGGAACGGCACTGACGCTGGCCCGGAGCCACCGGCGATGGGCGCTGACGAGTGGCTGCGTCGCCTGACGGAACTTCCGCTGGCGTTCCAGCCGGGAGAAGGATGGCGCTATCACCATTCGTTTGCCGTGCTCGGCAT
>Ga0126381_100006188_pt1 | contig 13239 bp, 10 predicted proteins | sample PanSoiMetPlot_28_FD_96465 | JGI IMG/M metagenome (GOLD analysis project Ga0126381, IMG submission 96465) | Tropical forest soil microbial communities from Panama - MetaG Plot_28 | ecosystem: Environmental > Terrestrial > Soil > Tropical forest > Bulk soil | place: Panama | collected 2016-02-17
GGTGACTTTCGCGCTCTCGACGGCCGCCTCGAGAGCCGTCTGGTTCGCCGCGTCAAAAAGCGCGTCCTTCACCACAAATCCAAAGTGCGTATCGAATCGCCGCACAACCTCCCGCGTCAGCTCCACGTGTGGCGCCTGGTCTTCGCCTACTGGCACGAGCAATTCCTGCTTCGGCTCACCGTACATCACGATGTCCGCCGATTGCAGCAGCGGGTACCCCAAGAAGCCGTATGTTCCCAGGTCGCGATCCTTCAGATTCTCGATTTGTTCCTTATAGGTAGGCACTCGCTCGAGCCAACTGAGCGGCGTGATCATCGAGAGCAGCACGTGAAGTTCGGCGTGTTCCAGAATATTCGACTGCACGAAAAGCGTTGATTTTGCCGGATCGAGCCCCACCGAAAGCCAGTCAATCACTAGCTGCAGAGTATTCTCGGCAATCGATGAAGTGTCTTCGTAGTGCGTGGTGAGCGCGTGCCAATCCGCCACGAAGTAAAAGCACTCATATTCTTCCTGCAGCTTCACCCAATTCTGTAAAGCGCCGAAATAATGGCCAAGATGAAGCCGGCCCGTGGGCCGCATGCCGCTCAACACTCGTTTACGCTTCGCCACGCTCGATTAGGACTCCTATGTGGAGTGCGGCGGCTTGCCGCCGCTTTCCTTCCGCGAGGCTTGCCTCGCTGCGCCATCTACCGCCGCTTCATGCTCGACCAGCGCGCAAAAGGTCCCGCGCGATCACCAGCCGTTGCATCTCGCTCGTGCCTTCGTAAATCGTCAGCACGCGCGCGTCGCGATAGTAGCGTTCGACGTCACTTTCCCGCGAATAACCCAGGCTACCGTGTATCTGCACAGCTTTATAAGCCACGCGATTGGCCATTTCGCTCGCATACAATTTCGCGCGCGCCGAATAAGGCCCAAGCCGCGAAGGTCCTGGCGCGCCCGACGGTTTCTTGCGCGTCTCAAGATCGCGCACCTCGGCAGCCTGATACGTCAGCATTCTGGCCGCATCGATCTCGGTCTGCATATCGGCCAGCATCCACTGAATTGCCTGGTAATCCGCGATCGGATGTCCGAACGTGCGCCGCTGCTTCGCGTAGCGCGTCGCCGTCTCAAGCGCGCCCTGGGCCAGACCAACCGACTGCGCCGCAATTCCGATACGGCCGCCGTCCAGGGCTTCGAGCGCGATTCGCAATCCCTGTCCTTCTTCGCCCAGCCGGTTCTCTGCCGGCACTCTGCAATCCGACAGAACGATTTCCACGGTCGGCGAGAGATGCATGCCCATCTTTTCTTCAAAGCGGCTCACGCGAAATCCGGGAAACGACCCTTCCACAAGAAACGCCGTAACACCGCGCGCCCCCGCCGCAGGGTCCGTCTTGGCAAACACGATATAGACGCCGGAGATATCGCCGTTCGAGACCCATATCTTCGTGCCGTTCAGAACGTAATGATCGCCGTCGCGCACCGCGCGCGCCTGAATTCCTCCGGCATCCGAGCCGGCCTGAGGCTCCGTCAGGCAGAACGCCCCGATAATTTCGCCCCGCGCCAAGCGCGAAAGATATTTCTTCTTCTGCGCATCGGTGCCGTGCTTCAATACCGGGCCAGCGGAAACCGTGTTCGTAACACTCACTACCACAGCTGTCGAAGCGTCCACGCGCGCCACTTCCTCGATCATTACGGCGTAGCTGATCGTATCCGTGCCGGCGCCGCCCCACTCTTCGGGAATCATCATCCCGCAGCAGCCGAGTTCGCCCAGCTTGCGCAGTTCCGCAGTCGGATACTTGTGTTCGCGCTCGTATTCGCGGATCACCAGGCGCATTTCCGTCTCCATAAACTGGCGCACGGTGTCGCGAATCAGAAGCTGATCACTTGTGAGAGAAAAATCCATTCCGAAAGGTGTACGAGGGATGCTAGCACAGCGACCGCGTTGCGCCAAAATGCGGGCCAGGCCGCTTCCTGCGGTTGCAACCGTAGCTCACGTCCCGCCCCGGCCCCTCAGCCAGGCTGACGTGAGGCCTTCCGCGCCCTTCACGCTCAAAGCGCTAAAGCTTCAACAACTCGCGAAGCCTCTTCGTCTGCGCGCGCGAAACCGGAATCTCCGATTGCCGCTTGTCATTCATCTTCAGCATGTAGCTCGACTTGAACCACGGCACAACTTCCTTGATGTGATTGATGTTGATCAGATAGCTTCTGTGTGCGCGCCAGAAAATATCCGCATCGAGCGCGGCTGCAAGCTCCTCAATCGTGCGGTAGTTCGAAACACCTTCGGCATCGCGTGCGTAAATCGTAATCGTGCCGTCTTGAATCGAGGCGTAGATCATCTCGTCCGCATCCACCAAGAACATGCGCGACTGCGACTTCACCAGCAGCTTGACGGGTTGCGCTGTCTTCGCACGCGGCGCCCCCAGCTGCCCCACCAAGTTCTCCAGCCGCTCGACCGGTGAAATCTGCGCTTCTACCATCTTCTTCGCTCGCTGGATGGCTTTCGCGATACGGGCCTTATCGAAAGGCTTCAGCACGTAATCAACCGCGTTCACCTCGAAAGCCTGGATCGCGTAGTTTTCGAAAGCCGTGGCAAAAACGATCGGCGGCACGCGCAGCTTGCGCTCCATCAGCTTCTGTATCACGCCGAAGCCGTCAAGCCCGGGCATCTGCACGTCCAGAAAGACGAGATCGGGATCGTGCTCCTTGATGAGTGTCAACGCTTCGATCCCGTTTTTGCCATGTGCAATCACCTCGATTTCCGGAAAGCTGCGCAGGAGAAACTGCAGCTCGTCGCGTGCGGGCCTCTCGTCATCGACGATCACTGTGCGTAAAGCCATGGAATTTTCTCATCCAGTATAGGATAAAATCGGCGGGCAAAGTGCAAAGGAGCGTGGGTGGCCGAAAAGGCTTCTAGAATAAAAGTTCTAAGCAGCGAAACGAAATATACAGGGCGCGTGTTCACCGTGCGCCGCGACGAGTTGATCGAGCCCACGGGAATGAAGGCTGTTCGCGAGATTATCACTCACCCGGGTTCCGTCGTTGTGCTTCCAGTGTTTGACGACGGCAGAATTCTGATCATCCGCCAATACCGGTACGCCACGCGGCAATTCATGTGGGAGCTCGTCGCCGGCCACCGCGAGCCTGGCGAAGACTTCCGCGTGGGCGCAGCGCGCGAATTGAAGGAAGAAACCGGCTACACCGCGCGACGCTATCGAAAGTTGCTTGAAATCTATCCGAGCCCGGGTTTCTTGGGTGAGCGGATGGTTATCTTCCTGGCCGAAGGTTTGACCAAAGGCAAAGCTCGTCCCGAAGATGACGAAAGGATCGAAGCGCGTATCCTCACGCTCAACGAAGCCGAACGATGGATTCGCAGCGGCAAGATTCGCGATGCGAAAACCGTCTCCGGCTTGCTCTACTATGCCGCCTTTGTTCGGGGGAAACGGAAGCGGTAGCGCTTCGAATCCAGAGCAATCGCTATAATTGGTACGCGAGAGAGGCAATATGGAGAACCGCGAAGTAGCGCTCATCCTGCGCGAAACAGCCCAGCTGCTCGAAATCGATGGCGCCATCATCGGGCGCTACCGCAGTTACGAAAAAGTTGCGGACTTGCTTTTCAGTTTGCATGAGCGAGTCGAAGACCTCGCCAAGGACATCAAGAAACTTCGCGAACTCCCCGGCATCGGCGAAAACATGGCTGAGCACATCTGCGAGATCCTCGAGACGGGCAACTACAAGTTACGCCAGAAGCTGCTCAAAAAATATCCGCCGACGCTACTCGAACTGCTTGCTCTACAGTCGCTAGGTCCCAAGAAGGTCGCCTTCCTCTGGTCCAATTTCAAATGCGCCACCGTGGCGGACCTCGAGAAGCTGGCCCGCGAAGGAAAGCTACGCGAACTTCCCGGGTTCGGAGAAAAGAGCGAGCAAAACATCCTGAAAGCCGCCGAGTCTGCCAAACGCTCCTCGGGGCGTTTCCTCATGGATGCCGGAGATCGCGATGCGGAACGGCTCTCCGAGTTCATCAAGCAAGCGGGAGACTCCGTCGAGTCCGTCACGGCGGCAGGGTCGCTGCGCCGCCGCAGGGACACCGTCGGCGACCTCGACCTGCTTGTGACGATGCGACCCGGGCAGGATCGTCAGAAAAACATCGACGCTGTGGCCGAGCACATTTTGAAATATCCGCGAAATGTGCAGACTCTCGCTCACGGCGAAAATAAAGTCAGCATGCTGCTCGAAAGCGGGCTGCAAGTGGATGTTCGCCTTCTCAACAAAAACAGTTTCGGCGCCGCGCTGCTGTACTTCACCGGTTCCAAAGAACACAACGTCGCCTTGCGCGGCCGCGCGAACGACATGGGCTGGACGCTGAATGAATACGCTCTCACCACGATCAAGCGTGGCCGCAGCGTTGCCGGCAAGACCGAAGAAGAAATTTACGCCAAGCTCAAACTTCCCTACATCGAGCCGGAACTGCGCGAAATGCGCGGCGAAATCGAAGCAGCCGAGCAGGGAAAGCTTCCTTCCCTGATCAAGCTCGAAGACATGCGCGGCGACGTGCAGATGCACTCTACCGCGTCGGACGGGCGCAACACCGTCACGGAGATGGGAGAAGCGGCGCGCGCACTCGGCTATGAATATATCGCCATCACCGACCACTCGAAGGCCGTCTCGGTTGCAAATGGCATGGACGAGAAACGCACCCTCGAGAATATCCGCAGGATTCGCGAGGCACAGGAGCAAGTCCGCGGCATCCGGCTTCTCGCCGGAATCGAAGTCGACATCCTGAAAAATGGCAAACTCGATCTCGATAACGAAGTCCTCGCCCAGCTCGATGTGGTCGTGGCTTCGATCCACTCCTACATGAATCTCGATCGCACGGAAATGACGGAGCGCCTACTCGCAGGTATCGAGAATCCGTACGCACAAATCATCGCCCACCCCACGGGCCGCCTGCTTCTCCGCCGCGATCCCTACGCCTACGATATGGAGAAAATCCTCGATGCCGCGAAAAGGCATTCCGTCGCCATGGAATGCAATGCTTATCCTGACCGCCTCGATTTGAACGACGTGCATCTGCGCATGGCCAAGGAGCGCAGTGTAAAGATCACCATTTCAACCGACTCGCACTCCACCACCCATCTTCAATTCATGCGCTACGGCGTTGCCACGGCGCGCCGCGGCTGGATCGAAAAGAAAGACGTAATCAACGCGCTGCCTCTCGACCAGTTTCTTGCGGCCCTGCGTCCGAAGCCGGCTGCCGCGCCCGCGGAGCAACTAGGGGCAAAAGCCGCGAGGAAGAAGTCTGCTTAGCGATCGGGCGACGGAACATTTTCGGGCTTGCTTGCGTACCTCACAATGCAACCGATTAAAATGCCTGCTCATGCTCGGGCTCAACGGAGTGACACGAATGAGATCGACAACCTGGATGATGGCTGGAATTCTGCTAGCAGGCATTTCATGGGCGGCCGCGGCTCAGACTGTGCGCGCCGACGAATGGTCGAAGACCTATAAGGTGAGCGGCCACGCGAGTCTGCATGTCGATACCGACGACGGCGACGTCAACATCCTCTCAGGCAACCCCGGCCAAATCGAAGCTCGCGTCACCGCCGAAGGCCTCAAGATTGGCCCCGGCGATGTTCGCGTAGACGAACACCAGGACGGCGACAACGTCACCATCGGCGTCAAGATGCCCCATTTCAATTTCTCTTTCTTCGGCGGCCGCCACCGTTCTGTGCGCATCGACGTTCGGGTGCCAGCGGACCTCAACCTCGACGTCCACACGGGCGACGGCAACGTGAACTCTCAGCCTGTTTCGGGCGACATCCGCATCAACACGGGCGACGGCCACATCACGGTCAACGGGCTGAAAGGCTCCATCAACATGCGTTCCGGCGACGGCAACATTCAGGCCTCCGGCCTCGACGGCTCGCTTGAAGTCGATACGGGCGACGGGCATGTCTCCGTCGACGGCCGCTTCGACTCCCTGATTCTGAAAACGGGTGACGGCAACATCGAAGCGCGCGCGATGAATGGCTCAAAGGTCGCCAACAGCTGGCGGCTCCATTCCGGCGACGGCCATATCAACATGTGGCTCCCGGGCGATTTCAACGCCAATCTCGATGCGCACACCGGCGACGGCAAAATCACTCTCGATTTTCCAATCAAAGTTTCCGGCTCGCTGAGCCACTCCTCAATTCACGGCACTCTCAACAATGGAGGCGGCAACGTTTCGATCACCTCCGGCGACGGCTCCATTCACCTGCAGAAGCTCTAGAATCGCACGCCGCGCTATCTGTGTGGGAGACCCAACAAACAGGCTCGTAGGTCGCAACCCGATGTAAGCTTTTTCTTATTCGTGTGTCAGCCAAATCCTGCAAATGTCTGTGTAAACACATATCAGCGAACGCCGCCTTGGAGCTAGAGCGTTAAGAGTCAGCCACTTACGCCATGGCGGCCTTTTTGGCATTCCTCGTGCTTTCGTATCTTGTGTCTGGGCGTCGAAGGGGTTTTCGAAAAATGATTGCCTTTGTGATGATGGGATTGATTGCAGTTCTCGGCTTCCTTTGCCTCTCAGGCGGTATCGCGGATTGCGCGCGACGCGCCCAGTCCACCTCGAAAAAATAGGCAGGAGGTTCACCTCTCGCGGTTCGCACCCGGCACTTTATGTTCCCAGCGCAACAGCACAACTTTCATTCCCTACCGCTCGGCGTACCAAGGTTGCAAATTGCCAAGCGATACTGCATCATGGCTTTTCTGCAAATCGCATAACTTCATTTCACAAACCACGGGGGATTCTGAATGCGCAGGCCGGTGAGTGTTGCTCCGCCAAAAGGAAAACTAGGAGTCCTGACGCCAGGAATGGGCGCTGTGGGCACTACCTTTATGGCTGGCGTCGAATTAGTTCGGCGAAAAGAGTCAGTGCCGGTAGGCTCGCTTACGCAGATGGGCACCATCCGCCTCGGAAAACGTACCGATAATCGCGTCCCCAAAATTAAAGACTTCGTGCCGCTGGCGGATCTCGACAACCTGGTCTTCGGTGGCTGGGACGTTTACCCCGACGACGCCAACGAAGCCGCCTCGAAAGCAGGCGTGCTCGACGCCAAGGATTTAGCCAAGGCCCAGAAATTCCTCAAAAATATCAAGCCGATGAAAGCCGCGTTTGACCAGACCTACGTAAAAAACCTTCACGGCACAAATATCAAAAAAGCCAAAACAAAATTCGATCTCGCCGAGCAGCTCCGCGAAGATATCCGCGATTTCAAGAAGAAAAACAAGCTCGACCGCCTCGTGATGGTCTGGTGCGCCTCCACGGAAGTATTCCTGAAGGCCGAAGACGTCCACAAGGACCTGGCTTCGTTCGAAAAGGCCATGAAAGCCAACCACCCCGCCATCGCGCCCTCCATGCTCTACTCCTACGCGGCCATCAGCGAAGGCGTGCCCTTCGCGAACGGCGCTCCGAACCTCACCGTGGACATTCCGGCTCTCGAAAATTTCGCGAAAGACCAGCATGTCCCAATCGGCGGCAAGGATTTCAAGACCGGCCAAACCTTGATGAAAACCGTCCTCGCCCCCGGCTTCAAAGCCCGCATGCTCGGCCTGAACGGCTGGTTTTCCACCAACATCCTAGGCAACCGCGACGGCGAAGTGCTCGAAGATCCAGGTTCCTTCAAAACAAAAGAGGAATCAAAGCTCGGCGCCTTGGAATACATTCTGCAGCCCAATCTTTACCCTGACTTATACGGCAAGATTCACCACAAAGTAAGGATCAACTATTACCCGCCGCGCGGTGACAACAAAGAAGGCTGGGACAACATCGACATCTTCGGCTGGCTTGGCTACCCCATGCAGATCAAAGTGGATTTCCTTTGCCGCGATTCGATTCTTGCCGCACCGATTGTTCTCGATCTCGCCCTATTCTTCGATTTGGCTCAGCGCGCCGGCATGCGCGGCATTCAGGAATGGCTCAGCTTCTATTTCAAATCGCCCATGTGCGCCAAGGAACTCTACCCTGAGCACGACCTCTTCATTCAACTCATGAAATTGAAGAACACGCTGCGGTGGATGATGGGCGAAGAGCTCATCACCCACCTCGGCGCTGAGTATTACGACTAGCCGCCAAGAATCATTCCAATGATCCCGCTCATGCGGCTTGACACTGTGGCGCTTGCAGAGTAGTGTCGCGCCGGTACGATTCCTGGTCGCACCAATTCAAAACGAAATGTTTATTCTTCGCATCAACGGTGCGGATACTTACGCTCGTTGTCCTTTAAGGAGGAATGCAGATGCCCAGCATGGTGCTGAAGTCGGTTGTGCTCGCCGTAGCGCTTCTGGCCACCGCCGCCGGTTCATTTTCCGCCCGCGCGCAGGGTGGCGCAGATGAAAAAGAAAAGCCGCCCATCTATACCTACGTGGCCCAGTGGGACGTAGCTCGTCCCGATTGGCCCGCATTCGAGAAGTATGACGCGTCGCAGAAGCCGGTTTTCGAGAAGCTCATGGCTGACGGAACAATCACGGGCTACGGCTTTTTCAAACTGGCTGCTCATACTGCAGAAGGTCCCAATCACGGCAACTGGTGGACCGCTACGTCCATGGCCAATTTAATGAAGGTTCTCTCGCTCGTTGCCACGGAGCCTGTTCCGACGGATATCCAGAAGATTGAGGCCGCCTCCAAGCACTCTGATTTGATTCTCACCAGCCGCCATTACGCGGCTCATGCCGGCAGCTTCGACAACGGGTATCTCCGCGTCGCAACCTATCGAAGCAAGCCGGGACAAGGTGAGCCAATGGAAAAGGTCATCGAGTCCTACATCATCCCCTTCCTCGACAAATTGATGGCAGATGGCGCACTTCACAGTTATTCGGTGGATCGCGAAGCAATTCACTCGGATGATCCCAGTGAAATCGACATTGCGATCGTCACCAACAACGCAGACGGGCTCGACAAATTCATGGCCGCACTGGAAGCCAACGGCAAAGCCAATCCAACCGGCGGTCCTGCATTCGGCGCCGCGACGGAGGGATCAGCACATCGCGATTTCCTCGCCGTGGCATCCGGTGCTTCGAAGTAACTCGAAAGAAAAATCACCTACAAAGAAAAACGCCCTGGCTGCCGTCGAGCGGCAAGGGCGTTTTTCATTTCGGCATTCGCGAGATCAGCTTAAAAAAGGTTCCAGAGGAGCTGGTTGTAGACTTCGTGGTGATACTGCACCTCGGGCGTCTTCACAAACGTGCCCAACAGGCGCGGGCAACGATCCGCTGACGCCTGCTTCAGCTCTGCGTAACGATTCTTCACGTCTTCGCCCAGCAGCTTCGTCGTCCACTCCGCCTTGCGAAAGTCCTGCAAAGCCGAATAAATGTTGTCCGGCAGATAACGCTCGGCCTGGCGCAGGTTCTTGATCTTGGCCGTTTCTCCGTCCAGCCCGGTCTTAAAAATCGAGAGCATCACCATATACGGACTCGCATCCGGGCTTACCGACCGCACCTCGACGCGCATGCTCTTCTCGTTCCCGATGGGAATTCGAATCATCGAGCCGCGATCCACCGGCGAAGCCTTGATCTGGTTGGGTGCTTCAAAGTGAGGATCGAGTCGCCGGTAAGCGTTCACACTCGCATTCAGCAGCAGGCAAAGGTCGTTTCCGTGCGTAAGAATCCGATCGACGAATGCCCATCCGAACTTACTGAGCTTCTCGTCGCCCTTCGGATCCCAGAACATATTTTTCGATCCCTTGCTGACGGAAACGTTCGTGTGCATGCCGCTTCCGTTTACTCCCACAACGGGCTTGGGAAGAAAACTTGCCGTTAAACCCATCTTCGTCGCCACCTGTCGGCAGATCAGCTTGTAGAGTTGGATTTGGTCCGCCGCCGCCACCACTTCACCGTACCCATAGTTGATTTCGAATTGTGACGGTGCCACTTCCGGGTGATCCTTTTCGTTCTGGAAACCCATCGCGCGCTGCACTTCCGCGCACGTATCGATGAAAGTGCGCAGCGGATCGCCCGGCAGCGAGTGATAATAGCCTCCCGTATTTACGTATTCGAATTTTCCGGTTTCGTTGTACCGGCTTTCCGCATCCTTGCCGTTGAAAAGAAATCCTTCGATCTCATTCGCGGCGTTCAGCGTGTACCCTTCCCGTTTGTGCAGCTCATCCGCATATCCCTTCAGTACTCCGCGAATGTCCGCGCTGTAGGAAGAACCGTCCTTGTCGATCACCTGCCCGAATATGAGAACTTTGCCGGAGCCAAATACGTCCGCTGGCGCCCAGTAAAACGCCCCCCAGTCCATTGCCAGGCGCAAATCGCTTTCCCGCTGCGCCGTGAAACCACGAATGGAGGAACCGTCAAAAGTGAGATTGTCCCAGCTCTTGATCAAGAATTTCTTGTCGTAATCGAGCATGTGCAAGCGGCCTTCCAGGTCGCTGAACAGAACAGTCACTGCCTTGATCCGCTTCTCGTCGGTGAGGTACTTCAGCCGCTCCTCCTGAATCTTGTGGGGCGCCACGCGGTTTTTCCGCTGGTCCTTCGCCTTCAGATTCAGTTCTTCCATCTCTGCATACGACAGCGCCAGAAATTCGCGAAGTTCGTTGGACATGATCCTCCTAAGATTAAAAAAACTTCAACTCAGTGCGAGAAACAAAGGGATGCCACACTGAGCGGTTTGCCGGGACAAGGGTATCGCGTCGCTCTGGAAGCGGTCAAATCCAAAAAATAAATGGCTCAACCCACAATTTTAGCGGCTGCGGCCGGTTTGATTTGCGCTCAGTGCGGAGCTATGTCGAGGGTGCTTCAACGAGCCCGAATCCAGGTTCGGGAGCGGCGGTAGGAGTTCTACGCCGGCGGGCGCTTACATTGACGGGGCTATGCCCGGCAGATCGTAGGCTCCGTCGCTTGGTCAATCTGCGCACCGGGCTGCTCAACAGTTCCTTCAAACGCATGCGGGCCTTGAAGCTGCGACTTGGAATTTCCCGTCGTGCACCCCACCATCTCGGCAATTTCTTCGTGACGGTAGCCCTCCACGTCGTGCAAAAGAAACATCATCTTGCAACCCGGCGCCAGCTGGGCGATCGCTCGTTCCAGATTCAAGCGATCGATGGTTCCGCTCAGTTGCAGGTCCCGCTCACCCAATTGCAGAGGCGTTTTTGAGCCACTTTCATCCCAGTCGTTCGGCTCGTCGAGCGAATGGGACGCGAGGTTCTTTTTTCTAAGACGCATTAGAACCGTGTTGACGGTCACCCGGTGCACCCAGGTGGCAAATGCCGATTCGCCTCGGAAGCTCTGAATCTTGCGGAAAATGGTCAAGAACGTCTCTTGCGACAGATCCTCCGCCTCGCTCTTATTCGCGGACATTCGCAGGCACACTCCGAACACCCTCCGGCTATATCGCCGGTAAAGAAGCTCAAATGCCGCCGGGTCGCCTTGCTGTGCAAGCCGGGTGGCCTCCAGGTCAGATAACTCGCTCCTAGCCGCTTGCGTGAGTACTTTCATCCTTGGGCTCCTCATAACGCGCAAAAAGTGCTGCTCTGGGCTGGGCGCTCATTGCTGACTACCGTCTGGGAGGAGTCTTTATTCCGTGAACGGCAAAAATATTCATGTCCGCACACCGTTATTCCGTCGCGCTGGCCCGTCTTTTTCTTGAACCCGATTTCGAAACCACGGGTACAATCACGCCTGCTCGCGGGAGGGCCTGTGAAAAAATTCTGCTACGCAATCGTCGTGTGGCTGTTATTCGCCTTTCCATCACCAGCCCAGTCTCTCGAGGGGGTCGGCGTTCCCTACGTCATCACCAACGTCACGGTCGTAGACACGGCGGGAGGCCCGTCCCGCCCAGGCTTCTCCGTCGCGATCGACGGCAACCGGATCACTTACGTTGGCAAGGGCCATCTGCACATTCCCAAGCAGGCGCACGTCATTGACGGAACCGGGAAATATCTGATTCCGGGGCTTTGGGATATGCACGTCCACACCTTTTTCGGAGACTGGATCCCAGGCGGAAAGGAAGTCACCCTGCCGCTGTTCATCGCCAACGGGGTCACCGGCGTGCGCGACATGGGAAGCGACCTCGACTTAATCCTTGCCGCGAGGCGCGACACAGCCTCGGGTTCTATGCTAGGCCCTCGTATTGTCGTCGCTGGCCCCATGCTCGATGGCCCGAAGACCCAATTCCCTGCTTCCATCGCCATCGCCACTCCCGATGACGGCCGCCGGGCCGTGGACATGTTGAAGAGCCGAGGCGTGGACTTCATCAAGATTCAGTCCTATGTTCCTCGCGACGCTTATTTCGCCATCGCGGATGAGTGCAAGAAACAGAACATCGTCTTTGTCGGCCACGTGCCGGATTCGATTCGTGGCTCTGAAGCCTCCGACGCCGGCCAAAAGAGCTTCGAACATCTGATCGGCATTTTTGAGGGCAGTTCTACGGTCGAAGACGAACTGTTGAAAGGCCCCAAAGGCCCCGGCCGCTTCCTTGAAACCTACGACCCCGCGCGTGAAACAGCTCTGATTCAGCTCCTCGCAAAAAATCAGACCTGGCAATGCCCCACTCTGTATTGGGAGCGCGGTCAGTGGCTCGTCGACGCCATTGACGTGACCAAAGATCCGGACGGCAAATATGCGCCCCTGTTCTGGCGCGAGAAAAGCTGGCCCAAATTCACCGCTGGAATCATTAAGGACCTCGATACCGATCCCTTGCCCGTGCGGCAAAAATTCGTGCAACACGAACTCGACATCGTCAAAAAACTCCACCAGGCCAACATTCCCTTTCTCGCCGGAACAGACACCGCCGCCGGAGTTGACGTGCTCCCCGGCTTCAGCCTCCATCTTGAATTGCAGCGTTTCGTCGCGGCTGGATTCACTCCTATCGAAGCGCTCCAGACGGCAACCATCAACCCGGCCAGATTTTTGGGTAAAGACGGCGACTGGGGAACGGTTGAAAAGGGCAAAATTGCCGACCTCATCCTGCTCGACGCGAATCCCCTCGACGATATCGGAAACACACAGAAGATCGCTGCGGTCTTTTCCAACGGCCGCTATTACTCTCGTACGCAACTCGACCGCATCTTGGCGGGCGTTCAAGCCTATTCTGCTGTTCACTAAGGCGGTCTTCAGTCAAAATCCGCTACAGCAAATCCCCTAAGTCCTTACAGACTTCCCGGCATGGAACGCCCACCCCTCCGTTCTTATACTGCGCCACATTGCTACCGCTTGAAGTTGCGTCAGGCGCCTGACAAGCCAAGCGATTCCGTGGCAAGCAGCACGGAACTGAGTTCAGAA
>Ga0126381_100006190_pt1 | contig 13237 bp, 15 predicted proteins | sample PanSoiMetPlot_28_FD_96465 | JGI IMG/M metagenome (GOLD analysis project Ga0126381, IMG submission 96465) | Tropical forest soil microbial communities from Panama - MetaG Plot_28 | ecosystem: Environmental > Terrestrial > Soil > Tropical forest > Bulk soil | place: Panama | collected 2016-02-17
CGGACACAGTAGAATCGGAAATTGCCTCATCTGCTCCATCACCCTGGTGCGCACGGCATCGCGGCGCATCCAGGCGTCGAGCACTGCGGGGCCCGACAGGCTTGGCTCGGCCGCGGACCACTGCAGAAATTCCTTCAGCATCGGGTTCGCGTCCTGCTCGCGGCCGTTAAACATCGGACCGATGAGCATCCCGCCCATCTTTACGAAGAATTTCCTCCAAAGGACCCGCGATTCCTCGAGACCTTCTGGGCGAAATGGCTCAACCTGAAAGCCGGCGCGTACGAGAGCATGAGCAGCCGTTCGCACCGCGGCACGAATTTCTGGCGTCACAGGAGTCCGGCCGTCATCTTCGAAGAAACCGATCTTCAGATTCTTGATCTCCGCCGCGCTTGGCTGACGCAGGGGCACGGGAGCAGCACAGGTGTCCCCGTCATCAGGACCTTGCATCGCCTGAAACAGGAGATTCAAGTCAGCCACGGTCCGAGCCATTGGCCCGACGACTCCGATCAGCGCAAACGGGCCAGCGGATGCAGGGAAATGTCCGGTCGCCGGAATGCGTCCCGGAGTCGGCTTCAATCCGCATATGCCGCTGAAGTGCGCGGGAACACGGATGGATCCGCCGCCATCGCTGCCGACCCCTCCTGCGGACATACCGGAAGCGATCGCGGCTGCTTCCCCGCCACTCGAACCACCTGGCGTACGGTCGAGATCCCATGGGCTGTTGGTTCGACCATGAAGAAGATTCTCGGTTTCCCAGGCCATCAGGAACTCCGGTGTATTTGTGACCCCCAGCACGACGGCACCTGCATTGCGCAAGCGTGCAACCAAGGTCGCATCTTCGGCGGCGATATTTCCGGCGCGCAGGCGAGTGCCGGACTCGATTTTCATTCCGGCAACATCAATCGAGCTCTTGATGCTGATGGGCACTCCGTGGAGCGGGCCGAGAGCACGGCCAGTTGCAGCAGTAGCTTCGGCGTCGCGCGCTTCACGCCGTGCACGCTCGGGATCGACGTGCACAAAAGCATTGAGTTTCGGATTCAGGCGCTCGATCTTCGCCAGATGCGCCTCGACCAACTCGACGGGGGAAATCTTCTTCTCGCGAATCAGGCGCGCCATCTCGACGGCTGGAAGGAAGGTGAGGTCGGTCATGCTGTCTCGTTAATCGGCGAGTCTAGCACGTGTAAAAGAGCGCTAACCCACGAAGGGCACTAGGGGGCACGAAGAAACCTAAATTGCTTGTTCGTATAGCTAGTCGTCCGGGTGATTGCCTTTCTGCGCCTGGGACATCACACGATCTAGCACCGCCTTCTCCTTCGCCGTCAGCGATCGGTATGATCCCTTCGCCAGGGTGCCCAACTCCAGCGGCCCAATCGCCACCCGCACTAGCCGGAGCACTTCCGCACCGAGGATCTCGAGCATGCGTCGAATCTGTCGGTTCTTCCCTTCGTCGAGCGTGATCTCGAGCCAGCAATTTTTGTCGCCCGAGCGCAGCAAGCAGCATTTCGAAGCCTGCAGGAATGCTCCGTCACCCGCCTTCACTCCACGCAATAATTTCAGAATGAATTCCCCGTCGGCCACGCGGTTAATTTGTACGTGATATGTTTTTGCGAGATGAGTCTCCGGAGCTGCCACTTGCCCAGCCCATTCGGAATCGTTCGTGAGGAGCAGAAGACCCTCGCTCGCCTTGTCCAACCTGCCGACCGGAGCGACCCAGGGGAACGGTGCCTTGGCAAGAATCGAGTACACGGTGTCACGTCCTTTCTCATCCGATGCAGTCGTGACCAGACCTCGCGGCTTGTTCATTGCCAAGTAAATCTTCTGGGCCGATTCGATCGCGATTCCATTGACTACGATCCGGTCCCGCTCGATGTGCACCGGCGTCTCCGGATCGCGCCTCACCGCTCCGTTGAGGCACACCCGTCCAGCACGAATCAATGCGCTGGCCTGCGAGCGGGAGCTGTATCCGAGCTTCGAAAGGGCGCGAGCCAGGCCGATTTTGCGGTAGTCACCGGAAGCCACGCGTCCATGCTACTCGAACAACCAGCGCGGCCGCGCAAACGAACCGCCGAGGGAGATTTCTCCGCGCAACCAAGAACCCCGCGAGGAACGATTCGCGCTAGGATATTCGGTAAAGGAGATCCTATGGCCCACCAGCATCCTCCCCGATTTCTGAAGATTGTCGACGACGCCCGCTCCCGCATCCGCGAAACCGATGTCGATGCCGTCAAGTCGCGACTGGACCGCGGCGACAAGTTTCTGCTGGTCGACGTCCGCGAGGAGAGCGAGTTCGCGAAGGATCACCTTCCTGGCGCCATCCATCTCGGCAAAGGTGTTATCGAGCGCGACGTTGAGGCGCGCGTACCCGACCTTAATGCGGAAATGATCCTTTATTGTGGCGGTGGGTTCCGTTCTGCCCTGGCAGCCGACAATCTGCAGAGAATGGGCTACACCAATGTGATCTCAATGGATGGCGGCATCCGCGGCTGGCGCGAAAAAAGTTATCCACTGACCAAGGATTGACGCGCAGCCAGCCCGACGTTGCTCCCGAATCTCGCAGAAATTGCGCCGATTCTGTGATAATCTTCGCCGTTCGTTTATGAACGGCCGCATTTTCTTCTGGTCTCTCACCTCCGCGCTGGCCGGATTCCTCTTCGGCTTCGATACCGTCGTTATCTCCGGCGCCGAGAAAACGATTCAAACGCTTTGGGGACTCAGTCCCGACCTACACGGCGTTGCCATGGGTTCGGCGTTGTACGGCACGGTTGTCGGATCGCTCATTGGCGGCTGGCCGGCGGACCGATGGGGACGCAAAGCCGCGCTGCTCTGGATCGGGGTTCTCTATTTCATCGGCGCTGTAGGTTCCGCGCTCGCGCCCAATGTGCTTATCTTCATCGCCGCACGCGTGATTGGCGGGCTCGGCATCGGCATCTCGACGGTGGTCGCTCCGATGTATATCTCCGAGATCGCGCCAGCAAAGCAGCGCGGCAGGCTTGCTGGAATGTTCCAGTTCAACATCGTGTTTGGGATTCTTGTAGCGTACGTTTCCAACTGGCTGCTGGCCGGCATCGGCCAAAACGCCTGGCGCTGGATGCTGGGGGTCGCCGCGTTTCCCTCTTTGCTGTATGCCCTGATGTGTCTCGGACTGCCTGAGAGCCCGCGCTGGCTGCTTAGCCGTAAGGGGAACCGCGAAGCCGCGCTACACGTTTTGCAGCAGGCCGAACCCGAACTTTCCTCGGCTGAAGTCGCCGCCGAAGCCGACCGGATTCTCGCGGCATCGGTATCCGAGCAGGTGGCCACAGGGCACTTCTGGACGCATCGTCTTCGCAAGCCAATTCTGCTTGCGATCCTCATCGCCTTTTTCAATCAACTTTCTGGTATCAACGCAATTCTGTACTACGCGCCACGCATTTTTGAACAGACCGGTCTGATGACGAACGACGCGCTGAAACAATCGGTCTGGATCGGGGTTACGAACCTTGTTTTTACCTTCGTCGGCTTGTGGCTCATCGATCGACTCGGCCGACGCAGTCTGCTTTACATCGGCTCGTTCGGATACATCTTCTCGCTCGGCCTGGTGGCCTGGGCTTTTTTCACCCAGCATTTCTCTATTGTTCCGGCCTGCATTTTCGGTTTCATCGCGGCGCACGCGATCGGCCAGGGAGCCGTGATCTGGGTATTTATCTCTGAGATATTCCCGAACCGTCACCGTGCCCAAGGTCAAACGCTCGGCAGTTCAACGCATTGGATCTTTGCCGCACTGCTCACTACGTTCTTTCCTGCCATGGTGTCGGCCTTCCCCCCGGGCTACATCTTTTCTTTCTTTACCGGGATGATGATTCTTCAACTGATATGGGTGGGGACGATGGTCCCGGAGACCAAGGGAGTGCCGCTCGAGAAAATTCAGCACCAGTTGGGAATTGAATAGCCCGCTGGTTAGCCGCGCGTTACGCGAAATTTACTTGGTGCCGCGGGCAGCTGGGGTCACGGCCGCGGACTGAATGGCGGATGATCCAGACGATGCGCCGGTCACATGATAGTCCTTATATTCGATTGTCAATGTCGCGGTACCTCCCAGGCGGATGGAACTCACCGACACGTTGCGCACCGGAACCCAGAAATCCTGAATCTTCTTATATTCGTGATGGATCTCGCTCTTCTTCGTCCAGAATGAAGGGTTCTGAGCGGGCTCGGCTTCAATGCGGACGATGGCGAAATCGACGGCGTCGACCCAGATTTTTCCTCGGTACACATATTTACTCTTGGCCTTCGGGCTCACTTGGAGCAGATATTGTCCACCCGATTCCGAAGTGTCGTAGCCCAGTAGCTTGAAGTCATAGTTCTCACGATTCAACAGCATTCGGGCGCTCATTTCCGGCTGAGCCGCCTCTTGCTCGCTTTCGAGCAGCTTTTTGAACACGTGATCGATGATGAGCTTGGATCCGCTTTGGGAAATAACCTTGAAGTCCTTCGTCGTGGGGCTCTGAAATTTCGCTTCGACGGTCATCTCTGCTTCGTGATCTCCCGGGAAGCCGTGGTAGGTCAGGTGATAGACCCGGGTCGCCTGGGCACGGAAGAGCGCTTGCGCGCGCTCCTGATTCCTGCGCACCAGATTGTCGACAACTTGCTCGAGCGAGAGCGGCGCAGCTTTGACAGTTACGGTAGCGGACTCCTCCGCGATAAGCCGTGAGCCCACCATGAGCAGTGCAAGCATGCCGAGGGCAACCACTTTGTGAAGGACCCGCATTTCTATTTCTCCCGTAGGCCTGGACTAAACACCCGCTGGTAATTTCGTTTGAAGCCCAATCCGTGGCCGCAAAGACGGCTGAAACGCTTCCTTGTAAGCGCGGTAGACCGATTCAAAGATCGAATCCCACGACATTCCTTCCGCGTGAACCCGCGCTGCGGACCTCATTCTCGCCAGAGTTTCAGGGGACTGCTTCAAAGTTAGGATTCTTTCGGTGAACGCCGCGTTGTCCCGGCACACATATCCGGTCTCGCCGTCTTTTACGATGAACTGCGGTCCACCTTCGTCGGTGACGAGGGCCGGAGCGCCACATGAGAGCGCTTCGAGCACCACGTTGCCGAACGTATCAGTTTTCGACGGAAAAACAAAGAGGTCCATGTTGGCGTAGGCGCGCGCCAGGTCCTCACCAGTCAGGACGCCAGTCAGATAGCAACGCTTCATGTTCGCGCGAAGGTACTTTTCGCTTGATCCTTGCCCCACGATTAGAAACCGACAATCCCTCACACCAGCCGCATGAAGGCTGCGCTCGATTTCCACCAGAGCGCCCACATTCTTTTCCGTCGTGATGCGCCCCACGTATCCAATAGTGAAATGACCGTCTGATCGTGCGCGCTTGCGGGGATGAAATAGGTCTGTATCGACGCCGCGTCCCATGAGGAAGCAGGGCTTGCCTGCGGAGCGTTCGAGCAAGGCCACGAGATCCTGATTAGGAGCCATGAGCACGCGTGGAATGTGATAAAAGCGGGCAGTCGCGCGAAAAGACAATTCGCGAATCATCTTGCCCAGGTACCGCCGCCACCCTGCCGGAAGAAACCCCAGCAGCGGCAACGCACGCCGCTCAGCATACTGATGCAGATTAGTGTGCCACGAACCCACCAGCGGAATCTTCATGCGGTGAGCCACCATCGCTCCGAGGATTCCCACATCGCTCGGCCCAGTGATGTGCAGCACGTCGGGCTTGAACTCGGCAACCAACTCCATGGCTCGCGCCATGTGCCGCAAAAATGCCAGGTCGAAGTCATGCCGGCAGTCCAACCGAAACCCGAATTTGCTTCTTGGCAATTCTACTCGCGTCAGTTCGCCTTCTCGCATAATCTTTGCGCGCTCATATCCCCCATACAGCATGAGAAATGGATACCGCTTCCGCCGGATGTAGGCTTCGAATTGCTTCGCGGTATTAGCGACGCCATCGACTTCCAGATACGAGTCGGTAAAATACGCGATTCGCAGGGGTTTCTCGCTCATAGCGTGGCCTCTTGAATATCCTCGAGTTCCAGGCGGGGGTTCTGTGGTCCGCGGTTGAAAGCGCGGCTGAGCGTACTCTTAAAGGGTTCGGCGTCAACGGCGTGCAGCATCCCGAAGATATGTTTTATGAAACGCGGTGGACTGTCCCAGAGCATGGCGACCGGACGTATGATGCCGTTTGTGTCTGGATGGTAAACGCGCTCATCCCACAACCGCGATCCGATGGGGTGATCTGGATAGGTCCGGATCACATCCAGCACCGTGTGGAAAACCCGAAGCGGCGTCGAGTCAGAATACTGCGGCATGGCAAGCACGCGACTGTGCTGGTGTCTCACTTCGTCCACAAACTCGGAAAAGCTGGTCGCGTTCGTCACGTTCAAAAGCGCGCTGGGTTCGCATCCATGGCGGTCGCCGCCCGCGATCACTGGGTGCCGATAAGACTTCGCCAGTTCGATCACGTCGCGATTTTCTTTCCAACTGCGCAAGCCTCCCAGTTCGAAGGCGTGGAAGAACGGGTTCGCACCCGCGAGAAAATTCCGTACAACACGAATGTGATTGGCCTTGCCGATATTGGGCAGATCCCACAACGGGTGATTGAAGACTACGAGCACCTGCCGAATCTGCACCAGGCCTGACAAAAGCTCCCAAAGTTCGTCCGGATTGGGATGCTGCGTGTAAGCGTTCATCCGCTTTACCCATGCTGCGGCTTCGGCGGCGGGTAGGTTGTGTACGCCCAAATGAAGGATCGTGTTCTCGAAAGGAATCGACCACTCCAGCGACACCGGGATGCGCCGTGCCTCGGGGACAACACGCAACAGTAGGGGCGCTTCGATGTTGTCGTGATCTGTCAGGGAGATGAGACTCTGCATTCCCAGGCCCTCTTCGATTTGCTTGCGTTCGACGATGAACGCTTCCAGTGGCGGAAGGGGTGGCGTCCAGTACGCTTGCGATAGAGTCGGCCTGATCGATGCAGCCCGCTGGGCGCGGCGGTCCAGGTGCTTCATGGCAAAGCGCGTAAGCGCGTTCCGCTGCATGAATTCTGCGAGGAAAAACAGGCTCTCGCGCGAACGGTTGGTATGTCCGTGAAGGGAAACGCCGGTGTTAAAGCGGCGCGTAATCCTGCGGTCTTCCCAAAGATACGTAAGCTGATTTCTCACGCGGTTTCCTCCGAACCCAGGAGTCACAGGACTTCATGGGCTGCATCATGAATGGTGCAAGTAAACGGAGCGTTACGGTTCGGAGATTTTTTGATGAATGGTTGTTAGCGAGCTTGATGCGGGGAAATATTCACGCGGGATTCATGGTTGTCTGCAACGGAGTGGCTATACTGTGAAAATTCATGCTGCGGTCGCAATTCCGATCCAGTGCTCGAGATCGCGAACCCCGCGCCCGTAGCGGTTGTGGCGGCCACCGGATGTGCTGCCCCGTTGGAACTGGAAGTCTGCCGTCCTGAGCGTGATGTTGCGCGTTCCCATCTTCGCCTTCGCGACCGTCCGCCGTGGCCCTGAAGTGATCGCCCGCGCAATCCTCACGGAAACGGCAGTGTGCGCGATCAATGGAGGATGGTACGCCGCAGTCGTTCAAGTCCTGCGGAACCGCAAGCCGGTTTGGCTTGTTGCCGCTATGATCTCGGTAATCGTGCCGCTTTCAGGCCAAGTCATCGAGTATGCTGTCCACACCTGGCACCAAACACCGCATCGCATCGCGGCCGTCGTCGCATCGACCGTTCTCGGAGCCATCGCATCACGGTTCAATTGGTACGCGATGAAGTCGAATGCTGGTTGGCACTCAGCGGTTCCTTCGTCTCCGATCTCTAGCAGTATCCCCTTGCTGCTGGGTCGATTCCTGCTCCTCGGGCCGCGCTGGCGGGCTCACCAACTGAGCCGGATCGCGCTCCCTTCAAACTAAAACGGAGTCGGGACGCCCGAAGAGTACAATGAGCCTCACATTGCCGGAGCGCATTGTAATTGACGGATTGTTGGGCGTAATTTAACTTGTCTCAACATTACGAGCATTCTCGTGACAATCAGTAGTACAATGTCGCCACTTTAGTGCCGCCACTTTTGTTGCCTCGTTTACAATGGGGACCAAAAAATGAATGTTCCATTCCTGCTGTTCGTGATCGCAATTCTGCTGATTGCGATCTTCTGGGAGCTATGCAAGATCAATAGCCGACTCAAACAAGCCTTTCCGACCCTGAGCAAAGCTTCAGAGGGTCTGAAACTAAACGTCCGAGGAGAAGCCAATGAAACCGTGTCTGCGAAAGCTGTGGATTGAAGACGAAGGTCAGGACATCGCCGAGTACGCCGTGATGCTGGCCGTGATTCTGGTGCTAGTGGTGGGCACGGTTCGGTTAATCGGATCGAGCGCGAACAATGCATTTTCGAATGTGGCGAGCTCACTGCAGTAGGGGCCGGGTCCTAGACTCTACCCAGATCTGAAAAACCTTGCCGGTGCGCAGAGAAGACCTGTGCACTCTACACGCTACGCATGCGGAATAGGGTGAAGCGCTCGCCAGACGCGCTTTGCCCTTGCGTCCGCACACAAGTTCGCGATCCGTCCAAGGCACTAACCACGAAAGCCCAGGAATTCGCGCGGCGGCCGTGACATCTCTCATTTTTGTCAGTTCCTTCAAGACGTGGTGTATTTCTGTGTCCGCGAAGGCTTCCTCACTTGGGAAACGACCCGGTAACCGATAAAATGTGGGGTTCAACGTAAGAGCCATACTTACGCCGCAAACCTAGCTCGTTGATTTCAGCTGCTACCTTCATTTCATTTAGGAGTCATACATGGCAAAGAAGCGCATTGGCATACTTACCGGAGGCGGCGACGTTCCCGGACTGAACTCCGTCATCAAGTCGGTCGTCTACCGTGCAGCAGAACTGGGAAGTGAAGTAATCGGCATTCGGCGAGGTTGGGAGGGATTGACCCATGTCAATTTAAATGATCCCGTCAGCAAGGCGCGTTACGTGCTGCCCCTGGACCGCGATAACACGCGCGCGATCGATCGCACCGGTGGGACCTGCCTGCACACTTCCCGCACGAATCCGTCAAAGATGAAAAAGCTGCCTCCTGTTCTCCAAGGGCAGAAGTTTGAGACCAAGGAATCGACAAAGAAGGGCGTGACCAGCAGCGTTTTCGACGTGACCCCAGCCGTGCTGAAGAACATTGAGACGCTCGGACTGGACTATCTGATCGCGATCGGCGGCGATGACACCTTGAGCTATGCCTCTCACCTCGATCGCAAAGGAATGAAGGTTATCGCAGTACCGAAAACGATGGATAACGATGTTCGTAACACGGAATACTGCATCGGCTTTTCGACGGCCATTACCCGTGCGATGGACGCTATCGATCGCCAACGCACCACGGTTGGTTCGCACGAGCGCATCGGCATCTTCCGCGTGTTTGGCCGCGACGCCGGCTACACCTCGCTCTACACGGCCTACGTCACCGCGGTGCGCTGTTGCATTCCTGAATACAAGGTCGATCTCAAGCACTTAATCGAATTGCTTATCGAGGACAAGCGCAACAACCCGAGCAACTACTCGGTAGTCATACTCTCCGAGGGGGCTGAGTGGCAGGGCTATACGGTAAAGGAATACGGTGAACCCGACGCCTTTGGACATCGCAAAAAGATGAGCGTCGCCGAAGACTTGAGCGACGAGATCAAGCACGCGACTGGCGAAGAAACCGTCGTCAGCGACCTGACGTATGACCTGCGCTCGGGCAGCCCCGATTTCGTCGACCGGCTGGTAGGATTCACCTTCGCCGGCATGGCCATGGACGCGCTGGAAGAAGGCAAGTCCGGCTTGATGACAGCAATCAACGAAGGCCGCTACGCGATGGAGCCGATTCCCGACCCGAAACTGGGCCCCCGCAAGGTGGACATTGAATCGATGTACAACACCGAACGCTACCGTCCGAAATATGTGCGGAAACTCGGCCTGCCGATCTTCCTGACACGGCCATAGCAAGTCATCGAGCAGAGGCCAGGTTCGGTTGCGCAATGCGCAGCCGACTCTGGCGGTACTCGGATGGCGTGTTCTGGCTTCCAGTAGCGGAGGTTCGTCCGGGAGAGGCAGGTAAGCAATAAGAGGACGTGAGACATGCTGCGACCCTCAAACACCACTAGCATGTTAGCCTGCGACACTACCAGAACGTGCACTGTAGATCGCGAGCGCATCACTCCCGTGGGATTGAGCTGCGGGCTTTCCGTCATACGTGCGCGTTCCTAAATTTTCTTGCATCTCCATTTCGTATCTCTAGGTACTTCCGTCGTGGAGTCATTCCCATTTCCTCCCGCCTAGGGGCGGAAGTGTCCTTACGCCCCCTTGGTATCCCGGCGTGCGCCGCTCTTCAAGAAACCGGAAATGAGATTCGAGCACCAGGAAAAAGGCAGGACAAACTTGGTTAGGGGAGCACGCGTCCATTCGATCCGTTTACACCAATCGCCGTATGGACAGACCCGTCCCGATTTTTGGAGGACGAGGTGAAGAACTGGGCACGATCCCCCTGAACTTCAGCGACGGCGATCCGGAGAACCAAATCTTCGAATTTCGAAAGAAGAATAAAGGAATTCAGCAAAGCCACCGGCCGGGCGAAGAAATATCCGACGGCGTCAATGGCACAGTCGACACCAGCAAGTGACGATAGGAACCCTAACCAGGAAAAACCAACACAAATTCTGGACGATGTAATTCGTGTCGTGAACCCGGCGGGGGCAGTCGGATTGATCGGTGTCTATATCGCTCCTGATCCCGGAGCGAAAGACAAGAACGCGAAAAAAGGGATATTCTCTTTTCCAGTTGCGAATCTCTTTGATAAAGCGCTGAGTGTGGGCACCGGACAAGCGCTAGTCAATAGATACAACAAGTACCTGCGGGATCTGATCGTCAATGGCCGCGCTAAACCGAGTACGATCGTTAGCTACCATATTCAAATCGATGATGCTCCTCAAGCTTACGAAAAGTTCGATAAGCGAACCGAGGGCTACACGAAGATCCTGATCAAGTTCGGCGAACATAAGAAAGCCGCTTGATTATTATTCCGAGTGAGAACCCGGTGGCCCGGTCACCGGTTGACGGTCCAAGAATCGGCGTTAAGGCGATTTTTATGATCAGGAAATTACTCTCCCGCTGGCCTCTCATTCAGCAGCTCCGATACCGCACCGACGGAACCGGGATCGAGGCAATGACGGAACATACGAAAAACTTGCGGCCCAAGACTGAGGGCGCAAAAGTTGCGAGGTCTATTTGCCCATACTGCGGAGTCGGATGTGGCCAACTTGTTTACCACAAACAGGGACACTTGGTCTCCATCGAAGGTGATCCGGCATCGCCTATTTCGCGTGGGCGCTTGTGTCCAAAAGGCGCCGACACTTACGAGTTGCATACGCACCAGGGAAGACTAAACACAGTCAAATACCGTGCACCTTACAGCTGCCGTTGGCAGGAAATTCCACTGGAGGATGCGATGGATATGGTCGCCAAACGTGTTTGGGAAACGCGTGAGCGGAGCTTTCAGGAGTCACGCGATGGGCAATCTCTGATGCAAACAACGGCGCTCGCCCATCTCGGCGGTGCCACGCTCGACATCGAAGAAAATTACCTGATCAAGAAACTCTTCACCGCCGGACTCGGAATGGTGTGCCTGAGCAATCAGGCGCGGATATGACACAGTTCCACTGTGCCCGGTCTGGGCACATCGTTTGGGCGCGGGGGCGCCACTACGGCACAACAAGACCTCAGCAATGCTGACGCTATCTTGATCATGGGCTCTTCGATGGCGGAGAACCATCCCGTCGGATTCCAGTGGGTGCTGGAAGCCCGAGAAAAGGGCGCAAAGATCATCCACGTCGATCCGCGCTATACACGAACGTCAGCAATGGCCGATGTCTGGGTGCCTCTGCGTGCTGGCAGTGACGTCATTTTTCTGGGCGCGCTCGTTCGCTACGTTCTGGAAAGGGGCAAAGAATTCCGCGAATATATCATTAATTATACGAATGCCCCGACCATCCTCCGCGACGACTTCCGCGATACGGAAGATCTCGATGGGCTGTTTTCCGGGTGGGACGAGGAAAAGAAGAAGTACGATCCCGAGTCGTGGCTCTACGCGAGTGCGATACCAAAGAAAGAGGCGGACAGCCTACCCGGACACTCTGAGGCTGGCGGCGGACATGGAAGAGACCGAGGCGGCGAAGGCCAGGATACAACCAAGTTCGAGTCAGACCCTACTCTTGAGCATCCGCGATGCGTCTATCAAGTGCTTAAGCGCCATTTCTCGCGCTATACCCCTGAAATGGTTGAACGGTTCTGTGGAGTTCCAAGGGATCTGTTCTCAAGCGTGGCGGAGATTTTCTCCTCCGCTTCAGGTCCGGAAAAAACGGCCGCCATCTGCTACGCCGTAGGCTGGACGCAGCACTCCAAGGGAGTGCAAATCATCCGTACCGCATCGATTCTTCAGTTGCTTCTCGGAAACATCGGCAGACCGGGTGGCGGGATTCTTGCCCTGCGCGGCCATGCCTCGATTCAGGGCTCGACTGACGTTCCAACTCTGTACGACATCTTGCCCGGATACTTGCCCATGCCTTTTTTTGGGGAAGAGTCCCGCTCTCTGGAAGCCTATCTCAAGAAGCATAGTACCCGGACCGGGCTTTGGTCGGCATTCGACCAATATTTCGTCAGCCTGATGAAGGCCTACTATGGCGACGCAGCCACGCCGAACAATGAATGGGGATTCCACTGGTTGCCGCGGGTTACCGGCGATCATTCTCATTTCGGCTATTGGCTCGACATGGCCGACGGGAAGCTGAACGGGCTGTTCGTCATGGGGCAAAACCCGGCCGTGGGGGCTTCCAATGGCCGCCTTGAACGCAAAGCGCTCGCGAAGTTGAAATGGTTGGTGGTGCGCGACATGGTAGAGACCGAAACCGCCTCTTTCTGGTACGCCTCGCCTGAAGTTGAGCGCGGCGAACTTTTACCGGAATCAATTGCGACCGAGGTCTTTCTATTTCCCGCCGCCGGCACGGCGGAAAAGGCGGGAACCTTCACGAATACACAGCGCTTGCTGCAACATCGCGAAAAGGCTGTCGATCCTCCGGGAGACGCGCGCAGCGAGACCTGGTTCATGGTTCATCTCGGCCGTCGCTTGAAAGCAATGGTGAAAGATGATCATGACTCGCGGAACGAGGGCCTTCGAGCCCTCACTTGGGATTACGCGACGGAAGGTCCGCAAGCCGAACCCACA
>Ga0126381_100006191_pt1 | contig 13234 bp, 16 predicted proteins | sample PanSoiMetPlot_28_FD_96465 | JGI IMG/M metagenome (GOLD analysis project Ga0126381, IMG submission 96465) | Tropical forest soil microbial communities from Panama - MetaG Plot_28 | ecosystem: Environmental > Terrestrial > Soil > Tropical forest > Bulk soil | place: Panama | collected 2016-02-17
CGCTGGCAGGCCAAACACCGCGCTACCTACCATCGAGTTGAGGGTGAGCGCGACCAGGCTCCACCGCCCAAGCGCCCGAACCAGTGTGCTGTTTGGCTGTGTCACGGTGCAACAGTTGTACCACAGCAACGTTCACTCCTCTCTTCCGCGTTTCTTAACCGCAGTAGCAGCCCACGCACCCAAGCCCTCATTGAATTGAAGTCGCACGAGACTTGCACCGACACGATCGAGGTCAGTCACCTATATGACTTGTCGAAGCCGGGCGAATATACGATTCAGCTTGAGCGGGATTTGCCACCGGAACTAGGCACCGGAGTCATAGCTTCTAGTTGGGTCAGCATAGCCGTCGAGGAAGGGCTTTCGCGGTAATGGGGCAGATAGCTGTCGCTAAGTCGCTATTGCGCTCGCAATCCGAGATCGGTTGCGCTACGCCTGATTTCGTTCGTCAGGGATGATTATCTGCTCAGCTGTTTATTGCGTTGACCACGGCGGCACGACTCCAGTCGTGCGTGAGCATAAACGAATAATGATGAGTTCTGGACGTGTGGTCGGCAACACGGAACTTTGAGGAATCTTCGGTGCGCCAGGCTATGCCCGGCGCTTTCAGCGGGTGAGATTGCCGCCCCGGGAGGGGGAAGAGCCGCCCCACCGGTATGACTGCCCTCCCGTGAGTGCAACCTGGGGAGCCCGTTGCGGGAAATCCGCACGGCGGGGTTCTACGAGGGGGGCGAGTACAAGGGGCACATCCAGAACATCAAACGCAAGAGGGTGTTCCAATCCTTGTTGTGATCGTGTCGAATGGGACGACCATCGAAGTCATCTCACGCTGGGAGTACCCACTACTTGGAGCGACAGGTTTCTGAGGGTGTTTCTCCAAAATGGGCACGATAGTATGCGGCAAACCGGCCTGTCTCGGGGAATCCGTACTCGAATGCCACGTCGCCGATAGAGATCGTTTCTGGATCGTGGCGCTTCAGCACAGATCGGATGGCCGAAAGACGTCTACTACGCAGATAGGCAGCATGACCCATGCCCAATGTATCGGCGAAAGCCCGATGAAGACTTCGCCGCGATACCTTCAAGGCGCTGCAGAGTTCGGAAATATGGACGGGCCGTCCGTCTGCCGCATCGATGTAATCCTCTGTTTCTTTGACGAGGCGGGCGCCAGTATAGGATCGTGTGCTTGCCTGCGGTGTGGCGCTCGTCAAACCCATCACAAAAAACTCGATGATCGAACGCTGGAGAAAGTCGACAGCCTGGTCAGAGGGGGCGATGAATTTGTGCTCGATGCTTGAGATGGTCCCCATGAGCTGCTGCAGTATCTCAGCGCCGATGAGGGGATCGGTCTTGCACACGCGCTTCGTATTCCAGAATGCAGGATCGGCCAGATGTTCCTCCTCACCGAGCATGGATGAGAGCTCAGGCACACTAATGGACACCAGCAAATGAGCTGCGCTTCCGGCATGAATTGCATCAGCTTCCTGAAGCGCAGGAAATACGCCAACATCGCCGGGTCGGACGTCTTTCCACCATTGTGTTACGGGGCCTGCGCTATCGAGTACTGTTCCGAGCACAACTCTCTCCTGGTGCAGAGGCCCCCTCGATCGAATTTCAGAACTGAACCGGCCCAGGCTGATTCCAAGGTTCCCGATGCCAAAATGCGTGATAGAGCCCTGCAGCCTCCCAGGCTTGAGCTGCACGATCTCTACGGCCGAACCACGAGTGATCTCTCGCAGATCTTCTGGCCCGTGAACAGGCACAACTTCCACCGACCAAGTTTTGTCGTCCATTTCTGGTCTTCTTCCTAAAAGGTAGGGCGGCCGATGCGATTGGCTTTGATTGAATGTCGAGCTGGCACAAACTGCATTCAGGTTTCAATGATTGCGGTTCATGCTGAGAATGTCCCCACCGGCCCGGTATATCAAGAAGCAAAAACCCGACTGCAGGTGCCGTTATGTTTTCTCGATGTCCAGAACTCGACGGGCTGGCTGACCAACTGATTGAGACGGATGTACGGAAAGCCTCTGCTCTCAGAATCGAAGAGACCAGCATGATCGAGCGTGAGCTAGCGTGCCTCCGCAGCCACAGGGATACCCATCGACCGTTTTGCAAGACATGCACTCCAATGGAAAATCCGAATAATTCTGTGCCGGTCCGATGCCTGGCCAAGAGCGAGATAGAGAAACAATTGTTTGTTGGTCAGAGGGTAAACGTTGAAACAATCAGAGAAACATTCATTGTGATTTCGATCGCCGATGATGGTTCCACCGTGGAGTTGCTCAACGCAAACGGTGCGCCCTCTATGCTCCGGATTTGTGCTTTGGAACATTCGGTACATCTATGAAACCCAAGATTTACGCGGTAAACAGCGTCTTCAGGCTCGTATTTCCCAAAAGGTCTACCCATCACTAAGAATGGGTTTTATAACGTCGCAACCCAGTCTCTTTACGAACTCTTAGCAGATGACTCAGTGGGTGAAGAGGAAGTGGTGCGCCCGAGAAGATTCGAACTTCTGACCTACAGCTTCGGAGGCTGCCGCTCTATCCAGCTGAGCTACGGTCGCATCATTTCTAGCCTAACATCTGTCTACCGCCCACGCCATAGCGGGAGGCACAAGACTGGTGGGCGGAGCAACCCGCTTCCGCTTCCAGCCAAATGGGACTAATTCAAGAGACTGTGACCGCTATTGGTGGTCGTGATCTTAACCTGCTTCGCCTGCAGATTAAGCACAGTCTGCTGGAGATAGTTCGTTCCATCCGGAAGACTGGCAAATTGATTCGTCATCGTAACAACATCCTTCTCAGGATCGTCGAGATAGGAATTGACGTCGTAACTCTGCAGCTTCTTGGTAGCGGTTTCGAGGCTGAAAGTCACCTTGTCTCCCGGCTTGTAATAATCGGCAAGCACAACCGTTGCGATGTCGCCGTTGCTACTTACACTGGCTTTGCCTGCCTGCATCACAGCCTGAATCCTCTCCTTTTCGGGCGGGACATAATGGCTGATTAGGGTCTTGCTTCGGTCAATGTAGTCCTTCATCTCATCGATCTTCTTCCCGACGATCTTGCCCTTCAGGCCGCGCGGTTGCTCTGGTGGCGGAGGCGGTGGGCCCACAGGCGTCTTCACTACCTTCCCATCAGGGCCATACTGGCACTGCTGCTGTTGTTCTTTCTTGGTCTCGTCCTTTACGCTGACCGTGGTCGTCTGCAGCCAGGTGTACTTTTTAAGCTTCGCTTGATTCTGTGCAATCGCCTGTTGCAATTGCGTCACTCGCTGTTGCACGGCGGCCGGATCCGACCCCTGGCTCCACAGCGGAACAATCACCATAAATGAGACTACCGTTACAATCGATCCAACTCGAAGAGCCCTGAGTGTCATCGATGCCTCCTCGTTTACTGGTTCGAAATTATGGCTGTCATCATAGCATTCACAAATGAGCGCAGGTTGACAGACCCCTCCATCGCGTTGGAGCATCGGAACGATATCAGAAGGGAGCAAACCTTGTCGCGCAGACATCTCCGTGTGATCGCCACTCTCGCCTGTACCTTTTCCATCGCAGCCGCCTTTCATGCCCAGGGAGGCCAGGCTCCTCTCAGCCCGCCCGAAACCGCCACCGTCTCTCTCCGCGGAAAGACCATCACCATCCACTATGGCGCCCCCTCGATGCGTGGGCGCAAGATCATGGGCGAGGTCGTCCCGTATGACAAGGTCTGGCGCACCGGAGCGAACACTGCGACCTCCTTCGTGACCGAAGCAAATCTCCGCATCGGCTCTGCGTCAGTGCCTGCAGGCTCGTACACCCTTTACACGCTGCCCGGGCCAAGCAACTGGATGCTCATCATCAACAAGCAGACCGGCCAGTGGGGAACGGAGTACAACCAGGACCAGGACCTCGTCCGCATCCCGATGAAGATTGCGACACTCTCCTCCCCGCAGGAGAAGATGTCCATCTCGTTCGAGAACACCAAGGGCAACACAACAGAGCTGCACATCCGCTGGGAGAACACCAGCGCGTCCGTCCCCATCACCGCCCAGTAGCTACTGCTTCTCTGCCGCCTCGCGATCGAGCCTGAGCTTCTCCATCACAGAGCTCACCAGCTCCTTCGCCCCATTGATGTTCGCCAGCACAGCCTGCAGATCGAGCGCCGGAACCTTCGGGTTCCGGTTGCTCGTGCAGTACACACCATGCTGTCCCACCAGAACGAGTGCATCGGTCAGGCAGTCGAGAGTCGAGGCGAGCCTTCCCCTCGCCTCACCCATCATAAACTCATACTTCTCAAGCTCAGCGTGGCGATCGTCTCCGAGATAACGGAAGCGTTCCACGCTACCACTCCTTCGCCGCGGTATCGTAGGTCACGCCGTTCTCTGTCGGACCCTTCCACCGCAGCACCGGCTTCCGCGCCGCTGTCGTCTCGTCCAGCCTTCGCAGCCGGGTCGTATGCGGAGCTGTCTTCACAAGCTCCGGATTCTCCTCCGCCTCGCGAGCAATCTGCCGCAGCGCATCGATCAGCAGGTCAAGCTCCTCGCGCGACTCGCTCTCCGTCGGTTCGATCATCATCGCGCCCGGAACGATCAGCGGAAACGAAACCGTATATGCGTGGAAGCCGTAATCAAGCAGCCGCTTGCCCATGTCGCCCGTCTTCACGCCGTTCTTCGCCTGCAGCTTGTCCGAGAAGACAACCTCGTGCATCGAAGCCGTCTTGAAGGGCAGCTCAAACACGCCCTCCAGCTTCGCCCGCAGATAGTTCGCGTTCAGCACCGCATCCTCAGTCGTCTGCCGCAGACCATCCGGTCCATTGGCCAGAATGTACGCCAGTGCGCGAATGAACATGCCGAAGTTGCCGTACCACGCCCTCACGCGGCCCACAGTTTGCGGCCGATCGTAGTTCAGCATTAGCGTGCCGTCGACCTTTGTCGCCAGCACCGGAGTCGGCAAAAACGGCTCCAGGATCTTCTTGCACGCCACCGGCCCCGACCCCGGACCACCGCCTCCATGCGGAGTCGAAAACGTCTTGTGCAGGTTCAGGTGCATCACGTCGACGCCGAAGTCGCCGGGCCGAACCTTGCCCACCAGCGCATTCATGTTCGCCCCGTCCATGTAGAGCAGCGCGCCCTTGGCATGCAGAATGTCGGCGATCTTGTGAATCTCGCTCTCAAACACGCCAATCGTCGAAGGATTCGTCAGCATCAGCGCTGCCGTGTCCTCATCGACCAGCTTCTCCAACTCCGCAAGATCGACCATGCCCTTGGAGTTCGACTTCAGATTCTGCACCTGGTAGCCGACCACCGCCGCCGTCGCAGGATTCGTCCCATGCGCCGAGTCCGGAATCAGGACCTTCTTCCGCGGATTGCCTAGCGACTCGTGATATGCCCGCGCCAGCAGGATGCCCGTAAACTCGCCATGTGCGCCCGCCGCCGGCTGCAGCGTGATCGTGTCCATACCGGTGATCGCGAGCAGGCAGTCGCTCAAAACCTTCATGATCTCGAGCACGCCCTGCGAGACCGACTCCGGCTGATAAGGATGCGCCTCGGCCAGCCCCTCCAACCGCGCCACCAGCTCATTCACGCGCCCGTTGTACTTCATCGTGCAGCTGCCGAGCGGAAACATGCCAAGATCGATCGCATAGTTCCACGTCGAAAGCCGCGTAAAGTGCCGCACAATTTCGATTTCAGAAAGCTCCGGCATCACACCAAGATCCGTGCGCACGGCATCGCCCAGCAGGGAAGCCGCATCCACTGCCGGAACATCCAACTCACTCAGCCGATAAGCCTTCTTCCCCGGCGACGACTTCTCGAAGATCAGATCTTCGTTCTGATTAACATGCGTCGTCGCCTTCTTGGGCGTCCCCGCAAATTTCTCTGCCATCATGCTCTCCCCAAATCTTTTTCAAAATTTCGCTTATGCACTTCGCTGCGTCGACGATAGCCACGCACGGTGCTAACACCAAACATGACAATCAACACGATCCTCGCAACGCCCCCCCATAGGCTCGCGGGCGGAAAATAACGCGACGCCGTAAAGCTCGCAAAAAAGAGCAAGCTCAAAGCCAAGATGCGCCCCCCGAGAGCTATCAGCGATTTTTTCGAACGCATCAGAACTCCTCCGCCCCTTGACCACTGCCATCAGCCGAAAAAGTCCCAGCCCCCGGCCCGTCCAAATCTTCTTCCCGCAATGACAACCCCAACACAGCACCGTTTTCAAACTCAATTGTCAGCGCCTTACCCTCTTCGAGTGAGGCTTTCACGACCTCTTCGCCAATCTGCGCACAGAGCGAATTGCGATACTCCGGCTCACCAAACGCAACCGAATACTCGCTGAGCAGCACATGCGGCCACGCATACAATGTCAGCAACGGTCCATCGAAGCGAAGCTGCAGATAATCCTGAACAAACTCAACCGCAGTCAATTCCTCCCCGACAATCGCGGAGATAACCATCGCTACTTCAACACCTCGGCAGCCGCATCGATCTGCGCCTTCGTCGTCAACTCCGTCGCGCACCACAGACTCACGCCCGCGCCAAGCTCCGGATACCACTTCTTCAGCGGCAACCCGCCAATGATCTTCCTCTGCAGCAGCGCAGCATTTGCTTGCTCGGCGTCCTTGCCAAAGTCCAAGACGAACTCATTGAACCGGGGAGCCCCGCCAAACAGCACCTTGCCGTTCTTGCCCAGCGTCTGCGCCGCATAGTGGGCCTTCGCCAGGTTCTGCTCCGCAAGCTCCTTCAGGCCCTTGCCGTACACGGTCAAAAACACCGTAACCATCATCGCAACCAGCGACTGGTTCGTGCAGATATTCGAAGTCGCCTTCTCGCGTCGAATATGTTGTTCACGTGTGGAGAGCGTCAGCACAAATCCACGCTTGCCCTCCATGTCCTTCGTCTCGCCGGCAAGACGCCCCGGCATCTGCCGCAGGAACTTCTCCTTGCAAGCGATCACGCCGCAGTAAGGCCCGCCGTAACCCACCGGCACGCCAAACGACTGCGCCTCCATCGCAACGATGTCCGCCTCCTTCGGAGGTTTCACGATCCCCAGCGAAACCGCCTCGGCCACGGTCACAATCAGCAGCGCACCTCTCTTGTGCGCAATCTCCGCAATCGCGGCGACATCCTCAACTGTCCCGAAGAAGTTCGGCGACTGAATCAGCACACAGGCCGTGTCCTCCGTGATCGCTGCCTCCAGCTTGGCCATATCCACACGGCCATTCTCGGTGTACTCCACCAGCGTCACCGGAATCTCCTGGTGCAGCGCATACGTCGCCAGCACCTCGCGATACTCCGGATGCACCGTCCGCGCCACCACAGCACCGTTGCGCCCGGTCACGCGCACTGCCATCATCACGGCCTCAGCCACACCCGTCGAGCCGTCATACATCGGCGCATTCGCGATCTCCATGCCCGTCAGTTCGCAGATCATGGTCTGGAACTCGAACAGGGCCTGCAGCGTGCCCTGTGCGATCTCCGGCTGATACGGCGTGTAGCTGGTCAGGAATTCGCCGCGCGAGACGACGGTATCGATTAGCACCGGCCGATAGTGCCGGTACGCACCAGCGCCCAGAAAGCTCGCATAGCCGGCGGCGTTCTTCTCAGCGAACTGCTTGAAGTGTTCAATCACCTCCTGCTCGCCATGCTGCCGCGGGACATTCAGCTCGCGCGTCAAGCGGTACTCAGCAGGAATCGTGGAGAACAGATCGTCGATCGACGCAGCGCCAATCTCGGCGAGCATCTCCTTGCGGTCCGCAGGGGACTTCGGCAAATAACGCATCTCTTTAGTGTCCGGTCTCTTCAGCGATAAACTTCTCGTAATCGGCAGCGGAAAGCAGCCCATCCAACTCCGCAGGATTGCTCACATCGATCTTGATCATCCACGTCGCATTCGCGTCCTGGTTGATCTTCTCCGGCGCATCCCTCAGCGCCTGGTTGATCTCCGTCACTGTCCCGCTCACCGGCGAGTACAGGTCCGAGACCGCTTTCACCGACTCCACTGAGCCGAAGATCTTCCCGGCCTCAACCTTGTCGCCGACCTTGGGCAGGTCGACAAACACAATGTCGCCCAGCGAGTTCTGCGCATAATCCGTAATGCCGACCGTGCCCTTCGCACCGTCGACGCTGAGCCACTCGTGTTCCTTCGTGTACTTGTAATCTGCAGGATAGGACATGTCTTGGGGATTCTCCCTTTCCATTGTAATTGCGTCTGGTACAGAAAACGGTGCCGGGTAAATCGAGTTTTAGCGGGGCCCAAACGCCGGATACGGCTCCAGCGCCGTCAGCACCACGATCTCAAGCATTCCAAGCTTCGCCAGCGGAAGGCTCGCCACCGCGGCTCGCGCCTCTTCCTCATTCGCGGCCTCCATCAGCATCGCGGCCCCAGGCATATCCTTGCGCCGCCAAATCGAGCGAACGATGCCCGCCACGTACAGCTCCCGCACGCGCTCACCCTCAGCCGCGAGCAACTCAGGTGTCCATGCATCGGGCGGAAACGCCTCCGTCCGGCGTCTGCTTACAGATAGAAATTGCACAGCCGCTCCCTTCAAATCCAGTAATTGGCCCTTGGCGTACTCTGCGCAAACCTAGCGCCCTCTGCGTTTAATCTTTTCAGGCTTGCTTCTTCGGCCGCTTATAAAACGGAGTCGGCACCACCTTAGCCTTCACCATCTGCCCGCGAATCTCCACTGCAACCTCGGTATCCAGCGCTGTGAAGTCCATCGGAACATAGGCCAGCGCGATGTTCTTCTTCAGAAATGGCGCCGGCGACCCGCTCGTAATCTCGCCGATCCGCTCGCCCTCGATCGAAAACACCGGATACCCATCGCGCCCGATCCCGCGCTCGATCATCTCCAGCCCGACGAGCTTCCGTTTCGGCCCGCCCTCATCCTGAATCTTCACCAGCGCATCGCGCCCGACGAAATCGCCCTTGTCGAGCTTCGCATATCGCCCCAGCCCCGCCTCAAAGACATTGATCGTGTCCGAGATCTCATGGCCATACAGAGCCATCGCTGCCTCAAGCCGGAGCGTATTCCGCGCCCCCAGCCCGCACGGCAGAACCCCAAACTCCTTGCCTGCTTCCAGAACCTCGCCCCACACACGTGCACTCGTAGGCTCATCGCTCGGCACGTAGATCTCGAACCCATCCTCACCCGTGTAGCCCGTCCGCGCGATCATCACATTGTGCAACCCGCACACCTGCCCCCACGTGAACCAATAGTTCTTGATCTGGCTCAAATCCACCGGGGTCAGCTTCTTCAGTGTCTCCGCCGCGCGCGGCCCCTGGATCGCGATCTGCGTGTAGTAGTCGCTTACGTCCATCACGTGCACGCCCGGCATCCCGCCGATCACCTGCCGCACCCACGCCACGTCCTTCTCACGAGTCCCTGCATTGATCACAATCAGGTAGTCATTCTCCGACAGCTTGTGCACGACCACGTCGTCCACAAACGTGCCATTGGGATAGAGCATCGCCGAATAATGCGCCTGCCCCATCTGCAGCTTCGAAGCATCGTTCATGCAAAGCCTCTGCACCGCCGCCAGCGACCCGGGCCCGCGCAGCTGAATATCGCCCATATGCGACACATCAAACACGCCCACGGCAGTCCGCACGGCCATATGCTCGGCCGTCAGCCCGCAGCAATCCACCGGCATGTCCCATCCGCCAAAGTCCACCATCTTTGCTTTTGCTGCGCGATGAACCGCATTCAGCGCAGTCTTGCGAAGCGTTGCCGTCTCAGCCATAAGAATTCCTCTGGGAAAACATCAACTGCAATCTTCAACGATAGCACTCAATCGGCCCGGGATTCCTCTGTTCGCTAACCGCGCAACGGTAGAAACTGACAAGGTTCTCTACTGGAAGATGGCCATGTTTCGTGCTGATTCGATTACTCTCAATGGCATCTTCGATAAGGCCCGTAAGCATCCTGCGCTCATCATCGACCTCCGCGAGAACGCCGGCGGCAGCGTCGAGACGCTAGAGCATATCATTGGCCATCTCTTCGATCACGAGGTGAAGATCGCCAATCTCGTCATACGCAAACCCGAAAAGCCCATGACCGCCAAGGCGAGTTCGAAGCCGTATACCGGCAAGGTCATCGTTCTTGTCAACAGCCGTTCTGCCTCTGCATCCGAACTCCTTGCCCGCGTTCTTCAACTGGAGCACCGCGGCACAGTCGTCGGCGATACCTCCGCCGGGGCCGTTATGGAGTCCCGCATCTACTCGGATTCCGTCGGCCTCGACGCCAAGGTTTTCTACGAAACCTCTATCACCTTTGCCAACCTTGTCATGGGCGATGGTAAGAGCCTCGAAAATGTTGGCGTCACTCCCGACGAGAAGATTCTCCCGTCCGCTAAAGACTCGGCCAACGATCTCGATTCTGCGATGTCTCGGGCGGCCGAACTCGCTGATGTCAAGCTAACTCCTGCCGAAGTCAGAAAGCTCTTCCCCTACCTCTGGGGTAGGCTCTAACGCTGTGAAGCAGCAGCCTCCAACTGCTGCTTCACAGCCGCAAATCCAGAATCCGTCACCTTCCCCGAGGTCTGCCACCGCACCCTGCCGTCTCCATCGACGACCAGAACATAGGCATCATCTGCATTGGCATAGCGGACGATCTTCTGCCATTCTTTCTCACCTGAAAACACGGGCAGAAAGTGCGCCTGCTCCGCCTCCGGCACACCTGACTTAATCGACTTCACCACCATGCTTCTGATTAGCTTCGGAACCGACTCCAGCACTGGCATCTGGTAATACACCACTTCATTCGAGTTGTGATAGCTCGCCGACAGCCGCTGACCCCATCCCTTGCACATATCTCCCGAGCTCTTCGAAAACCCGACTACCAGCACCCCCACCTTGCCATGGAGTTCTTCTGGCAAATGCACGGTTGTCCCTGAAAAAGTTGCCCCCGCCATCTCTGGTATGCGGGACCCCTGGGCGTCTGCTAGACCCACACACGAAGCCAGCACAAACATACCCAGTACGCGTACAGCCGCGATTCCGACCGCACTCGAGAATCTTTTCCTCTTCATCGCCAGTACTCTCTCGCCAACCACCCAAGTAACAGAAACGCATTCGCCTTGATCAAGGCCGTGCGCACCCAGTGAGTCTTCAAAATCCTGGCCAGGTAAAGGGCTCTTCGGACCTAGCGGGTCTTGTGCCAGTGTGGCTTGCCATCGTCCCCAGAATAGAGCAGTAAATGCCATGGAAAGGATCTGGCAGATCAGTGCCATCCAGGCGATCGACATAGGCGATCCCTCAGGGTGATACCGGAGGAGCACGATATTTCCTAGAAAGGCGATAGTCACGGGCGCGAATATCCAATACGGCAGCCTACGGTGAAACTGCCCGTTGCCGATCAGCTTCCATGAGCGAAAGAAATCGATCTCGTGCCCCCAGATCGTCCCGACGTTATAAAACGCAAGAACCAGATTCAAGAACAGAAAGAGACTCGGCGTCATTCTCCTCTCCTTCGGCACTGGACTGTAAGAAACGAAGTCCCCTGATTCCTGTGCGCAATGCCTCTCCTAAATCACACCACAACCGACTCCCGATACTCCCCAAACACTCTACGCAGCACATTCGCAACCTCGCCGACCGTCGCAAAGGCCTCGACCGCGCTCACAATTTGTGGCATCAGGTTCTCCCCACTGCGAGCCGCATCCTCCACCCCGCGCAGCGCAGCCGTATGCGCTGCCCCATCGCGCCGGGCCCGCAGCGCACGTACGCGCCCCACTTGCCGATGTTCCAATGCCTCATCGATCCGTTGGATCGGTACCGAAGCCTCTTCCTCCGTTGTGAACTCATTCACCCCAACAACAACCGCGCTCTTCTCGTCCACAGCCTTCTGGTACGCATATGCCGCACTCTGTATCTCGCGCTGCACATAACCACGCTCAATCGCTCGCAACATTCCATACTTGCCGTTGCGGTCAAACGCCGCAATCGTCGCCATATACTCCCCGGCCCGCAACTCAATCTCATTCGTCAGAGACTCCACATAGTACGAGCCCGCCAGCGGATCCACCGTCTGCGCCACGCCGCTCTCATGCGCCAGAATCTGCTGCGTTCGCAGAGCGATCCTCGCCGCCTGCTCCGTAGGAAGTGCCAGCGCCTCGTCAAATCCATTCGTGTGCAGAGACTGTGTTCCGCCCAGCACCGCGGCTAACGCTTGTAAGGTCGTCCGCACGATATTGTTCTCCGGTTGCTGCGCTGTGAGCGTCGACCCCGCCGTCTGTGTGTGGAACCGCAGCATCCAGCTTCGCGGGTTCCTCGCGCCGAAGTGTTCCTTCATAATCCGCGCCCACATCCGCCGCGCCGCGCGAAACTTCGCCACCTCCTCTAGTAGATTGTTATGCGAGTTGAAGAAGAAACTCAGCCGCCCCGCAATCGCATCCACATCCAACCCGGCATCCACCGCTGCCTGTGCATACGTCATGCCGTTGGCCAGCGTAAAGGCCACCTCTTGCACCGCGGTGCAGCCCGCCTCGCGCATGTGGTAACCCGAGATCGAAATCGTATTCCACTCCGGAACCTCCTCCGCCGCCCACGCAAAGATGTCCGTCACCAGCCGCATCGCATGTTGCACCGGATAGATATAGGTCCCCCGCGCGATGTACTCCTTCAAAATGTCGTTCTGTACTGTCCCGCTCAGCTTCTTCACGTCTGCGCCCTGCCGCTTAGCCACAGCAACATAAAGCGCCAGCAAAATCGAAGCCGTCGCGTTGATCGTCATCGAGGTCGAGATCCCATCCAGCCGAATCCCATCGAACAGTCGCTCCATATCCTCGATCGAATCGATCGCCACCCCTACTTTACCCACCTCGCCTAACGCGAGCTGCGAATCCGAGTCATACCCGATCTGCGTCGGCAGATCGAACGCCACGCTCAGTCCTTTCGTCCCATGTCCGAGCAGAAACTTGTACCGGCGGTTCGACTCCTCGGCATCGCCCATCCCCGCATACTGCCGCATCGTCCACAGCCGCCCGCGATACATCGTCGGCTGAATCCCGCGCGTAAACGGATACTCTCCCGGCACCCCGAGCTGCGCGCCAGGATCGAACCCCTCAAGGCTCTCCGAGTCATAAACCAACTCAACAGGAATCCCAGAACTGGTCTCCGGAGTGTTTTGGGGTGATTTCAGACGCGTCTTTGACATGACGCGCACAAGTCTACCTGTTCCACATCAGCCTTCGCGTACTTTGCGAAAACGTGGCGTCCTTCGCGTTCGTTTGATTAACCCTTACCCCTCCGCCC
>Ga0126381_100006192_pt1 | contig 13233 bp, 14 predicted proteins | sample PanSoiMetPlot_28_FD_96465 | JGI IMG/M metagenome (GOLD analysis project Ga0126381, IMG submission 96465) | Tropical forest soil microbial communities from Panama - MetaG Plot_28 | ecosystem: Environmental > Terrestrial > Soil > Tropical forest > Bulk soil | place: Panama | collected 2016-02-17
AAGTCGGAGTTTGTCCACGGGTTCCAGGTGAGCGACAACCGGCTCTACGACAGTCTGGTCCAGCGGGTTCTGAAGTCAGGAGTGAAGTTCGCGGCTGGAACAGACATGTGCTGGCATTATCCGGGAAAAACGTGCGGGCAGGCCACGGTGTCGAGGTTTCCCACCTTACATGAGGCGGGAATGCCATCACTCGACGTGATTCGCGCCATTACGACGAACGCTGCAGAAATGCTCGGCTGGCAGGATCGCATTGGTGCGATTGAGCCGGGTAAATTTGCCGATCTCGTGGCCGTTTCCGGAGATCCCATTGCCGATATCACCGAATTAGAGCGAGTTCGCTTCGTGATTAAAGATGGGCAAGTGATCAAGAACGAGCTGGGGAATCATTGAGGTATAGGCCGTCGCTCGCACTCAGTCGACAAAAATCTGTGCTGGAATCTGACCAGGATCACTTCGCGTCGCAGCTGTGGTGTGGATTATCTTTTTTCACGCGCAGAGCCACGGCCAAAAGCCGTGGTGGCCCTCCCGGTTCGCGTTCCATGCGGTACCACTCCAGCCCTGTTGGCATACTTTGTTATCAAACAGATGCGCCCAGAAAAGGCTACCGTGACCCAAATGCTAGCTGCCGTTCTGTTTGCTACTCTACTGCAGCTCGGAATTATGTTCTGTTTTGGCCAGCTTATGGACCAACTCCCAGGCATTGGCTATTCTGCCTTCGCCGTTGTGGAAACGTTTTTCGTCTGGCTGCCCCTAACCCCACGCGCTTTGTGAACCTTAGTCGTTCACGCTGCCTGGAATCCGCTTTGACTACGCCGGAATCAGACGTTTAGAAATCCTCACCGCGCGCCAGCTTCTTAAGTCTTTGATTCTAAGCGAGAGGAAGAGCGATGACGGGCAGGTTTCCGAACGCCGATGCCTTTGTGCCATTGTTGGCAGGGGCAGGGGTGGTGATCGAAAGTGCATCCGTCCTGCTTGCCCCAGCAGAAGCGCAGTAAGAAATGACAGTCGGGTCCTCACCAACCATCCGCCATCCTAGCGTTACACCAGTTCCATGAAAGCTATGCCGTTGCTCGTAAGTAGAAGCTGCGTTTTTTGGGGCGGACGATTGAAGTCTACGTCTCGTTTTCTGTTACCTCAAATCTGCGACCTCAATGGCGGGATGGTGCACTCTGACAAAACTGACAGTGTTGCGCCAGCCAGAGTCTTTCTACGCTTGGTAGCGAGCACAGATGTAAGAGGACTACATTGCGGCGTTATCCGAGCCAAGTCGCCTTAGAAGAACCCGCATTCCACGGATGCCGATGAACAGCTCCACAGGAAAACTGATCGGCTTTGGACTGCTGACGCTCTTCTTCCGGCAAATCCCCACGGAAGCTCAGTCACTTTTCGTCGTAAACAACCAAGCGCACGATATCTTGTGTGAGCCTTCCGGCATCGCCCTCTCGGAGGACGATCCCAAGTCCGTATCGGATGCCTCGTGCACGGTTGCGGCCACCCTATATTCCCCCTCTGCGGATCGTTCCACCTGCAGGTCTTTGGATGTTCCCCATCGGTGGAACGCAAGAATCAATGCTGACACCCTTATCCGGCCCGTCGAGCCGTCACACTCGAACGAGCATATTCGCTGGGCACCGGCTATCATGCAATCGCTCCTCTACACCGGAGTCATGCACACCTTTGACGTCACGACCGAAGCCGGGACCCGGGACACACTCAACGGTCACTGGTTCCGAAACTATATCGACTCGGTCGCTGCGCTTCGCGGATGGAGCGACAGCGACACCTTCATGGCTCCCTACGTTGGCCATCCACTGGAAGGCTCGATTTTTGGCTACATCCTGCGCCAGAACGATCCGAAATACCAGAATGTGCAATGGGGGGACGGCCGCGATTACTTTGTGAGCTTGCTGCGTTCGTTGGCTTGGTCGGCGGTGTGGCACACGCAGTGGAAGATTGGACCCATCAGCGAGGCTTCCATAGGGAATGTGATGCTGCACGCTTCGCCGGGATTCATCACCCTGGTGGATACCCCGACGCTAGGCACAGTGACCATGATCGCTGAGGACGTAGCGGATCGCTACCTAATCATGGGTCTGGAAAACCGCACCACCAACCGCATGATCATCATCCTGGCCCGAACGTTCTTGAATCCCGGCAGGACGTTCGCCTACATCATGGCCTTCCAGGTACCTTGGCGGCGTGACACGCGAATCGGGCTGTTCCGCGGTGACAACTACGAGGTCCGCAAAGAACTCGTGCACGCGTACAAGAACGGAGGCGGGGAAAAGCCGTTTGCTTTCACACGCAGACCTTCGAATGCCAGCGGAATTGAATTCGTGCACAACTTTCCAAAGGAAGCGCCGATCGAGTTGTCCGCATATCCTTATTACGAAAGTTTTCTGGGTGGCAGCACCTGCATTGGGGGCGGAGGTTCGGGTGCGGCGCGAGTCAGCCCGACTCTGCAGATCGTCGTCGAAGTGAACGGCTGCCTGATCATGCATTTTCCAGCCTCGAACCAGAGTGGCGATTCCTTGTTTTATGGCGCGGGACCACGGTGGACACCAAGAGCTTCCCGGCGCTTCTCACCCTTTGCCCAATTTTTGTTTGGCGGAAGAAAAGTAACCTACGAAGTGGACAACGATGCCCTGCGCCAGCGGCTCCTGGGGGAATGGAACGACGGCAGCGGCTCGCTCCCGCATTATCCAAAGCGTAGCGATTGGTCCGTGGAAACAGCTAACAATGCCGTCAGCGTGGCTGCGGGCGCAGGAATGGATGTTGTTATCAATCGAGCGTTCGCATGGCGAGTCATCAACCTGCAGTACACGCATACCTGGATGGGCGATGTAGGCGCGATTCATCCCCAAGAAGGGATTCGCGCGACCACAGAAGCTGTCCTGCGTATCGGTACCTGGTAGTTGCGAGCCAACATTCCGGCTACGTCCATACGCTAACCGGACATGGAGTACTAGTGGCCTGTTCCGGAGGTTCGTGGTATTTCACAGGCCGATGTTCGACGCACATGGGCGCACAACCGAATCTCTCCTCGAATCTTGCCCTTTGATCTTTGGGCGGGCAACCTCCGCTCAGGATGACTTGACGACCGGGAGCAGTGCATTCGTGACAGTTGTCGATTCTTCGTGCGAATCTCTTGGCCACACGTCTGCTGCAACGCCTTAAGTCCTTTGTTTGCGTGGCGGCTGCGTCTTGGCTGAATGAGGTTGGGTCATATCCCGGCTTTCCAAATGGGCGATGCCGAGGGGGAGCCAAGCTAGGCCCTCTGGAATAGATTGAGACGTTATGATGTCTATCGGAACATGAGATCTCACTGTTACGTTGAAGCTTTGTTGGTTGGATTCATTTTGGTCTTCTGCCCTTCTGCTTTTCCCCAAGAGGCCACACAACTGTTCCATAAGATGCAGGAAGCGCTGGGTGGTGAAAACAAGATCGCCAGCATTTACGATTTTGAAAATATTGTGCGCGCGGAAGCATGGCACGACGACGGCCGCCCTCTGGGAGTGGTGCGCAAGCGAGTGCGCTTTATCCGACCGAGCTACCTTCGCATCGACCAGGTCGGACGTGAGGATACCTATGTACTTTATTTCGACGGGACTTCGGGTTGGGAAATATTGCCGGATGGTACCGTTGCCGGTCTTGTAGGCGACGAGCTGAGGTTCGCCCAACGCTACCTCTGGGGGTTCCACCTGATTCTTTGGTTAGCTGACCGCGATCCGCGGCGCGTGATCTCCTCGCCAGCGCCTAATGTGCTCGTCGTAACCGATAAGAACGACCCTTCCTTGAAAGAGGAACTCGCGCTCGATGCGAAAACCTTGCTTCCCACGAACTCAGGTTTGCTTTCTCACTGGCAAGCATTTGCCGGCGTAAAGTTCCCTCAGCAGATTTCCAGCTTCCACAACGGGACGAGGGTAGCGGTCATCACTGTTGAACAGACCAGGATAAATCAGGGGCTCAAGCTTGCGGATCTATCCGCAAAGCCGCCCGACAAAAAGCCGATCATGTCCCCAGTGCTCCGATGACCTCGGAGCCGAAAAACGAGGTCCTCGTATTTCCCTCTTCTCAATCTGCGTTTATCTTTTACGTCGCGAGATGTGGCGGACACCATTTGGACCGAAATCAAAAGGGCTTCAATCTGACGTGGTACCTGTGCAATTTCCGCCGTTTTGGCGGAGAATATCTTGGCAATTATCTCCATTGTGGTGGCGTAAGTATGCCTCCGTGACGTCCCTATCGGTCCCCCGCAGGCCATGGATAAACTCGAGAATCGTCGAGGTCTTGGTTTCGAGAATCGCCTCCATCACTAACTTGCCAGCGGAATCCAGAATAGCGACGGAGATCGTTGCTTGGTGCACATCCAGACCAATATACTTGGCATCATTCATGAGGGCGCTCCTGGTTGTAGGTGGTGATGCGAATGATCAAAACCTACTCCAAAAGGGCGCCCTTTTATAATGCGTTTAGCAATTGGAATGGTAGGCAGCTCACTCGTCGGCCGACATCAGTACTGAGATCGTGGGCGTCACTGCATACGATCCTGCTACCCTCGCCGCCATGACCTTGCCGCTTCTACTGACCGCCGCAATCGCCTGCTGGATTCCAGCCCGCCGTGCCGCTCGTGTGGACCCTGTAATAGCCTCCGCCATGAATAGTGTCCCGTTTTTCGCGTGAGAGTCCCCGTGCCTGGTTGGTCCGAGCAGCGGCATGACCGATGGGTTTACCCAGGGCGCACGGTCTGATCGCTCTCCTCCTTGCCAGAATCATTCCAACAGCTTTCAGGTCGCAATCCGGGTGGCCGACTAACCGCGCAGAACGTCGCGTTATTGACACGGCGGCGCATTGAGGAAGGTGGTAGAGTCATCGACGAAATAGTAGAGGATGATATGGATCTCAAAACGCTAGCCCCCATCGTCTTGTTTGTCTTATGGACCTTTACCTGCGGCGCGCGTGCGCAACAGTCCGGAAGGTCCGCGGCTGCCTCTCCCTCCCTTGCATGGAATGACAATTCTCTGATTACCCTTCAGAAAACCGGAGGAGATCCTACTCGATCAGGCGATGTCAAGATCGAGTTCTATGGTCACGATGCATTCAAGATCACATCACCGGTCGGATTGACGGTTCTGACCGATCCTTGGAGGAATGATTCAACGGGAGATTACCCAAAGTGGTTCGTGACCGAGTTTCCGGCCGTCCTGGTCGATATAGTTCTTTCCACTCACGCTCATTTCGACCATGATGCTGTCGAGCGCCCGGAAGGGCTCATGGTCCTCGAGCGTTTGGTCGGTCAGTTTAAGCTTGGCGATGTCGAAATTACAGGCCTAGCCGACAAGCACAAATGTGATCCAACAGCTGACCGTAAGGCCGATAGCGCCTCCGGAAGTTTCCAGGCCGAAACTTGTCCGCCAAATAACGTGATCGGCTTCGATAACGCGATTCAGGTTATTAAGACTGGTGGATTGCGGATCGTTCTCTGGGGCGACAATCGCCCCGTGCCCGATCCCTCTCTCGATCATTCTCTAAGAAATGTAGACGTCCTCATTCTTCCCGTCGAGACAATCGTCACACGCACTGAGGTAGATGCAATCGTGCGGAAATATGATCCTAAGGCCGTGATTCCAGCTCATTATTTTGTCAAGGGTTTGACCACCGACGTCTCCGGTCTGGATTCTGCCGACGGATGGGTAAACGAGTTGGAAAAGGAAACCGATGCGGATGTTCGCCGGCTCGATAGTGCGGTGTTGACGCTTAATGCGGCCGAGCTAAAAGGAGCCCATCACAGGGTCTATTACTTCGGAAACCGCTTTGAGAAGAAATAGAGATTGGTGGGCACAGCCGAGTTGTATCGCGATCTGCATGACAGCAAACCAGATGTAATGCAAACGGCGCCGACGGCGGTATTCGCAAGGTTATGTGGCCAAGTCCGAGTCCGAGCAGTCAAGACGCATTGCGGGCGCGAGCCCTTCCTCATTCGCGCGACCAGCCGGGATCACCTCCGGCATGGCGTAGGTCATCCTCAAGATCAGACAACTGGTTCTGCAACTCAGCAATCTCTTTTTCCTTATCCTCGATGGCTTGGCGATGGGCGTTTATATTCTTGTGTGTCACGCTCTCTCGCAACGCCTTTTGCGGGTTTGGATCGTAAATTAGGAGTGCTTCGTTCAGTTCCCGCCGCAAAATGTCGAGTTCGCTTTGTGCCGTCCGAATTCTGTAGCGAATTTCCGCGAACTGTTTGCGCCAGTATGCTTCGTCTTTCTCTTCAAACCTCGTTACGGGTTTCTCCGCTTCGCCAGTTTTGTTAGCCGAATGAAGCCGCAGATCCTGCAAATGTTCTTCTAGCTCGGCAATCTTTTGCTCGGTCTGTTGCATTTCGTCCTGTTTCTCTGCAACCTGATTCTTCTCAGCCGTCAGTTTGGCCCTGCCGGATTTCTGTGCCGTATATTCAGGATTGGAGTAAACCGTGTGGGTATCGAGGTCCAGCTTCCGTTGAAGCAGATTCGCCTCGTTTTTGGTGCGTTCTAAGTCCTCTTTCTCTTGACGGAGGGCCTCTTTGGTTTGGGCAATTTCTGGCGTATCGACATCGATCTCATTGTTCGCATCGGCCCTGCCTTCCTTAATCGCTTCTTCCGCCGTTCGGACAGCACCGGGCGCTACGTCACTCCGTCGCGCTTCATCTTCAAGCTCGCCGATGCGCTGGAGCACCTGTGTTCGGCGTTGTTGTAGTAGAAGAAGCTGCGCCTCGGCGGTTACACCCTCCGGTTCCTTTTCCAGGTCAACCGCTCCTGTCGTTCCCCTTCCATCCTTACCAGCTTGACGGATCATCCGTATTTGCTGATCGATTTCCACAAGCTCCTGGCGCAACGGAACGATCTGTTTTGCATACCACTTCGGGTCCTTGAATGTTACGTAGTGCTCAGTACTGTCCTTTTGTTCAGAAACCTGCGAACGGCTGGTCGAGCAAATAACACAGAGCAACAGAGCGGTAAGGGTCACTTTCGCCATACTGGTCTCCAAGAGCAGTGTAAATCTCTCCGCTAGGTCAAAGGAAGCCGTGCGGAGGTACAGGCGACAACAAAGCAGAACCGCGAGCGGCGCTTTTGTATCTACAGGAAGCTTATTCAATCCGAGGTTATGAACTGTGAACAGCCGCCTGGTGAAATGAAAAACCGCAGCTTGGGGCCCAGGAACCGCCGCCCACGGCCCAACTAAGTCAAAGCGTCCTCCAGCCGATTTTGCCGTTGCTGGTTCGACCACCCCGAAAAATCGGACGCGCCAGGCGTCACCATCGAATTCGGATGCTCTCACCAGAAAAATTGGATCGGCAGCCAACCGCGGAAGCAGCTCAGGTTCCGGGCTTTCCCAGGTTCCGGAGAGACTTGCGTAGTCGGGGGAAGCGAGTCAGCCCTTATAGGTGGCTCTCCTCTAACATCTGCATCGAAACCGACCTCCGCGATGCACAACACCTCGCTAGACTGGGCGATACTGCGATTTATTCCAGGGCATTTCCAAATTGTTTGGCAACGAAAATTGAGGGAAGCGCGTCTACGCTGGTTATGGTAGAACCTCTACCCTAATGACACCTAAAGATGCTCTTTAGGTAAGAGTCTTCCAGTCTTTCTAGCGGGTGGCGGTACTCGCCGTGTATAGCGGCGAAAACTGCGCAGACGGGGGCAGGGCGGGGGAGGGATCGAGCAGCCAGCGCGACGAAGAGGCGCAGGGTTTCGCGGAATTGGTTTCTAGGACGAACGCGCCTGACGAAGTGGTTCCGACGACGTCGAGAGTGCGGATGCGGGCGGCGGGCATGACGGACGCGAACTGTTTCGCCAGATCCCCGAGCTGTACCGGGCTGCCCGAAGCATGGTAATCGAAGAGCAGGGTTATGGGGTTCGCACCACCTTCGGAGAGCACGCCGAAAATGCGTCCATCGTCCTGCGAAAATCCGTCGAGGCGCACGGAGAGGCTGCGCACTCCATAAAGATTTGTTGCGTGGCTGAACAAATGAAAGAGGGCACTCACAGGATCGAATGGAAGGACTGCAAGAGCCCCGGAGGTAAAACGAGATCTCTAGTTTGCAGCGATGCCGTTGAAGCCGGCTTTTTGTCTCGATCCCATCGAAAGAACCGAGGGGCACAAGAGTACCGTCCTTCGGGATGCCGAAGATTCCAACGGTTCCGTTGCCCGAGTTCAGCGAGTATAGGAATTTACCGTCAGAGCTTACCGCAATGTCGAGGTTGGTCGCTCCAGGCGGATTGCTGCCAACGACGGTCGACCCAATCGGCGTTAGTGCGCCGTTGTTGCCGATATTAAAGCCTGAAATGTTGGCGGAAGCGCTATGTTTTGCTGGCCAAAGCGCATTGCGTCGAACTATTTCTGCTGGAACGCTACGATTCATCGCGTGTAGTCTACGATTCGTCCCAAACGCGTTTTTGCTCTCCACGAGGCGTGATACCGTAAGCGAGTTCAGTCACGCGTACGATCTATGAGCAATATATCTATTACTGTAGATGGGAAGTCATGCCTCGTCGATGTTGCACCTGACACGCCGCTGCTGAGCGGCGAAATCACCATCAAAGACGGAGCGGTGGAGCAGGGCAACTTTGATGGCTATCAGGTTTTGCGAATGAGCGATGCCCCTGACGTCGAGGTGCACATCGTCGCCAGCAACGCAGCTCCGGGGGGCATGGGCGAGACCGGCGTTCCTCCCCTGGCCCCCGCCGTGGCCAACGCCGTCTTCGCTGCAACCGGCAAGCGAATTCGCCGGCTGCGGATCGATACAGCTTCTCTGGCTGCGACTACGCGGGCCTCATGAAACACAACGCCCGAATTCATGTGCGTGAGATCCACGATCGGCTCGGATACTTGAACGCTTTGTAGTTGCAACTCGAAAATTGCAGCCGTCGGACTCCTGATTTAGGATCGACTGGATAGCGGGCCAATCACTATGTGGCGTTCCCAATCCGTCGTGGACCGGCGCAAGGCATTGCTCATCGCGGCCTGCTGGCTGGCCGTCGTGTTTCTGTTCGCCACACAGTGGTTCGTGTATGACGCAGCTCGTGGATCCGCGGACCTATTTCGGTATTATCTCTGGTGGTCGTGCTACACCTGGGGAGTGCTCACTCCCGTCGTCGTGAGTTTCGCCCGCCGCCACCCCATCGACGCTGCCACTTGGAAACGAGCTCTTCCGCTCCATCTCTGTGCTGGTTTTGTGCTCGTTGCGACTGAGATATCAGTCGAAGCGATGATTGGCAAACTGCGTCTGCACCATGATCTGTCGGTGCAAGAGGCTCTGCGGCACTACTTCACGCGACATGCGCAGGTGAGCCTGCTCACCTACTGGATGCTGGTGGTTGCGGTGCAGCTCTATGAAGTGGTCGACGAAGCCCGAAAACGCGAGCTTCGATCCTCCCGACTTGAGGCGCAGCTCACGGCGGCGCAGTTGGAGGCGTTACGCGCGCAGATTCATCCCCATTTCCTGTTCAACACCCTTCAGGCGGCGACTATGCTGATCCATGAGGATCCTGATGGCGCCGAAGATATTCTTCTCCGACTGAGCGAACTGTTGCGCATATCAATCGACGAGTCCCATATCCAGGAGATCCCTCTCGAACGAGAGCTGGAAGTTCTCAATCTTTATATGGGAATCCAGGCGCGCCGTTTTGGAGATCGCTTGCGGTTTGAGGTTTCAATCGACCAAAACGTCCGCGACTGCATGGTCCCCGCGCTGATTTTGCAACCCCTCGTCGAAAATGCGGTTCGCCATGGTATCGGTAAACACAAGGGGAGTGACACAGTTTCCATTCGAGGGTTTCAAAAAGGCGAGATCCTCCGGCTTGAAGTCCTTAACCTGAACGGTCATCTTGAAGAAAAGCCGCTCGTACTGCGACGCGGCGTAGGTCTGGCGAACACGCGCACGCGCCTGGAACAGCTTTACGGAAACCAGCAGGAGTTACTTCTACAAAACCTCGAGCCAACGGGAGTCTGCGCGGAACTTTCTATTCCGTTGCGTTCGGCTCCCGCCTTTCTCAAGGGACAATCCCGATGAACATCCGGGCGTTGGTCGTTGATGACGAACCTTTGGCTCGCCGCACTATTCGGCGCTTGGTTGGCAAAGACACCGGTGTGGAGATCGTTGGCGATTGCGGTGACGGAGAATCTGCTGTTCGAGCCATTCAGGACAGCAAACCGGACCTGGTGTTTCTCGACATTCAGATACCGGAGATGGACGGATTCCAAGTGCTCAGCAAAATTGGCGCCGATAAGATGCCGGTCACGATCTTTGTCACCGCTTACGACCGCTTTGCCTTGCGCGCGTTTGATGCGAACGCTGTTGATTATCTGCTTAAACCGGTTGGGAAGGAACGCTTTGAACGCGCTCTCGACCGCGCGAAACAGCGAATCGCCGGAAAGGCCGACGGCGACGAAGTGCGGCGGATCATATCCGCCCTGGGGCAGCTTGCCGCAGCAAACAAATATCCGAACCGGCTGGCGATTCCCAAGAACGGTCGCATCACGTTCGTCGCCACAAACGACGTCGACTGGATCGAAGCAGAAGGCAACTACGTACGTCTTCATGTCGGCAGTCGTGAGCACGAATTCCGCGAGACCCTTGCTGAGCTTGGAGAAAAGCTGAATCCCGCCGAATTCCTGAGAATACATCGCTCCACGATTGTGAATATCGAGCGTATCAAGGAAATCCAACCCTGGTTTCATGGCCATCATCGAGTGCTGCTCAAAAACGGTACAGAGTTGAGAATGAGCCGCTACCAACACGAGATCGCAAGAAAGTTGGGATTGGCGTAGCAGCGATAACCAACGGCCGGGAGAGCTATCGCGCCAGCGTCCAATTGGATCCGCGATCCATCAGGCGCCCAAAACCGAAAATCTCGAGGGGAATTTCCGTAATTTAGCCGGGTTCGGGCAATTGAATCAGTACGCCGCCTCCCCAAAAGGAATTGGAGCCGTGGTGGAAACCGCGAGTGGCGAGAAGGACTTCGTCGAAAATTCATGGATCGGGCGAACACTCGCGTTGGGTGACGCAGTTCGCCTAAGCATCACTGGTCCGTGTGCCCGCTGCGTGATGACAACGCTGGCTCAGGGTGATCTCCCGATGGATGCGGGTATCCTGCGCGCAGCAGCTCAAAACAAACCGCGCTAACATTGGCGTCTACGCGTCAGTATTGCAGGGCGGCACAGACCGTGCCTCGCTGCAAGGACTCATTGGTGGTTGGCCCGCAAACGGCTTCCGAAAGACACAACCCTAATATAAGCACATGCTAACGTAAATTGGGAAAAGCTGGACGGAAGCGACGCCCATTTTCAGCGATATCAAGCTAGTCCCGGACTAGGGTCGGATTTCTTAGCGTCTCCGATCCCTTCTAACCTGTTTCTCGGCTTCTTTTTTCAACCTAGCCAAGGCGTCTTCCCAGAAAGTATCTAGCATGGACCTCAGTTTAGCGAAGCCCTCCAGGCGCAGCCGGTAAAGGCGGCTCGTTCCCCTCCGTCTTTGGCTCAATAGTCCGGCCTCCGTCAGCACCCGTAGATGCTGGGATATGGCCGGCCTTGTGGTATTGAAATTGTCCGCAATCTGGCCCGCGCGGAGTTCCCGTTTCCGAATCATTTTCAGTATGGCCATACGACGGGGCTCAGCCAAGGCCCGCAGCATCGAAGCTGTTTCTCTGGAAGAATTGCTCATCGTCACCTGCTTGTGTGATCTTAATGCCTAACGGTAGTATGTGCTCGCGAAACGGTCAACTTCACTCCCAGGGTGAGCAACAAGCACATCTGCGTTGAAACCTGTCTGTCTCCGCACTTCTTCGGTCAACAGCCTTGATTTCTTCATCGAGAAACATGGCTCCCGCTCCGGAAGAAATCAATTGTCCTGCGGTTCCGGTTCGGGTACTTCCCATTGCTATTGCGGGCCCAATCGAAAAGCATGCGCAATCTCCGAGCTACCTAAGGAGTGCCGCGACGCCAGAAGTTACGGGCTCGATAGAACCGAGACCGCCGGCGCCCGCTGATCGGCTTGTAGGCGAGCGGCGCCGGCGTTACCTATGTGCTTAACCTCGAGTGATAGATTCACTCCCGGCCCGGCTTTATAGCCCACATGCGTCGCTGGCTGTCTTCGTTAGTATATATTGAATAACCGTCCTGACCGCAAAACTCGCAAATTTGACGGGACAAATGCGAATCTATTCGCCTCGATAAACGCCTAAGTATTGCTCCACCACGGTCGCAGGAAGGGTCGCTGGCATAAGTTCCTCCGCCTCCTCCAGCGAAAAAGGTGGAGACCATGAAAAGGGCTGCAAGGAAAAGTTGCAGTGGTAACAGGAAGGAATAGCGGCATCAGACTGGCTGCTGCAAAACGGCTTTATGACGAAGGCGCCCATGTTGTGGTCGGGTTCTTCAGATAAAACTCGATGATCGCTTCTTTCTCCACAGCCCTCAACCAGAAATCACGGGGAACCCAACCATTGTGCTCGTTGGCGCACGCAAACTATGCGTGGCACAAAGATTCGATGAGACTGATGTCTGCCAAGAAATTTGCCGACGATCTTAGAAGCGCCTTCTCTCCTGGAAGGTTTTCAACTTGTTTCAATCAACGTGAGGGTCTTGCGATGCCGCTGTGCATTCGCGATCTGCAGCAGAGATATGATCGTGAACGCTCTGAAGCCATTCGGCCTGCGCACTACTGCCGCCAGTAAGTAAAAGCTTACCGTCTCTAATGGTAAAGCAGTTTGGACCTGCCTCCGCCTTATGCTTTTCGGCAATTCCCAACGCGCAGAAGCCATCATATTGCGGGAGATAGCGATCGGGATCATTCACGAATGCTTCTCGATGGTTTGTTGTCGCGAAACAATAGGTTATGCCTTGATAGTTACAAACAATTGCGGGGTCGCCTGGCACGGCTTTAGCTTCGTGAAATTAAGCCACCGGATCCAAGCCGTTCTTTAGTCGTAGTTTCGGCGGTTTTATTGATCTTACGAACTCTTGGCGGCTGCGGCCTGCCAGGCTTCGGCGGTGTTCCATACTGCTGCGCCAAGCAGGAAAATATCCTTAAAGCCTGTAACAAAACCTCCCCTTGTACAATCCTAACGTCTGGCGTCTCTGCTCGGAGGAATTGTTATGGCCGCTGAGCTTGTTTCCGATGCCCTATGGAGTTTAATCGGACCACTTCTCCCAGCCTCAGCGCCGAAGCCGCAAGGTGGCCGACCACGTGTATCTGAC
>Ga0126381_100006193_pt1 | contig 13232 bp, 12 predicted proteins | sample PanSoiMetPlot_28_FD_96465 | JGI IMG/M metagenome (GOLD analysis project Ga0126381, IMG submission 96465) | Tropical forest soil microbial communities from Panama - MetaG Plot_28 | ecosystem: Environmental > Terrestrial > Soil > Tropical forest > Bulk soil | place: Panama | collected 2016-02-17
CACGGTGAAACCGCCCTCAGGTTCAGGCTTGAGGAGAGCGGAATATACGTGCGACATCTCACCTCCGATGCAGATCCTCAGGCCGCAGGCCGAGCTGCCGCAAAATTGCTCGCAGCGTGCCGTTCGGCAAGTCGCCGCTGCCGGTCGGCACCATTGCAAATCGGCTACCGAGGCGCGCCATTACATGCCCACCCTTCCCGCGGCTGCGATCGATCTCAGCGCCGAGCCGCCGAAGCGTGCGCAGAAGCTCGCTGCTTGTCACGCCTCAGATAGTACGGCGCTGGAGCTACTTCATCGCTAACACGCACTTCGAGGATCATGGCATGAACGCACTCGCGCTTGTCCAAAAGGTTTGCAACTACGCGCATGTGCTGCGGGACCAGGGGGTGCCGTACCAAGCCTACATCTCGCAGATTTCGTATCTCTCAAAATGGACGACGAGCGCATGGGGCTGGCCGCCTACGGCATCAAGAGCGGCTCCGCGATCCCCGAAGATTGCCGCTGGCCGGTCTTGCGCGACCTGCAGGGCGAGGAATTGACGCGGCGCTATTCGACAATCCTTGAAACGCTGTCGCGTCGCTCCGGCATCGTCGGCACGATTTTTCTCAAAGCGCAGAACGAAATCCAGGACCCGGCGAAACTGCGGCGCCTCGTCGGATTGATCGATGGCGAGACTTGGCTGGGGCTCGGCGTCGACGTCAAAGGCTCGGTCTATGAAGGCCTGCTCGAACGTAACGCGCAAGAGGTCAAATCGGGCGCCGGGCGATATTTCACGCCGCGCGCTGATCGATGCGATCTTGAAGGTGGTCGATCCCGAGCCGCAAGAGACGGTGCACGATCCAGCCTGCGACACCGGTGGCTTTCTGCTCGCGGCCTGGGAGCACATGCGCAAGAAGCCGCTGGCGCGCAATGCCGAAGTATATTCGGCGATGCGGTCGCGCTTCTCGGGGATCGATATCGTGCCCGAGGTGGTGCGGCTATGCGCGATGAACCTCTATCTGCACGACATCGCTGGCTTCGACAGCCCGGTCGAGGCGCGGGACGCGCTGCTCGGCGATGGCGGGATGACCTACGACCTGGTCTTGACCAACCCTCCTTTCGGCAAGAAACAGAGCTACCGGATCGTCCGCGACAACGGCGAGATCGATACCGAGCGCGAAGATTACGACCGCCAGGATTTCTTCGTGACGACTTGAACAAGCAGCTCAATTTCCTGCAACACGTCATGACGGTGTTGGCCGAGAACGGCAAGGCTGCCGTCGTGATGCCCGACAATGTGTTGTTCGAAGGCGGCGGCGGTGAGACGATCCGCCGCCGGCTATTGCACAATTTCGATTTCCACACGCTGCTGAGATTGCCGACCGGGATCTTTTACAAGCAGGGTGTGAAAGCGAACGTCTTGTTCTTCGACAAGAAGCGGGTCTCGGCTGAGCCGAACACGAAGCAATTGTGGATCTACGATCTGCGAACGAACCAACGCTTCACGTTGAAGGAGCGGCCGATGACGCGCGCCGATCTCGACGATTTCGTCGCCTGCTACAAATCTGGACGGCGGCACGAACGCGCCGAGACCGACCGCTTCCGGCGGTTCGCGCATGCCGAGCTCGTCGCCCGCGACAAGGTCAATCTCGACATCTTCTGGCTCAAGGACGACGCGCTCGGCGACCCCGACCTGCTGCCGGCGCCCGACGAGATCGCCGCGGAGATCGTCGAGAACCTGGAAGCCGCGCTCGACCGCTTCCGCAAAGTCGCGCTAAGCCTAGAGACGGGATAAGGGCGCCTCGCGCGATAGGATCGCGCCATCGTTTGGATCCGTATTGGATGATAGTTCCCGTGAATTCCCGTTATTTCCCGATTAGGCAGAAAAAATTCCCGTTTAGGCCTGCCACGGGAATTTTGGCACAAGCAATTGATTTATCGAAGAGTTTTTGGGCGGAAGTTGAGCTTAGCGTGTGCAAAAGAAATTTTTCTCGGTTAATTCCCGGTTCCCACGGGAATTCGCGCCCTCAATTCGGCAGCGCGACGGCGTTGAAGTCGTCGAGGAGCGCGGCGATGCGGCCGGTGTCCGACTGGTCCATGATCGCGCGGGCGCGGCGGGTGGCGGCGATCATGTCGAGGTTGCGGATGCGCTGCTTGACGCGCGGGATGTTGCGCGGCGCCATCGACAGGTTGCGCACGCCGAGGCCCAAGAGCAGCGCCGAAAACCGCGGCTCGCCGGCCATCTCGCCGCAGATGCTGATCGGCATGCCGCGGCGCAGCGCGGCTTCGATCGTGAACTGGATCAGCCGCAGCACGGCCGGATGCAGCGGGTTGTAGAGATGCGCGACCTGCTCGTCGCTGCGGTCGATCGCGAGCGTGTATTGGATCAGATCGTTGGTGCCGATCGCAAAGAAATCGGCTTCAGCGGCGAGCGAGTCGGCGGCGAGCGCCGCTCCGGGCACCTCGATCATTGCACCCAATGGCGGGAGGCTCTTGGGGAGACGCACGCCGCGCCGCCTCAGGCGCCGCGCGACTTGCTCCAGCGCTTCCCGCACCCGGCGGATCTCGCCCGCCGTCGAGATCATCGGCAAGAGAATGCGCAGCGGTCCGTCGCCGGCCGCCCGCAGCATCGCCGCGAGCTGCGGATCGAGCAGCCGGCGGTGCTTCAGCGATAGCCGGATCGCTCTGAGGCCGAGCGCCGGATTGTCCGGCTCCGCGTCGTGCTCGGCAAGCGAGCGGGCGAGTTTTTCGCCGCCGAGGTCGAAGGTGCGCACGGTGACCGGCTTGCCGTCCATGCCGCGCAGCAGCGCCGAATAGACCGCGTATTGCTCCTCCTCGCCCGGCAGATCGTCGCGGTTCATGTAAAGGAACTCGGAGCGCACGAGGCCGAGGCCCATCGCGCCATTGGCCAAGGCCTGTTCGAGCTCGATCGGCAGTTCGAGATTGGCCTCGAGCGTGATCTCGACCCTGTCGCGGGTGACCGCAGGAAGCCTGCGCAGCCGCGCCAGGCCCCGCCGCTCGCGCGCGAAGGCGCCGCGCCGCGCTTCATATTCGCGAACCGTGTCCGGCGTGGGCCCGATGATGACGGAACCCTCGGTCCCGTCGATCACCACGGTATCTCCCGCCTGTGCATGGTCGAGCAGGCCCGGCACCGCGAGAACCGCGGGCAGGCCGAGTGCCCGCGCCACGATCGCGGTATGGCTTTCGGCGCCGCCAAAGACAGTGACGAACCCGCCGATGCGCTGCGGATCCATCAGCGCGGTGTCGGCCGGGCTCAGCTCCTCGGCGAGGATGACGGCGCCGGACGGGACCCCTGAATAGGCGGCATAGGGCTTCTTGATCAGATTGCGGATGAGCCGCGTGCCGACGACCCGGATGTCCTCGATCCGCGCCGCGAGATACGGATCGCGCATCGCCGCGAAACTCTCGCCGATCTCATGTATCTCAATTTGGACAGCGCGCTCGGCATTGATCCGCGATCGCGCGATCCGTTCGCCGGCGCCGCGCACCAGGCGCGAGTTCGACAGCATCGCGAGATGCGCATCGAGCAAATATCCGACTTCCTCGGCGGCCGAGGCGGGCAGGGTCGAGGTTTTGGCCTTCAGCTTGCGCAGCTGTTTCAGCGAGACCGCCACCGCCTCGGCGAAGCGGCCCTGTTCGGCCTCCACTTCGCTCTCGAGTACGTGGCTCTCGGCAACGGGAAGATCACCGTCCTCGGCGATGTGAGCCGGTCCGATGGCAATCCCCGGCGAGACCGCGAGACCCGACAATCTCTGTTCGGCGCTGCGGCACTGCGGTCCAACCCCGGTGAGCGGTTCAGTCCTCATCGAATTTGCATTCGACCAGCTTGGCGAGAGCTGTGACCGCCGCCTCGGCTTCGCGTCCGGTGGCAGTGAGCTCGATGACCGTCCCCGGCGCGGCCGCCAGCATCATCAGTCCCATGATCGAGCGGCCGGAGACTTCGGTGCCGTTCTTCCGTACCCAGATCTCGGCATCGAACTGCCCCGCGGTTTTGACGAAGCGGGCGGCAGCGCGGGCATGGAGCCCCTTCTGGTTGCAAATCGTCGCGCTCCGGCAAACAAAGCCGGGCGGCGGCTCCGGTTCACCAACAAACCTCTCATCCATTGGTTCAGCGCTCATCGGCGCGCATCAGTCAGCAGCTGCGAGGCGACGTTGATATATTTCCGGCCGGCTTCTTGCGCCCCGAGAACGGTCCGCTCGAGGCTCTCGCTCTGCCGCAGGCTGGCGAGCTTGATCAGCATCGGGAGATTGACGCCGGCGACGACCTCGATTTTGGCGCGGTCCATCACCGAAATCGCGAGGTTGGACGGGGTGCCGCCAAACATGTCGGTCAGCAATACGGCCCCGTCGCCGGTGTCGACTGCGGCAATGGAGCGCAGGATATCCTGCCGGCGCTCCTCCATGTCGTCATCGGGACCGATACAGATGGCGGCGATTTGCGTTTGCGCGCCGACGACGTGCTCGAGCGCTGCAACGAACTCGGCTGCGAGCCGTCCATGGGTCACCAAAACCACACCGATCATTGGGTTCCTCTGCTGGGCGGCCTGCTGATTTCAGCTCGCAAGTACCGGCGCCCTCATTGGGATCGGCGCAAGCGAGCCGGATATTGCAAGATCGCGATGCGACAACTCGACGCGCGATCCGGCGGCGCGCAACTCTGCGGCGAGCCGCTCGGCGACATAAACCGAGCGGTGCCGGCCACCGGTGCAGCCGATGCCGATCGTCAGATAGGTCTTGCCTTCCTTCTCGTAGCGCGGCAGCAGCGGCTGCAGCAGCTGTAAAAGCCCGGAGAAGAAGGCCGGGAAGCCCGGATCTTGCTCGATACGCGCGGCAACCGCAGCGTCGCGGCCGGTCAGCTGACGCAGTTCGGGAACATAATGGGGGTTGTCAAGAAAACGCACGTCGAAGATCAGGTCGGCATCTCGCGGTAGGCCGTGACGGTACGCAAAAGAAGTGATGAAAACACGAAGACCCGGGGTGTCCTGAGCGAAATGTCCGGTTAGCAATCGTTTCAATTCGGCGGCAGTCAAGTGGGAGGTGTCGATCACGAGGTCAGCGCGGTCACGCAGGGCACAGAGCGCTCGGCGTTCCAGCCGGATGCCGTCCATGACCGGCCGGTCTCCGGCGAGCGGATGAGGCCGACGCGTTTCCCTATAGCGCCGTTCGAGTCGCTCGTCATCACAATCGACAAAAATCACCTGCAGCTCGCGAGCGGTGCGGGCGACGACATCATCGAGGGTTTCGAGCATACTTTCGATGGCAAAGCCCCGCGTCCGCAAATCGACACCAACTGCAATTGCCGGCGCATCTGCGGCCGCTTTTTCGATCAGCGCCGGCACAAGGGAAAGCGGCAGGTTATCGAAGGCCTCATAGCCCAGATCCTCAAGTATCCTCAACGCCGTCGATCTGCCCGCTCCGGACATTCCGGTAACCAACAAGACGCGGTTATGCGGAGCGATGCTTGTTGACGCTGCGTGCCTCCGAGCACTTTTGGTCATCATCGCCCGGTTACGGTCACAGGAAAACCCGAAGTTCACGGACGGCGAGCCGGACCTTCGCCGCCGCTGAAGCGTCGAAAGCCGCGAGGGCGATAAGCGGAATGGCATGTCCCAATACCTCCTCGAAATGCCTGTCGGGAAGACGCTCTATTTCCTCGCGCGGCACGAGATCGACGAGCAGCACGAGAGGCGCCTCCCGGAGAGCATCGAGGCGCACGATCCCGATGCCGCGGACTTCCAGTAGACCGGCAATCGAGGCGGGTGCGCGCACCGAGATGTGCCGTCCTGTGCGCTTCAGCTCGGCCTGATCATCGGCGACCAGGCGAGCCCCATCATCGATTAGACGCAGTGCGAGATCCGATTTTCCAGCGCCCGGCCGACCGCGGATTAGAACGGCATTTCCCTCGATCGCGATCGCAGTGGCATGAAGCAGCAGCGATTTGGTCACAACTCCGCCAGCAGTCTGATACAGAAGCGGGCGCCGATAGTGGCGCCTGTCGCATCCTTGCGGTTCTCGGCCCAGATCATGCCGCGATGCGCCTCGACAATCTGCTTCGAAATCGAGAGCCCGAGCCCGGAATGAGTGCCGAACTTCTCACCGGCCGGACGCTCGCTATAGAAGCGGTCAAAGATCGCCGTCAATTTCTCCTCGGGAATACCGGGCCCCTCATCGTCGACCGTAACGAGAACCGCCCTGCCGTCATGTCGTGCCGTCAGCCGAATTTCGCTAGGCAGCGGGCTGAAAGAGACCGCGTTATCGATAACGTTGCGGAAAACTTGAGACAGCCGCGTTTCGATCCCCGGCACGATCAGCTCACGATCATCATTGCTGATCGCGAGCACCGGTCGCGGCGAGGCACCTGTCCGGGTTGCTTCGTCAACGTCGACAAGCGCCTGCAGCATCGCCGCGACGTCAATCGGGCCCAACTCGAGGCGGCCGAGTTCGGCATCGAGCCGGGACGCGTCGGAAATATCGGTGATCAAGCGGTCGAGCCGCTCCACGTCATCGAGGATGATCGCCATCAGCCGCCGCTGCTTAGCAGCATCGTCCAGCCGGGTGGCCGTCTCCACGGCGCTGCGCAGCGAGCTCAGCGGGTTCTTGATCTCGTGCGCGACATCGGCGGCAAATCTCTCGGTTGCGCTCATTCGCTGCCAAAGCGCGTCAGTCATTTCCCGCAAGGAACCAGACAGATCGCCGATCTCGTCGCCGCGTCTGGTGAAATCCGGTATCTCCACTCGTGCGCGGCGACCCTGAGCGCGCTCGGCGGCAGCAGCGAGGCGGCGAATAGGACGCGCGATTGTACCGGCGAGGTAGAACGACAGCGCCACTGTAACCAGCAGAGCAACACCAAAGATCCGCAGCAGCTCGAGGCGCACAGTTCGGAGCTCTTCCTCGATCTCGCCGCTGCCCGTCGACAGCATGACCGCTCCGAGGACCTGCTTATAACGCTGGATCGGGATGGCGACGCTAAGGACGAGACCGCCGCCTGCCGGATCGCTCCTGATCGCCGAGCCGGTCTCGCCGCGCAGTGCCCCCATTACTTCAGGGTAATCTTCAGCGCGCGGCTGGGCACTTTCACCGTAGACCGGGTAGCGCGTATGGCGCGGGAGCATATTGACGATCCAGTCATAAAGCTGATCTCCAAAGTGGAGAAACCCGCTGTTGTGCCCTGGGGCTTCCAGTTCGAACACTTGGACGGTATCGCCCGGTCCGCGCAAGACCCTGCTGTCGCCAATAATCTCTCCCTTTATGTCAAACAGCCGGGCACGGGTTCGTGTCGGTGCCACCAGGCGGCGCATCATCTGGCGGGCGAGATCGGGAAGCAGGATTTCGCCCTCATCGACGGAGTCGAGAACAGCACCTTCCCCAAGTGCGGCAGAAAAGACTTCGCCCTGGGTCTTCAACGCCTCGATTTGCTGCCCGATCAGGCTCGCCTGGTATTTCCCGAGGTAAAGGAAACCGCCCGCGAGAAGCGCGAGCGCCAACACATTGACGGCAAGGATGCGGCGAGTGAGCGGTGAGACCGGCCAGCGTTTCCCGCGGGAACTCGGCTGGAGTTCGACGTTTGGCCCGGGGCTGCGCGAGACTCTTTCGGACGATCCGGAGCCGGACGGTGCAGCCTTGTCTAGTACCGTCGCCGAAGATGAGGCGGATGTGGGGGCGGCCTCAACGGTCGCGGTATCGATACCCGACGCCATAGAGAGTTTCAATTTGGGCGAAATCCGTGTCGACCGCCTTGAACTTTTTCCGCAAGCGCTTGATGTGGCTGTCGATCGTACGATCATCGACATAAATGTGCTCGCCATAGGCCGCGTCCATCAGCTGGTCGCGATTTTTGACGTGCCCCGGCCGGTGGGCTAGCGATTTGAGGATCAGGAACTCTGTCACAGTGAGCTCGACCGGCCCGCCTTTCCACGTGCACAGATGCCGGGCCGGGTCGAGGATCAGATGGCCGCGCACGATTACCGGTTCGCTTTGATCGTCGCGCTCGCGGGCGAGCTCGCCGCGGCGGATCAGCGCTCGGATGCGCTCGATCAAGAGCCTCTGGGAAAACGGTTTCTTGATGTAGTCGTCGGCGCCCATCCGCAGGCCGAGCAGTTCGTCGACTTCATCATCCTTCGACGTCAGAAAGATCACCGGTATCGCACTCTGCCGCCGCAGCTGGCCGAGCAGCTCCATGCCGTCCATGCGCGGCATCTTGATGTCCAGAACGGCGATATCGACCGGCTGTGCGCTCAACCCCTTGAGAGCTTCGGCGCCATCGCTATAACAGCGCACCGAGAAACCTTCGGCCTCCAGCGCCATTGAAACGGAGGTCAGGATATTCCGGTCATCATCTACGAGAGCAATCGTATTCGGCACTTCGGTCCCCCTTAAGTCGTCCCGCATACCGGGCGCTTGCGGCAATTCGCTGTCACTGACGAATATGGGCTGACCATGGCGAAAACAAAGCCAGTATGCCTTATTTTAGATGCGGGGTGGTATCTTTATCCCCGGCAATATTGGGACGCGAAACGAGGGAGGATGATGGCGGTCATTTTAACGTGCAAGCCGCTTGGGGGGTCCCCCTTGACGGCGCCACGCCGAGAAGGCTCACTCGTTTGGTGAGTGAAAGCAGGACAGACGACAATCCGGCCGCTTTTAGTCGGCGTCTGTTGCGCACGCGCGAGCGCGCGGCACTAGCGACGAGTTGGCGAGGCGTTCCCTACGCTTCGCTCGTCCTGTTCGCTGCCGATCTCGATGCGAGCCCGCTCCTGTTGCTATCCGATCTCGCCCAGCACAGCCGCAATATTGGTTTCGACCCGCGGATCTCTTTGCTGCTCGACGCCACGGAGGGTCACGCCGACCCGCTGACCGGGCCTCGACTGACGCTGATCGGGCGGGCTGAAGCGATCGATGAACCGCGTCGCTTCGCCCGGTTTATCGCGCATCATCCGATGAGTTCGATCTACTCCGGTTTTGGCGACTTCCGCCTTTACCGGCTTATCGTTGAACGCGCCCATCTCGTCGCCGGTTTTGGGCAGATCCGGTGGATCGAAGGCCGTGACCTGTTGTTCGCCGGCGATGCCAGCGAACTTGCGGCGGCGGAGCCGGAAATACTCGAGCACATGAACGAGGATCATGCAGATGTTATCGCGAATTGCGCTCGGCACCTGCTCGGCCGCGAAGGCACTGAGTGGCGAATGACCGGAATCGATCCGGAAGGGATCGACCTGCACCGCGACGGCGAAACCGCTCGGCTAGATTTCGCGACACCGGTGCTCACTGCAGAGGCAGCGCGAGCTGCGCTCGTACAACTCGCCGCCAACGCGCGCAAATAACGCAGTCGTTGAGGTGGCTCCAATGTGGTCGCCCATGTATGATAACGTCAAAGAGGAGGAACCGATCGATGAAGAGGACGATCCGATGACCGGTGTGAAGAGCCGTTTCGGGCTCGATCGGCAAGGCATGTATCACCTCGGCAACGTGCATTGGAACGAGTCGATGCCGGTCCTTTACGAGCATGCAGTCCGGCGCGGCGAAGGCGAAGTCGTGCTGGGAGGCGCCTTCTCGGTGCGCACCGGCCGGTTTACCGGTCGGACCCCCCGCGACAAATACATCGTCGAGGAGTCTGGAACTAAAGACACCGTATGGTGGGGCAAGATCAACCAGCCGGTCGATCCGGAGCGCTTCAATAGCTTGCACCAGCGCATGCTGGCTAATCTCCAGGGACGCGAGCTGTTTATACAAGACCTTTACGCCGGCGCCGATCCGACTTACCGGCTTCCCGTGCGGGTAGTGACGGACAGCGCCTGGCACAGCCTCTTTTCGCGCAACATGTTCGTGCGCCCGCCGGTTGCCGAACTCGAGGAATTCGAGCCGGCGTTTACGATCCTGCATGCGCCGAATTTCTGCGCGATTCCGGAGCTCGATCGGATCAATTCCGAGACGTTTATTTTTGTCAATTTCGCCAAGGGACTAGTGCTGATCGGCGGGACCGCTTACGCCGGCGAAATCAAGAAATCCGTCTTTGGCTATCTCAACTTCGTTTTGCCGGCCCGCAATGTGCTGCCGATGCACGCTTCGGCCAATGTCGGCCCGAACGGCGACTGCGCAATATTTTTCGGTCTTTCGGGCACCGGCAAGACGACGCTATCGGCCGACAGTTCGCGCACCCTGATCGGTGATGATGAGCATGGCTGGGGTCCCAACGGGGTCTTCAATTTCGAGGGCGGCTGCTACGCCAAGGTCATCAATCTGTCGCCAACGGCGGAACCCGAGATTTATTCGACGATAACCCGGTTCGGGACCGTGCTCGAGAATGTCATCCTCGATCCCGCGACGCGGATGCCCGATGTCGACGACGACAGCCTGACCGAGAACACCCGCGCCTGCTATCCGATCGATTTCATCCCGAACGCGGACGTCCGAGGTATCGGGCCGCATCCGAACAACGTTGTGATGCTGACCGCCGATGCGTTCGGGGTCATGCCGCCGATCGCTAAATTGACCGCCGAACAGGCGATGTACCATTTCCTTTCGGGCTACACCGCACGGGTCGCCGGCACCGAAACCGGGCTCAGCAACTCGCCCGAGGCGACCTTCTCGACCTGTTTCGGTGCCCCTTTCATGCCGCGCCACCCGGCGGTTTACGCCAAGCTGCTGGGCGCGCTCATCCGGGAGCACGGCGCGCAGTGCTGGCTCGTCAACACCGGCTGGTCCGGCGGCACGTACGGGGTAGGCAAGCGCATGCCGATCGCTTACACCCGCGCGCTGCTGCGCGCCGCGCTCGACGGCCGCCTTGCTCCGGCGCCGGTGCGCCGGGACGCCAATTTCGGACTTTTCGTGCCCGAGAGCTGCCCCGAGGTGCCGAACGAGGTGCTCGACCCGCGCGGCACTTGGTCCGACAAGAAGGCCTATGACGAGACCGCGCGCGAGCTCACTCGCCGCTTCGAGGCGAATTTCCTGGAATACGAGCCGTTCGTCGGCCGCGAGGTCAAAGAAGCCGCAATCCGCGCCGCGGCTTAATGCGGATAACCCCTCTCCCCCTTAAGCGGCGGAGAGGAGCAAATTTCAATGCCGCATGAAATAGACGCGGTAGAGCTGGTCGCGGAAACTTTGGCTGGTGGCGAGCGCGGTCTGGAAATCGGTTTTACCGAGCACATAGGTATCGAGCTCGCCGATCGCGACAACAGTCGCATTGCGCGGCTCACCGCTGATCAGCGCGACCTCGCCGAAGAAATCGCCCGGCCCTAGGCGCGCTACCTCGTGATCGGCGCGGATCACATCGACCTCGCCCTCGGAAATCAGAAAGAACTCTTCGCCGGGCTCGCCCTCCCGGATAATCGTCTCACCATCAGCAAAATGGCGCTTCGTCATCCTTTCTGCGACGTCGGTGAGCTGCCGCGGCGTTAGCGCCTTGAACAGCTCGATCGGCCGTAGGAACTCGCAAATTCGCAGCGCGTCGTGCAGGACCACATCCGACATGATCCTGCCATCGACCATGTGAACCAGCCGATCGGCAGAATCGATGATCCGGTGATCATGGGTGACCATCATCACCGCAGCGCCATGTTCGACCGTCTGCTGCTTCAGCAGCTTGATGACGTTGATTGTCGAATCCTTGTCGAGCGCTGCGGTCGGTTCGTCGGCGAGCACCAGCCTCGGCTGGTTGACGAGGGCCCGGCCGATCGCGACCCGCTGGCGTTCGCCGCCTGAGAGGTGTCTTGGCTTGTAGTCGATCCGATGACCGAGGCCGAGGCGCTCGAGAATCCCGCAGCCGCGCTGCCGCATTTCGGCGGCCGGCATATCGCCGAGCTGAGCGGCCATCTTGACGTTCTCGTAGGCGGAAAGCGCCTCGAACAGATTGTGCATTTGAAAAATGAAACCGATATCGCGCCGCACCTCGACGAGCCCGCCACCCCCGAGCTGCGATAAATCGCGGCCGAGTACCTGGATCCTCCCCTCCTGGCGGGATCGCAGAGCGCCAATCAGGGTCAACAGCGTGGTCTTGCCGGCTCCCGAAGGACCAGTCATCACGACGAGCTGCCCGGCCGGGATCTCGATCCGATTGTCGAACAGAACCTGATTTCGCGCTTCGCCCTCGCCGTAATAGTGGTTGAGCCCTTCGACCACGACGACGGGCTGCGAGCTGGCAGCCTTTGCCGCTGCCAGCGCCTCTGCCCGTTCGGCTACCATTGCGGCGCACATCAGAACACCTCCGCCGGGTCGGCCTGTATCACCCGCTTAACGGCGAATACAGCCGAGATGAGGCACATCCCGACGGTCAAACCAAGGCTCACAAGCGTCACGTTCACACTCATACGCAACGGCAACAGCGCGAGTCGGCCAATAAAGTAATATAGTACGATACTGACTAGCCAGGCGGGAACCCAACCCGCCAAGGCGTTGCAGGCTGCCTGTTCGAGGACGACCCTCAGCAAATAGCCGGTACGGTATCCGATCGCCTTTAGTGTCGCATATTGCGGTAATTGATCGGCGAGGTCGGTATAGGTGACTTGGTACGAAATCAGCATTCCGACGACAAAGCCGACGATCGTTCCCATCCAAAAGATCGGCCCGGCCGAAGAGACATCCGCCTGAAACTTGCGCTCGAACTCAATGAGCTGCGGTTTGGTAAATATTGCGACTGTGTTGGGCAATGCCTTGCTCAGTGCCTGTCTGACGGCGGCCACATCCTCGCCGGAGCTGATCTCGATCACCCCCAGATCGACTTCGGACAGGTTTCCGGCAGGGCCGCGGAGCAGGCTCGCAAAAGTGCGATCGCTCATAATGACCGTTCCGTCGCTCTGAAAGTCGGGGCCGAGGGCAAAGCTGCCGGCGATTTTGACTTTGGTGCCGTTCAGTTCGGCTTCCGCCGGATCGCGGTCCATTCCGAGAAAACGGCGGGCCCGGCGGTCGATCAGCACAGTATTCGCGTCCTTCAATTTCTCGCGGTTTGCGTTGACTTCGGGAAACGAGAAGACCGGCTGATCCGGGTCGAAGCCGAAGGCGCGGACAAGGAAAACTTTGCCATCGAACGGGTTCTTCCAGAAAAAGTCGAACCAGTCGACGTAGAGGGGCCGAACGCTCGTAACCCCCGGCACTTTACCTGCCGTATCGAGGAGGGCCCGGGGAAAGGGGTCTCTGGTGGCAAACTGGTATTTGTGGATGCTTTGGACGAGGATGTCGCCGTCCAGCCCGCGGATAACTTCGAGCGAGCTGTCGAAAAACGCCTGCTCGAAACCGAGCTG
>Ga0126381_100006195_pt1 | contig 13230 bp, 12 predicted proteins | sample PanSoiMetPlot_28_FD_96465 | JGI IMG/M metagenome (GOLD analysis project Ga0126381, IMG submission 96465) | Tropical forest soil microbial communities from Panama - MetaG Plot_28 | ecosystem: Environmental > Terrestrial > Soil > Tropical forest > Bulk soil | place: Panama | collected 2016-02-17
CACCTGCTCGGTCACCTGCAAGAACGTCTGGACCAACCGCGAAGGCATGGAATACGCCTGGTTCAACAACGTGGAGACCAAGCCCGGCATCGGCTATCCCAAGGATTGGGAGAATCAAGACCGCTGGAACGGCGGTTGGCGCCGCAAGCGCAATGGCAAGCTGGAGCCGAAGATGGGCGCTAAATGGCGGGTGCTCGCCAAGATCTTTGCCAATCCGGACCTGCCTGAAATCGACGATTACTACGAGCCGTTCACCTTCGACTACGAGCATCTGCAAAAGGCGCCGGAGCTGCAGGCCTCGCCGACCGCCCGGCCGCGTTCGCTGATCACCGGCGAACGGATGGAAAAGATCGAATGGGGCCCGAACTGGGAGGAGATTCTCGGCGGCGAATTCTCCAAGCGCTCGCGGGACTACAACTTCGATGGCGTGCAGAAGGATATTTACGGCCAGTTCGAAAACACCTTCATGATGTACCTGCCGCGCCTGTGCGAGCACTGCCTCAATCCGGCCTGTGTTGCCGCCTGCCCGTCAGGCGCGATCTACAAGCGCGAGGAAGACGGCATCGTTCTCATCGACCAGGACAAGTGTCGGGGATGGCGCATGTGCGTCTCGGGCTGTCCCTACAAGAAGATCTATTACAATTGGTCGAGCGGGAAATCGGAGAAGTGCATCTTCTGCTTCCCGCGCATCGAAGCGGGTCAGCCGACCGTGTGCTCGGAGACCTGTGTCGGCCGCATCCGCTATCTCGGCGTCGTGCTCTACGACGCAGATCGCATCGCGGAGGCCGCGAGCGTCGCCAATGAGCAGGATCTGTACGAGGCGCAGCTGGCGATCTTCCTCGACCCGAATGACCCGGAGATCATCGCGCAAGCGCGCGCCGACGGGATCAGCGAGAACTGGCTCGAGGGCGCGCGTCGTTCGCCGGTTTGGAAGATGGCGATGGAATGGAAGGTCGCGTTTCCGCTGCACCCGGAATATCGCACGTTGCCGATGGTGTGGTATGTGCCCCCGCTCTCGCCGATCCAGTCAGCGGCGGCGGCCGGCAAGATCGGCATCGACGGCGAGATGCCCGATGTCCGCAGTTTGCGCATCCCGCTCAAGTATCTCGCCAACCTTCTCACCGCGGGCAAGGAAGAACCGGTCGCGCTCGGCCTCGAGCGCATGCTCGCGATGCGCGCCTATATGCGTGCCAAGACGATCGACGGCGTCATCGACGAAGGGATCGCGAAACGTGTGGGCCTGACCGGTCCTGCGATCGAGGACATGTATCAAGTCATGGCGATCGCGAACTACGAAGACCGCTTTGTCATTCCTACGGCCCACCGCGAGCTTGACGAAGACGCCTACGACCTGCGCGGTTCCTGCGGTTTCTCGTTCGGGAACGGCTGCTCAGGTGGGACGAGCGAGCCCAATCTGTTCGGCAAACCAAAACGGGCGATGACGCCGATGGAGGTGGAGTGATGTCGCGAACCTTCAAGGCGTTGTCGCTGCTGCTGGCGTACCCGACTGAGGAGCTGCAAGCGGCAGTCCCGGAGTTGGCCGCGGCGATTTCCCGCGATGGCATTATCAGGCCTTCAGAGCGACGTGCACTCGATCGCCTGATCCAGGAGACCGCGAGCAATGATCTTTACGACCTGCAGGAGCGCTACGTGCTGCTCTTCGACCGCACGCGGTCGCTCTCGCTGCACCTGTTCGAGCATGTTCACGGCGAAAGCCGCGATCGTGGCCAGGCGATGATCGATCTCAAAGCCATGTACGAACAGAATGGGCTGGAGATCGACGCGGCCGAGTTGCCGGATTTTCTGCCACTGTTCCTGGAGTTCCTGTCGACGCTTCCACTCGAACGAGCGTGCGAGCACCTGGCGCAACCCGCGCATATTCTCTCAGCGCTGGCGGAGCGCCTCCGCAAACGCGGCTCCGCCTACGAGGCAATCTTTCGCGCGCTGGTGACGCTGGCGCACACTCAGCCGAGGAGCGAGGAGGTTGCAGCAGTGCTGCAAGAGCCGGACCCGGAGCCGACCGATTTCGCCGCGCTTGACGCGGCCTGGGAGGACGAGCCGGTCAGTTTCGGGCCCGGCGCCTCGTCCTGCAAGGACACCCTGATCTCCCGCATACGGGCCGCGCGCCGCCCGCCATTGGCGCAAGGAGGCTGACCATGCATGAACTCATCAATCACATCGTGTTCGGCTGGTACCCGTATCTCTGCCTTACCGTCTTCCTGGTCGGCAGTTGGATTCGCTTCGACCGCGAGCAGTACACGTGGCGCAGCGGATCGAGCCAGCTCCTGCGCCGCCGGCAACTGATGTGGGGCTCCAATCTGTTCCACGTCGGCATTCTCTTGATCTTCATGGGGCATTTCGTCGGCCTGCTGACGCCGATCTGGGTGTTCGATTGGATCGGGATCTCGCACACCGCCAAGCAGTGGATGGCGATCGGTATCGGTGGCGTTGCCGGCGCCGCTTGCTTCATCGGCATCACGCTTCTTGTGCATCGCCGCCTGTTCGACGCGCGCATCCGCACCACCTCGTCGTTCGGAGACATCGCGGTGCTGCTGCTGCTCTACGCACAGCTCACCCTCGGCCTGCTCACGATTCCGGTCTCGCTCAATCATCTCGACGGCCACGAGATGATGCGTTTCATGGCCTGGGCGCAAGGCGTGCTCACTTTACAGCCCGGGGTCTCCGCGCTGGTGGCCGATGCGCATCCCATCTTCAAGCTGCACCTCTTCCTCGGCATGACCATCTTCCTGGTGTTTCCGTTCACCCGGCTCGTGCACGTGTGGAGTGCGCCGATCTGGTATCTCGGCCGGCGCGGCTATCAGGTCGTGCGGAGTGCAGGATCTCCCCGGGGGCGCGCGGCGCTGCCCAGCGCCTATGACATCGCGCGCACACATCGGTTCACCACAAGGCCAGCGGAGTAGGCGCATGAGTTGCTCGCTCCACAATGTAAGTTTGCCGAAAGGCGAGGGGGTCGTGGTCAACGGCGTTGCCGTCGCGCGCGAGCGCATTGCCGAAGAGATCCAGTATCACCCCGCGCGCACTCCCGCCGATGCCTGGAGGGCGGCGGCGCGCTCGCTTGTGATCCGCGAGCTCCTGTTGCAGGAGGCACATCGGCTCGCGATCAAGGCCGCACCGCATAATGACAATGCGGGCCGCCGCGAAACCGAGGAAGAGGCGCTTGTACGTCGCCTCGTCGAACAGGAAGTGACCACGCCGGAACCCGACGAAGCGACATGCCGGCGCTACTACAAGCAGAACCCGCGGGCGTTTCGATCGCCCGCGATCTTTGAGGTCGCGCATATTCTGTTTGCGGCGTGCCGTGATGATGCGACGAGCTTCGCCCGCACAGAGGCGGACGCGCGCGCCGTGCTCGACGTCCTCAAGCGCGAGCCGGGACGCTTCGCCGAAATGGCCAAGCTTCACTCCGCCTGTCCTTCGGCCGAGCACGGCGGCAATCTTGGCCAGGTGACGGCCGGGCAGACGACGCCGGAATTCGAGGCGGCGCTTGCGGTCATACCGGTCGGTGCCGTCGCGAGCGACGTGGTTGCAACCCGGTATGGGCTGCACATCATCCGGCTAGACCGCAAGATCGGGGAGCAAACGCTGCCGTTCGAGCTCGTCGCCGAGCGGATCGCAGACTATCTGCGCGAGAGCGTCTTGCGTCGCGCAACGGCCCAATACATCGCTCGTCTGGTTTCGCGCGCCGACATCAGGGGCGTGACGCTTGAAGGCGCAGAAGCGCACCGCGTGAGTTGAGGGACATCGGTTATGTTGCTCGGAGAGCTGATCGCCCGCTGCAGCGACGAGACAATTGCCGCAGAAATCGTTCTGTCCATCGGCGATCTCGCTACGCTCGCCGTCTTGCGTGATCTATCGGAGGAGACCGGCGCCGGCCTCGGCGCCTGCATCGCTGCGGCCACGCGCCGCTACGCCGCCGAGGCTTCGGACGAGGAATGGATCACCCTGATCGGCCAGATGGGCGGGCAGCAGGATCCCGCAGAGATCTTCCTCAAGCGGGCCCTCGCTTACGCAGGTGCGCGGCTCGAGCAGGAGGAATGCGGGCATGTCGGCCATCCCTGAACCTGCTGTGCGCAAGGCGCGCGGTGGCATCCCCCGCCTGAGGCCGGGATCGATCGCCTTCCTGAGCTATGGGTTCCGGCCGTTCTTTCTGGGCGCGGCGGTCTGGGGGGTTCTCTCTATGATCTTCTGGGTCGGCCTGATGACCGGGCGCTGGAGCTTTGCCGCGCACTACGGCGTCGTCGCCTGGCACGCACACGAGTTTCTCCTCGGATATGGTGCAGCCGTGGTGACGGGTTTCCTGCTGACCGCGGTCCCGAACTGGACGGGCCGTCTGCCCGTGCAGGGCGGTGCCCTGCTCGCGCTTTTCCTGCTTTGGATTGCAGGTCGCATCGGTTTTCTGGTGTCCGATTGGATCGGGCCGCGCGTGGCGGCAGGCATCGACAGCGTTTTCCTCTTCGTGCTCGCTGGCGTGATCCTGCGCGAGATCATCGCAGGCAAGAATTGGCGCAATGTGCCGGTCACGGGCCTGGTCCTGTTGCTCGGCCTCGGAAACGTCGCGTTCCACGCGGAAACGCTGTCTCTCGGCGCGCCCGACTACGGGATCCGCATCGTCCTAGCGGCGATCATCGGCATGATCATGCTTGTGGGCGGTCGTATAACGCCGAGCTTCACCCGCAATTGGCTTGTACGTCAGCAGTCCGGCAAGCTGCCGGCGTCCTTCGGACGTTTTGATGTGGCGGCACTTGCCATCGCCGCAGGCGGGCTATTCGCCTGGATTGTCGCGCCTGTTTCGGAGGTCACGGGAGCGATGCTGCTCGTGGCCGCCGTCGTGCAGGCGGTGCGCCTCGCGCGCTGGGCGGGAGAGCGAACGTGGCGGGAGCCGCTGGTTCTCATCTTGCACGCCGGCTACGCCTTTGTTCCGCTGGGGTTCGTGACGCTTGCGGTGTCGATCCTCTGGGCGACGGTCGTGTCGACCAGCGATGCGCTGCACGCCTGGACAGTCGGCGCCGTCGGCGTGATGACGCTTGCGGTCATGACCCGCGCGACGCTCGGCCATACCGGCCGCGACCTTGCCGCGACGACGGCCACCCGCGTCATCTATGTCGCCATTGTCGTCGCGGCATTGGCGCGGCTGAGTGTGCCGCTGTTCGCGCAGCCGACGGCCTTTCTGACCTTCTCTGCCTTGGCCTGGATCGCGGCCTTTGCAACATTCGTGTTGCAGTACGGCCCGATGCTGCTGACCGCGCGACGCGTGAGGTGATTTCGAGCCGACATGCGGACCGCCGCCTCAGCCCTCCTTTACTTTGTCATCGTGTTCGCCGCGGGTTTCCTGCTCGGCCCGATACGCGTGTTTTGGCTGGAGCCGCAGGTGGGGCCGACCATCGCCGTCCTGTGCGAAGCGCCATTTCTGCTGGCGGTCATGGCTGTTGCGGCGCGTTGGGTGCCGTTAAAGCTGCATCTCGGCAGGGACCCCACATCGCTGGCGCTAATGGGGCTTGGCGCGCTCATCCTTCAGCAAGTGGCCGATGTGTCCGTCGGTGTTGGGCTGCGTGGCATCACTTTCGACGCGCAGCTCGCGCACTTCGGCACGGCCGCCGGGCGCATCTATGCCGCGATGTTGCTGGCGTTCGCGGTGATGCCTGTATTAATCAATCGGCGCAGCGCGCTCTAGCTGTCGACGGCTCAATGCATGCGCAGCATACCTATCGACTGCAGGGATCAGGGAGTGTGCTGTTGGCTCGATCGGTTGATTTCACTCGCCTTTCGCCGCACCCCGACCGCGGCCCATATCAGTCCAATGAAGAACGATGAACCTTGGATCACATCGGTCCAGCCGGGGCCCATCTTGGGGCCGACAAGCGCACCGATCGCCCACAAGCTGCACCCAACGATGATTCCAGGTAGGGCCGCCCGCAACAGCTCGTTTGGTGTCATGATGCGATCCTCCAGGAGTTGGAATGCTTTATCCACCGCAGCTTTCCGCTGATGCGCCATTGTCTTAGCGTTTGTGTCGAATACATGTTGCCGACGGACGTATTCACAAATCTGACACGAAAGCCGCACGATGTGCGCCCGCCGGCACTGTCGTGATGGACGGTCGTTATGAATCTCCCGAGTGATGAGCTCCACTTAATTCATCATCAGTTGGATGTTCATCGCCGCAACGTCAGCGACATTCCATCGTAGGGCTGTATTTTCCGCACATACAAAGATGCCGACTCTTTCGCTGTACTTGGCCGCATGCCGCTGTTCCGGGGCCGAGACAACGACCAGTCATGCCGGCGGGAGCGGGTCTTGAAGGCGCTCTCGGGACGACTTGACAAGCCAATACACGGCGTGCGTTTTCGCCTCTCAATTTGACGCCCGCCTGTGAATGGTTGGGCTTTTCCGACGAGAGGCTGATGCATCGTTATCGCACCCATACTTGCGGCGCGCTTCGAGAAGGCGACATCGGCGCAAATGTGCGGCTTTCCGGCTGGTGCCATCGCATTCGCGATCACGGCGGGCTGTTGTTCATCGACCTGCGCGATCATTACGGATTGACCCAGATCGTCGCCGATCCCGATAGCCCGGCCTTCAAGGCCGCTGAGCAGGTGCGCTCGGAATGGGTAGTGAAGGTCGACGGGCTCGTGCGCAGGCGCCCGGCCGGCACCGAGAACCCCGATCTGCCGACCGGCGCGGTCGAGGTCTTTGCGAAGGACATCGAGTTTCTCGGGCCCGCCGGTGATTTGCCGATGCCGGTATTCGGCGACCAAGAGTATCCAGAGGAGACGCGGCTCAAGTACCGTTTTCTCGATCTGCGCCGCGAGCAACTGCATCGCAACGTCATGAAGCGTGGCGCGATTATTGATTCATTGCGCCGACGGATGAAGGAACAGGGTTTCTTCGAGTTCCAGACCCCGATCCTGACGGCGTCGAGCCCGGAGGGCGCGCGTGACTTTCTGGTTCCCTCGCGGCTACATCCCGGCAAGTTCTACGCGCTGCCGCAAGCGCCGCAACAATTCAAGCAGCTGGTCATGATCTCGGGCTTCGATCGCTACTTCCAGATCGCGCCCTGTTTCCGCGACGAAGACGCGCGCGCCGACCGCTCGCCGGGCGAGTTCTATCAGCTCGACGTCGAAATGAGCTTCGTCACCCAGGAGGATGTCTTTGCGGCGGTCGAGCCGGTGTTGCGCGGCGTGTTCGAAGAGTTTGCCGACGGCAAGCCGGTGACGCAGAAATTTCCACGCATCGCCTACGCCGACGCGATGCGTCAATACGGAAGCGACAAGCCGGACCTGCGCAATCCGATCAAGATGCAGGACGTCACCACGCATTTCCGTGGCTCGGGTTTCAAGGTTTTCGCCGGCATGATCGCCTCCGATCCCAAGGTCGAGGTATGGGGCATTCCGGCGCCGAAAGGCGGCAATCGCGCGTTTTGCGACCGCATGAACGAATGGGCCAAAGGCGAGGGTCAGCCCGGTCTCGGCTATATCTTCTGGCGAGAGAGCGAGGAGGGCGGCGCTGGACCGGTCGCGAAGAATCTCGGGCCCGAGCGCACCGGCGCGCTGCGCGAACAGCTCGGGCTTGGTGTTGGCGACGCGGTGTTTTTCGTCGCCGGCAAACCGCGCGATTTTGTCAAGTTCGCCGGACCCGCCCGCAACAAAATCGCCGCCGAGCTCGGTCTTGTCGCCAAGGATAGTTTCGAGCTCTGCTGGATCGTCGATTTCCCGATGTACGAATGGAATGAGGAGGAGAAGAAGATCGACTTCTCCCACAACCCTTTCTCGATGCCCAACGTGACCCCGGACGAATTCCTCGCCCTCGATGCGGGCGATCAGGACAAGATCCTGGCGCTGAAGGCGATCCAGTACGACATCGTGTGCAACGGCATCGAGCTCTCGTCCGGAGCGATCCGAAACCATCGTCCGGACGTGATGAAGAAGGCCTTCGCCATTGCCGGCTATGGCGAGGACGTGCTCGAGCAGAAATTCGGCGGAATGTTGCGCGCATTGTCGCTTGGCGCGCCGCCGCACGGCGGCATCGCGCCCGGCGTCGACCGCATCGTGATGCTGTTGTGCGGGGAGGAGAACCTGCGCGAGGTCGTCTTGTTCCCGATGAACCAGCGCGCCGAGGATCTGCTGATGGGCGCGCCGTCGGAGGTTTCGGCGAAACAACTGCGCGAATTGCACATCCGCCTGAACTTGCCAAAATAGCGGGAAACCACAATTGCGGTAACGCAGAAATGCGCTGGAATTGGTTTCTGCGCGCCGTCCCGACATGCGACGCTGCGGCGGTGCCGGCAGCGCCTGCTGCAAAGGGGAAGATCGTGACGTCCGACCTATCCGACGATTTGCGCTCCGGCGCGCTCGTCTACCACCGCATGCCGAAGCCGGGAAAGATCGAGATCCAGGCGACGAAGCCGCTCGGCAATCAGCGCGATCTCGCTCTCGCCTACACGCCGGGTGTGGCAGCGGCCTGTGAGGCGATCGCTGCCGACCCCGTGCAGGCCGCTGAGCTCACGGCGCGCGCCAATCTCGTGGCCGTGGTTTCCAATGGATCGGCCGTGCTTGGCCTCGGCAATATTGGTCCGCTGGCCGGCAAGCCGGTCATGGAAGGCAAGGCGGTTCTCTTCAAGAAATTCGCCGGGATCGACGTGTTCGACATCGAGATCGATGCGCGTGAAGTCGATCGGATGGTTGACGTCGTATCCGCGCTCGAGCCGACCTTTGGCGGCATCAACCTCGAGGACATCAAGGCACCCGAATGCTTCGAGGTCGAAACGAGACTCCGGGAGTGCATGAAGATCCCGGTCTTCCATGATGACCAGCACGGAACCGCCATCATTGTTGCCGCCGCTATCCAGAACGCCCTGTTTCTGACCGGCAAGTCGCTCGACAAGGTCAAGATCGTCGCCTCCGGAGCTGGCGCGGCCGCGCTCGCATGCCTCAATTTGCTGGTTTCGCTCGGCGCCAGGCGCGAAAACATCTGGGTCACCGATATCGAGGGCGTCGTCTATGAAGGCCGTCCGACGCTGATGGATCGCTGGAAGGGGGTCTACGCGCAGAAGACCAGCAAACGGAGGCTCGCCGAGGTGATCGACGACGCCGATGTTTTTCTTGGTCTGTCGGCACCTGGCGTCCTCAAGCCGGACATGGCGCAGCGGATGGCCAAGCGGCCGCTGATCATGGCGCTCGCCAACCCCAACCCTGAGATTACGCCGGAAGAGGCGCTGAAGGCGCGGCCCGATGCGTTGATCTGCACCGGCCGTTCCGACTATCCGAACCAGGTCAACAATGTTCTCTGCTTCCCCTATATCTTCCGCGGAGCGCTTGATGTCGGTGCGACGACGGTCAACGAGGAAATGAAGCGGGCGGCCGTCGATGCCATCGCTGCGCTCGCGCGCGAGGCGCCCTCCGACGTTGCCGCCCGGGCCTATGAAGGGGAAGCGCGCACCTTCGGAACCGGCTCGCTCATCCCCAACCCCTTCGATCCGCGTTTGATCCTGCGCATCGCGCCGGCGGTGGCCAAAGCCGCAATGGCTTCAGGGGTTGCAACCCGGCCGATCGCCGACTTCGAGCTTTATCAAAGTCGGCTCAATGGCTTTGTGTTCCGCTCCGGCTTTGTCATGAAGCCGGTCTTCGCGCAGGCCAAAACCGCGCCGAAACGAGTCGTCTATGCGGAGGGCGAGGATGAGCGCATTCTGCGCGCGGTCCAGGTCGTGGTCGAGGAGGGGCTTGCAAAGCCGATATTGGTGGGTCGTCCGGCTGTGGTCGAGGCGCGCCTGTCGCGTTATGGGCTATCAATCCGGCCGGGCCAGGGATTCGATCTGATCAACCCCGAGGACGATCCGCGCTATCGCGACTTCGTCCAGACCTATGTCGAGACCGCCGGGCGTCGCGGGATCACGCCGGATGCGGCGCGAACGCTGGTACGAACGAATGCGACCGTCATCGCGGCACTGGCGCTTCGTCGCGGCGACGCGGACGCCATGATCTGCGGCGTCGAAGGCAGCTACATGAGCCACCTTCGCTACGTTCGCGACGTGATCGGCTACGCAAAGGGCGTCAATGATTACGCTGCGCTGTCGCTCGTGATCACGGCGCGGGGAACCTATTTTCTTGCCGATACCCAAGTTCGACCGGAGCCGACGGCGGAGGAGATCGCGGAAGTGGCGGCGCGCGCGGCCGTGCATGTCCGCCGCTTCGGCCTGATCCCCAAGATTGCGCTTCTCTCCCACTCCGATTTCGGCAGCTATGACACGGATTCCGCTCGCAAGATGCGGCGAGCCACGCAGCTCCTCGTCAACAACCATCCCGAGTTGGAAGTCGACGGCGAGATGCATGGCGACACCGCGCTCATTCCGCTGTTCCGCGAGCGGGTGTATCCGCACTCGCGCCTCAAAGGGGAAGCGAACGTCCTGATCATGCCCAATCTCGACGCCGCGAACATCGCCTATCAGATGATCACCGCGCTCGCCGACGCGCTTCCCGTCGGGCCGATCCTGGTCGGCGCCGCCCATCCCGCCCACATCTTGACGCCGACGGTGACCGCGCGCGGCGTCGTCAATATGACTGCGGTCGCAATCGTCGAGGCGCAGAACCGATAAAGCGGCTCCGCGCCCGCTTCGCTTTTGTGTTTTTTAAAGAATCTACTTGATCATAAAATAGCTTATGCTTATTTGGGCCTGCCGCTAGGATTTGTCCGTTTGGGACCAATCGGCGGCATTCGCTTTCCGTGGCGCCGGTTCACCGGCATCTCGGGTTCGCTCTCTGGTTGGGGAGGACGGCATGCGCCAGAACGCCCTCTTGCGATCGGGGAAGGGCTTGGGGAACCCAGGTACCGCCCGACAGAAGAACGCCAAGATTGTCGCTGCGCCGCAGGCCGCGGACGCGGGCGGCGAGCATCGGGACGACCATTTTGTCGTGAGAAATGGCGTACGCTGTGCGGGCGTGCATCTCATTATCGATGTTTATGATGGCGACCATCTGGACGACATCGATCACATCGAGGCGACGCTGCGTCGTTGCGTGGATGCCGCGGGCGCGACGCTGCTGCACATCCATCTCCATCATTTTCAGCCCAACGGCGTGTCGGGGGTGGCGGTGTTGGCGGAGAGCCATATCTCGATCCACACCTGGCCGGAGGCCGGCTATGCCGCGCTCGACGTGTTCATGTGTGGGAAGGCCGATCCCGATCGGTGCGTGCCGGTGCTGCGCGAGGCCTTCGGCGCCAAGCGCGTCGCCGTCAGCGAACTGCTTCGCGGCCAAGGCGCCTGAGCTGATCTTCAAACTTCCAAGGGCGGATTCCAACTGCTCGTTTGCGTGCCCACGCTAGCGCATATCCCGGAAAAGTGGAACCGGTTTTCCGAGAAGGATATGCGCCAACGCATGAATCTAGAGCGCATTCGATTCCATCGGAACGGAATGCGCTCTAGCGGATGAAGACCTCACGCATCATGACCGACAAACGCTGGATTCCCGAAACGCTGTTTGAGAAGCTGGGCTTCCGCATGACCTTCGAGGTCGAGCGCGTTCTCTACGAAACCGAGACCGAGCATCAGCATCTCGTGCTGTTTCAGCACAAGCACTTCGGCAAGGTGCTGATGCTGGACGGAGCGACTCAGGTCACCACGCGCGACGAATTCATCTACCACGAAATGATGACGCACGTTCCGATCCTCGCCCACGGCAAGGCGAAGCATGTCTTGATCATCGGCGGCGGGGACTGCGGGATCGCCGAGGAAGTGTTGAAGCACAAAGCCATCAAGCGCCTGACTCAGGTCGAGATCGACGCCTCGGTCGTGGAATTCTCCAAGCAGCATTTTCCCGAATTCACCAAGCCGGTTCTCGCCGACAGGCGTTTCGATCTCATCATCGACGACGGGATGGCCTTCGTGCAGCAGACGCGAGAGCGCTTCGACGTCATCATCGTCGACTCCACCGATCCGGAAGGCCCGGGGGCGGTGCTGTTCACCTATGATTTCTATGCCGCCTGCAAACGCTGCCTGACGCCGGGAGGCGTGCTGGTGACGCAGAACGGCGTGCCGTTCTTTCAAGCGGCTGAGCTCGTTCGGTCGGTCGGTTATTTCCGCAAGTTGTTCAAGGATGCGGGCTGCTACGTCGCTTCCATCCCGACCTATGTCGGCGGGCACCTGGCCATGGGATGGGCGACCGACGACAAGAAACTACGCGAAGTGCCGGTGAAAACGATTGCCGACCGCTACAGGAAGGCGGGGCGCTTTCCAACGAAGTATTGGACCCCGCAGGTCCACCAGGCCGCGTTCGCGCTCCCACGCTTCATCGCCGAACACGTTGCCAGCGCAAAATCTCGCGTGAAGACGGCCTAGTGGAGCGGATTTGACATTCGCTACCCAGCTAGCCACGAGTCCGCGAAGCGAATGTCAAATCCAAAGCTCCACTAGCACTTATGATTTGCTAGTGGTCCTTTGATTCTAACATTCGCAAAAGAGCCAGACGCAAAAAGATGCGAATGTTAGAATCGGACCACTAGCTAGCACCTTCGCGCGCGGTATCGTAGTTGAGCTCAACCACGACGCCGTTCGGATCGGTGATGAAGATCTGCCAGAGCGCTCCGCCGGGAACCTCGACAGTCTTGAACGCGACGTTCTTCGATTGCAGGCGCGTTTTCATGGCATTGAAACCGCGGCTGACGAAGGCGACGTGGTGGACGACGCCGGAATCCGGCTTTTGCGGCTCGCTCGTCGGGGAGATGTCGACAAGATGCACGACGGGCTTGCCGTCGCTGTACATCCAGGCGCCGGGGAAGCTGAAATTCGGCCGCGCCCCATTCTCGAGGCCGAGCACGTCTTCGTAGAAGTGCACGGTTTCATCGAACTTGCGCGTGCGGATATTGTAGTGGTCGAGCACGCCCACGCTTGCCGCTTGGTTCATCGTGTTCTCCTTGCAGGGAACTGTGGCGGTTCTGATTTGAGGGATTTTGCAAACCACCGCGGCGCCTCATTTGATCTCAATCGTAGCGGCGCGTCGCAATTCACGGAGATCCTGCAGCGCCGGGGCCGGAAGAGATCCATATCGCGCGCCGGCGAAAATCCGTTGCGAAGCGAGGTCGAACCTTAGACGCAGCTTCAAGGCCGTGATCGAGATCCCTTCTTGGGCCAGGGTCTGCTCGAGCTGGCCAGTCGTCGAATGCAAACTGCGACTCATGCCATCGAGGGCAGCGCCGACCTCGGCGTCGGTCGGCGCGACG
>Ga0126381_100006196_pt1 | contig 13230 bp, 10 predicted proteins | sample PanSoiMetPlot_28_FD_96465 | JGI IMG/M metagenome (GOLD analysis project Ga0126381, IMG submission 96465) | Tropical forest soil microbial communities from Panama - MetaG Plot_28 | ecosystem: Environmental > Terrestrial > Soil > Tropical forest > Bulk soil | place: Panama | collected 2016-02-17
GGCGCTCGCGGCCGCGGCTGAAGTTCTTCGCAACTGACTCGACCGAGAAGTTCCGGCGGTTGGGGGAGCGGTTTCTGGGGCATCCGATTGAAAGCGTTCAGCATATCGATCTGAAAGAATAAGTGGAGGAGAGTCGCCCCTACCCAGCCGGCTGGACGCCGGCGCCACGGTTTCCCGCAAGAATCGGATAGTGATCTGGGAAGCGCTCACGGCGCGGCAGGCTCGGTTTGCCGAGAGCTTTCAGAGTGCGCGGGGCCTTCACAAGGAAGTGACTTCCCTGTGCGCTTTTGAAGAGCCCAGCGGCTATGGATATACGTCTCTCGCTGGGCTTCTCGGCGCGGGTGGCACGGGCGCCGTTTTCCTCAATCGACCCTACGAACCACGAGAGGGTTGGGACTACGTTGCGGGCCCAGCGCTGCTCGAGATGATGTCCGAAAACAGCAACGGAACGGCCGCTGCTTCGCGTTCTTTGCCTGAGATCGTCGACTCGGTCGGCAGGACTCATCCGATATCGCTCGAGCTGACCGACCGCGCTCACCAAGCCGAAGCCTTTTGTGAGCGTGCACCGCATGAACTTGGCTGCTACCTCGGGATTCGCGACGGTGGAAAGATTGTCGCGTTCGGGCGGCTCAAAGGTCCTGGCTATACGGAGGTCAGCGCCGTTTGCACACATCCAGATCACCCGGCAAAGGGTACGCAGGCATTCTGATGCTAGAGGTCATGCGGAGAATCCGCGATCGCGGAGTGAAGCCCTTTTTGCACGTGCGGCAGGATAATAAGCGCGCGATCAAACTCTTCGAGCGATTGGGTACGCGACGAGAGTCGTCGTGCACTATATGCTATTTTGCGGAGAAGGAGCGAGTCGTAGCGAATCTCAGTATAGGTGGAAGTCGACTTCAACCTCGACTGGTACGCGCACCGGATGGCCATCCTTCATGGCCGGTTCGAACTTCCAGTGGCTGACCGCCTCGATGGCCTTTTCGTCGAGACCCATACCCAGGCTGCTCACGACATGAATGTCGCTGGGGCGGCCGTCGACCCCGACAATAAGGGACAGCGTGCATGTTCCCTGGAATTTCGCTTTGCGCGCCTCTTCAGAGAATTCCGGATCGGGCTTGTAGATGGGAACTGGCGGGGAGACGCCTGCTCCGATGTGGTAGAGGCCACCGCCCGTGCCGCCCCCTTCACCGGGACCAAAGCCGGGACCTTTGCCCGAGCCTACGCCGCCACCCTCTCCGCTTCCAATGCCGCCGCCTGAACCGGTGCCGTTGGAAGGCATAACTGCATGCGCCAAGGGATCGCCGAGATTCGGCATGTTATTGGAGGCCAGCTTAACCTGAGGAGGAATAACGACCGTCGGCTCAACCGCCAGCTTGGGATGTTCATTACGAACGACCACCACGGGAGGAGTAATTTGCTCAAGCGAGAACTTGGGCAGCTTGCCTTTGCTGGCGGCCAACACGTCGCGATCACCTCCACCGCCGCCACCGCCAACCTGCGTTTTTCCGGGCTTAATGTCGGGTAAAGGGCCTGGGTCGACCAGGGTAACCGTGACCTTCGGAGTCGGCGCAGCTGTTACAACACGCCGCCCAACGATTACGGTTACGATGAGGACGAGCGCCAAGAGGGCGTAATACCCGAAAGCGCCGAGGGCGCCCTGGCGCCAATAGGAATAGAAGCCCCAGATGTCTTTGACCGGCTCGGGCTTGGATTCCAGTTTGAGAGGAGGAAGTTTCTTGGGGAAGAAAAAGTCGTCAAGACCGCGGAACAGCGACTTATAGAGCGGCTCTTCGAAACCCTTGTCGGTGATGAGGAGGTGTAGTTCCGGCTCGGCGCCGGGAGCATTCGGATTGATTGCTTCGGATCCCATAATTCCGATTGGACGCCTTTGCCGCTCGGCAGAAGAATACAGGCTAAATTCCCTAAAGCCCGCTTTTTACAGAGATGAGCGGCCCCCTCTGCAAGTTGCTTTGCTTTTTGGCCCCTGGTCCGATTTTTCAGTAGGATACCGATCGGTCGTCCCACGTTCTGGCGGACCAGTGCTCTGCCTTAGGAGATTGTACCTCTACTTCGCCCGTTTCGACAGTGCATTTCGGGGACCGGCGCAACTCTCGGAAAGACATGTCCTTCCTCGAATGCCCAGATTACGTGCGGATTCTACGTGCAGGAATCGAGGCGCAACGACTGGCATTGATGACAGGTGTACTCGACTTCAGAACTCTTTCGGCATTCCCCGGATTCCTTTTTGGGAACACTGCGGTCGCTGTGCGTGGACGGCTTTCGGTGCACTCCCTATAATGAAAAGATTCAATCATTTGGGAGAAGTTACTAGGTGCCCTTCGAGCTGAAGAAGACGATCAACCTGCCCCAGACAGCCTTCCCCATGAAGGCCAACTTGCCCCAGAACGAGCCGAAAATGCTGGAACGGTGGGAGCAGATGGGGATTTACGAACGCATCCGGCAGTCGCGCAAAGGTGCGCCCCGCTACATCCTGCATGATGGACCGCCGTATACCAGCGGGCCGATCCACATGGGCACGGCGCTCAATAAGTGCCTGAAGGATTTCATTGTCAAATCAAAGACCATGGCGGGCTTTGATGCGCCCTACGTGCCTGGATGGGATTGCCACGGCCTGCCGATCGAGATCAAGGTCGACAAGGAATTGGGTGGCAAAAAGCTGCAGATGGCTCCAACAGCCGTGCGCGCCGCGTGCCGGAAGTATGCCCAGAAGTATCTCGACCTCCAGCGTACCCAGTTCAAGCGTATTGGCGTTTTCGGCCGATTTGACCGGCCCTATGCCACGATGACTCCGCAGTATGAGTCGGTCGTGCTGTCGACATTCTTTTCGTTTTACGAGAAAGGATTCGTCTATAAAGGGCTGCGCGCGGTCTATTGGTGCATGCATGATGAGACTGCGCTGGCTGAGGCGGAAGTCGAGTACCAGAACCACACCAGCAGCACGGTGTGGGTGAAGTACCGGTTGCTCGATGATCCGGCTGCAATTGATGCGGCGCTTGCAGGCAAGAAAGTTTCGACCATCATTTGGACGACGACTCCGTGGACGTTGCCGGCTTCGATGGCGGTGGCGTTTCATCCGGATGAGGGGTATGTGGCACTGGAAATCCCCACTTCTGGCAACACCGGCCAGAAGGCGGGCAGCCATGAGGGCGAAGTTTTCATCGTCGCTTCGAAATTGGCGAATGAAGTCGCGGCGAAATGTCATCTCGCTGATCCCAAGCCGCTGGCGTATTTTCCCGGACGGAAACTCGAACGGCTGAACTTTCAGCATCCGTTTTTGGATCGCAGAGTGTTGGGAGTGCTTGCCGACTACGTCACCATGGATACGGGAACGGGCGTAGTCCACACGGCTCCTTCGCACGGCGCCGAAGATTTCATGACCGGCGTGAAGTATGGACTCGATGCCATCAGCAACGTCGATGAAAAAGGCATCCTGCGCAACGGGTTGCCGGAGTATGAGGGCAAGCGCGTTTGGGACGCGAACCAACCCATCATGGATCTCGTTCGCAGCCGTGGCGCACTGCTGCACTCGGAAAAGACCGAGCATTCGTATCCGCACTGCTGGCGCTGCCATAATCCGGTCATCTTCCGGGCGACCGAGCAGTGGTTTATCTCGATGGAAACTCCGATGCCCGGTGGCGCTGCAAAGAGTGACACGCTGCGCACGCGTACGCTTGAAGAGATCAAGAAAGTAAAGTGGGATCCTTCATGGGGCGAAGAGCGGCTCTCGAACATGATCCAGACGCGGCCGGATTGGTGCATCTCGCGGCAACGCGTGTGGGGTGTGCCGATTGCGGTGTTCCTGTGTGAATCGTGCGGCAAACCGCTGAACGAAGAAGCGGTCAACAAGAGAGTTGTCGAACTGTTCCGGAAGTCTGGTGCCGACGCGTGGTTCACTCCCGAGTCGGATACGATTCTTCCGGGCGGTACGAAGTGTCCGCACTGCGGCTCGACGAAATTCGAAAAGGAAACTGACATCTTCGACGTGTGGCTCGAATCGGGCGCGAGCTATCTGGCGCTGATCGATGATGAGCCGGAATATCCGTGGCCTTCGGACTTGTATTTGGAAGGCGGCGACCAATATCGAGGATGGTTCCAGTCTTCCCTGCTCTGCGCCATGGGCACGCATCAGACGCCTCCGTACAAAGGCGTGGTCACGCCGGGATGGACGCTCGACGAGAAGGGCCAGGCCATGTCGAAGTCGCGCGGTAATGACGTGGACCCGGTCGATATTTCAAGCCGTCTGGGCGGAGAAGTGGTGCGGCTGTGGGTAGCCTCGGTCGATTTTCGCGAGGACGTCGTGGGGTCCGAAGCGCTGATGCAGCGCGTCGGTGAGAACTATCGCGAAATTCGGAACAAGCTGTTTAAGAACGCGCTCGGGAATCTGTTTGATTTCGATCCTCAGGCGAACGTGGTTCCTTTCGCCAAGATGGACCCTCTGGACCAGTACATGCTGCGCCAGGCCTGGTCTCTTAGCCGCGACATTCGAAAGTGGTATGACGAGTTCGCGTTTCACCGCATTTATCAGCGGGTGAATCATTTTTGCATCGTGGATCTGAGCGCGTTTTACTTCGACATCATCAAAGACCGCCTTTATACGTACTCCCCCAACTCGGTGGGACGCCGGTCGGCGCAGACTGCGGTGTGGCGTATCTGCGAAGCCATGGCGCGGCTGCTGGCTCCCATTCTTACCTTCACTTGCGAAGAAGTCTGGCAGCATTTGCCGAAGGTATCAGGCCGTCCCGAGAGCGTCCACACGGCGCATTTCCCGGAAGCCGGCGACATCTTCGGCGACCCTTCGGTTCCTGGAGAGGATCCGCAGTTTACGCAAGACTGGATCACATTGCTCGGAGTCCGCGAACAGGTATTGAAGGCCCTGGAAGAGGAACGAAACAGCAAAGGAATCGGCAAGAGCCTTGAAGCTCAGTTGGTTCTCACAGCGTCCGATCCGGCATATTCCGTGCTGCAACGCTACGCAGAACAACTGCGCTACCTCTTCATCGTGTCGCAAGTCACGCTGGTGCAGGGCTCTGGCAACGGCACTGGCGGCGTCCAAATTGAAGTGAAGAAGTCCGACGGCGCCAAGTGCGATCGATGCTGGAATTACTCAACTCATGTGGGCGAAGACAAAATCTACCCGACAGTGTGTGAGCGGTGTAGCGCGGTGCTGAAAAACCTCGAATCGGGGACGTCGCAGTGAGTTCCGTGCTCGCACCCGAGCGGGCAGTTTCCCGGCCAGGAGCGGCTATTTTTTGGGCCAGCCTGGTCTCGGGAACCTTGGACATTACAGCCGCCTTCGTGGTGTACGGCTTCTTTGGAGCGCACCCAATTCCCCTGCTGCAAGGAATCGCCGCGGGATTGCTCGGTCCTCGCTCGCAGCAGGGTGGGTTGGCGACTGCGACGCTCGGGCTAGCCTGTCACTACTTCATCGCGTTTTCGGCAGCAATGGTCTACTACGCAGCGAGCCGCCTCTTTACCCTATTGCGTGAGCACGCAATTGTGTGCGGCGCTCTTTATGGTGTTGCCGTTTACTTTTTCATGAACCGCGTAGTGGTACCAATCTCGGCAGCCCATAAGTACCCATTCTCGTGGAAGATGATGTTTATTGGAGTGACCATCCACATTTTCTGCGTGGGGCTGCCGATCGCTCTTCTAGTGCGGCGGTACTCCGCATAACTGGCGAGATACTGTCGAACACTCCATCTACTATGAGGTTAGTCTGATTTCCAGCATGACGAACTCTTCAATTCGCGCCACATACTTTCTGCTCGCCGCGCTGGTAGTGATTCTCGATCGCTGGACCAAGCGACTGGTTGCCGCCCGCATTGCGATGTACCGGCATATCCAGGTCATCCCGGGATTTTTCCGGATTACCCATACCGAGAACACCGGCGCTGCATTCAGCCTGTTTGCCGACTCACCGTCGCATTGGAAAACTGCCATGCTGATTGGCTTCTCCCTAGTCGCGATGGTTGTGGTGACCGTGCTGCTATGGAAACAGTCGCGCCCGCATACGCTGACAGGCATTGCTCTTTCACTGATTCTGGGCGGGGCTATCGGAAATCTCTGGGACCGCATTGCCAGCGGCCGCGTGGTGGACTTTCTACTGTTCTACTACAAGCAATATCAGTGGCCGGTATTCAACCTAGCCGACAGTGCGATTGTGGTCGGGGCGTGCTTGCTGGTGATTGAGATCTTGTTCAGCCATCCCGCGCGAGAGGCCCAGACCTCTTAGCGCAAGTCCACTTCTCCGGCTCCGACGTGGGCATGAAGGCGGTATTTGCCCGGCCCGGATTTGTCGAACGAGCGGAAGAGCCCACCTTTATTGACATTGAAAGCTGAAGCGTCAATCGCGCCACTGTTCACCGACGCATCCACGTGGCTATAGTCTTCCGGCTTGCCGACAGCGACGTTCATCTGCCCGAAGCTCAACTCGACATCCTTGTCCCCGGTGATGTCACGAACACTAAGCTGCCCGGCTAACATGCGGACGTAGAGCGCGGATGACTTCGGCACTTCAATTCTGGCGTGGAAATGATTGTGCGGGCATCCGCCGATCTTGACTGTGGCTCGGTCTCCGACGACCTCCAGACGAACCCGCACGTCGTCGCGCTCCGGCCGGTAAGAAACGCGGAGCATCGACTCGTCGGTGCCAACCAGTTGGATGTCGCCGGGACATAGTCCCATCCTCACCTGGCCGCCGGCCACGAACTTGGCCTCAATGGGAGTCTTGCCCGTCTCGTCGCCCCCCCGATCCTGGGCAGCGACCATCCAGGCGCTCAGACACAAAAAAACAAGGATCCCTAGCCTCATGGGCACACCTCGGTGATGCCTTAAGGTACGCAAGAGAGGTTTTATCGGTTCCTTGAGAATGGGAAGGTTTTGAGGTGGGTGTCTTGTTGGCTAGAACCGGCTCTCCGGTTCCGATACGACCCCGGTAAGCCGTCTAAGACGTCCCGCGTCTTCTCACTCCCGGCTGAGCGGCGCCGGCGCTCCGGAGAGCCGCCTTTTTGCGCTTCTGCTCGTACATAAGGGAATCGGCTTTCGTGAGCAGAGTTTCGATTGTTGGGTTCGGTTGGAGGGTGCTGCAGACAATCCCCATGCTGAAGGACACGTGGTAGGGGCGATCGGAGGCTGCATTGCACCCTTCAATGCGTTCGTGAATTCTGGCATCAATCTCTTTCTCGTCGGTATCGGCAACAAAAACGGCAAATTCGTCGCCCCCGATTCGTGCCAGAATGTCCGACGTTCGGAAACAAGCTTTCAGTACGCCAGCGGCCTCGATCAGGGCGCGATCGCCTTCCGGATGGCCGAGGGTGTCATTGATCTGCTTCAGGCCGTCGAGGTCCAGGAAAGCAATCGAAAAGCGGGTTTTGTTGCGCAGGGCCAAGCGGCTCTGGTGGCGGGCCAACGCCAGGAAACCTCTGCGGTTATATAGACCGGTGAGATCGTCCACCAGCGAAAGGTTCTCCAGTTCAGCGTTGGCCTGACTCAGCGCTTGGGCCTTTTCCGCCAATTCATGCTCTGTGATCTTGCGGGCAGCAATGTCTTGCTGTAACAACTCATTTGCCAGGGCAAGCTCGGCTGTTCTGTCCTGCACCAGTTGTTCCAGGTGAGCGCGGTGCCCCTCGAGTTCCTGCTCCAGACGCTTGCGTTCGGTGATGTCGCGAGAAATTCCCATGGTGCCGATTACATTCCCATCGGCGTCTACCAATGGAAGCTTGGTGCTAAGAACCCAAGTCTCGCGGCCATCCGGCCAGGTTTCTTTCTCTTCCTTATCGAGCATCGGCTGCCCGTCGCGAATGATCGACTGCTCGTCGGCGAATGCCTGCTCGGCGTGCTCCTTGCTGAAAACATCAAAATCGGTCTTATCAATGGCTAGGCCGGAATCGCTGAATCCGAAGCGCGTCGCCAAGGACCGGCTGATGCGGACAAACCGGCTATCGCGATCTTTGAAGTAGACACCGTCAGGAATGTGTTCCAGGAAGGCATTCAGCAGGTCGTCAGCTGTGCCTGGAACAGCTCGCAAACGCGAGTTTTTGGGCTTTTTCGCCAACTTACGGACCCCAGTCGTAAGATGTGAAATGCTACCAGCTTCAAAGGGACTCGGGGCCACACCTACGTAACATCCCGTTGGTCACTAGAATGCTAAATGGATGCTTACGGAGTCCCATAGAGTTGGCGGTAGACATTGGCGTTACGCAGGATCGCCTGCACGTATTCGCGAGTTTCCGTGAATGGGATCGACTCGACGAATTCAGGGGCGTCGCGATACGTCCCTTCCCCCATCCACTCCTCAACGCGGTCGGAGCCGGCGTTATAGGCGGCCAGAGCCTGTTCGTAGGATCCACCGAACTTGTCCACCATACCGCGGAAATAGCGAGTGCCAAGTTCCATGTTGACCGCGGGAGTGAAAAGAGCGGTGGCGTTATAACGCTTCAGAGATTCCTGGTGGGCGACCGTCCGGCCCGTTTTCGGCAGCAACTGCATCAGACCGACAGCATTGGCGCGCGACACGGCAAAAGGGTTGAACTCCGATTCCTGCCGGATCAGCGACGCGACCAGATATGGATCGAGCCGGTTGGCCGCCGCGTATCGCTTCAAATCTGGCCAGTAGGGGCGCGGGAAAAGCGCTTCCCAGTACTCGCGCGGCAGCATAGGAATATCGACGGCAAAGTAGCTCGGCACCGAGTGTTTCACGACTTCGATGGCCCGGTCATAGTGGCCGGTATCGAGGTAGAGTTGGGCTGTCTCAGCTGGCGCCCAGCTGCCGGAGTTGTTGGCGGCAGCCATTTGCAACTCACGCACAGCGAGGTCGATCAGGCCGCCGTTGCCGAGCAGCTTGGCCTTTTGAAAATGGAGATCGTCCGCTGGAGCGTCTGCCAGAGTGATTTTGTCATGATCGAGCGGCTGGATTTTTTCCAGCAGCGGATACCTTCCCGGCGGATCAGCACTCGCCGGAAGTTTTTTCAAACGTTGCCGCCCCAACTCCGCGTAATAGTAATTGCGGAAGCGCTCCGAGAGCTTCTCATAGTAGGCCCGGGCCATTTCCGGCTGCTTGTCCTCTTCGGCCAGTCGCGCCCGCCAATAGAGAGCGGCATTCACCTCGTTGCCATTAGGGTAAAGCGCAATCTGTTCGTCGAAGCCTTGTTTGGCTTCCGGGTTGCGGCCCAGGCGCAAGGCAAGCCATGCAGCCTTCCAATGCGCATATGATGCTTTCCCGCCGTTAGGAAAACGCTGCTGCAGTTCGTGGAAGGCTTCGAGCGCCTGATCGAATTCGTGGTGGACGAGATGCAGGTTCGCCACCGACAGCAGCGCCGCCTCAAGCCACGGGCTGGTGGGTGCGGTCTGACGAAGTTGGTCAACGATGCTGTAGAAGGAGGGGTTGTCGTCCGACTTCCACGCGATTTCGCCAAGAATGTAGAGACGCTGTGCTTTCTGATCGTCGTTGGCGCCTGCGAGCGTGGTCAATTCGGCCTTGGCTTCGCGGTTGCGTCCGGCACGATGGAGTGCATCGGCGAGATCGAGTTCGTAGGTAGGACGGGTCTCGGGAGTGGCGTGGCTCGCCAGCTCCCGGAATTCGTCGGCGGCCTCGCTGAAACGGCGCGCCTTGACCATCAACTCCGCGCGCGCTTTTCGCTGCGCTTCGGTCACCGGTGGCGCCGACGGCACCGCCCGCAATTCGGCCCACGCCGCGTCCGCTTCTGTCGAAGTCGGCATGTTGTAGTAGACGTTGGCAAACGCCTGGGCAGCTCTCGCGTCTTGCTTAAGCGCGGCATAAGCCTTGCCCAGGCCTAATTCGATATCCGATCGCGCTGGCAGGCGGTCTTTCTCCAGGATCTGCTCCGCCTCGACGGCTCGTCCCTCAGTCACCAGAGCGTTGGCATAGCTGAGATGGGCATCGCGCACCAACAGGGAGTCCGGATAGTTCGCTTCAAAATTCGCCAGCGCGGCCAAACCCTCTGCCTGCCGGCCATTCTGCAAATAGCATGTGCCGAGGTAGTACGTGATGTAGTCGCCGAGGTCTCCAGCCATAGGCTTGGCGCGGCTCAGCGGGTCGATGGCGTGGATGCAGTCGTGATCGAGAAAGTGCGCGTATCCGACCACCAGCCAAGCTAGCGCTCCGGCGTCTTCTCGGGCATGAGCCCGGGCATAGGCTTCGACTCCGGCATAGGCTGCGGGAGTGCGATCTTGAATGAGCTGCTGCGCCATTGGGCGCAGCGTGGCCGAGGCCACGAATGCCTGCCGGATACGACGTACGCGCGGCGAAATCGGATGTTTCCGTCGCGCTGCGGTGTGCGATGTCCCAAGTTTCTTCGCCGTCGCTCCCTGCTTAGACGCTGCCTCACGAGCAGGAGTCTTGGCCCCGGCCTGATCCGTCTCAACTTTTTCTCTGGGCGGAGGCTTCACCGCCGTTGGAGCCTGCCGGTCGGGGGAATCGGCCGCAGCCGGATTCGTGGATCGTTGCGCGAATGCGGAAAGGCCGCACACGCCGGCCAGAGCGAGCACCCACCACAACTTGAGACCCATTTGAACCACTTTAGTTTTTCTTCGCGCGGAGAACGCGAATTTCAGAACCTTTGCCCGGGATTTGCCAACTTCAGGGGCTACAGCCCCAAAATCTTGGATGCTTCCAATGCGACGCCTAAGGCGCCGCTGTCCACGGTACTGCACGACCGTGGTTGCCGCGGGCCAATCTGTTGCCCGTAGCGGCGAATCTGCCCGCAGCACTACTTCTTAAAGTTCTGGCCCAGAACCGCGGCATCATCTTCGGCCAGGCTGCGAATTACTTCCTTCGAGAAATAATCGGCGTTTGCCGCAGCGGTGTTTCCGTAACGTTTCTGAAAGGTCGCGCGGCTCTTATCAATGTCTTCTTTCAAGCGATCATATAGATCGTTGTTACGCCGGCCCTCATTGACTTTTGCCTGATTGTAGAGCTTGATTTCATCAACCAGCAAGCGCGCGAAACGCTGCGCCTTGCGATGTGTATCCGCATCTTCCGGAGATAATCCGGCAAACGGATCCGCCGCCGGAGCAGCCGCCGCGCTGGCCGACGCCGCGCTGGCGATTTCGACCACCTCTGCGGCAGGTTCAGGCTCAGGCACAGACTTTGCCCTATGCCGCGGCGCGTGTGCCGCAAATGGATCGCTAAACGAACTCACCGTCTGCACCGGAGCCGGGGCCTGAGGCCGCTCCATCATCGGCGGCGGGGCGTCCGTGTCGCGCTGCGCGGCCTGTTTGCGCAGCGAAGCCACTTCGAGCCACGCCCCAGTCGCCATTACTAGCACGTCCAGAGAGGGTGCGTCCAGCAATCCATCGGCGCCGCCATCGGCATAGAGTAGCGCCGCAATTTTATCTTTGAGAACGAGTGGAAGAATCAGGATCTGTTCGTTCTCCGGTCCGCCGAACTGCTTCACGAAACGCCGATCCATCTCAGCGATATTCGCCGGAGTTGCTACACGGTTCTGATACGCATGGGCGGCCGGGCCGCCGTTCATATCCAGAGGAAAGTCCTTGATGGCTTCATCGTTGCTGAACCCGCGCGCCTGCCAGCCGGTCGCGGCCCCGGATCTCACTACGAAAAGAGCGACTCGCGTTGCGTAGGAACCGCCGGCATCGAGCAATCCGCGAAGAATTTCTTTTTGCGACGAACCCCCATGAACGCTGGAGATCGCCTGTACCAGATTGCCCGAGCTACTGGCACTGCCGCCGCCGCTGGCTGCCTCGCCCGAACCGAGCGCGGGCAAATCTGCCATGACGCGGCTGACCAGTTCCGCTTGCAACTGGGGAAGCTGGCGATCGAGTGCCTGCGCCACCGCACGCTCGACGATTTGCTGGAGTTCCTTACTATCCGCCATTTCTCAGAGAACCAATCTCACGACCCGAGTCACGTCTACACCTGTCAATTACGACACTACCCTAACTGCTGATTATACGGAACTTGTACCGGATCACATTGAGTACTTCGGTACCTAGCCAACTGGGGGAAAAACTTTGATTTTTCCGATTTTATAGCAGTTTGTGCCGTGAGCGAGGGGGTCTCGTCGGAGAGGGTTGCGAATCTTGACACTGGGTTGGCGGGTCGCATTCGGAAGTACGCTGACAACGAAATGCATCGTGAAACGATATTACTTCAGTCGCCCTCATTTCTGCGGGGCCGTCGAAGCTTCTGACAATCTTCTCGGCGGCAAGCTCCTCATTCGCCAGATTCACGCTTCCCAAGTAAAATGGAAACTAGTTTCGATGCATATCGCAACACCCGAAAATAGTGCATCGTGCGAAGCATGGGAGCCATCCAAAACAAACTAGCAGGGCCCGTTAGCGAGGAATTGGCGCTGGTACAGGCGGCCAAGCGGGGCGACGACTCAGCATTTGAAGAACTGGTTCGGCGCTATGACCGCAACGTTTTTCGGATCGCGCAGCACATCACGCAGAATCGCGAAGACGCGGAAGATGTGGTGCAGGAAGCGTTCCTGAAAGCGTACGGCAACTTGTCGCAGTTCCAGGAGCAGTCCAAATTTTACACGTGGCTGGTCCGGATTGCGGTCAACGAAGCGTTGATGAAGTTGCGCCGGCGCAAGCCCGAGCGCACCGTATCGCTCGACGAAGACATCAAAACGGAAGACGACTCGCTACCCCGCGAAATCGCGGACTGGAGCCCGAATCCGGAGCAGCAGTACACGCAGGCTGAGCTGCGAGAGATTTTAAGCAAGACCATCCAAGGTCTCCCGCCAGGCTTTCGGACGGTGTTTGTATTAAGAGACGTGGAAGGGCTATCGACCGAAGAAACCGCAGCGGCTCTAGAATTGAGCGTTCCTGCGGTAAAATCTCGGCTGTTGCGGGCTCGCCTGCAACTCCGTGAGCGGTTGGGGCGCTACTTCCAAAGGCGTGAACCGGGCAATGGCAAAAGCGGTTCGAGAGGTGGAGATGTCAAAACTGATGTGGCGAGCGGAGACGGCAACCTGTGAAATGCTCTGAATTCCTGCACGAGCTGACCAGCTATCTGGACGGCGTTCTCGATGAGAAAACAAAAGTCGAGTTAGAAAATCATCTTTCCTGGTGCCACAACTGCTACGTTGTTTGCGATACCACCAAGAAGACCATTGAGATTTACCGGGACTCCCAGCTCTACGAACTCCCGGAAGACCTCCGCAGCCGGTTACGCTCCGCAATCATGACGAAGTGCCAGCAGCAGAAACGGCGCGGCCCGCA
>Ga0126381_100006197_pt1 | contig 13225 bp, 6 predicted proteins | sample PanSoiMetPlot_28_FD_96465 | JGI IMG/M metagenome (GOLD analysis project Ga0126381, IMG submission 96465) | Tropical forest soil microbial communities from Panama - MetaG Plot_28 | ecosystem: Environmental > Terrestrial > Soil > Tropical forest > Bulk soil | place: Panama | collected 2016-02-17
CGGATCTAGTCGCAACGGTTCTGGGAGGCGGAAAATCCAGCCGCCTGTACAAGAAGCTGGTCTACGAAAAACAGATTGCGCTCGACGTTGCGGCGAATCAACAGTCCCTTATGCTGGGGTCCGGGTTCCAGGTGCAAGCCACGGCTCGACCGGGAGTTAAGCCTGAGGATTTGGAAAAAGCGATTAACACCGAACTGGACACATTTCGTACCAGCGGCCCAACCGACGAAGAACTGAAACGCGCTCGGAATGTACTGGAGTCGCGAATCATCGAAGGACTTGAGACACTGGGCGGTTTTGGCGGCGTGGCGGACCGCTTGAACAGCTATAACCACTATCTCGGTACGCCGGATTTTTTAAGTGCTGACATTGCCCGCTATGAAAACGCATCCGTGGAATCGCTGAAAGCCTTTGCGCAACATCAGCTCGGCAACAACCAGCGGGTGGTTGTGTACGGGGTCCCCGGAAAACAGGACCTTGGCGCGGAAGTGCCGACGCCAAAGGCAGAAGCGAAAAACACGGCAAAACTCGGTGGTGAGCCGGTAAACCCAGACGCGGAGTGGCGCAAGGATCCGCCTAAGCCGGGCCCGTCAAGCGCGCTCCATTTGCCGGTTCCTCAGGAGTTCAAGCTTTCGAACGGATTGACCATCCTTTACAGCGAACGGCCGGGCCTGCCCGTAGTCGCTGCGAGTCTCGTTCTCCGTTCGGGTAGCGGGGCCAATCCGGCAGACAAGCCGGGCCTAGCAAGTTTCACGGCACGGATGCTGCAGCAGGGGACCGCCACGCGCAATGCGCTTCAGATTGCGGATGGCGCAGCCGATATAGGGGCCTCGCTTGGCTCCCACGCTTCGATGGATAGTTCCAGTGTCGGGACGCAAGTGCTCACGCGGAACTTTCCCGAGGCTCTGGACCTATTGTCCGATATAGCCCTGCATCCCACTTTTCCGAAAGAGGAAATCGAGCGTGTTCGGAAAGAGCGGGAAGCCGCGCTTGTGCAGGAAAAAGACGATCCCTTCTCCGTAGCGACCCGGGTTATGAGGAATGCGCTTTACGGCCCTCACAACCCCTATGGCTATCCGGACATCGGGACTTCGGATTCGCTGAAAGCCATTTCTCGCGAAGACTTGGTGAAATTCTGGCAAGAACATTATTTCCCGAATGACGCCGCGATGATAGTCGCTGGGAACATCAAATTGACGACGCTGAAGCCGCTGCTCGAAAAAGCGTTTGGCGCATGGAAGCCAGGACAAGCCGCCGCCGCAGCGGCCGAGAAACCGGAAAGTTCCGATGCGCGCCTGATTCTGGTCGACCGTCCGGGCGCCCCGCAAACCGCAGTCGAATGCTATGAGCTCGGCGCCGCCCGCTCAACACCCGATTATCCGCAGCTGGAAGTCGTGAACACCGAATTGGGCGGCTTATTCTCCAGCCGTATCAACATGAACCTGCGCGAAGCCCATGGCTACACCTATGGAGCCGGGTCCACGTTTGCCTATCATCGCCAGCCCGGGCCATTCCTCGCTTATTCCGCTATCCGGACCGACGTCACCGCGCCGGCTGTGACCGAGATCTTCAACGAACTGCGCCGGATGCGCGACACGCAGATGACTGCTGACGAGATGAAGCTCTCAAAAGACTCCATCACCCGCTCCATGCCGGGACGGTTCGAACATGGCGGAGATGCGGTGGGAACGTTCGCCGAACTTTTCATTTACGATTTGCCTTTGGATTACTTTTCAAAATTTCCTGATGCCGTGGATGCAGTGAATCCAGAGCAAGCCCAGGCGACCGCGCAGAAATACATACATCCCGAAAAGATCGCCGTAGTTGCCGTGGGCGACCGCTCGAAAATTGAAGACGGAATGAAAAAGCTGAACCTCGGGAAAGTGGAAATCCGCGATCCCGAAGGCAAGCTCGTCCAGTAGACGCAGACGATTGACCCGTAACCTGGTTCTCGCTAGGATTTAACCTGCGAGCAGGTGCTGCGTATTTAGCGCCCTGCTCAATTCCGCCAAGGAGGCGCCTGTGCGAACGCATAAACAACTTTACACGGGCGGGTGTGTCTCCGCGGCTCATCTGAACTGAGTTCTCAAGCTCTGCAGATCGTTCCTCGCGGAATCGCCCCTCCCCCATCTCCACGTCCATTTATTTTAGGTTCTCTTGATTGGCGCTAGCTGCGGCCGTGGGCTTTGTTATGGCCGCGGGAGGATACATCAGTGACGATTCTTCTTTGGGGTTGGAATCACTATTTCGAAGCGGTTTGGAAAGCCGCGGAACGCGGAAACGCTGTGCCCGCACGAATCGTCGCACAGGGCCGCGGAGTTTGGCGCGTTGCCGGGGATTTCGGCGAGTGTCCGGCAGAAGTTGCGGGAAGGTTGCGCTTCGCCGCGGAAGAAGACGCGGACTGGCCGGCGGTGGGAGATTGGGCAGCAGTGGAGCTCCGCGACCAGGAGAGCGCAGCACAAATTATGGAAGTCTTGCCGCGCCGCAGCCGGTTTGTCCGCAAAATGGCGGGGAAGAAGCTCGCGGAGCAAGTGCTTGCCGCCAACGTGGACGTGGCGCTGCTAGTCTCCGCATTGGACGGCGATTTCAACCCGCGGCGCGTCGAGCGCTACTTGACACAATGCTGGGAGTCTGGTGCGAAGCCCGTGATGGTCTTGAACAAGGCTGATGTCTGCGAAACCCCCCAGGAAAAAATAGAGGAGATGGAAAGAGTCGGTAGGGGTGTCCCCACATGCGCGGTGAGCGCTAAAACAGGCCAGGGGTTCGACAATTTGCAAAAGTACCTCACACGCGGACAAACGGTCGTATTGCTCGGTTCTTCCGGAGTAGGCAAGTCCACGATCGTAAATTGCTTGATGGGTCGCGCCATTCAGGAAGTCAAGGAAGTCCGTGAATCCGATAGCCGAGGACGGCACACCACAACAGCCCGAGAAATCTTTGCATTGCCGGGTGGAGCTTTGCTCATGGACACTCCGGGCCTGCGTGAATTACAGCTCTGGGATGCGGACGAAGGCATTTCTCAGATTTTTGTGGATATCGAGTCGCTGGCAGCGCAGTGCCGCTTCGGAAACTGTCGTCACGGAGGCGAGCCAGGCTGCGCGGTGGAGGCCGCTATTGCCTCCGGGTTGTTGGACATGGCGCGTCTTGAAAACTGGCGCAAGCTCGAGCGCGAGATGGCGTTCTTGAGGCGTAAGGTAGATCCGCAAGCCAGTCACAACGAGAAAAAGCGGATCAAACAGCTTATGCGCGGCGTAAATAAAATGTACCGCGACACGAAAAAGCGCTAACCGCGAAGAATGCGCTTGTGGATGAAGTCCACGATGTCCTGCGTGGACGTGCCGGGAAGAAAAATCTCAGCGATGCCGGAGTTTTTCAGGCCGGAGATATCGGCTTCGGGGATGATGCCACCAACAAGGACCGTGACGTCGCTCATGCCTTTCTCACGTAACAGATTCATGAGTTGGGGGCAAATGGTGTTGTGCGCACCGGAAAGAATGGATAGGCCGATCACGTCCACATCTTCTTGGATTGCCGCGGAAGCAATCATCTCCGGGGTCTGTCGCAGACCTGTATAGATGACTTCCATACCGGCATCGCGCAGCGCTCGCGCAATGACCTTCGCGCCGCGGTCGTGTCCATCGAGCCCCGGCTTCGCGATCAGCACTCTGATCTTCTTCTCAGGCATGAGCTAGGTGATGGCAACTTCTTCGTAGGTGCCGAAGACGTCGCGCAGGGCGTCACAAATTTCGCCGAGGGTGGCGTAGGACTTCACGGCATCGAAGATAAACGGCATCAGGTTTTCTGTGCCCTTGGCCGCGTTTCGCAACGCCTTGAGGCGGCGATCCACCTCCGCCTGCGACCGTTCGACCCGCAGTTTGCGAAGGCGGTCAGCTTGGCGGTGCGCGACCGTTTCGTCGATCTGCAGAATCTCGAGCGGCTTTTCTTCCGATACGAAATCATTGACACCAACGATGATTTTTTCTTTTTTATCGACGGCCACCTGGTACCGATAAGAGGCTTCCGCGATTTCGCGCTGCGGATAGCCGCGCTCGATCGCTGGCACCATGCCACCCATGGCGTCAATTTTCTCAATGTAGTCCCAGGCGGCGCGCGCTACCTCATTGGTCAGAGTTTCGACAAAGTAGGACCCGCCAAGGGGATCCACGGTATTCGTTACTCCCGTTTCGTGCGCGATGATTTGCTGCGTGCGTAACGCAATCGTTGCGGCGAATTCCGTTGGCAGAGCCCAAGCTTCATCGAGTGAATTCGTGTGCAGCGACTGCGTGCCGCCCATCACCGCTGCAAGCGCCTGAAGGGCGGTGCGCACCACGTTGTTGTAAGGCTGCTGGGCCGTGAGTGAGCATCCAGCCGTTTGCGTATGGAACCGCAGGGCCCAGGAGCGCGGATTCTTGGATTTGTAGCGCTCGATCATGGCTTTGTGCCAGATGCGCCGCGCCGCGCGATACTTTGCAATCTCTTCGAAGAAATCGCTGTGCGCGTTGAAGAAGAACGAAAGCTGCGGCACGAACTGATCCACTTCGAGCCCGCGTCGCACGCCCCATTCGACGTATTCGAGTCCATCGCGCAGCGTGAAAGCCAATTCCTGAATCGCCGTCGAGCCCGCTTCGCGGATGTGGTAGCCGCTGATGGAAATCGTGTTGAACTTCGGCGTGTTCTTGACGCCGAATTCAAAAGTGTCAATCACCAGGCGCATGGAAGGTTCCGGTGGATAGATGTATTCCTTCTGCGCAATATATTCCTTCAGGATGTCGTTTTGCAGCGTGCCGGAGATTTTCTTCCAGTCTGCGCCTTGCTTTTCCGCAACGGCCAGGTACATCGCCCAGATCACAGCAGCAGGCGAATTGATAGTCATGGAAGTGGTGACGTTGCCGAGCGGAATCTTGTCGAACAGCACTTCCATGTCGGCAAGCGAGCTGATCGCCACGCCGCATTTGCCGACTTCGCCTTCCGAGAGCGGATGGTCCGAGTCGTAGCCCATCAGCGTCGGAAGATCGAACGCTGTCGAGAGCCCGGTCTGACCTTGCGAGAGCAGGTAGCGAAAGCGAGCGTTGGTATCCTCCGCCGTGCCGAAACCCGCGAACTGGCGCATGGTCCACAGGCGCGTGCGATACATCGTTGGGTGAATACCGCGTGTATAGGGTGGAACACCGGGCATACCCAAATCGCGTTCAACATCCCAGCCATTCAAATCCGATTCCGTGTAAAGGCGCCGAATCGGATGGCCGGAAGTGGTTGTGAATTCGCAGTCGCGCTCGGGGCTCTTCTCCAAAGTGGGTTGAAGAGTGTTCTTCTCCCAGGCCAGTTCTTTGGCGGATGGCTGGCGAGGCGAAGCCGCGGTCTCGGCAGGATGCAGCGTTTGCGTCGATCCTTTTGGCTTATCGCTCATTCCCGGGCCTCTCGTCGAGCGTGCAAGACAATTAGCATGCCATTTCCAGTACCCATGCTATGCGAAAGGCATAAGGAGGGGCAAGCGTGGCCGCTCGGGACCGTTTCGGAAGAACCGAACAGTCCCCGCACAGAGATCGCGGAGACGCAGAGGTCCCCGGCTCGGGGCAAGCGGGGAGAACAGCAGGAGTTAAAGTTCTTCTTTAAGAAGACGGGAGGTCGAGTACCCCACACCCCGGGGCAAATTTGCATCGTTCTCAAAACACGGGGCTTACTTCACGAATCTGTAAGTCGTCCCGATGGAACGGGATGCAAGAGCCCGCATTTCCATGGGCCGACGAAAAGAATGCGGAATTCGATTCGAAAGCGGGAACGCTTTGGAACGTGAAGAGCCCCAGGTTTCAAAATCAAAACTTGGAGCAGCTGGTGGCACGTCAGCCTGGACAATGACCATCAATGCTGCCAACGGTCGCGTTGGGCGGTGAAAAAAACAGGGACGGCCCCGTAACCCCATCCGGGGCGCAAAAAGCGCGCCTGAAGCCCGCCCCTACAACGATGCTCACTTCGCGGTGTATTCGGTGGCGGTTAGATTTTTGTGTCCGACCGCTTGCGGGTGCTTCACCTCGCCGCTGGGAGTTTTGGCGTCATTGGGCCACCAGACATGGAAAATGATGCCGTCCGTTTGAGCAGCGGCGTCAGCAATCTTTTTGGCTTCGTCAGGCGGGCGATCCAGAACCTGGACTCGCCCCGTGGCGATCTCGACAGCGTGGTCGTGATAAAACTTGTTCCAGGTATCGAGGGATACGTTGGAACGGGAAGTGCCTTTGGCCACGAAGTATTCCACTTGTTTGAGCAGAGCGTTCGGTTCCGTGGATTCGTAAATCAAGCACTCGATCACCTCTGGCGAAACGGCTTTGCAATAGTGATGGTAGGGGCCCATCACTTGGCCGTCCATCTGGTGCGGGGCGAGAACGTGGATGTCGTGGCCGTCGGCGGGGGTCTTAGGCTTTTCTTGCTGCGGGGCGCTTCGCATGCCCAGTGCCCACATGCCTGAAATCAGAAGGGTCGCGAAAAACGCAAACTTGTAGTTCATGTCTTCTCCTTAAGGGGAACTCGCACCGGTCCTTAGCCTCTAGAGACTTCCGGGGGCCGGCAATGGAAGCGGATTGAACCGCAAGCTGCGCTGGAAGTCCTTACAAAAAGGTGATAGTTTTCGGATAACTGACGGTCTTCCAGCAGAAAAACATGCCAAACGGAAGTTACTATGCCTTCGGGGAGTTTCGCTTCGACCCTAAAGGCCGTGTCCTGTTTCGGTCCGGCGAGATGGTGCCGTTGTTTCCAAAAGCCATCGAGGTCCTGGCGTGCCTGGTGGAGAATCCCGGGCAAGTGACCACGAAAGAGGACTTGCTGGCGAAGGTGTGGCCGGACACCTTCGTGGAAGAAAGCACGCTGACGCGAAGTATTTCCGTTCTGCGGAAAGCACTCGGCGACACTCCCGACGGCCACGCGTTTATTCTCACTGTTCCCAAGCGCGGCTACCGGTTCGTGGCGGAGGTACGGGAAGAACCCGCGAAAAACGGTACGGCTGGGAGCCCGCTCGATTCGGGGAGCTCCACACCCCACCCGCAGGCAAGGAACGGCCTCCGAGCGCACTCGTGGAGGCGATTCGCCTGGATCGCCGGAATAGTCGCGACCGCCATTGTTGCTACTGCGTTGCTCATGTGGATGCGCCTGCGCACCAAGCCGGTAACTTCGGGGCGCATTAGGATTGTCGTGCTGCCTGTTCAGAATTTAACTGGAGATCCCGAGCGCGAGTATATCAGCGATGGTTTGACCGAAAGCATCATCGCGCAACTGGGGCGGATGAATCCCGGACGCCTGGGCGTGATTGCTCGCACTTCGGCAATGACTTACAAGCACTCGTCGAAGACCATCCGTCAAATCGGCGACGAGCTTCACGTGGAATATGTCTTGGAAAGTAGCTTGCGCCAGTCTGGGGAGCATTTTCGCATTACCACGCAATTAATCCGCGTGAACGATCAAACGCATCTCTGGTCCGATGACTACGATCGCACCGTTCGAGACCTCGTGACCGTGCAGGACGACTTTGCTCGGGCCATTGCCGCGGGAATTCGTTTGGAGCTTTCCGCCGCCGCGCACCAGTCTTTGACGGCTGCGCGGTCAGCGAATCCAGAGGCCTATATGACCTACCTGGAAGGTCGCTACTACTGGAATCAACGCAGTGTAGCGTCTCTGGAGCGAGCCATTGTTCACCTCTCGCAAGCCACGGAGCTCGACCCGAATTTTGCGCTCGCATATTCCGGTCTCGCGGACGCCTACTGTTCCCTCGGTGTAATCGGCGACGTTGCGCCTGGGGAGGTTTTCCCCAAAGCACGCGTCGCCGCCGAAAAGGCGCTCGGTCTGGACGCCTCGCTTGCCGAGGCTCACACTTCGCTTGCGTACGTGAAATTCAGTTATGACTGGGATTGGAACGCAGCGGAAGCAGAATTCCGGCGGGCCATCGAGCTGAATCCCAATTACGCGATTGCCCACCATTGGTACGGTCAGTTCCTTCGGCTTATGGGCCGGGAAGAAGATTCTATTAGGGAAGGCCAGAAGGCCCAGGATTTAGATCCGCGCTCGCTCATCATCAATGTTGAAGCGGGCCTCCCGTATTACTATTCGCACAGATATGACGAGGCCCTCAGCCATTTTCGCAAGGCTTTGGAACTGGACCCGAATTTCGCATTGGCCCACAACGATATCGGCTGGGTGCTGGAGGCAGAGGGCAAATATCCAGAAGCAATCCAAGAGTTCGAGCGCGCCGTGCAAATCTCCGACGTCGCAGCGCTCTGGTCCTCGCTAGGCCATGCGTACGGGACGGCTGGGCGGCGTCGGGACGCGAGAAAGGTTCTGGAGCGCCTGCGCGAAATTGCCAGGCAGCACTACGTGTCGCCCAGCTATGAGGCGGCCGTGCATCTAGGCCTTGGCGAGTACGACGAAGCGATGGACTTGTATGAAAGAGCCTATGCGGAACGCAGCTGGGCTATGCTCTGGTTCAAAATCGGCCAATACACCAAGCTTCTGCGAGGTACGCCGCGCTTTGAAGCGCTGCTGGCGAAGATGCACTTTCCGTAAGAGGGGGCGTTGGGATTGCTCAGTAATCCAGGGGCCGGGAACCCCTTAAAAAGGCGGAGGAGTTCACATCCTCCGCCTGCTTTTTTGGAACTCAAAAATATCAGACTATTGCTCGGCGCCGCTCACTTCTGGCCATCGCTGGCGAAGAGCTTGTCCATCCCGACGACTTGGCCGTGCAGTGTGCCGGGAATCAGCGTATCGCGCTCAACTTCGCCAGTCTTTGCATCCGCAACCGTGACGTGATTGACTTCCAGAGTTCGGCCAACGGCCCGCTCGTAGCTGGCCTTGGCTTCGGCGAGGTTGGCGAGAGCTCGGATTTCGTTGCCTTGCGCAGTAATGAGGTCGCGCTGGGTCTGAATGACTAGAAAAACGGTGGAAGCGCCAAGCTGATACTTCTTCTGCTCGGCGTCGAAGGTCTCTTGCTGAAGCTGGCGCGCCTTGCTGGCAGCAACCACCTGAGCGCGGTCTTGCGTCAGCACGATATAGCTCTTGCGGACGTCGAGGAGCGCGGTGTTTCGCAGTTGCTGCATCTGCGTTTCCATTTGGCGTTGCTCTAAAAGAGCGCGGACGTGGAAAGCCTGCGCAGAGCGGTTACGCAAGGGAAGGGTCAAGGTCAAAGTGCCAGCGTAGATGGGAAAACGATTGTGAAAGACCTGGTTCTGCGCCGTCGTGAAACCCTGCTTTGACGGGGTTACGGCTGTGGGAACGGTAGCCGACTCGAAGATGGGGACCTGTGTCGGCACTCCATTCACGTTCTCGGTCACCGAAATCGGATTGCCATTTGCGTCGACGATGGGGACATTGGTGCTTATGATCTTCGAGCCCGAAGGAACCAAGGAGTTTCCTGCTAACCCAGAAGACTCATAGAACGCGCTCGCGGTAAGTGATGGCAGAAGGGCGTTCTTGGTCGCGCGAACATCAATGTCAGCGTTCTTCAGGTTATACGCCTGTTCTTGAAGTTCGGGCCGTTTCGCGAATGCTTCCTTAATGGCCTCTTCAAAAGTAGCGGCTTCGACAACTTCCGGCTGCTTTGGCTGATCCGTGGGAATGATTTCGACGTTGAGGATATTTGGAGCAAGGGGATCCTTGGAGATGTCATTTTTCAGAGTCTGCTCATCCTGGAGCTGCACGGTCTGGGCCAACACGAGGTTTTGTTGATTTGTAGCAAGCTCCGATTCCGAACGGGTTACGTCGAGAGGGGCCATGCTGCCGATCTCCAATTGCTTTTTGTTGTCTTCGTAGAACTTCTGCGCCACCGCGACGGCCTGCTGATTTACCTTGACGTTTTCCCGGGCATAAACAAGCTCCCAATAGTCATTCGTGGTGGTGGTGATGGTGGTGATAGCTTGCTGAGCAAACGCCCAGTCAGCAATTTTGCGGTTGTTGTTAGCGATGCGAATGTTGCGGGTCCACTGTTTCTTGCCGAAGCCGTTCAACAGGGGCTGCGAAAGTTGAACTTGAAGATTGGAACTCACATCCGGATTAAAAAAATTGGGGATGTTGGAACTGCTGCGTGTGTTGTCCCAGGCTACGTTCAGGTTCGTGCCGGTCTGGAAGGTTTGCGAATATTGGCTATTGAATACTGCCTGATGCGAAACAATAAAAGCAACCCCGGTAGTCCCCGCACCCGAAGTGAAGGCGTTGTTGATGGGACTCACGGCGTCCGAAATCTGAGTCGTGCTGGTGACTAGCGGATCGAAGTTCTGATTGAAGAACACGAATGGATTAATGAGAGCGGAAGAGGAGGGAACCAACACTCCCGGCGTGCCAAAGCCAGAGCCGCCGGCGTTGGCGTTCAGAAGACCGGCGTCGGAGATCCACGGATAGTAGCGCTGAACGGCAATGTCCAGATTGTTCTCGAGAGCAAGCTCAATAGCGTCCTGCAGGCTGATTTCGAGCTTGTTGTCGTGGATGAGCTGGTCAATGCGCGGGGAATTTACTAGAACCGGAGGCGCGACGAACCGCGATTCGTAGGGCTTGAAGATGTTTGGAAAAGCCCGTGGTCCACGCGAGTACTTCTGGCTTGCGACGCCCAAGGAGGCGACCGGAGCGATGGCCGCGCCGCTGGAAGCCGGAGCAGCGGCTTGATCAGCTTTTGGGGCTGGACTCTGCGGCGGGTTCTGCGCAAAAGCCGGAGAAACAGAGCCTGCGGCCATTACGCCAGCCAGGAAAGCGGCTAGTAGAGAACGGGCGGCGCCGCATGTACGGATCCGATGGTTCCCAATTTCCCACGAAAAGAACAATTTAGCAGTCTTCGACACCATAATGGTTGTCACCCCTCGAGATTCTGTCCCATCGGGACGTTTTTAATTTGTACTCAACTATCTAAAACGCTCAAACAGAGGGATTTGTTTCAATCCTGGCTGGCATTGAGGTGCCTGAAAACACTAAAAAAAACGGGACAGGCCGACAAGGACCAGCGCCCAAAGCGTATTCAGGGTAATAGACGCAGAAATGAGCTGCAAGGTCGCCGAGGAGGGCAAGATGGAAAGGGTGGCAGCACGCCGGAGAGTGGCGCAAGTAGGGAGAGCCTAGCGATAGATTGAAGGGGCCGCATTTTCACGAACCGAATGCAGCCCCGTCGAAGGCTTAGCTGCCTTATCGACCTAAGCTATCTCGATAGAGGTTTTCTGTGCCTACGACTCGTCCATGGAGCGTTCCGGGAATAAGTGTTTCCTTCTCAACTTCTCCGGAGAGCGCATCCGCAATGGTGACGTGATTTACTTCGAGAGTGCGCCCAAGAGCGCGCTCGTAGTTGGCCTTGGCTTCTTGCAGATTGGCGAGTGCCCGGATCTCCGTGCCTTCTGCGGCAACAAGATCGCGCTGCGTCAAGATGACTTGGTAAACGGTGGTGGCGCCGAGGCGGTATTTTTTCTGCTGGGCGTCGAACGTTTCCTGCTGCAATTGACGTGCCTCGCTCGCCGCTTCGACCTGAGCGCGATCCTGTGTCAGCGCAATGTAACTGTTGCGCACGTCGAGAAGCGCGGCGTTCTTGAGTTGCTGCATTTGCGTTTCGACTTGGCGCTGGACCAGAAGGGCCCGTGCGTTGTCGGCCTGCGCCGAGCGGTTGCGCAACGGTAGGTTCAACGTCAGTTGCGCGGAATAATCGGGGAAGCGATTGTGAAAGACGTCAGATTGCGCGTTGGTGAAGCCTTGCTGGTTCGTTCCAGTAATGTTTGGAATGACGGTGGGTTCAAAGAGTCCGGGCACGGGCGCTCCGGTCGCATCGACGATGGGGACGCCACTGCTCGCAAACGTCGGCGCGCCCTTGATTGGCGAATTGCCCGCTAGCCCGACAGAACTATATTGGGCGCTCAGAGTAAGCTGTGGGAGCAGGGCGCTGCGCGTGGCTCGGACGTCAATCTCCGCGTTCTTAATGTTGTAACCCTGTTCCTGAAGCTCCGGGCGCTTTGCATACGCTTCTTTGACGGCATCTTCGAATGATGGATTCTCTACGGCCGCCGGTGGTGTTGGTTCATCGGCGGGGATAATCTCGACGTTGATGAGATTCGGAGCCATGGGGTCTTTCGAGATTGCGTTCTTGAGTATTTGCTCGTCCTGGAGCTGCACAGTCCGGGCTACAATCAGGTTTTGCCGGTCCGTAGCGAGCTCTGATTTTGCCTGAGTGACGTCCAGCGGAGCCATGGTGCCGGCGCTGAGCTGCTTTTGGTTGTCGCTATAGAGTTTCTCGGAAGTCGCCACTGCCTGCTCCTCGACCTTGACATTCTCCCGCGCATAAACAAGTTCCCAATAGGCAGCGATCGTGTTGGTGACGGTCGTAATGGCCTGCTGCGTGAACGCCCAGTCGGCAATCTTGCGATTGTTCTTCGAGATCATGATGTTTCGGCGATTCACGTAAAGGCCGAAGCCGCTGAGCAATTGCTGGGAAAAAGCGACGGATAGAGTCGATTGCACGGCAGGGTTAAAAAAGTTGGCGGTCGAGGTCGAACTGCTTCGCGTGTTATCCCAACTGACGCTCAAGTTTGAACCGGTCTCGAAACCCCGAGAGACTTGCGTGTTGTATTGGTCGGTGTGGGTAATCAGATGCGCGGCGGTGGCTGTACCCGTACCGGAAATGAAGGGGTTGTTGATGGGCGAGGTGCGATCGTCAAGGAGCACGGTGCTTGAGACCAGCGGGTCGTAGGAGAACGAGAGAAGGTTCGCGGTGGAAGAGCCGAAGGTCGCGCCTGGTGTGCCACGGCCAAAGCCGCCAGCTGAGGTCTTGAGGATGTCCGTGTCAGCGGTCCAAGGGTAATACCGTTGCACAGCGATGTCCATGCTGTTTTCCAGAGCAAGTTCGATCGCGTCTTGCAGGCTGAGGGTTAGCTTTCCGTCGTGGACGAGCTGGTCAATGCGAGGCGAATTCGTCAGCATAGGTCCTTCCAACTTGATGGACCGGTAGGGATGGAATAGATCCGGAAAGGCTCTGGGGCCGCGCGAGAAGTCGTGTTTAGCAATCCCCAGTGAGGCCACCGGGGCCATGGGCGGCATGGCTTGTGGGGCAGGCGCGGCTGTCGGCGGCGGATTCTGTGGCGGGTTTTGCGCGAAAGTTCGAGGAACACAGCCAGCCGCGAGGATTCCAACAAGAAAGGCGGCGAGCAGGGTTCGCCCAGTCACAAGGAATGTACATTTGCTTCCGGCAATACAACCTCCTGGCTTGAAAATCACCAGTAGAGAAGAC
>Ga0126381_100006198_pt1 | contig 13225 bp, 7 predicted proteins | sample PanSoiMetPlot_28_FD_96465 | JGI IMG/M metagenome (GOLD analysis project Ga0126381, IMG submission 96465) | Tropical forest soil microbial communities from Panama - MetaG Plot_28 | ecosystem: Environmental > Terrestrial > Soil > Tropical forest > Bulk soil | place: Panama | collected 2016-02-17
AGCATGAAGACGGCCTCCGGTCTTATGGGCGCCAAGGTCTACCTCAAGCGCGAGGACCTCAACCACACCGGCGCCCACAAGGTGAACAACGTGCTGGGCCAGATTCTGCTGGCGCGCCGCATGGGCAAGGAGCGCATCATCGCGGAGACCGGCGCCGGCATGCATGGGGTTGCGACAGCCACGCTGTGCGCCAAGTTCGGCCTCAAATGCATCGTCTACATGGGCTCGGTCGACGTGGCGCGCCAGCAGCCCAACGTGCTGCGCATGAAAGCGCTTGGCGCGGAGGTGCGGCCGGTCGTCTCCGGCTCCAACACGCTCAAGGATGCGATGAACGAGGCGCTGCGCGACTGGGTGACCAACGTGGCCGATACGTTCTATTGCATCGGGACCGTCGCGGGCCCGCATCCTTATCCGATGATGGTGCGAGATTTCCAATCGGTCATCGGCAACGAGACGCGCGAGCAGATGCAGGACGCCGAAGGCCGGCTGCCCGACAGCCTCATTGCCTGCATCGGCGGCGGCTCGAACGCCATGGGGCTGTTTCATCCCTTCCTGGACGATCAGCAGATCGAGATTTACGGGGTCGAAGCCGCCGGCCACGGCCTCGCCAGCGGCCTGCATGCGGCCTCGATCGCGGGCGGGGCGCCCGGCGTGCTGCACGGCAACCGCACCTATCTGCTGATGAACGGCGACGGCCAGATCAACGAAGCGCACTCGATCTCCGCCGGCCTCGATTACCCGGGCATCGGGCCCGAGCACGCCTGGCTCAACGATATCGGGCGCGTGAAGTATCTGTCGGCGACCGACGAAGAGGCGGTGGCGGCGTTCGAGCTGTGCGCCAGGCTGGAGGGAATCATCCCGGCACTCGAGCCCGCCCATGCGCTCGCCCGGGTGCTCGACATCGCGCCGCAGAAGCCGAAGGATCACCTGATGGTGGTGAACCTCTCCGGCCGCGGCGACAAGGACTTGGCGAGCGTCGCGGAGTATCTGGAGCGCCGTAACAAATGACGACCTTGCCAAGCCTTGTCCCGGGCTTGACCCGGGACCGTGCCCCCACCCTACCCTCCCCCGCTTGCGGGGGAGGGAAAGGGAGGGGGTGGAACGATCCCGGCTTTCGCCGGGAAATGTAGGAGCGCCGCTTGACCACGACCCGCATCGACGCGCGCTTTGCGGCGCTCAAGCGCGAAGGCCGCGCGGCGCTCGTCACCTTCGTGACTGCCGGCGATCCCGATCCGGCGACCTCCGGCAAGATCCTGCAGGCTCTGCCGCGCTCCGGCGCCGATATGGTCGAGCTTGGCATGCCGTTCACGGATCCGATGGCGGATGGACCCGCGATTCAGGCCTCCTCGCAGCGCGCGCTCAAGGCCGGGCAGACCTTGGCGGGCACGCTCGCCATGGTGCGGGATTTCCGCCGCAGTGACGACGCGACCCCGATCGTGCTGATGGGCTACTACAATCCGATCTACATCTACGGAGTCGCGCGCTTTCTCGCCGATGCCAGGACGGCGGGCGTCGACGGCCTGATCGTGGTTGATCTCCCGCCCGAGGAGGACGACGAGCTCTGCCTCCCGGCCCTCAATGCCGGGTTCAATTTCATCCGCCTCGCCACGCCCACCACCGATGACCGACGCCTGCCGGCCGTGCTCGCCAACACCTCGGGCTTTGTCTATTACGTCTCGATTACCGGCATCACCGGCATGGCGGCGCCCGACACCGACAAGGTTGCGGCCGCAGTGGCACGCATCAAGCGGCATACGTCACTCCCGATCGCTGTCGGCTTCGGGGTCAGGACCGCCCAGCACGCCGGCGCAATCGCGGCGGTCGCCGATGGCGTCGTGATCGGCTCGGCGCTGGTGGAAGCTGTGCGGCAAAGCCTCGACAAGGACATGAAGGCCACCGACACTACGGTGCGCTCGGTCAGCGATCTGGTTGCCAGCCTTGCCGCCGGCGTGCGCGCGGCGGCACAGTGACGTCCTGGGCTGCAAGGATTATATCATGCGGCATGATCGCGTGAGGACGCCATGAACTGGATATCCAACGTCATGCGGCCGAAGATTCGCGGCCTCCTGAACCGGCGGGAGACGCCCGAGAATCTCTGGATCAAGTGCCCGGAGACCGGGCAGCTCGTGTTCTACAAGGACGTCGAGGCCAATCAGTTCGTCATTCCGGGCTCGAACTATCACATGCGCATGAGCGCCATGGCGCGCATGAAGTCGGTCTTCGACGGCGAGACCTGGTTCGACGTCGCGGTGCCGGAGGTGCCGGCCGATCCGTTGAAGTTCCGCGACACCAGGCGCTACGCCGACCGGCTGAAGGATGCGCGCGGCAAGACCGGCACGACGGATGCCATCAAGCTCGGCTATGGCAGGCTCGATGGCCTGCCGGTCGTGGTCGCGGTGCAGGATTTCGAGTTCATGGGCGGCTCGCTCGGCATGGCGGCCGGCGAGGCGGTCATCAAGGGGCTGCAGACCGCGGTCGACAAGAGTACGCCCTTCATCATGTTCGCGGCCTCCGGCGGCGCCCGCATGCAGGAGGGAATTCTCTCGCTGATGCAATTGCCGCGCACCACCGTGGCGGTTCAGATGCTGCGCGAGGCCAGGAAGCCCTACATCGTGGTGCTCACCAATCCGACCACCGGCGGGGTCACGGCGTCCTACGCCATGCTGGGCGACGTGCAGATCGCGGAGCCCGGGGCGCTGATCGGCTTTGCCGGGCCGCGCGTCATCGAGCAGACGATCCGCGAAAAGCTGCCGGACGGCTTTCAGCGCGCCGAATACCTCAAGGAGCACGGGATGGTGGACATGGTGGTGCACCGCCATCAATTGCGCGCGACGCTTGCCAACCTGTGCCGGCTGTTGACCAAGATGCCTGCGCGGCAGCCGGCGGAGGCGGAGGCGGAGGAGCTGCTGCCGGTCCCGGCCGGGGCATGACGCCGCTCGATTCCACCCTCGCGCGACTGCTGGCGCTGCATCCCAAGCGGATCGATCTGTCTCTCGACCGGATGTGGCGCATTCTCGACGCGCTCGGCCATCCGGAGCGGCGCCTACCGCCGGTGATCCATGTGGCGGGCACCAACGGCAAGGGCTCGACCATCGCGTTCATGCGCGCGATCCTGGAAGCCTCGGACCTGCGCGTGCATGTCTATACGTCGCCGCATCTGGTGCGCTTCAACGAGCGCTTCCGGCTCGGCGCGGTCGGCGAGGGGCGGCTTGCCGGTGACCGCGACCTCGAAAATGCGCTCGCCGAATGCGAGCGCGCCAACGCGGGCGCCCCGATTACGGTGTTCGAGATCACCACGGCGGCCGGACTGCTGCTGTTCGCCGAGCATCCGGCCGACATTCTGCTGCTGGAAGTGGGGCTCGGCGGCCGGCTCGATGCAACAAACGTGATCGATCGGCCGCTCGCCACCGTCATTGCTCCCCTCGCGCTCGACCATGCCGAATTTCTCGGCGACACGATCGAGAAGGTGGCGGCTGAGAAGGCCGGTGTCATCAAGCGCGCCGTGCCCGCGGTCGTGGCGGCGCAGCCGCGCGAGGCCCGCCACGTGATCGAGCGGCAGGCAGCGCGGCTTTCGGCCCCGATCAAGTTCGCGGGCGAGGATTGGATCGTGACCGAGGAGCCCGGTCATCTGGTTTATCAGGACGAATCAGGTCTCCTCGATCTTCCGGCCCCCAAGCTTTACGGACGCCATCAGCTCGAGAACGCAGGCCTTGCGATCGCGGCGCTGCGCACGATCGATGAGCCAAAGGTTGCGCCGCGCGCCTTCGAGGGCATCGCAAGGGCCGAGTGGCCGGCCCGAATGCAGCGCCTCTCGAGCGGACGGCTTGCCGCGCTGGTACCGGCGGGCGCCGAGCTGTGGCTTGACGGCGGCCACAATCCCGACGGCGGCCGCGCGATCGCGAGCGCGCTCGCTGATCTCGAGGAGCGGGTCTCGCGTCCGCTGGTGATGGTGGTGGGAATGCTGGCCAGCAAGGACAGCCAGGGATTTCTCCGGAACTTTGCCGGCCTCGCGCGCCGCGTGGTCGCGGTACCGATCCCCGAGCAGGAGAAAGCGCTGCCGCCCTCAGCGCTCGCCGAGTCGGCACGCGCGATCGGAATTCCTGCGCAGCAAAGTCCCGACGTTGAAACGGCGCTTGCCGATATCGGGCAGCTCGATCTCGATCAGCCGCCGCGCATCCTGATCACCGGCTCGCTCTACCTTGCGGGAGCGGTGCTCGCCATCAACGGCACGCCGCCGAGCTGATCACACCGAGGCGGTGATCCACTGCTCGAGCTTCTGCTTCGGCGCGGCGCCGACCTGGCGCGAGGCCATCTCGCCGTTCTTGAAGATCATCAGGGTCGGGATCGACATCACGCCGTATTTGGAGGCCGTCTGCGGGTTCTCGTCGACGTTGAGCTTGACGATCTTCACCCGCCCGTTGAGTGAGCCGGCAATCTCCTCGAGCGCCGGAGCGATCTGCCGGCAGGGACCGCACCACTCGGCCCAAAAGTCGACGACGACCGGACCGGCTGACTTCAGCACCTGTGATTCGAAGTCCGCATCCGAAACCTTGCCCACCGCCATAGGAAATCCCTCGCTTCTCAGGAAAGCGGCTTTGGAAAGCCGTCGACAGGACCCGAACCTATGAATGCCCCGTGACAGCGTCAAGGCAGCATCACAGGGAGGTGACGGTTGCGAGGGCGTGATCGAGGTCTTGCGCGGGAATCTCCATCAGGTCGGGCACCTCGGTCCAGATCAGCGCGGCCCGGATCGGCCGGTCCGGATAGATCGTGGCGAGCACGGCGCGGTAAAGCGCAAGCTGCGCCACGTAGGCGGGCGGGACATCCGCGAGGCGGCGGGGCGCCGGCCGATTCGTCTTGTAGTCGGCGATCAGCAGGCCTTCCGCCGTGATCACGAGCCGATCGATCTGCCCCGAGACCGCAACGGTTTGGCCCCCCGCGACGATCCGGCCGACGATCGGAATCTCGGCGCGGCTTTGCGGCCCGAACAGCTCGGAAAACCGCACGTTGTCCAGCACCGTCACAACCTGCGCGATCATAGCTTCGCGCTCTTCCGGCGAGAATGGCACGGGCGAGCGCGCGATGTGGCGCCGCGCAGCTTCTGCCCGCCGTTCCGCGGGAATGGCCGGCAGCGCCTGCAGCAGTCGATGCATCAGCTCGCCGCGCGCCAACGCCTTGCGGCGCTCCATCCCGCTCCCGATGCCGGGAGCCCCATAGGCGGGGTCGTCCGACAGCGCCCCCGACGGCGTCACGCCGCGCAGCGGCAACACTTCCGCCGGGGCTGCCTCATCGAGCCAGGCCGGCCGCTCGGTTGCGCGGGCCGAAGCAGTTGGGACGATCCTGGCGGCCGTATCCAACGGTCCGCCGCGGTGGCGCCAGACGGTGCCCTCGCCGTGGTCGGCAGGCTCCTCCGCGGCGCCATCCACCAGAGCGGAATGGACGAGCTCGTACCAGCAGCCCGGCGGGATCGCACGGTCACCTCTGGCGCCGCAGACGATCAGCCGGTCGGCAGCGCGCGTCATCGCCACGTAGAGGAGCCGGCGATGCTCGTTCTCGGCCGCCTCGATCATCGCTTGGCGGGCAACATCGACACGCGCAACTTCCTCTTTCCGACCTGCCCAGACCAGCGGCGCGGGCGTGTCGGGTGGCGCGTGGCGTGGCGGAAGCTCAAGCAGGCGCGGTTGGCGCTGCGGCGGGCCAGCCGGCTGGGTCGTGGTGTCGGCCAGGATGACGATCGGCGCCTCGAGGCCCTTGGCGCCATGCACCGTCATGACCCGCACCTCGTCGCGGCTGATCTCCATGTCGCGCTTGATCTCCGCATTGGCAGTGCGCAGCCACGCCACGAAGCCCTGCAGCGATGGCGTCTCGCGCCGCTCATGATCGAGCGCAATGTTCAGGAACTCATCGAGCGCATCGGCCACCTCGGGGCCGAGCCGCGCCAGGAATCGCCGCCGGCCGCCTTCGCCTCCGAGCAGGCGCGCATAGAATGCGAACGGGGTTTCGTGCCGGGCCGCCTCGGCCAAACGATCGAGCCGCGCGTTCGCGTCCGCAAATGCAGGGCGCGTCGGCGCCTGCAAGCGCAACGTGGTCCGCAGGGAACTGCGGCGGCCATGGGCGAGCGCAAACAGCTCCTCCTCGTCGAGGCCGAACAGGGGACTCTTGAGCACGGTCGCCAGCGCAAGATCGTCGTCCGGGAGCAGCAGCGCATCTGCGAGTGCCAGCAGATCCATCACCGCGATGTGCTCGGTCAGGACCAGGCGATCGGCGCCCGCAACCGCAATGCCGGCATTCTTGAGCGCCCGTATGATCGCTTCGAACAGCGGCCCGCGTTGGCGCACCAGAATGAGAAAATCGCCGGCCGTCGCGGCATGTCGCCGCTCGCCGTCGCCAACCGCCACGCCGCGCGCGATCCAATCCGCCACCGATTTCGCGATCCGGCGTGCGAGTTCGACCCGGGGGCTCGTTTCCGATGTCGTATCGAAGGGTGCATCCCAGCCCTCCGCCGGCTGCGCCTTGGCGGGCTCGATCAACGGCCAGATTTCGACCACGCCGGGGGCGGCGCGGCGCACGGCCGCATGCACTGTGGCGACCTGATCAGCGAACCCGCGCGACGCTGCCGGCCGCCGGAAGACCCGATCGACCGCCTCGAGCACGATGGGCGCCGAGCGGAACGAGTACTTGAAGTCGAGCGCGAGGAAGCGCAGCCCGGCCGCTTCGTACACCCGCTTGAAGTTGCGGCGCTTGTCCGCGAAGGCCGCTGGCAGCGCGCCCTGGAACGAGAAGATCGACTGCTTGTCGTCCCCGACCGCGAAGATCGTTCGCTCGAGCGTGCCGCGCGTGCCTTCGCCGGCCGCGAACTCGGCGATCAGACTCTCGATCACCCGCCATTGCCGCGGACTCGTATCCTGCGCCTCGTCGATCAGCACGTGATCGATGCCGAGGTCGAGCTTGAAATGGACCCAGGCCGCCTCGACACGGGTGAGGAGATCGCTCGTCTTTGCGATCAGGTCGTCATAGTCGAGGAGCCCCCGGCGATCCTTGTGGGCGCGATAGCGCTCGATGACCGCGGACGCGATGGTGAGGAGGGCGACGGTGCGATCACGGGCCACGGCCGCGTTTCGGCGTGCAAGAAGATCGCAGATCCGGTCTTGCTCGCTCTTGAGACGTGCAAACAAATCAGGGTGTCGGTCCCGGATCGCCGCGGTGGCCAGATTGGCGCGCGGCCTTCCCTGTTGGGTGAAGAAGATCGACAGATAAGCGTCAATTCGCTCAGCCCCTGCCAGGGTGAAGAGTCTTCCAAAGCGCACGCTCTGCTGACCGTCGGTGCTTGATCCCTGCGCCAGCGCGGCTGCGAGCGAAGCCCACTCTGCGGGTGCGATCAACTTGCCGCTGAAGAAATCGGCTTCGATCGCTTCGACGCTCTCCTGCGGATCGATGCCCAGCCGCCTGGAGAGCTGCTCAGCCGCGGCCTCGATGCTGCCGGCATGCGCGATCCAGGCGGTCAGCGCCTCGCGCTTGCTGATCGCTTCGCTCAGCACCTCGCGAAAGGTGAAATCAGTCGCGCTCGGGATGATGATTGCAAGCGCGCGCCCGAACGGGCCCTCGGGCGCATTCGAGCCTTCCAGCAGCACTTCCAGAATCAGCTGATCGAGGAGCTGCGATTCGGAGGCCTCGTCAAGCACGCTGAAACGGGCCGGAACGTTGGCCTCGAACGGAAACTGCTGCAGCAGCCGCGTGCAGAAGGCATGGATGGTCTGCACCTTGAGCCCGCCCGGGGTCTCGATCGCCTGGGCAAACAGGCGTCGCGCCGCGGCGCGCAGTTCGGGCGAGGGCCAGGTGTTGGTCAGGCCATGAACAGCGGTTGCGAGTGCATCGTCGTCGAGGGCGGTCCAGCGCGCGAGCGTCTCCGACACGGTTGCCGCCATGTTGGCGGCAGCCGCTTTGGTGAAGGTGAGGCACAGAATTTTCGCAGGCGAGGTGCCCGCGAGCAACAGTCGGATCACGCGCTGCGCCAGCACATAGGTTTTGCCCGAACCGGCATTGGCGGACACCCAGGCTGACAGGCGCGGGTCCGAGGCCTCGCGTTGCGCGCGCAGCAATTCCTCCGGAATCGGGAGCGGGGCGCTCATGGGGCGGCCTCCTCATCGGCGGCGCCTCCACTTGGCGACCATTCCTTGACCCTCGCCAGATGATCGTAGTCGCCATAGGCGCGGCGCCGCCACATCACCCGCTCGCGCGACAGGTAGGGCGTCTCCGGGTCCTCGAATCTTCGGGCGACTTCAGTGAGCCGGTGCAGCGCCTTCTCGGCTTCGGCATCGGGGCTCGAACCCGGGAAGTCGATCGAACGCTCCACGCCGATCGGGTCGCCGCCTTTGAGCGCGACATAGATCAATTCTTTGATCGGCCCGCCCGGAATATTTGGAAATTTGCCGGCGCGCAGGATCGCACCTTCGAGCGTGAGCTGGGGTGCCAGCCCGCTGGCGACCTGCGGGGCGGTCGGCAGCTGTCCGGTCTTATAATCCAGGATCGCATAGCCGCCGCCTGCCAGCAGTTCGATTCGATCGGCGCGCGCCGAAAGCCGGAGGCTGCGGCTGCCGAGCGGGATCTCGATCTCGCCGCGGATCTCGGCATGCACCGTCGCGATTCCAGGGCGCCGCTCGCGCTCCCAGCTGGTGAACCAGTGCACGATCCGCACGAAGCGAGGCCACCAGAACGCACGCGCTTCGGGAACGTCGTCGAGCGCCGCGAAATGCTTGCGGCCGAGCGTCAACAGCTCGCCGATGGCATCTTCGGGCAGGCCTGCTGCGAAAGCCTGGGTGAAATCTCCGATCGCCCCATGGATCACGGTGCCGCGATCGGCGGCGCCCGGCGGCAGGTCGACAGGATCGAGCGGAAGGAGCCGCAGGACATGCTTTGCGTATATCGTGTAGGGATCGCGCAGCCAGTGCTCGATCTCGGTCACCGATAGCCGGTTCGGCCGCACTGCGGCGGGCGGCTTGGGGGCTGGCCGCGCGGTGGGCCGAGGCGGGCCGTCCGGGCGGTCGAGCGCGCGGGCCCAGGCCAGGTATTTTTCGCCGCGCTCGCGCACGCCTTCCCAGCGTTCGCCCGCAACCGCGGCGAGGCGCTGCACGAAGCGCGACACGTTTGTGGGCGCTCCCGCAACCTTGTCGGCGCGCGTGAGGATCACTTCCGGCGCACCCAGCATCTGGGCGAAATCATGCGCCGAGAGCCCGATGCGACGCTCCGGCAGATCAAGCCCGAGCGCAAGGCGCATCGGCCGGCTGAGCCAGGCATCCGCCTGGGTTTGGGGCGGCCAGGTGCCTTCGTTCAATCCGCCGAGCACCCGGCGATCCGCGGACGTGAGGCGCGCTTCGAGAAGCCCCAGAATGCGCACGCGCACGCCGGGCCGTTCGGGGCGCCGCACCACCCGGTCGGCGATCGCGGCCTGGAACAGGTCCGGATAGTCAGCAAGGGTCACCGGGAGATCGGCGGCCGGGGCGCTCGATTCGAGCGCGTCGAACGCCTGCGCGAGCGCGCTTCCATCCGCCCCCGCGAAGGCGACCGCGGTGCCGGCCTGATCGCTCGAGAGCGCCGCAACGATCATGCGGTGACGACGCGCGACGTCCGCGAAGGGGGGCGCTTGCGCATCGAGATCGCTCAGGGGCGAAAGCGCGGCGCCAAGCCGGGCCACGAGATCGGCGGCGGCCGCAAGCTCGTGATCCTTGAGGCCGGTGCGGGGATCGGAGGGATGCAACTCGGATTTCTCCTTGCGCTGCAGCCTGCCGAGCTCACTGCGGAAAGTTTCGAGCGCGTGCGCAAGGCCGGCGCAACCGGATCGCGGCCGCGGCCCGCGCAGCACCGCTCGCTCGAGCGCCGCGATCGCGCGATCGTATGCGGCATCGCGCGCGCCAAGGCGCAGGAGCGGATGCTTGAGCAGCGCCAGCAGATCGACCGGGGCCAGACCGCCGATGGCGGCCTGTGAGGCCAGGCGCGCAAAAAGGCCGGCTGGCGTATCGGCAAGCGAATCGCCGCCGGAATCGTCGACCGCCACGTTCCATCGCCCGAGCGCGGCAAGCACGCGGCGGGCGAGCGCGCGGTCCGGCGTGACCAGCGCCGCGCTCCTGCCCGGTTCCGCGATCGCCTCGCGCAGCACGATCGCGATGGCGAGCGCTTCCTCCTCCGCATTGGCAGCCTCGATGACCGTGAGCCTCTCCAAGGCATGCTCGGCATGCGCCAGGAATCCCGGATCGCGGGTGCGCGTGCGCCAGAGGTCGGTGGCGTCGGCTGGACGGAAGGCTTCTGATAAGAGCCGCTCGCGGCCTCCTTCTCCCCCACTTGCGCCGGAGGGTTGTGGGGTCAGCGTCTCGACGGCGCCGCGATCGATGCCGATGCGGGCGAGCAGCGCCTTGAGGGCAAATTGCGGATGGACGGCGACCGGCGCAGTGCGTACCTCTCCGTCCTGCCGGCCGCCGATCAAGCGCCACGAGTCCTCGTCGAGATCGGTATCGAGGCCCGGCAGCACGACGGCGCCGTGCGGCAGTCCCGCCACCGCGGCGATGAGGTCGGCGGTCGCCGGAATCGATCCCGTCGATCCGGCGACGATCACCGGACCTTCGCTGCGCGTGAGGCGCGCCGCCTCGGCCTTGATCAGCGCGTCGCGGCGGACCGCGGCCTCGGTCAGGTCGCGCTCGGCAAGGATTTCGGGCCATCGCTCCCGGGCAATCTTGAGGAACTCCAGGGTCAGCTGCCAATAGGCATCGAGATGGTGCGGCACCAGGTCGTCGAGCCGATCCCACGACACGCCGCGGGTGATCATGTCGTCGATGAGGCGCGCCAGATCGTCGGCGAGTGCAAGCGCGGATGCGGGACGATTGGCGACCAGCGGCGTCTCGCCCGCGCGCCCCGGGTCGAGCCTGCCGGCCCACGCCAGGATGAGCCGCGCGAGCAGGAGCCGCCGTTCGAGGGCGCCGAGCGCCTGTGGCAGCTCGAGCACCTCGGGACCGAGATCGCCCGCCGCTGCCTGCGCGAACACGATGTCGTCCTCGTCGACGTCGCCGACCGCAACGATCCGAGGCAGCAGCGCGCCCTCGGTGCCCAGAACATCAAGGAAAGCGTCGCGCGCAAGCCGGCAGGCGCGGCGGGTCGGCAGATAGATCGTTGCGCCTGCCAGCGCGAGCGGCGCGCGGGCCGCCGCAAACCCCGGAACGAGCCGGCCCTCCACCAGCGCCTTGATCAGCGTCGGCAGGAACGACGCCGAAGCCGGGATGGTGAAGACGCGCGGGGTGTGGGCCATGGTGCACGACGCAGGGTGGGCAATGCCGCGTATTACAATGAAGAGAGGCAAACCGTACAGGCGATTTTGCCTGCGCCACGAAGAAGGCACACAGCATTGCCCTTACAATCATGCGCGAATGAAGGAAGGCCGAACGGACGCAATGCCCGCCTCAGGCGCCGGTCAGCTACGCCGCGCTCTCGAAGATCGCGGCTTCTGCGGCTGCAACTGCCTCGGGCGTGCCGACATGCATCCACACGCCTTCGAGCCGCAGCCCGTAAAGCCGGCCCGCTTCGCCGGCGGCGTCGAACAGCTTGGTCAGCGAGAAGGCGCCCTCGGGCGCGCCGGCAAACAGCGCCGGCGTCAGGATCGCGGCGCCCGCATAGACGAACGGCACCACGGCGCGCTCGCTGCGACGATTGAGCCGCCCCTCGGCCGTCATGGCAAAGTCGCCACGGCCCGAATAGCCGATGCTGGTCGCGGTCGGGGCGAGCAGCAACAGCGCGTCCATGCGCTCGACTGCGAAGGCTGCGGCAAGCCGGGCAAGGTTGGGCTTGACCCCTTCGATCCAGATCGTGTCGGAATTGACCAGAAAAAACGGCGCTCCGCCAAGCTCCGGCATCGCCTTGACGATCCCGCCCCCGGTGCCGAGGAGCCTGCCGCGCTCGTCCGAAATGACGATCTGCGGCCGCCGGCGCGGCTTGAGATGCTGTTCGATCTGATCGGCGAGATGGTGCACGTTGACGACCGCGCGCTTGACACCCGCCGCTGCAAGACGATCGAGCACGTGATCGATCAGCGGCTTGCCGCCGACCCGAACCAGGGGCTTGGGAATCTCGCCATTGAACGGGCGCATGCGGGTGCCAAGCCCGGCCGCCAGCACCATGGCGCGACGCGGAACCGTCTCGGTGCCCGCTTTGGCTTCCACCATCATCCCCCGTTGCCGTCCCCTCGATCCGTCGCCGGTGGCAGGACATGGGCCGCGTACCATGCCTTGAGGGCCGCAAGCGACGGATGCGCCAGCGAGCGCTGTAGATAGCCCCATATGCGCGGCATGTGACGCAGGTATTGCGGCTTGCCGTCGCGCCGGTCGAGCCGCGCAAAGATTCCCAGGATCTTGCTGGCGCGCTGGGCCGCGAGCGTGACGTAGAGCTTGATGAATTCGGTGCTGTCGAAATCCGGATCGGCGAGGATGCGGCCGCGCATGTAGCGGCCGAGAAGCGATACCTCCATCGATTCCGCGACGTCCACCCGAGCGTCCTGCAGGAGCGACGCAAGATCATAGGCCGGCGGCCCCATCACGGCGTCCTGGAAATCGAGAATGCCGAGCTGCGCGAGACCGCGCCGGCGCGAAAGCCACAGCAGGTTCGGAGAATGATAATCGCGCAGCACCCAGGTCGACGGCGCGTCGATCGCGCCCTGCAGGGACTCGGTCCAAAGCGACTCGTACTCGGCACGCGCCCCCTCCGAAACCGGCACGCCAAGGCGCGGCAGATACCAGTCGAGGAGGAGACTTGCCTCGATCAGGAACGCGCCGAGGTCGTAAGAAGGGATGTGATATTCGACATGGGGCGCCACCGGCAGCACGTCGGGCAACGGCTGCTCGTGCAGTGCCAATAGGACGTCGACGGCAGTCTCGTAGCGATCCTCGATCGGGTGCGGCGGGTTCTGGCCCGCCACCACGCACTCCTCGCCGAGATCCTCGATGACCAGAAGTCCTTGCTCGAGGTCCGCATGAAATATATCGGGTGCGAGCAGTCCTCGCTCGCGCAGCCCCTTCGCGATGGCGACGAAGGGAACGACGTTGTCGGCAAGATGCGCGATCGCGCTGTAAGGTTTGCCGTCGCGAATTGGCGGACCGTCGGGCCGGCGCGGCCAGTCCATCAGGATTGCATCGCGGTCGCCGATGACCAGCCGCTGGTAGCTGCGGATCGAGGCATCGCCCGGCAGCGG
>Ga0126381_100006199_pt1 | contig 13223 bp, 8 predicted proteins | sample PanSoiMetPlot_28_FD_96465 | JGI IMG/M metagenome (GOLD analysis project Ga0126381, IMG submission 96465) | Tropical forest soil microbial communities from Panama - MetaG Plot_28 | ecosystem: Environmental > Terrestrial > Soil > Tropical forest > Bulk soil | place: Panama | collected 2016-02-17
CCTGCCTAACTAAAGGCCAGTGAATGGGTTGGAGCTGGTGCCGGGAGGGGGAGTCGAACCCCCAAGGTACCAAGTACCGGCGGATTTTGAGTCCGCTGCGTCTGCCAGTTCCGCCATCCCGGCACTTCGTGGAAGTGCTTGAGTCTAAGGCAGTTTTACTATTTCACATCGGCGCCAAACGCAGCAAATGTGAAACCATGTAACAAACCGTGGAAGTTTTCGGTGCTTTCCACAGCCTCGGCTCCCCCGTGAGGTGCTTTTTGCCACGATTCTCGAGGCTCGGAGTCCATTACCAGGTCATGAAAGAGCACTCGTAATACGAGATTCTACCACTCCAATAACTTTTCGTGCGGAGGTCATTCCCTTCGTTATGCCTAGCAACCATCGAGCTCAAACATGAAATCGCGTATATCATCCTCCAGAGCCCGTGCGACCGAAGTCATTGCCAGGTGGGCAACCCGTGCAGGCATTCTTTAGCGCGGAACATTATTCGCCTCACGATATCCTTATCCACCGCATGGAGGATTTATGCTTAGGCCTTTTGCCCGCACATTTGCTTCGGCCGGGATCTTTCTGTTATTCCCACTGATCGTTCAAGCACAGGTTTCGCCGTTTTCTGTGGGCACTGCCACTGCCGCGCCGGGTCAAAAATCAACGGGCTACTTGGAAGTCCCCGCTGGTGTCGACGCTGCTACCAACATTCCGGTCGTCGTCATCAACGGCGAAAAGCATGGTCCTGTCCTAGCTCTTGTGTCTGGCGCCCACGGTACGGAATACACCTCCATCATCGCGATTGAAAAACTCATCAGCCTGCTTGATCCCTCTCAAATCAACGGCACCGTTATTCTTGTCCCGCTCGTAAACATCCAATCCTTCGAGCAAAAGGTCCCCCATGTGAACCCCATCGATAACAAGAGCATGAACCGCTTCTACCCTGGGAAGGCCGATGGGACGCAAACTGAACGTGCATCCTTTCTTATCACCAAGCAGGTCGTCGATCGATGTGATTACCTTATCGATTACCACGGCGGCGATCTCGATGAGAGTCTTCGCCCTTACGCGTACTGGGCACCCACTGGCAAGGAGGCCCAAGACAACAAATCCAAAGAGATGGTCCTCTCCTTTGGACTCGACCACATCATTATTTGGCGCGACCGTCCCACCGAGCTAAGCGCCACTCGCTACCTCGACAACACTGCTACGGCTCGCGGCAAACCTTCCATCGTCGTCGAAGCTGGCTATGCCGGCACCGTCGAACCGGATGACGTGAACTTTCTAGTCAACGGGACACTCAGTACGATGCGTGCTCTTAAAATGCTCCCAGGAGACCCTCGGCCGATCGAAAACCCCGTCTGGCTCGACAGAGTTGTGGATGTTTTGTCCGACGGCCCTGGCATTTGGTACCCGCTGGTGAAGCGTGGTACCTACGTTCAAGAGGGCATGAAGATCGGCTTTGTTACCGACTATTTCGGTAAAGTCATACTCGAAGCACGTGCGCCTGTCTCCGGTGTCATCCTGCACGTCAACGCGGTTCCATCCCTCAAGAAAGGTGACAACATCGCAGACATCGGCGTCATTGCCGCCCACGCCCCCTAATTTAATCTAATTTGGCTAGAAGCAGTCGATGATCGTACTCGGGCTGGACGCAAGAGTTCATTCTGATGCCGCTTCTGTTTCCAGCTTGAAGGTACTCGCACGCGCTGGTGCACTGTGGACCCAATGCCTCAGCTGGGAATTTAGCCGTTGTCGGAGGGGCTCAGACTAATGATCGGGATCGATTTTGGCACGACGAACAGCGCTGTTGCCATGGCCGACGAATTCGGCCATGTCACAACCGCACGCTATCCGTCTGGCGATACCGAATCTGAGACGTTTCGGTCAATTCTCTTCTTTGCTACGCCGCAAAAGGGTATGCGTCGAGAACTGTCCGCCTACGCCGGTCCCGATGCGATTGAACGTTACTTGCATGCAGAGGACGGCGGCCGGCTGATCCAGTCGATCAAATCATATTTGGCGACTTCTTCGCTGAAGTCCACGAGCTTGTTTGGGAAAAGCTACCGGTTCGAAGAGTTGGTGGGTTATCTGCTCCGTTCGTTGAAGACTGCGGCCGGCAAATCTGGAATTCCAATCGGTAACAAAGCCGTCGTCGGTCGCCCTGTGCGATTTGTTGGTGCGACAAATCAAGCCGATGATGTATATGCGACCAAGCGATTAACCGAAGCTCTTGCGATGGCCGGCATAACCGAGGTGCATTTCGAGTTCGAGCCAGTCGCAGCGGCTTATTCGTACGAGTTGAATCTTAAAAAGGACGAGTTGCTGCTGGTAGGAGACTTCGGCGGCGGCACGACAGACTTCACATTGGTGCGGGTCGGTCCGGACGCGCGCCGGAGAAATTCCAAGGAAAGAGTCTTGGCAAGTGCTGGCGTAGGAATTGCCGGTGACAGCTTCGATGCAAAGGTAGTCCGTCATCTGGTCGCGCCTCTGCTGGGACGTGGCTCACAATGGCGGCTTCTGGGAAAGACCGGGACCGTACCGAACTGGCCTTTTGCGAAACTCGAGCATTGGCATCATCTGTCTTTCCTCAAATCGAACGAAAACATGGAAGCGTTGCGCTCCTTGCGCGCTCGGGCACTCGAGCCTGACAAGATCGACCTGTTCATCATGCTTGTTACAGAAGATCTTGGATTTCAGCTACACAGAGCCGTGCAAGATGCCAAATACGAACTCTCGGTCAAGAAGGAGGCTATTTTCTCCTTCCGCGCGCCAGGAATTCAGGTTTCGAAAACCGTTACTCGGGGACAGTTCGAGGAGTGGATTTCAGACGAACTTCACGCAATCGCGTCATGCGTTGATCATATGTTGGAGAGCAGCGGTGTAATGCCGTCTGACGTCGACAGGGTGTTCCTTACCGGAGGTAGTTCTTTCGTGCCCTCCGTTCGCGACATCTTCGAGCAGCGGTTCGGACGTGAGCATATCGTGGGTGGATCCGAGTTCACCTCGGTTGCTAGGGGTTTGGCTCTGAGATCGCGTGAGTTGTCGAATCGGGAACGGACATAAACATCGCGAGCGATGTGTTGGAAGGGCTTCACGGATCATATAACGGAGCAAAAACAAGTCTCAGTGCTTCGTTGCCATTCTGTCTCACAAATATGGTTTTAGGCATTGACGCCTCGAAGCGGAAGGCAAAATACCGACCTTCAAAAGGATTTCCAAGAACTCCTGTGACTTAGTCATAGCCGACTCCTCTCCTCTATGGCGCACTAGCGCTCTTTTTTGACTCTGCGTCAGAGCTATTCATTGAGCAGCACTACCAGTGTTGGCGGAACCTGCGCTACACGAACACCCAGAAATAGCGGCTATCTTAATAGCCCACGCTGAATGGGCCTGGAGCGGGCGCACCTGCCAACGAAATGGGGGTAAGTGCGGAAAATACTGAAGTGGGTTGCCATTGTGATGGCATTTCTGGGTGTGTCGACGGGCAGCTGGGCCATTTTCATCGCAGTCCGCGGTATCCCTTCGTACGACCACCCAGTTATCCAGTTTCGCGCAGAATCAAACCCGGAGGTTGCGCACGGCCGAAAGCTCGTCCGCCTTTTGTGTATGGATTGCCATTTCGACCCCGCGACGGGCGCTCTCACCGGCAAGCGGATGCATGACGTCCCTTCAGCATCAGCTCTTAAGTCCGCTGCGTCTGCCAGTTCCGCCATCCCGGCTTAGCTCTTCCGGAAAGGCCGCTCTAATCTGCGGCACACATCGAAGGTTTCAACTGGCCTACACCACCAGCGAATTTTGTACCGGCACAGCAGTCAACGGCAACCTCACCCGGAAAATGGCGCCTTCGCCCGGACGGCTCTCTACCGTAATCGATCCGCGATGCTGAGTGACGATCCACTGTGCAATCGCGAGGCCTAACCCAGTGCCGCCCTGAGCGCGGCTGCGTGCCTTGTCGACCCGGTAGAAACGTTCAAAGATCTTATCCTGATCTTCCTCCGCGATTCCTACCCCGGAATCCTGCACCACAATGACCGCGTTCTCCGCCTTCTGTTCCAGAGATAGTTCCACCGAACCCGGCGAGGGAGTGTATTTGAACGCGTTATCGAGAAGGATGTCCGCCAAACGGCGAAGCAGGCTCTCGTCGCCCATCACAAAAGTGGTTTGATCGCTAATGCGCGTTATGAACTGCAGATTCTGCATCGTAGAAACCTGTCGCCATCCATCGACAACACTTCGCATCACCGACCCGAGATCGACAGGTTGAATGTGCAACTCCTCGCGTCCGGAGTCTGCCCGGGCTAGAGCTAGTAACTGCTCGATAAGACTCGTCGTGCGTTCTGCTTCGAGCAAAATATGTCGAAAGGATTCTTTGTACTCGTGCTCGGCACGCGAGCGGCGCAGGGCCAGCTCACTTTCGGTGCGGATCAGGGAAACAGGTGTACGCAATTCATGAGAAGCGTCCGCGGTGAATTGAGTCACGCGCTGAAAAGCGGTTTCAATGCGGTCAAGCATCTCATTCAGCGTATCGGATAGCCGCTGCAACTCATCGCCAGTTTTAAGCTTCTTTAGCCGGCTGCTTAAGTTCGCTCCGCCGATTTCTCGGGCCGTACTCACCAACGCATCCACCGGCGACAAGGCCCGTCGGCTCATCCAGTAGCCGACCCCAGCCGCAACCAATAATAGGAGCGGAGCAAACATCAGCAGGTAATTGCGGAACTGATGAAGCGTGTCTATCGCGTCGTCAGAGGGCGTACCCATTTCCAGAATAAAGTTGTGCCCATTTACGTTGAGCTTTTGAAAAATGAACCGGAAGTGATGGCCTTCGGCCTTTCGTCTCCGATAGATTCGATCACCGATCCTCTCCGGCGGTAACAACAACGTCGGATGCGCCCGCAAGAAAGCCGACTGATACACAACATCGCCACCTTCGCTGTACAGTGCCAGAAAGTCTCCGGAATGCTCGATACCATAGGTCGCACCGAATTCTTCTTGCAGCTTGGCGAGGGTCGCGTCCTTCTTCTGTGTCGCGAGAAAAGTTTTTACATCTTCGATCTGGCTCTCCACGCCGTCATCGACGATGTCGAACAGGCTCTCGCGCAAGATAAACCACATGCCCGCGCCAAATACGATCTCGCCGAGCGCGAAGATAGCGATGTACCAGAGTGTCAGACGGACGCCGATAGAGAGTCTCTTCATGCCTGCACGTCCGAGCGAATCATGTAGCCGACTCCACGCACCGTGTGAATTAATTTCGGCCGGCCTGGCGAATCGATCTTATTGCGCAAGAGGTGCATAAAGGCATCGAGCGTATTGTCTTCAATGTCTCGATCAAAGCCCCAAACGGATTCAATCAATGAACGCCGCGAAACTACTTTTCCGCAGCGATACATCAGGCGTTCCAGAAGACTGTATTCCGTGCGGGTCAGCAAGACGCGTTCTTGACCGCGCCTGACCTCGCGGCTGGCTGGATCCAGGAGCAGATCGCCGACCCTGAGATGCGTATCTTCCGCGGCAAGTGCGCGGCGCTTCACAGCACGCAGCCGAGCGATCAACTCGTCGAACGAAAAAGGCTTGGTCATGTAGTCGTCAGCACCGCCATCGAGTCCGCGAACGATATCGGGAACTGCATCGCGCGCAGTCAGCATGAGAATTGGCGTCGAGATCTTCTCAGCGCGCAAACGTTTCGCCAAGTCATAGCCGCTAAGCTTGGGGAGCATCACATCAAGGATAAGGACGTCGAACTCATACGCCTTCGCCAGCGCGAATCCCTCTGCGCCATCACTCGCAGAAGTCACCATGTGGCCCTCTTCCGTTAGTCCTTTGCGGAGAAGGTCCGCCATACGTGCTTCGTCTTCAACGATGAGCAATTTCATCCGAGCCGAATATAAGCCGCATACCTATACTCATTAAGTCTAAAACCCACCTACCTCAAAGACAGCTGAAAATCTGAAGAAAAATTAACTAAACGTTCATTCCTTCGTCACACAGCGTCTCTACGATTCAAGCTCATCCTGAAGCCCTCAGTCTAAAGACGCGACCTGAGATGCAAGTCATTGATGGCGGCACCTCAGAATTCGAGGACCTCTCTCGAGTCAGCATTTCTTGTCACGCAAGGAGCTCACTATGCACTCTCGCCGACAGTCCTCCCCCCATCTTCAGCTGTTACTAACCATCCTGTTAGCCGCTTTCTTTCTGGTCGCAGGCTCCCATACAGCATTTGCTCAAGTGGATCGAGCCGAACTTGAAGGCACGGTCACTGATCCTTCCGGGAGTGTGATCGCGGGAACGACGGTGAAGGTAGTGGCCGTCGACACAGGACTAAGCGAAGAACAAAAGACGAACTCGAAGGGGTATTACCGGTTCCCCGGGATGGCTGTCGGAAATTATCGAGTAACGACGAGCGGCAATGGCTTTAAGACGAAGGTGACAGAAGGCGTAGTGCTCCGAGTAGGTCAGACCCGCACCCTCGACGTACAGCTCACAGTAGGAGCTGTGAATGAGGAAATTGAGGTCAATGCAACGATTGCGCCAGCGGATCGAGTTTCGGCCGAAGCGTCAACCGTGATCGACACGACGCAAATCGGAGAACTACCGAACAACGGACGCGATTGGGCAAGCTTCACGCTGCTTGCACCCTTCGCCCAAGACGACGGTGGTGGTGATCAGCGAACAATCCGCTTTGCAGGGCGGGCGCGGGACGATAACAACTTTTCGATCGATGGAGTCGATGCCGGTGGCATCCAGGAACAGGCGCAAAAATCGCAAACCCGCCTGCAGATCTCACAAGATGCAATCGAGGAATACCGGGTTAATAGCGCTTTGTACGATGTGGAGTACGGCACCCAAGCGGGTGGACAAATCGATGTTGAAACCAAGCACGGCACGAATAACTACCACGGCACGGTGTTCGGCTACCTCCGGAATTCAGCCTTTGACGCCCGCAATTTCAACGACTACAACCTCGCGGGCAATCCTTACGTCCCTCCTTTCCGCATGGGGCAGTACGGATTCACCTTCGGCGGGCCGATCCAAAAAGGCAAGACGTTTTTCTTTCTGAGCTACGAGGGTTTGCGCCAGCTGCAATCGACCACCCAGACCTTTACTGTGCCTTCAGGCTTTGCTAGCGCGGGTGGAACTTCTTTCCTCCAGCAAGTACTGACCACCTCGCCTCAGATGTGCCAGATCATGCAAGGCTATCCATGGCGAGCCTCGGTGGGAACAATCAACGGATGTTCAGCTCGCTTCACTTATCCCGACACCGCCTTCCAGTGGCTCGGTCAAGATCCCAATGCGGACAACTATGATCCCAACGGAGACAATGTAACGGCGGCAACTCCGACCACGATTCATGAAGATACCTGGCTCGTTCGCATCGATCACAAGATCAACGCAAGCACCAATTTCTACGGGCGGGCGCAGCGTGACATCAGCCTAGTCGATGCGCCAAACGGCAGCAGCCTGCCCGAAGATAAGTTGCAGGTCATTAATCATCCGGCGAATTACCTGCTCGCTTTGGAGCACACGTTCTCGCCTAGTCTTTTCAATGAGGGGAAGTTCTACGTCAACCGCTCTCCTTATCACAACCCGCAAGCTAGCGCCCTTCCGTTTGCTGTGAGCACCAGCAATTTCGTTGGATTGAACGACAATACCGCCGACATCGAAGTAGGAACGACCTACGGATTCGTCGACAACCTAATCTGGACACGCGGACGGCACGCCTTCAAAGCAGGCATGGAGTATCGACGGGTACGGCTCAATCAAGGTCAGACCGCCGATAACAACCTTGAATTTGCCAGCGAATCGGACATGATCGGCGCAAACCTTTCCAAAGTTACCTTCAACGCTCCGTGGTGCTGCCATCGCCTGCGTCGCAACTTCTTCATGCCGTACTTCCAGGACGAGTGGAAAGTGACACCAACCCTTACGCTCACTGCGGGAATCCGGTGGGACTACTACGGTGTGGCCCACGAAGCAACCAACCGCACTACGGTTTTCGACCTATATCAATTCCACGGCGTATGCCTAGGATCAGGTTCGTTCAACACGTTACCCGTTCCGGCAACGTCGGGACCGATCAACACCGCACCATGTCCGAAGAACCCGAGCTTGTATAACCCTAGTTACCGAAACATCGACCCCAGAATCTCTCTTGCGTGGGCTCCCGGTAGATTCGAGGGAAAGACCGTTTTTCGCGGCGGGTTCGGCATCTACCACGGCGCCGCTCAGAACGACGATCTAAATGCTGGGCTAGAAAGCGACACGTTCCGGGTAAGGGTACTCCCTCCGCCTAGTGGCTTCCTGCCGCTGCAAACCGCCTACGAACAGACGGAACCAGACCTCTCGAACATTCCTGCACAGGCCAATCACCCGCGCGGGCTGCAGCGCGAGAATCGTCGCGATCTTTACGTTGAAACTTGGGGTATGACCGTGGAGCATGAGTTCCCGTCAAATTTCCTGGCTTCGATACAGTACTTGGGAAGCCGTGGAGTTCACTTGTTCTCGCGAGGCGCCGTCAATCTTTGCAACAGCCCGGTCACCTTGAATCCAGTAACCGGCGATTGTGTCCGTTATCTCGATCAGTTCTATCCCGACCCAAACAACGCTGACCCCTTTGGTTCTGTCGATATCAAGAGGGACATTGGCTCGAGTACGTACAACGGCCTCGGCCTATCTCTGGAGCGCCGCTTCAGTCGAGGACTCGAATTCCAGGCACGCTACACCTGGTCTCATTCAATCAACGACGGGTCGGTGGGCGGAGGAGAATCGAGTGGCCCCCAGAATGTGAACTGCCTCGAGTGCGACAAGGGACCCAGCATCTTCGACGTCCGGCATAATTTCACCGTGAATGCGGTGTACGAACTCCCATTCGGTCCGGGGAAACCGTACCTCAATACTCACGGCGTTCTCGGCAAGGTGGTCGGAGGATGGCAACTGAGCAGCATTAGTCTTTGGCATACGGGGCATCCCGAGACCATTGGTATGGACTTGAGCGGCGGCATTGCATCGGGACCGTTTACCGGACTGCCCTTCACCTATCTTCTCCCTGACGGGAACGATGAAACGAACCAGCGCCCCGACATCGTTCCTGGTGTACCGATAATGTTGCCTGGCGGCGGACACAATGGCTTGCCGCTCATCAACGCTGCCGCCTTCCAGGCGCCTCCAACCGACGCGAATGGGAATTTCCTTCGATACGGAAATGCCCCGAACGGAATCGGCCGTGCGTTGAATGCCTGGCAGATTGATTTCGCGCTCACCAAGGAAACCAGGATCACCGAGCGTACTTCGCTGGAATTTGCAGTCCAAGCCTTTAACATCTTCAACCACGTTCAGCTCGGCGACCCCGGCAATCTGACATTGATCTACGATCCCGCAACTGCTGGAGCGCATCTCGACGTCCCGGGAACTTTCGGAATCATCACGACAACCAACAACTTCAACCTCAACAACGACAACGCGGCCTCGCCCAACACCGGAACGGGCCTGCCACGGCAGATTCAGTTCATGGTGCGTGTAAAGTTCTGACGTGGGGCATGCTCTCAGGCAAGATTGAGTGGGTACGCTCTAACGTTTCGAGCCAGAGGAAAACAAATGTGGGATTGCGCGTGTGCGTGGGAAAATAGTCTTTCGCTTTTATGAATATCCAGCTGAAAGCTCTCTTGCGCGCGGTGGCAGTTCTGTGCGCCACCATTACCCTTTTTGTTTCCACAGGCTGCACAAAAGCGTCGAACGCGCAGACGACCAGCGTCGATCTAAATTATGACGTTAAGGCGCCCTTCCGCTTTATCGCTTACGGCGATACTCGTTTTCACGATCCTAGGGACGCAAATGCCGCCAATCCACTGGTACGCGTTGCTCTTGTTCAGGCGATCGCCGGGGCCAACCCCGCCTTTGTGTGCATGACCGGCGACATCGTTTACAACGGCAACGACGCTGACGACTGGAAAATGTGGGACAACGAAACCAGCATCTGGCGCGACAAGAAAATCACAGTCTATCCATCTCTCGGCAATCATGATTTGCATGGTGATCCGAAGGTCGCTCTGGGCAACTACTTCGAGCGATTCCCCGCATTGAAAGACAGCCGCTACTACTCGGTGCGTGCAGCCAACACTCTGTTGTTGGTGCTCGATAGTTCACTCGACGAGACGTCTGGCCCGCAGGGCAATTGGCTGACGGCTAAACTTGACCACGTTCCGGCCGACGTCGACTTCGTCTTCTTGATGCTCCACCATCCACCGTACACAAGTTCGTCCGACGATAAAAGGTTCGGTGGTGGTCACTCGGTGCGCACTCCAGAGCAGGCACTCGCAAAATTGCTCGAGGAACGGCAGACCCACGCGGCTTACCGCATTGTCGTGTTCAGCGGACACGTCCACAACTACGAGCGCCACGAGCACGGCGGTGTAACCTATTTCGTTTCCGGAGGAGGAGCAGCGCACGCGTATCCGATTGATCGCGCTCCGAGTGATCCCTTCCAGAGCAAGGAAGTGAACTATCACTACCTGCTGGTCCAGGTCGATCAGAAGCAACTAACAATCACGATGAACCGGCTGGATTTCAGCACAGGAAAAGCAGTCTGGACGCAGCCGGACTCGGTCAAAATTTCAGTGCCCGCGCAGTTGGGCGCGCAGACTGCTGGACGCTAAATCGCGATCACCCGAAGTCGTGGCAACCTGTCGAAACTCGCCTTCATACGGCTCGTTCCCCCAAGCTACTCCCAGCGCGTGCAGAATCAGCCTGTCCCGGAGGCTCAGCTTGCCGGGATCAGTCACGACCCGATAAGCATGCTGGACCATTGGGCTACAGGTAACGCACCACCTTTCATGGCGCACAGTTCGGCCACAGTGCTCACAAACCGGTTGCCCGTGGGTTTGACTACCGCCGTACCAGCCGGCTGCAGGATTGAGAAACATAAAACCTCCGCTGCAATGGACCAAGTCAAATCGGGTCAGACCGCTGGGTGGAACTGCCCCTAAGAGCGAGACTATTTCGACCAGGAGATCCACTCCAGCCTGAGCATCACGCCTGACTGTGATTCAAATCACATACAGGGCAAGTCATTGACTTCGCGAAACTCTTGTCATTCCGATGAGTCGCGCAGCGACGACGGAGGAATCTGCTGTGCCGACCTTCGTCACATTGCCTGCCAGCAATTGAGTGTTTTTCCGGCTGCACTGTTCGTGCTTCTAACGTTTCGTCTGCTAAGGTAACGAGAGTCTCCTTCGAGCAATGTGGAACGGTAAATACATCGGCATTTTTTTCTTCTACGTCGCTTTGGCGTTCGGCCATCTCTCCGCCCAAAGCGTGGCGGTCGAAGGCACCGTCCGAGACTCCGCTGGCGCACTCATCTCGGGCGCATCTGTAAAGTTGCACTCCAGTCCTTACGAAGCTGCCGCGACCACGGATGAGCACGGACACTTTTCCTTCTCCGGCGTACCCGGCAGCTCAGGGACTCTGGATATAGCCCAAGAAGGATTCCAGTCGGCGCAACAGAATTGGACGGCGGGTAGAGCAGCGAGTGTTTCGCTCGACATCGTCCTCCAATTGGCTGCGGCCAGCGAAACGCTCACTGTGTCGGCCACGCGCACGGAAATGAGACTGGCCGACACACCCGGAAGCACAATCTTGCTCTCCAACACAGACGTGTCTTCCACACCCGCCCTGCGAGTCGATGACGTGCTGCGTCAAGTTCCCGGCTTCTCGCTCTTCCGCCGCTCCGATAGCCGCGTAGCCAATGCATCGAACCAGGGTGTGTCGCTGCGCGGATTGGGCGGGTCGGCCTCCAGCCGGGCGCTTGTGCTAGAAGACGGACTCCCAATCGTCGATGCCTTCGGCGGCTGGGTTTATTGGGATCGCATCCCGCGTGAGTCGATTCAGAACGTGGAAGTCTTCCGGGGAGGCGCCTCTAATCTCTACGGCAGTGACGCCTTGGGCGGAGTGGTTCAGTTCATCACCCGCCAGCCGTCGTCTCCTGCATTCTCGCTGGAAACTTCCTACGGTAACCAGCGCACTCCCGACCTCTCGTTCTGGACGGGCACTCGTGCCGGCAAGTGGGACCTCTCGCTTGCGTCGGAACTATTCCGCACCGACGGCTACATTCTAGTTCCAACCTGGCAGCGTGGCACGGTAGATACCCCAGCCAACTCGAAAGATGCATCGGTCGAATTGAACGTCGGCCACCAGGTAGGGGACGGCCGCCTCTTCGTCCGCGGCAGCTTCTACACCGAGTTTCGGCACAATGGCACCGTCATCCAAACCAACGACACGCGCATGGGGGAAGGCGCGCTCGGACTGGATCAACAGTTTGGCAGCAATGATTCCCTCATGCTTCGCGCTTATGGACAGGTGCAAGGGTACGACCAGCGATTCTCCTCGGTCGCCCCCGACCGCAACAGCGAGTCGCTCACCGATCTGCAATACGTCCCCGAGCAGGTCGTCGGCGGTGCCGGCCAGTGGACACATCTGCTCGGAAAGCATCAGACGCTTGTCGGCGGCGCTGACATCATGGAGGTCATGGGTGCCAGTGATGAACAGTTTTTTTCCTCCGGCCTACATACGCGTAACAACGCTGCAGGTGGGAGACAACGCATTGTAGGTCTCTTCGGCGAAGATCTGATCCGAATCAAGAACTGGACAGTGATCCTTGGGGCTCGTGTCGACGACTGGAACAATTTCAATGCCAGTTCGATCTGTACGCCGGTCGCAGGCACATGTACTTCTTCGAGCGCCCTGTTCCCCTCGCGCAGCGATCTCGCATTCAGCCCGCGCCTTTCCGTCTTGCGGTCCTTAAGCCACAACGTCTCCGTCACCGCGTCGATGTATCGCGCCTTCCGCGCTCCCACGTTGAACGAACTCTACCGCACTTTCCGCGTCGCAAATGTTCTGACGTTGAACAACCCACTTCTAAATGCAGAACGCCTGACCGGAGCAGAAGCTGGTGTAAACCTCACCACGCTTGATCGCAAACTCGATCTCCGTGGAACATTCTTCTGGAGCGACATCGTTGATCCCATCGAAAACGTAACCACGGATCCAACTGCCTCTCCTGTTCTGCGCCAAAAGCAGAACCTCGGGCGCATCCGCTCGCGCGGCGTAGAACTCGATGGTGCCCTGCATGTGAATCGTGACATCCAGATTTCTGCCGGTTATGCGTTCACCGATGCCACGGTGGTGAACTATACGGTTCCCGAAAACGAGATATCTCTGATAGGCAACTATGTCGCCCA
>Ga0126381_100006200_pt1 | contig 13219 bp, 14 predicted proteins | sample PanSoiMetPlot_28_FD_96465 | JGI IMG/M metagenome (GOLD analysis project Ga0126381, IMG submission 96465) | Tropical forest soil microbial communities from Panama - MetaG Plot_28 | ecosystem: Environmental > Terrestrial > Soil > Tropical forest > Bulk soil | place: Panama | collected 2016-02-17
AGGCGGGTGTTCGCGCCCGGCCGGGCCCTGCCGGTGGTCGCCGGGCAACTACAGCCGCGCGGCACCGGGCGGACCGTCGAAGGCGGTTACGTCGTCAGCGGGCGGTGGAGTTTCGCCAGCGGCATCCTGCACGCCAGCTGGCTGATCGGCGCCTTCCACCCGCAAGCAGGCGCTGGCGCCGAGGGCCAGGAGCGGATCGTGGTCTTCGTCCTGCCCAAGGACCAGGCTGAGGTCATCGACAACTGGCAGGTGGCCGGGCTGGTAGGCACGGGCAGCATGGACTTCCGGGTCGAGGTGCAGTTCGTCCCCGACGAGATGACCTACGACCTCGGCGCCGCCGCCGTGCGGGGCGGCGACCTTCTCCGGCTCGGGATGCCCGCGTTTGTATCTACTGAAGTGCCCCCGCTGTGCGTCGGCATGGCGCGACGCGCGCTCGACGACATCACGGAAATGGCTACCAGGACGGCCCGGTGGCCGGGCGGACCGAACCTGAGTGAACGTGCTGTCTTCCTCAAGGAGCTAGGCCGGGCCGAGGTAAGGATCCGGGCGGCCAGGCTGGCGCACCGTGAGGCCGTGCAGGTGGTCTGGGCGACGGCCCAGCAGGGGAACGTGCCGGACAACGCGCAGCAGCTCGCGCTGACCACGGCCTCGGTGTACGCGGTGGAAACCTGCGCCGATGTCATCTCCGACCTGTTCCGCTACGGCGGCGGCCGGGTGCTGTCGCTGTCCAGTCCCATGCAGCGGCACCTGCGCAACGCGCTCGCGGCCCGTCAGCACATCGCGGTCTCCGAGGAGTTCTACGAGGCCGCCGGCCGGCTGCGGATCGAGTCGGCGTCATGTCCGCAGGATGTTGACGGCCCTGGCGATCACCAGCGCGCCGACGGCGAGGGAAACGGCCGACTGGACGAGCATGGTCAGCTTCGCCCACCGGGCCAGCGGCATCACGTCGGTCGGACTGAACGCGGTGGCGTTGGTATACGACAGGTAGAGGTAGTCGACGAACTGCGGCTCCCAGTCAGGCGGCGCCAGGTCAGGGTTCGTCATCTGCGGGAACATCAGGTCCGGATGCGGGACGATGCCGTGCGCCCGGCGCACCGGGCCGCCGCGGTCGAACTCCCAGTACCAGAGGGCAAAGGCGATCACGTTCGTCGCCCAGATGCTCGCCCCGGTGGCGAACAGCGGGCCTGCGTCTGCGCCGGCCTTGCCTTCCAGAATCGCCCGGATCAGCAGGATCGCCGACGCCACGTTCGCGATGGTCATCAGCGCGATGAGCACGATACTGGCAGCGCGCACCATCGGCCCGCGGCGCTCGATCCGGACCGGGTTGGCGATGGTCAGCCCGATCAGCAGGGCTACCTCCAGGGTCGGCAGCAGCCAGTGCGGCAGCGGCTGGGTGTATCGCGTCGGGAGCAGCAACTGCAGCACGACGGCCGCCGCCACGCTCAGCGTCACCGGCCACCGCCGCTCACCCTGGGTGTGCCGCCGCCACGCGGGCACCGGTAGGTGCGGGCCATGCACGTTGGTCATCAGCACGCCACGCTACCCGGCACTAGCGCCGAGAAATCCTGAGCCCTTCGAGAACGGACCACGAGCTGACGTCACGGACGCGCTGCCATGGCCGCACGATCCGGACCCGCTGACGGCAGGCTGGTGGCGCCGGCTCTGCCCCTACTTCAGCCTGGCGCGCCCAGCGCTGGCGGAAGCGGCATCGCGGGCCACGACGATCCCCCTGTCGCAGGTGCAGCTCAAGCCGCCGGGCTCGACGTGGCCACCTGGGTCTGCGTCCTGGTCGATGGAAAGCAGCGATTCTCGGGCTCGGCCGCGGAGTTCCGGGCCCTGCCCGATATGGGCGCGGTGTTCTTCGCGAACGCCGCTACGCTCCCGCAGCCCGAGTCGCTGTGACGTCAGGAGTCTGGTCGCTCGGTTGCCTCGACAGCGACGGGTCGCGGCTCGCCTGAGGAGTCCATCGCGGTGAACGCACTGGTTCGCAGCGTTCGCTCGGGGAGGATCAGCGCGAGGACGAACGCGACCGCGACCAGCGGGACTAGGTAGATGTAAATCGGCGGGAGCGCCGCCGCGAACGCGGTCTTGATCGCGAGCTGGAACGCCGCAGGCAGCCGACTGAGCGCCTGCGGCGTCACCGACGTGATGGCCGTGCTGGCGTGGGACGCGGCGGCAGCCGGCAGGCCCTGGGTGAGTCGTTCGTGCAGCCGGTGAATGAACAGCGCGCCGATCAGCGCCACGCCAACGCTGCTGCCGACCTGCCGCGCCAGGTTCACCGCCCCGGTTGCCGCGCCGAGGTCGGCGTAGGACGCGCTGTTCTGTGCGACCAGCACCATGACCTGCATGATCAGTCCGATCCCGAGCCCGAGCACGATCATGTAAAGGCTGGACGTCAGGTGGCTCGTGTGCAGCCCGAGCCGAGACAACAGGAACATTCCGACCCCGGCCAGCACGGCACCCGCGATCGGGTACGGCCGGTACCGGCCGGTCGTGGCGATCCGGCGGCCGGAGGAGATGATCGTGATCAGCAGGCCAGCGATGAGCGGAAGCAGCAACAGTCCCGACACCGTCGGGCTGACTCCGGTGACAATCTGCAGGTAGGTCGGCAGGTAGCTGATCGCGCCGAACATCGCCACCCCCAGCACCAGCGAGATGGCGCACGCGATCCAGAACGCCTGATCGGAGAACAGTCGAAGCGGGATCACCGGATCGGCCGCCCGCCGCGCCGAGATGAGCCAGCCGATGACCAGCGCGACGGTGGCGACGGACAGCCCGATGATGACCGCCGACCCCCACGCATACGTGGTGCCGCCCCAGCTCGTGACGAGGACCAGGCCGACGGTCGCCCCGCCGAGCAGCGCCATGCCCGCGTAGTCGATGGGCGGGCGGCTGGCCGGCCGTGGCAGTCGGAGCCCGACTGACGTCACCGCGAGCGCGAGGACGCCGACCGGCAGGTTGATGTAGAAGATCCACCGCCAGCTCAGGTCGTCCACGAAGAAGCCGCCGAGCAGCGGACCGATGATCGACGCGAGCCCGAACATCGCGCCGATCAGGCCCTGGTACTTGCCCCGCTCACGAGGGCTGACGACGTCGCCGATGATCGCCTGTGCGCCGATCATCAGACCGCCCGCGCCGACGCCCTGGACGGCTCGGAACGCGATCAGCTCGGCCATTGTCTGCGACAGCCCGGCCGCGGCCGAGCCCGCCAGGAACACCACGATTGCGAACTGGAACACGGCCTTGCGGCCGAGCACGTCCCCGGCTTTGCCGTACGCCGGCAGGACGACGGCGACCGCCAGCAGGTACGCGGTCACCACCCAGCCGATGCGGTTGAGCCCGTGCAGATCTCCGGTGATCGTCGGCAGCGCCGTGGCCACGATCGTCTGATCGAGCGCCGCGAGCAGCATGCCGAGCATGAGCCCGGTGAACACCAGCACGAGGCTCCGCCGCTCCAGACCTCCAGCCTCCGCGGCGCCGCTCACGGCCATGCTGCCACCTCCGGTCGTTCCGGAATGCGAATAGAGAAATATTCCTTCTCTATTCGTGTCAACCCTAAACTGAGCGCGTGACGGGTGTCCAGCGCGGACGGCGCCGCGGCGAGGCGCTCGAGCAGGCCATCTTCGAGGCCACGCTCGCCGAGCTAGCCGAGACTGGCTACCTCGGCCTCAGCCTCGAGCGAGTCGCGCAGCGGGCGCACACCGGCAATGCCTCGCTGTACCGGCGCTGGGCGAGCCGCGCAGAGCTGGTCATCGAGGCCATCACCCAAGCCCTGCCCGACCGCATCGAGCTTCCCGATACCGGCGACGTCCGGCTGGATGTGCTTGAGCTGCTTCGATGGACCTGCCAGCGCCAGGCCAGCCCGGCCGGAGAACTGATGCGCGGTGTGATCGCTGAGTCAGTCGGCGATGAGCGGGTCCGCGCCGCCCGCGCGCGGCTCGCAGACGTGCGCACGGGTCAGATACTCGAACTGCTCCGGCGCGGCGAAGCCCGCGGGCAGGTCCGGGCCGGCGCGGCCACGCCCCTGGTGGCCTCGGTGGCGCCTTCGCTGGTCTTCAGCCACTTCGTGCTCCGCGGCAGCCCGCTCTCGGACTCCGGCCTCATCGACATCGTCGACCAGGTCGTGATGCCGCTCATTTCCGGCTAATACCCGCGCTCGACGGCGATGCCGCGGGTGAAGCCGAGCGCGCAACTGGAGGAGCTGTTCCTCGCCCTTGCCGGAGGGAAGGAATCCGAGGCATGCAGAAACTTTCCCTTGAGGCGGAGGCCCGCGAACTGCTGGCACAGGCCGCCAGCTCGCCCGGTGGCCGCACAGCGCAGACCGTCCTGGGCGGTCACGAGCGGGTACTTCGCCAGACAGTCATCGCAATGGTCTCCGGCGCGGAACTGTCTGAGCATGCCAATCCCGGCGAGGCAAGCGTGTATGTGCTCCGCGGCCGAGTCCGGCTGGCGGCCGGAGGCGATACTTGGGAAGGGCGTGACGGCGATCTGCTCGTCGTGCCCGACGCGCCACACAGTCTGGTCGCCCTCGCCGACTCCGCGGTCCTGCTGTCGGTGGCGAAGCACCGATAACGAAAGTTGGTAGACGCCCGTGCGGGGTATGTGGCCAGTCATGTCCCGCAAGGCTGCCATAGCTCGATTCGCCGCCGCCATGGCAGGCGTCGCGCTGAGCGCAGCGTTCGCGGTCGGGCTGGTCGGCTCAGCGTCAGGCCCGTCCAACGGTTCGCAGGCTCGGACCGGCCGGCTCACCGCCACCGGGCACACCACGACGCCGACCACGCCGGCTGCGAGCCCTGATGGCGGCGCGGTCACGCCCCCGAGTGCCTTCCCGGTACTGCCCGCCAGCGGTCCTGGCGCGCTGGCGCCCGGATCCGACCCGTCGGTGCTCCCGGCTGATGTGCTCGTCGCCGACGAGGACAACCACCGGCTGCTGCTGGTAGACCCGCTCGGGCGCGTCCGCTGGCAGTTCCCGTCTGCTCAGCCGGTGCCGGGTCAGCGCGACTTCGGGCCGCCCGACGACGCGTTTGTGTCCCCTGACGGTCAGCAGATCGTGGCCACCCAGGAGATGTACGACACCGTCTCGCTCGTCAGCATCGCCGGCGAGCGCGTCGTGGCCAGCTACGGGCACCCCGGCACTCCCGGATCGGCGCCTAACTTCTTCAGTCACCCCGACGACGCGATGCTCCTTCCCGATGGCGACCTGCTGCTCGCCGACATCGTTAACTGCCGCATCCTGGCGCTCGCCCCCGGACCGTGGCAGGTGGTCAGGCAATTCGGGACAACGGGGTCGTGCTATCACCACCCGCCCGTAGCTTTTGGCAGCCCGAACGGCGTCTTCCCGATGGCCGACGGAAATTTCCTGGTGACCGAGATCAACGGCGACTGGGTCGACGAGATGAGCCTGCAAGGTCAAGTCCTCTGGTCGGCTCATCCGCCGGGCGTCGCGTATCCGTCAGACGCCAACGAGATCAGCCCGAACCGCTTCCTCGTCTGCGACTACTCCTCGCCCGGCCAGATCGTCATATTCGACAGTGCAGGCAGGCCGCTCTGGCGATTCCGGCCGCTGGGCGCGGACGAGCTGAACCACCCGTCCCTGGCGCTCGCCCTTCCGAACGGAGACATCCTGATCAACGACGACTACAACGACCGCGTGATCGTCGTGGATCCCGCGACCAGCCGGATCGTCTGGCAGTACGGCCATACGGGCGTGCCCGGCACCGCAGCGGGTTACCTGAGCAACCCCGACGGCGTCGACCTTGCACCGCCATACTCGCTTCTCATGACGCACGCGGCCACCACGGGCCACCCGTAGGCTTGCTTCATGGAGTACACGAACCTGGGTCGCTCCGGGCTCTCTGTGAGCCGCCTGTGCCTCGGCACCATGAACTTCGGCCCGCTCACGCCGCCTGGTGAAGCCCACGTGATCATGGACCACGCCCACGAGCTAGGCATGAACTTCTTCGACACCGCCAACCGGTACGGCGGCAGCCAGAGTCCACCCGGCCAGGTCGGGCGCAGCGACCAGGCCCACGTGGGCTGGACCGAGGAAATCCTCGGCGACTGGTTCCAGGACGGCGGTGGTCGCAGGGAGCGCACGGTGCTCGCGACCAAGCTCTTCGGGGCAATGGGTGACTGGCCCAACGAGGGTAAGTTGTCGGCGCTCAACATCCGCCGGGCGTGCGACGCCTCACTGCGCCGGCTGCGGACCGATTACATCGACCTGTACCAGATGCACCACGTGGACCGGGACACGCCGTGGGACGAGATCTGGCAGGCGATGGAAGTCCTCGTCGCTCAGGGCAAGATCCTCTACGTCGGCTCCTCCAACTTTGCGGCCTGGCACATCGCGCAGGCCAACGACACGGCCGCGGCCCGCGGATTCTTCGGACTGGTCAGCGAGCAGAGTATCTACAACCTGATGACGCGGACGATCGAACTGGAGGTGCTGCCCGCCGCCCTCGACTACGGGGTCGGCATCATCCCGTGGTCGCCGCTGGAGGGCGGCCTGCTCGGCGGCGTGCTCCGTAAGGAGCGTGAAGGCCGGCGTCGCCAGGCTGGGCGCGCGCGCGACGCCGTCGAGCGCAAGCGTGAGCAGATCGAGTCGTACGAGGTGCTCTGCGAGGAACTCGGCGAGGAGCCGGGGGCCGTAGCGCTGTCCTGGCTGCTCCATCAGGACGGGGTGACCGCTCCGATCGTGGGGCCGCGGAACCTTGCCCAGCTCGATGACGCGCAGCGTGCGCTCACCCTGCCGCTGGACGACGACGCGCTCAAGCAGCTAGACGCGATCTTCCCTGGTTATCGCCCAGCACCCGAGCACTACGCCTGGTAACGACGGGCGTTCAGCGGCCCGCTCAGGCCTCGTGACCCATCCGGCGGAGCTGCTCGGCGGTGCGGGAGTCGGTAGCGGACTGGCCGGCGACGGGCTTGGAAATCTCGAAGGCGTACGCGGAGTCCATGTACTCCTTCAGGAACTTCACCCGCTGGCCGTCGATCTCGGCAACCCAGGCGTAGTAGTTCTCATACGAGTTCCCGTTGCGCAGACTGCCCCTGGCGATGGTCTCGGCCGCCACCCAGTTGCCTTCGGAAATCATGCGGACCACTTCGACCTTCGGGTCGCCGGGCTCGAACAGCCCGTCCCTGACCGGCCGGAGGAAGTCGTTGATGATGCCGTCGCGACCGCGCCCAGCAGGAAAGCCGGCCTCGATGTGATTGACAGTCCACACCGAGTCGTCTCCGAAGAACTCGCCGATCGCGTCGTAGTCGCCCGTGCTCAGCGTCGCGAAGAACCGCCGTAGCACGTCCTTGGGATCGGGTGCGTCCGACATCCTGCGCCTCCTTCATCCTCATTCAGGGCGCAAAAGCCGGCAGCCTGACCAGGATTTTCCAGGATGGACACCTCGGCAAAACGCTGGGTTTTCCTTCCCGGAGTTCACTGGACATTATCACTCTGTCCAGAGGCGACCAGGCGTCCTGCTGAGCCGTATCAAGGAAGAGCACGACGTGTGTTGCGCGCAGCCGACGTGGCCACCGACAGCAGCAGGCGGCGCAGTGCCTGGCCGCCGCGCTGCCAGCCGGCCTGCGCCGCAATCGCCGCGCCCGCCTGGACTCGCTGGCGGGCGCCCGCGGGATCGGCGAGGAGCGCGGTGATCGCCGCCGCCCACGCCGCCGGATCACGGGGCGGCACGCGCACCGCTGCGTGGCCGCAAACCTCCGCCAGCGCGGGTAGGTCGCTGACTAGTAGCGGCACGCCCGCCGCCAGGGCTTCCAGGGCCGGCAGCCCGTACCCCTCGGCTACCGACGGGAAGGCGACTAGCGTCGCGGCCCGGTACACAGCGGGGAGCAGGTGGTCGGCAACCTCGGGCACGAGCAGAACCCGAGCCGCGACGCCCAGCTCGGCTGCCAGTGCGGTCAGGGCCTCGGGCAGACCACGGAAGCGAGGATCGCCTTGACCGACAACGACGAGCGACAGATCCTCCGGCAGGGCGGGGAGCGCGGCGAGCGCGCGCACCAGCACCGGGAAGTTCTTGTGCGGCCGGTGCGCGCCGACCGCGAGGACGAACCGGCCGGGCAGGCCGTAAGCGCGCCGCGCCTGCGCCACAGCGGCATCGTCGGCCGCCGTGTAGACCCGGGTGTCCACCCCATTCGGGACCAGGGTCAGCCCGCGCGCCCGCGGATACACCGAGCGGATCCCGGTCAGGGTGGCCTGCGTCGGCGCGGTGACGGCGGCGGCCCTGCGCACCACCGACCCGGTGACAAGCCGCAGCCCGGCCTGCCGGTGCCAGCCCCCGGCGAAGGAGGCGTCGGTCTCCATGGTGACGTCGTGGATGGACACCACCAGCGGGCACGGGCAGCGAAGCGGCGCAAACAGCGGGTACGGTGCGTACACCACGGCCGCGCCAGTGCGCCTGATCAGCGCCGACAGCTGACCGCTGCGATGCACGGCGCCAATGCCGATGCCGGTCTCGATCAGATCGGCGTGCGCGGCGAGGCAGTCAAGCGCGAACAGCTGGGGTCGGCCGGCACACACAAGCGCCGCCATTCGCGCGCCGTCACCGTCCGCGGCCGCGGCGTGCGCCGCCAGCTGAACGACCGAGCGGGCCAGGCCGTGCGCCCCCGGCATGGCGTTCACCCGCGCATCGATGAGCAGCAGGGGTGGCACGGCTGGCACCTTACGCTGAACGCGCGGCAGGTTAGGTGAGCACCCCGCCGGCAGGTACGCGCCTGCGCATCATGCTGGTCTCCGATCAGTACCCGCCGATGGTAGGCGGCGTGCCGACGGTGGTCAGCCAGCTCGCCGCTGGCTTCGCCGCGCGCGGACACGACGTCGCGGTGCTCGCGCCGTCAGGCGGCTGGCGCGGCGGCACGGGCAGCACCGGCGCCGCGCAGGTGAGCTACGCCGGCTCCGCGCCGTGGCCTCTGTACCCGGGGCTGCGCATCGCCATCGCGAGGCCGGCGACGATACGCCGGCAAGTCGCCGCCTTCGGGCCCGACGTGGTGCACGCGCACTCGCCCCTCACACTCGGCCGGGCGGCGCTGGCAGCTGCGCGGCAGCTGGCCATCCCCGTCGTCTACACCAACCACTACCTGCCTGCCAATGTGCTGCCCGCTATGCGCAAGCGCCCGGCCGCCTTCGACCGCGCCTTCTACTCCTACCTGGTGGGCTTCGGTAATCGGTGCGCGCTGGTGACGGCGCCGACCGCGACAGCGCTCGGCCTCCTGAAGGTTCGCGGCCTGGCCGTGCCCAGCCGGGTGATCTCGAACGGCATCGACACCACCAGCTTCCGGCCCGGTCCCGCCGACGCGGTGCTGCGGGATCGCTATGGCCTCGTGGGCGACGTGCCGGTGATTCTGTCCCTCGGCCGGCTGAGCCCGGAGAAGCGGGCCGACGTGCTCATCGACGCCGTCGCGCGGCTCACGGTTCCCGCGAGGCTCGTGCTGGCCGGTACCGGCCCGGACGCCGCGCGGCTTGCGGCGCGAGCGAGGAAGCTCGGCGTCGCGAGCCAGGTGCTGTTCCCCGGCTTCATTCCCGACGCCGATATCGCCGGGCTGTACCGGCTCGGCCAGGTGTTCGCCACCGCGTCAGAAGCCGAACTGCAGGGCATCACGACCATGCACGCCCTCGCCAGCGGCCTGCCCGTCGTCGCTGCCCGCGCGGGTGCGCTCGCCGAACTGGTAACGCACGGAACCAGCGGCTACCTGTTCGTCCCCGGCCAGGCCAGCCAGGCAGCGGAGTACATCAGCGCGCTGCTGGCCGACCGGACGCTGCGCGACCGGGTCGCTACGGCGGCGCGGCCGCCGATGATTGCCCACGACCTGCGGCACTGCCTGGCCGAGTGGGAGCAAACGTACGCCGTTCTCAGCAGACGAGGAGGGTGAAAACAGGTGGCGATCGCCGACAAGCGCGTTCCGCTGCTGTTCCTCATCAGCGACACTGGTGGGGGGCACCGCAGCGCCGCCCAGGCGGTCCGCGAGGCGCTCGAGCGCCAGTATCCCGGCAAGTTCGAGCCCGTGATCGCGGACCCGCTGACTGGCCCTGGCACGCCGCCGGGGATGCGCTGGTTCGTCTCCCTGTATGCGCCGCTGATCCGGCTGACCCCGTGGCTGTGGCACGCGAGCTGGCGGTTCTCGAACCGCAAATGGGGACTGTCCCTCATGTACAAGACAGCGTTCGCCCCCGCCCGCACATCGGTGACGCGAGCGATCGACGCGTGCCGGCCCGCTGCGGTCGTGGCCTTCCACGGCATGGTCACCCGCCCCGCGGTGCTGGCGAGGCAGCGGGTGCTGCCTGCAGTTCCGGTGCTCACGGTGATAACAGACCTGGTCACCGCGCACCGTGCCTGGCGGGAGCCGCGGGTCGACCAGATCGCCGTCCCCTCGCTGGCCGTCGGCCGCAGCTGCCAGGCGGACGGCTTCCCGGCCGGCCGGTGCACGGACACCGGCCTCCCCGTCAGCGCGGCGTTCACCGCGCCACCCGCCACCGAGGCCGAGCGACTGGCGCTGCGCGCGGCGCTCGGCGCCAAGCCCGGCCGGTTCCTGGTCGTTCTCACCGGCGGGGCCGCGGGCGCTGGCAAGCTCTGCCCGAAGGCGATGGCGCTGGTTCGTTCGTTCCCTGATGTCACCGTTGTCGCCGTGTGCGGGCGGAACGAGCAGCTCCGGCGGCGCCTCACGCTTGAGTCCTGGCGGTACGGGGACCGGCTGCTGCCACTCGGGTTCGTCAGCAACATGGCCGACTGGCTCCGTTGCGCTGACGCCGTGGTCACCAAAGCCGGGCCCGGCACGATCGCGGAAACGCTGTGCTGCGGGACCCCCCTGCTGCTGACCTCCTACCTATCCGGCCAGGAGAAAGGCAACGCCGAGTTCGTCGTGAACGCAGGCGCCGGGCGCTGGGTGCCGCAACTGTCACAGCTACTCGACGCGGTTCGTGACCTTCGCGACGACCCGGTCCTGCTCGGCCAGATGCGGGTGAACGCGGCAAGCGTCGGGCGGCCGGACGCCGCGGCCGCCGTTGCCCGGCTTATCGCTGACCTGGCCGCGCCCAAACTCGGCAGCTTCGGGCCGACGGCCGAGGGGGCAGGCAAGCACGTTCCCGTCCGGATGCGGATCCGCAGGCGCGCGGTCAGCAACCGGTTAGGGCAGCCAGCCGTAAGATAGCCAGAGTGGCGCCCGGGAGGGGCCAGCCTGGCGGTCACGATGAGGGCAGATCCTGGTTACCCGGGTGAAGCCTGGCGATCACGTGCACGTCTATGCCGGTGTCGCCCGCTGCCTTGATGATTCGCGAGACATTCGATCGATCGTGTGTCAGGTGTAGCCACCGGCTGCGCTTACTGGCCCCGATCACAATCTGCGTGATCTGGTGCTCGCGGGCAAACCCGACGACTGCTCGTGCCGGATCGTCATCTTCCACCTGATGCCAGTGCGCGCCGATATCCTCGGCCAGCTTATGAAGCGTGTCGACTGGGTGATGCCCGCCGGCCAGGCCATCGCTGCTGGTGACGTGCAGCACCGCGATATCCGCGCGAGACCGGGCCGCGATCCTGGCCGCTCGCCGCATCAGCATGTCGTCTCCCGACGCCCCAGTGACGGCGACCATGATCCGCTCGGTGGTTTCCCACATGCCCATGGCGTGATGTCTGCGCAGGTGGTTGAGCAGTTCTTCCTCGGTCTCGTCGGCGACAAACCGGAGCGCGAGTTCCCGGAGGGCGATGAGGTTGTCGGTGCGGAAAAAATGCGTCAGGGCTTGCTGCACCCGTTCTGGCGGGTAGATGTTCCCGTGCAGCATCCGCCGCCGAAGTTGCTCGGGTGAGGAGTCGACCAGCTCGGTCTGATCCGCCTTGCGCACGACCCAGTCGGGCACTCGCTCACGCACCTGCGCGCCCGTCATCCGCTCGACGTCATCGGCGATGCTCTCGAGGTGCTGGATGTTGACCGTGGTGATCACGTCGATGCCGGCAGCCAGAATCTCGAGCACGTCCTGCCAGCGCTTCTCGTGCCGCCCGGATCCGGGCACATTCGTGTGCGCCAGCTCGTCGATCAGGGCGACCTTGGGCCGCCTGTGCAGCACGGCGTCGGTGTCCATCTCCTCAAGCTGGCAGCCGCGGTACTCGACGGCAGTGCGCGGAACGACCTCGAGGCCCTCGATCAGCCGATCGGTGAGCGCCCGTCCGTGCGGCTCCGCGAAGCCGACCACCACGTCCGCGCCCCGGTCGCGCCGCCGGTGACCCTCGCTGAGCATGGAATACGTCTTACCGACGCCGGCCGCTGCGCCGAGATAAATGCGGAAATGGCCGGCAGCGGCTACGACCTCGTTGGCGTCCTGGCTCATCCGATCAGGCCACCCAGTACGACACCGACAGCGAGAGCTACCGCCCCTGTGACGAGGAACGACCGATCCGACCACCGGCCGTCGGAGCCACGGACAATCACGTCCGACAGGCCGCTGGCTCGGAGCCGGTGGCGGTGTCGAGTCCCGGCCGGGCCGGCCAAGACGGCCACCGCGCCGGCCAGCGCGAGCCAAACCCCGTAAACCAGCACCCCGACCCTAAGCTCCTCACCTGGGCTCCCTCAGCCCGAGCACGACCCCGACCACCAGCACGATCAGTGCCGGGATAAACAGCGAACCGATGCGCCCGATCCCGCCGACAACGCCGACGAGTATTGCGACGGCGGCCACTAGTGCCGCTGGTATCGCCACGGCTCGCGAGGTGAAGGCTGCCAGTGCGGTGAGTGGCGCCGGCGCTATCGCTAGCAGCAACGGCGACCAGGTCGCGGCCAGCGGATCGACGCTCAGGAGCGCCGAAATGGTGATGAGCTGGGCAGCGGCGGCCAGCAGGAAAGCGCCGCGTCGCCAGTGCCTGCTGCTGAGCAGGGGCCTGCTGGGCGCGACCGCGCTCGTGACGGACGCGCTGGTCGCGGACGCGCTGGCGGTGGCAGGCTGTTGAGTGGCCATAGCATCTCCCGGACTCGACTCCGATGTCGTGCCGACCAGTCTTCCCGGCTCACCTGCGCTCCAGCCTAGCCCCGAGGCTGCCTGGCGGAACATCACCTGGCTGTGCCACCACGGTGGAGTGCGACAGCGCCGACTGCCCACCCGTGAGTACCTGCTGGTTGCGGTCGCGTTCGCCGACCAGGTCGGCGCGGCGCTCGCCGCCAACCCGCCGGTCACGGCCTAACTGCCTAGTGCCAGCTCACCCCGGCGGCCGGATCGGTGACGTTGAGATGC
>Ga0126381_100006201_pt1 | contig 13218 bp, 10 predicted proteins | sample PanSoiMetPlot_28_FD_96465 | JGI IMG/M metagenome (GOLD analysis project Ga0126381, IMG submission 96465) | Tropical forest soil microbial communities from Panama - MetaG Plot_28 | ecosystem: Environmental > Terrestrial > Soil > Tropical forest > Bulk soil | place: Panama | collected 2016-02-17
GATCTTGTAGGCGATGATGCCGTCTTTTACGTCTTTCTCGTTGGGCAGACCGAGGTGCTCTTTGGGCGTGACGTAGCAGAGCATGGCCGCGCCATGCCAGCCGATCATGGCTGCGCCGATCGCCGAGGTGATGTGGTCGTAGCCGGGAGCGATGTCAGTCACAAGCGGGCCGAGGGTGTAAAACGGCGCCTCAAAACAGAGTTCTTTCTCTTTGTCGACTTGTTCTTTGATCTTGTCGATTGGGATGTGGCCCGGACCTTCGATCATCACCTGCACGTCGTGGCTCCAGGCGATCTTGGTCAACTCACCGAGAGTGGCGAGTTCGGCAAACTGCGCCTGATCGCTGGCGTCCGCGATGCAACCCGGTCGGAGGCCGTCGCCAAGCGAGAAACTGACGTCGTACTTCTTGAAGATCTTGCAAATCTCTTCGAAGCACTCGTAGAGGAAATTCTGTTTGTGATGATGCGCCATCCACTGGGCAAGGATCGCGCCTCCGCGACTGACGATGCCGGTGATGCGCTTGGAAACCATCGGCAAATATTGGATCAGGACACCCGCGTGGATGGTCATGTAGTCCACACCCTGGGCGGCCTGCTCTTCGATGACTTCGAGCATCACGTTTGCGCTCAGGTCTTCGACGCGCTTAACGCGTGAAATCGCCTCGTAGATTGGCACTGTGCCGATCGGGACGGGCGAGTGACGGAGAATAGCTTCGCGGATCTCGTGGATGTCGCCGCCAGTCGAGAGATCCATGACGGTGTCGGCGCCGTAATGGACGGAGGTATGGAGTTTCTTGAGTTCTTCGTCAATATTCGAGCTGACTGCCGAATTTCCGATGTTGGCGTTGATTTTGCAAAGTGAGGCCACGCCGATGCACATCGGTTCCAGTTCTGGATGGTTGAGGTTCGCCGGAATGATCAGGCGGCCGCGGGCGATTTCGTCGCGAACCAGTTCTGCAGTGATTTTCTCGCGTTGGGCGACGTAAACCATCTCTTCGGTGACGAAGCCCTGACGCGCGTAATGCATTTGAGAGAAATTGCCGTCGCGGTTTTCTGCCTTTCGTCTGGCCAGCCACTCGGCGCGCGGTCTGGGCACCGCGCCATTCCGGTTGTTTCCATTGGAATTCGAGCCGTTTGCAGGCGTGCCCTTGGTCGGAGTCATGAAGTTACAAAACCTCACTGGGATTGGATTCTTCGATTATACGCGTCACAAGCGCCTGCAATTCGCGGGTCTCACCTTCTCGCCGGTTGGCCGTCCAACGCAGTTGGGTCTAGAATCCGCTGTCCGATTTCCGCGAGGTCCTCATGAAAAGCGTGACGATTCTGTTAGCTGGGGTGATGGCTGGAGCATTGATGGCAGGTGCACAAACAACACCAGATGCGAACTCTTCGAAGAAGGCAGCGCCAGGGTTCAGTCTCGACAACATCGACAAGACGGTCGATCCGTGCGTCGATTTTTATCAGTACGCTTGCGGAAATTGGATGAAGAGCACCGAGATTCCGGCAGACCAGCCGGAGTGGGTCAGCTTCATCGAAGTGGATGAGCGGAACAAGGATGTGCTGCGCGACATCCTGGAAAAAGCAGCGAAGGGCGGCGCGAACCGTACCCCGATTGAACAGAAGATTGGCGACTTCTACGGCGCGTGCATGGATGAAAAGGCGGCCGATGCAAAGGGAATCGAGCCGCTAACGCCGGAACTGGAAAAGATCGCCGGAGTGAAGGACAAGAGCGCACTGATCGACGTGATTGCGCACGATCACATGATCGGAACTGGAGCGCTGTTCAATTTCTATTCGAATTCCGACCTGCACAACGCCGACCAGGTGATTGCCTATATCGATCAGGGCGGGCTGACACTGCCGGACCGCGATTACTACATCAAGGATGATCCGAAGCAGGTGGAGATGCGGAAGAACCTGACCGATTACATCACGCAGGTCTTCACGTTGGCGGGGCAATCGCCGGAGAAGGCCGCGGAATCGGCGAAAACCGTTCTGAGCATCGAGACCGAGGTGGCGAAGGCGGAGATGGATCGCACGCTGCGGCGTGATCCGAAGAACCGTGATCACAAAATGACAACGGAACAAGCTGCCGCGCTGGCGCCGAATTTTTATTTGACCCGGTATTTCAAGGATGTCGATGCGCCGAGCTTTTCCGATCTGAATGTTTCGAATCCTGAGTTCTTCAAGCAGGTGAATGGCGTGATCGAGAGCGAGTCGCTGGACTCGCTGAAGACATATGTTACGTGGCATCTGCTGCATTCAGCGGCGCCGTGGCTGTCGAAGCCGTATGTCGATGCCAACTTCAAATTGACGCAGGCACTGACGGGGCAAGGCGAGATCCAGGCGCGGTGGAAGCGGTGCGTGGATGCAACGGATGGCGCCTTGGGCGAGGCGTTGGGTGAGAAATATGTGGATGTGACGTTTGGTCCCGAGGGCAAGGCGCGCATGCTGACGATGGTGGACGCGCTGGAAGTGTCGCTGGATCACGACATCCAGGCATTGTCGTGGATGTCGGATACCACGAAGAAGCAGGCGAAGGTCAAGCTGCAGGCGATCCGCAACAAGATCGGGTATCCGGATGTGTGGCGAGACTACAGTTCGCTGATGATCGAGCCGGGCGATTTGATTGGAAATACTCTGCGCGCGAATGATTTCGAATCGAGGCGGCAGATCGCGAAGATCGGCAAGCCACTCGATCGCAAGGAATGGGGCATGACGCCGCCGACGGTGAATGCGTATTACAGCGGATCGCGGAACGAGATTGTGTTTCCGGCTGGAATTCTGCAGCCCCCGTTTTTCGATAAGTCTATGGACGATGCCGTCAACATGGGTGGTATCGGCGTGGTGATTGGTCACGAGCTGACGCACGGCTTTGACGATCAGGGGAGGAAGTTTGATCCCCAGGGGAATTTGAGGGATTGGTGGACGGCAGAGGATGGCAAGGAATTCGAGAAACGTGCGGGGTGCGTGGCCGATGAGTACGGAAGTTTCGTGGCGGTAGACGATCAGAAGCTGAACGGCAAACTGACGCTTGGCGAGAACACGGCCGACAACGGCGGCGCACGGGTTGCGCTCGCGGCACTTGAGCAAATGATCGCAGCCGACAAGTCAGGTAAGCTCGGTCAGAAGGTTGACGGGTACACGCCCCAGCAGCGCTTCTTTCTCGGCTTCGGGCGTGTGTGGTGCGAGAAGCGGCGTCCGGAATTCTCAAGGATGCTGGTGAAAGTGGATCCGCATTCTCCGGGAAAATTTCGCGTGAACGGCGTGGTACAGAACATGCCCGAGTTCCAGAAAGCATGGGGCTGCAAGGCAGGTCAGGCGATGGTGGCTAAGAATGCGTGCCATGTGTGGCGAAAAACAGCTACTAGCGGCTAGCCGCTAGCCCTAAAGCAAGCGCATCAAGACTTCGCTTGGTCGTTGAAGCCTTTGCGACGCTGTTCGCTGTAACGGCTGAGGGCGTCGGTGATGATGGGAAAAGCCTCGGCGGAGGGGCGGATCTCGTCGACTTTCACGGCTTTGCCCTCCAACTGCTTGTAATCCTGAAAGAAGCGCCGGAGCATGAGCAGGCGGTGCGAGGGCATCTCGGTCGCTTCGTGATAAGTGTTGAATTCCGGGTCTTCTGTGGCGACCGCGATAATTTTGTGATCCTGCTTACCGGCGTCAATCATGGTCATCAGCCCAATCGCGCGCGCGTGGATGATCGTTAACGGGACAACGGCTTCCTGGCAGAGGACCAAGACGTCGAGGGGATCATCGTCTTCGGCAAGAGTCTGGGGGATGAATCCGTAGTTCGCGGGGTAGTACACGGCGGAGTAAAGAACACGGTCGAGCTTGATCAGGCCGCTGGCCTTATCGAGTTCGTACTTCACGCTTGAACCGAAGGGGATTTCGATGACGGTGCTGAACTCGTTTGGGAGCTTATCGCCGGGGGTGACGTCGTGCCAGGGATGGATCATAAGAGAGCTTGTAAGCCTCACGCAGTCCGATTATGGCATTCTAGCAAGAACCTCTAGATCCTTGCCCATCAGTGACTTAAAGGATCGTCGATCACCTGGTGAGTGCCCACTTGCTTCTTGACCGGGGTTCCTCCGGCGGGTAAAGTGAGCTGAGGCGGGGTGGATTCCATGTCAAGCGAGACCAGCAAGTACTTGAAGTTTGGCGGAGCGACGGTCGTCATTCTGCTGATGCTCGGCTATCTCGCCTACACCGGCGTGCAGGAAAGCAAGAGTTACTACGTCACGATTAAAGAACTGCACGGCATGGGGGATGGCGCGTTCAGCAAGCGACTGCGCGTAGCGGGCAATGTTCAGCCGGGATCGATCAAGCGCAGCGGTACGCATGTGGACTTCATCCTTGTGGAGCAGGATCTGAGCCTGCCCGTCAGCTATGCCGGCACCGAGCCGCCACCAGATACGTTCAAAGATAACTCCCAAGCGCTGGCTGAGGGCAGCTTCGGCAAGGACGGCGTCTTTCACGCAAAGGCGTTGCAGGCCAAGTGTGCGTCGAAGTATGCGCCGGCGCCGGGTGCGCAGCCTGGTAGCGGAGCGCCTGCGAGCGAGCCGTCAAAGAGCATGACCCAGTCGCAGGATCCGAAGGTCGGCGTCACGCTGTAGAAAACGTACGGACACCGAATCATCCCCTTAGCTGAAGAAAATCAGTGCAGAAATGTGGTCGAGAGAATGCCCTGGGACAAGCCCGTGGTTTGGCTTTCGAGCATGGGGTCGGTCGACTGCGTTCGGCTAGCGCCTCACTTCGCTCAGGATGACAAATCTAAAATCAGGGTGCAGGTGTAAAGCAGGATGACAGACTTAAGTTAGTGACATCCTCTGCGACTCGACCTGGTAACAGCTTCTCGTGACTCGATCTAGTAACATCCTCTCGTGACCGACGCCAACACGGTGCGTGCGCACGCCGACCCGATCATTACGGTTGCAAATCTGGTGAAACAATTTGGGCGCTTCGCCGCACTGCGCGGCGTGAATGCTTCGTTTGAAGCGGCGCGGTTCTACGCCATTCTTGGCGACAATGGGGCGGGCAAGACGACGATGCTTCGCGTTCTTGCCGGCTTGGTGCGACCGACGCGAGGAGAGGTGTCGATTCTAGGCCACCGCCATCCGCGGAAGGCGTGCCGCGAATTTGGATATATGGCGCATCCTTCGCTGCTCTACGACGAGATGAGCGGGATGGAAAATCTGCGCTACTTCGGTCAATTGTATGGAATCGCGGATGATGCGCGCTGCTCGTCCAGCATTACGGCTGTTGGACTTGATCCTTCGCTCGAGCGGCCAGTCGGCCAGTATTCGCAAGGGATGCGGCAGAGGATGTCACTGGCGCGAGCCTTATTGCATGATCCGAAGATCCTGTTGCTGGATGAGCCTTTTTCGAATGTAGATATTCACTCCGCGCGCGAGATGGTGAAGTTGCTGGCGGGGATGCGCGATGGGGGAAAGACGATTCTGGTGGTGACGCACCAGGCCTCGCTGCTGGATGGCGCCGCCGATGAGTTCGTCTGGATGCAAACCGGACAGATCATCCATCGGACACGAGATCGCGCGTTCATGGAGACGGCATGAGCGCACCGACGGGCATCACACGGGCGACTCTGACCAAGGACCTTCGCCTGGAGTGGCGGTCCAAAGACGCGCTGAACTCCATGCTGTTTTTCGCGCTCCTGGTGGTGGTGGTTTTCAGTTTCTCGTTCGATCCGAATGCGGAAGAGTCGCGGGTGATCGCGGGCGGGCTGGTGTGGGTGGCTTTTCTGTTTGCGGCCGTGGTGGCACTGAACCAGACCTGGGCGCGCGAGCTGCGGAACCAGGTGCTGGATGCGTATCGGGTATCTCCGGCGCCGGCGAACGCTTTGTTCCTGGCGAAGGCCATAGGAAATTTTCTTTTCGTTGTAGTGCTCGAGGCGGTGATGACGCCGCTCTTTATTGTGTTCTACAAACTGCACGCGCTGGGACCGGCGTGGCAACTGTTTCCGGTGGCGGTTCTGGGCACGTGGGCGATCGTGGTGAACGGCACGTTTTTTGCGGCGATGTCGCTGCGTACGCGCAGCCGCGAGATCATGTTGCCCCTCCTATTGTTTCCGATCACCATCCCGGCGTTACTATCGATGGTAGAGGCGACGACCACAATCTTGGTGGGCGACCCGTCCACCTCGGCCAAGTTCTGGATCGTCTTGCTTGCCACGTACGACGTGGTGTTTACTACTGGCAGTCTGGCTCTATTCGAAACGGTTTTGCACGCGGAATGAAAAAAGCCTTTCCAATTCTCGGGCTGTTGACCGCGGTGTTGTTGAGCTACGCGTTGTACGAGGCGCTCGTGGTCGCTCCGCAAGAGCAGACCATGGGCGACGTGCAGCGCATCTTCTACTATCACGTCCCTTCAGCGTGGACTGCATTCCTGCTGTTCGCGATTAATTTCCTGGCATCGGTTCTGTACTTGGTGCGCCGAAATCCGCAGACCGACAGGATTGCGAACTGGGTGGTGATGGCACTGGCAGTGCTGACCTGTACCGGGGGCTACGTGTTTCGGAGTGCGTTGCCCAAGGATGTGTATCCATCGTCGGTCGCAACGACGGGGATTGCGATCGCAGGATTGTATTTTCTGATCCGCAAATATTTTTCAGAGCAGGGAACCGACATCCTGGCGCTGACGACGGCGGAAGTTGGAGTTGTGTTCTGCACGGTGGTACTGGTGACCGGGCCTCTGTGGGCACGGCCGGTGTGGGGAATTTGGTGGACGTGGGACCTCCGCCTAACGTCGACACTCGTGTTGTGGCTGATTTATGTGAGCTACTTGGTGCTGCGGCGGTTTTCCTCAAGTGGCGAGACGCCGGTATTGGCAGCTGCACTCGCGGTGTTCGGAGCGCTGGACGTGCCGCTGGTGTATTTCTCGATCTGGTTTTTCAGGACGCAGCATCCCCAGCCTGTGATTGGAGGCGGTGGCTCGATTGATCCGCGAATGTTGCATGTGCTGTTAATCAACTGGCTGGCGTTTTTGTGTTTCGCATTTCTGGTGTGCTGGTCGCGGTATCGCCTGGAGCGCATACAACGCGACGTGGAAGAAACGCAAGCCTTGGAAGCGCTGCTCGAGCCGGGAGGGCAGGTGCGATGAGTTACTTATACGCAGCCTATGCCGCCACGTGGTTGATTCACGTGACGTACCTGATCACGGTGTTCCGGCGGTATTCGCGGTTGAAGAAGGAAGTCGAGCAGTTGGCGAAGAAGTAGGGTGTTTGGGTTTTTCCATCGGCGGCGCAGAAGGCGCGTCCTGATACGAATCTTTTTGGCGGGCGATGTTTGCCGCAAGAAACCTCTTGGGGCGGGCGAGATTCCCGCCAACAGCCGGCGAGACGCCGGCGTTACGAACCACGGGCCGGGCGAGGCCGTCCGTCAATCCAGAACTCAGTCAAAATCTAGTTTGTTGTCCTAACGGGCTGGCTACGTTGTTTTCCACTGTTGCTGGATCGCGCCGAGGAAGGAGGAGGAGCTGGGCGCGCGCAGAAACTCGTACTCTTCAATAGCGGCGGCGACTCCGATGCGCGAAGACGGTAGCGGAGAGTCCACCCGGATCACACGAGCGGTGAATCGAACCCGCACTGCCTCGGTGAGAGTGATGTGCGGAGGGAACGTGAGGGTCACCTCGATGCGCGTGCCGTGGGCCAGATCGCGATCGACGTAGAAGAAGACTCCGCGCGCGCTGACGTTCTGGGTTTCGGTGTGAAATTCTCCCGTCGTATCACCCGCCATGCGAACGCTGGCCGGCAGACGCATGTCGAAACGCCGCATGGATCGCCGGTCCGAGGATTGCTGAAGCATGTCCCGTTCTCTTTCCAAGAGCATCGTGGCCTGCCTGCCTCCGGCGACAACTCGGTTCCGAAAGCGGGTGGCCTGCTCTCCAGAAACACAGAGTTTCGTCTGGGTATCTGAGGCCAGATTTACTTGTTTATCAGCAGTTTGCAACAGCAAAAGACGGCGGGAACTAAGTCGGTTAATGCCCCTACCATGGGAATCAACGCGGGTTGATCCGCCGTTCGGGGGAGAAGAATCGATCCGCGACACGACATGCGGGCAGAGAACCATGAGCAATCGCGCGGCCAATTTGGTCCGGCTTTTGGCAATGCTCCGACACGGAAAACAAACATGTTTTAGGCGGGAGCGCACTCGTCGCCATTAGGCAGCTCTGCAATCCATTTCTGCTGACTCGGCAAGTTGCTTCCTACGAACAAGTGCGAGTGACCACTTTTGTGCAGCCACCGGCATCTTTTCGAATGCATCCGCGCATCTCACGTGGCTTGAGCGGGTAAGGGAGCGCGTGATCGCTTGACACTGCTATCCGCCAGATGTTTAAGTAGTTACTTATTTTTTCACTGGAATCATGAAGACAAGCATGCGCGCTGCCTCGAACGCCCGGGCCGCGCGGCGTTGTTCGTGTGTCGCTCTTCATTCCTCTCCACCTGATTTGAATATTCGGAGGCACTCGTGAGATTGAATCGTCCTGGGTTGGGTACGGGTCTGTTGTGGACGCGCATCCTAGCGGCGTTGTTGCTACTGATCGCGGTCGGGACAGGTGTTCTGGTCCTCGGCTCCCACAGCCCATCCCCCAGCGCGAATTCGATCACGCCGCTACTTCCTCCCTCGGCCACTCACAACTCCCCCGATCTGTCCTCTCTTCGCTATGCGCAAGTTCCGATGGTCTTTGAGCCAAACCAGGGACAGACTGACCCTCAGGTGCGCTTCTTAGCGAGGGGAAGTGGGTATGGGTTGTTCCTGACCAACGATGAAGCGGTTCTCGTGCTGGAGCGCGGGGGAAGTAAGGATCAGGCGACGAAGGTGCGGCGCTCGGTCGTGCGCATGGGGCTCGAGGGAGCGCAGGCGAGCCGCGCGGTCGAAGGAGAGGAACTGCTTAAAGGGAAGAGCAACTACCTGATTGGTAACGATGCCTCGAAGTGGCATCGCGACATTCCGCAGTATGCCCGGGTGCGCTATCCGCAAATTTACCCGGGAATCGATCTCGTCTATTACGGAACACAAGGGCAGTTGGAATATGACTTCGAGGTAGCGCCGGGCTCTGATCCCGGCAAGATCGCCTTCCGCTTTGATGGAAGCAAGCGGCTGAAATTGGACGCTGGAACCGTGCTGGTGCAGACGGCAGACGGCGCGCTGCGGCTGCAGGCTCCGCACGTGTACCAGAAAGCGAACGGTTTCGAACAAGTGGTCGATGGCCGGTTTGTGTTGCTGGCGAAAGGCAAGGTTGGTTTCGAAGTAGGGAACTACGATCGCAACCGCGCACTGGTCATTGATCCGGTGGTCAGTTACGCGACTTACTTCGGTGGCACTGGCACCGAGAGCGGACCAACGATCGCAGTCGACGCGGGATTCAATACGTACGTAACCGGATCGACGACGTCGGCCGATTTCCCGACCGCGGGCACGCCATTTCAGTCGACGCTTCACTCGGGCGCGGCGGCGAATGTGTTTGTTTCCAAGTTTGATCCGACCGGGGCGACGCTGGTGTGGTCGACCTACTTAGGTGGCAGCGGTACCGATGCCAGCGTTGGGATTGCCGTGGACGCCGCGGGTGACACGTTTGTGGCAGGCACGACCACGTCAGGAGACTTCCCCACCAGTTCGAGCGCATTTCAGACCTCTCCAAAAGCAGCCGGCACACATGGCTTCGTCAGTGAGTTGGATTCTGAGGGGCACGTGCTGAAGTATTCAACCTACCTTTCGGGAAGTCTCACCGACACGATGAGCGGGATGACGCTCGACAACAAAGGCCTCGTCTACGTCATCGGAATCACTCATTCGACAGATTTTCCGATCTCACAAAGCGCGACGGGAAACTTCGCCGCTATGCCTACGGGGGCGAGTGAAGCTTTCTTTGTAAGCAAGCTGGATCCGACCACGAGCGGTGCAAATAGTCTGGTTTTTTCGGGCTATTTCGGCGGAGGCAATCCGTCGAATGGCATCGTGGCTGGTGGCGGCATCGCGGTGGACAACAACGCCACAGGGTCGAACATTTACATCACAGGCGGAACGAACTTCTTGCATGCCGGGCAGCCGAACGACTTCCCGATCACCAACGCGATCCAATACACCAATCCGGGTGGCGGCACGCTTTCTGGAGGATCGTGCCTCGACAGTCCGGGCTCTACGACGTGCCCGACGACAGGCCTGCCCACGACCGGTGGCGTGGTGAACATGGACGCGTTCGTCGCGAAGATTAATCCTGGCACCACCACGGGCGCACAGCTCCTTTACTCCACGTACATTAGTGGACCCGGCAACGATTTCGCGAACGGCATTGCGGTAGATGCTTCGGGGAATGCCTACATCACGGGTTCCACCACCTCGCCGACGTCGACGAATGCGAGTGCGCTGTTTCCACCAGTTTCGGGAGGAATCTCGGCGTTCCAACCCTGTCTTAACGGGCCCGGCGTGACGCCGATCGCCAGTTGTACGAACTCGGACACCACGCACACCGATGCTTTCGTGGCGAAGATCAACAACCCGGTAACCGGTACGGGATCTGTCAATTTGGAATTGGTGTACTGGTCGTACATTGGCGGTACGAACAACGATGCGGGCAATGCAATCGCCGTAGATGGAGTTGGTGGCGCCCGGGTGGTGGGCACCACGTTTTCATCAGACCTTCAATTAGCGAATGCATTTCAGAGTTCTCTCAAGGGATCGCAAGATGCCTTCGTGAGTCGGCTCGATACTGTGGGGACGTCGGGAACCTCGAGTGGGTTCGTCAGCTACCTCGGTGGATCGGGCGCGGAGATCGCCACGGGAATTACGGTGGATACGAATACGAATTCGTACATCACCGGCGTGACGAGCTCTGCTGATTTTCCCCTGGTCCCAGGAGTAACGCCTTTTCAGGGTAGCTTGAAGGGGCCGCAGGACGCGTTTATCGCAAAGCTCGGGCCGAGCCTGAACTTCAGTCTCGCGGTGAACAACCCATCCGGGGCTTCGGTCAACGCCGGGAACCAGGTAACGTTCAGTTACACCGTGCAGAACGTCGGCGATACGACGGCGGGAGTTGTTTTTCTCGATAATCTCGGGAGCGGAAGCGGCAGCGCGCCGGCGAGCTTTGTCTCTGCATCTGCCTCGGGCGGTACGTGTCCTACGACGGCCACCAATGGCACCGTGCTGTGCAACCTTGGAATCATGAATGGCGGCAGCACGTCGACGGTCACTGTAAACCTGACGCCGAGCGGTGCGGGAACTTTGAGCAACAGCGGCACCGTGCAAGTCGTTGGAAGCGGCTTCTCGAAGACGATCAGCTCGAATACCGTCACGGTGAATTCCTTCGCGGTGTCGGCGCTTCCTGTGACGCCCATTGTGGTTGCGGGTCAGCCCGCGTCGTATCAGATCACCCTTACTCCCAACAAGACCTACACGGCGAACATCTCGCTCTCCTGCTCGTCGGGTTTGCCGGGAGGCACTCCGGCGCCCGCATGCACGTTCTCGACCACGCCGGTGACGGTTGCAGGTACAAGCCCATCGACCGTCACGCTCACGATCAGCACGACGGCGAGAACGACGACGACGGTAGATGCCAGACCGACGATCCGGCAGTTTTACGCTCTCGGGTTGCCGATGGTGGGCTTTGCGTTTGTGGGTTTCGGCTTCCGAAAGCGAATTGGCGGAAAAGGCCGGATTCTAGGAGGCTTGATGTTCCTGACGTTGATGACGCTTCTGTTGCTGCAGCCGGCCTGTGGCGGCAGCAGTTCGAGCACGACGACAACCGGCACTCCTGCGGGCACCTATACGGTGATCGTCACCGCGACGTCAGGCACGTTCTCGCAGACAACCCCGATATCCCTGACGGTTCAATAGCGACGTTTCAGTGCAGTAAATCAAACAGCCGGGCTAACCCCGGCTGTTTGTGTTTTTGGCGTGTTTGGTCGTGTGGCGTGGGGGGCTGGACCAAGTGTGGAAGCATTGGTATACTGCGTGACCCAGCCGACCGGTCGGTCGGTATCCACAGGTACCCCAGTTTTAGAAGGTTCCCTTGCGACCAAATGTCGTGTCGTTTTGCATTCCCCCTGAATCACGAAAACACCGTCTTTCAGGAGCTCGCGATAAAGGCCGTCGTTCGTCTCGATCAGCACAAACGGAATCTCCAATCGCTTCAGTTGAGGGCGGACTGATGACTGGCCGCATGATCGAGCGTTATTACCCAGCCCACAGCAATCTGGCATAGGGGTGTTTCTACTCAGTTGAGACGGTGACGGAGAAATGGTATTTTTTCCGGTCCGGATTCGATACGACTTGCGCCGGTTCGTGCGCCCGTCGCTTTGATCGATCCGGATCGCATTGCGCGAAGGGGCGTTCGCGCCACGAGTTCCCCTGTTGCTGCCGTCAGGCTCGGCCGTTTAGCTGTCTGGTTCTCTCCAATCCGGCGTGCTGGGAAGAACGGTCTTTCCGGCACGCGCGGATCAGACATCGGCCGAGCCTTTCTCGATCCCAGTCTCTTTTCCAGCGATGTTTCACTATTAATCGTTCGGCCTGACGAAACTGGCCATTTGATTTCCGCTTTGTGTGAGCCCTTGCATCGATCGGTTCGTCCGCCTCTTGTGTAAGCGAAGGCGACCGAGAGTCGGGTTTTGCCGATAGCAGTCTGATAAATTAGTGACTCAATTTGCTTCTCCCATGACCACGACTGCCGGAGGACGCCGTTCGATGCTCGCGATCAGGAAAGAGACCGTGCCGCCCGATGTGACAGTGCTACACCTGAATGGCCGGATCTCGATGGGGCGCCCTTGCCAGGAGATTGAGTCCCATGTGGACGAGTTGATTCGTCTGAACACGCCGAAGCTAGTTCTTGATCTGTCGGAAGTGCAGCGCGTCGACAGCACTGGGTTCGGGACGATTGTGATGTGTGCCGGCAAGCTGAAAAAGGCAGGCGGGGAATTGCGCGTAGCGGGCGCAAAAGGCATTGTCAACGAGATCGCTCATACTTCCAATATCCCCCGGGTTGTTCCTTTCCACGACACAACGGAAGAAGCCATAGCCGCTATAGGGAAATCAGCCTAAGCTGCCGATCCTTCCAGCCATTTCAGCTGCGCGATACATACTTTGCTGTATTGCCGATCCACAGGACATCGAAATAGGGTGGTTGCAGACGAAGTGGCGCAGGCCCCGCGCCAGGGGAAATGATTGAACGGGATTCTCCTGACGCGGGGTCTTTATTCTGCCCAAAA
>Ga0126381_100006202_pt1 | contig 13218 bp, 9 predicted proteins | sample PanSoiMetPlot_28_FD_96465 | JGI IMG/M metagenome (GOLD analysis project Ga0126381, IMG submission 96465) | Tropical forest soil microbial communities from Panama - MetaG Plot_28 | ecosystem: Environmental > Terrestrial > Soil > Tropical forest > Bulk soil | place: Panama | collected 2016-02-17
GAGCTTTACTACGCTCCACCGATGCGCTCCGAAATCTGGCAGCCGCGCCGCTGGCTGCGGATTTTCACGGCGTTCCCGGAAGCGTTTCGGCGGCAGTCCCGCTATTTCGCGCTGGCCATGCTGATCACGGTTTTGGGCTGCGCACTGGGCGGACTAGCGGTGCGTTACGACCCCGCGGCTGTGGAGGTGCTGCTCCCGGCCAACTACCTGCGCAACCCAGGCCAGCGCGTAAATGAAGAGACCAAAGGGCAGAATCGGCATCCAGGCTCAGCGCAGGTGGAAGCCGCGTTCTCGAGCCGCCTGATTAAACACAATATCCAAGTGGCGCTGCTAGCGGCAGCACTCGGCGTGACGTTTGGCATCGGGACGGCGCTGCTGCTCTTTGAAAACGGCGTGCTGCTCGGGGCCGTGGCGGTTCGTTACACGCAGCAGGGCTTTGGCCTGTTCGTCACTGCCTGGTTGCTGCCGCATGGCGCGTTCGAGATTCCGTCCATCCTGATCGCCGGGCAGGCCGGGTTCTACTTGGCACGGTTGCTGCTGCGCCGCCCGGAAGATCGCGACATGCGCCGAGCGATGCGCGAGTGGCTTTTGTTAATTGTTGGGCTAGCGGCGATGCTGGTCTGGGCCGGGATGATGGAAGCTTTTTTTTCGCAGTATCACGCGCCGGTTCTGCCCTACGGATTCAAAGTTGCGGTTGGCGCGGCGGAGTTGGTGTTGCTGACGATCTATCTGCTGCTCATTGGCCGGAGAGAGAGAGCTGCGGAAGCGCACGTGAGTGTTCCTTCGGAGAGCAAATGACGGATTCCGAGCCAACTCGCTTGCCGACGACGGCGGAGCTGACCATCTCGACGGCGGAAGGCGTGGTCTTTCGCCTGCCACTGGCCGGTCCCGCTGCGCGGCTTTACGCAGTGCTACTCGATACCGCGATTGTGCTAGCGGCGGTGAACGGACTGGGCTGGCTGGTTTACTTCATTTTCGCGAAAGCACCGGGATTTGGAATCATGGTGATCACCCTCGCGGAATTGGCGATCGGGTTTGCCTATGCCGCTTTGCTGGAAGGTCTGTGGAACGGGCAGACAATCGGCAAGCGCCTGTTCCATTTGCGAGTGATTGACCAAGCGGGGTTTCCCCTGCGCATCGAACAGGCATGGGTGCGCAATCTGATGCGGGTGTTTGACGCGCTGCCCTTCGCATATCTGGCTGGAGGAATATCCGTGCTGAGCAGCCCGCTGATGCAGCGCTTCGGCGACCGTGTAGCGGGGACGCTCGTCGTACGCGAAACGCCCCTGGCTGCGCCGGCAGAGGAATCCTGGACGCGACAGAAATACAACTCCTTCATGGATTATCCCGCAATCGCAATGCGTCTCCGCCGGGCGGCGACGCCGGAACTCGGGAGTCTTATTCAAGATGCGCTGCGCCGCCGTAACGAACTAACGCCCTACGCGCGGCGGGAAATCTATCGCGAACTAGCGACCTATCTGCAGAACGAAATCGCCCCATTTCCCGACGAATTGGTTGAGATGCTCAGCGACGAACAGTATTTGATTAACGCGGCTGGCGTGCTGTTTGGGAACCAGCGGCTGTCGAGACTTTAGGATTCACAGCTCGGTACTCGCGGCCGCAGAGGAAGTGAGGGTAGTGCCTATCTCGGCTAAGATTTGTCGCCGCCGCGTTTTTCCTTATACCAGTCTATTAGGGCACCCTGTGAGATTGGTATCCTCAGTCGGAGAGGAAGTAACTCGGCCCAGTAAATGCTCAGTGCGGGCGGAGCACCCACACTGTAGCTTGAACACACTCAGCCAAAGTCCTTCCGCCTAATTGCCACACCGTATCAATGCGGCTTGAATGTCTTCCCGGTCTCAAGCAGCGTCTTCAGGCGGGAAAGAATGCGTGGCCATCCATCGGCGCAGGCAGTGTATGTGGGGTCATCTTCGGCCCACTCGTCATGCGTCACCGTTACTTTGGTGGCTTCGGTCTCGGGCACCAGTTCGATAGTTGCGCGTGAGGTCTTGTCGTTTTGGCCCATTGCGAAGGTGTACTGAAAGATGTTTGGCGGCTCAAACCGCAGGACCTTCCCTCGAACGTAAGTCATGGCCTTACCGTCGGGTCCCGTGCCCACCCATGCGAGCAGGCCGCCAGGCTTAAAGTCCGCCTGAAGCTCAGCGCCCGAGAAGATCATGCGGTTCGACTCCCGCGACACAAAGCCTTCCCACACCTTCTCCGGGGTAGCGGCGATGTAGAAGATGTATTTAAGTGGTGATTGATGAGTCATGACTGCCCCTGACACTCCTGCGCCATTTTATATCCACGGGCAGAAATCCAACAACTCCGCACGTCAGTAACGGCTGAGTCACCGGAGCAGGCGGACTTTGACCAACGGCAATGTCGGTTCGATGATCCAGCAGACAGTCAATGCGTCACGTACACCGTCAAGGTTCGAGCACTCCGATAGCGGCTCGCGACGAGTCCATCGCACCGCCAACGCTCCGGTCTCATGTTCTGGTCCTCCCTCACTCGTATCTCAGTGCGACCATCGGATCAACCCGCATCGCCCGCCTGGCAGGTAGATAGGACGCGAGCAATGCGATTCCTCCCAAGCAGAGAGAAACAGTACTGAAGGTCACTGGGTCGGTCTCGGGAACATCGAATAAAAGCGTAGAAAGGAAGTGAGTAAGGATGAGAGCCATCGCTATTCCGAAAGCGATGCCGATGACCGTGAGCTGAAGCCCCCGACAGAGCACAAGCTTCATCACATCCGAGCGTTCCGCGCCCAATGCGATTCGCACGCCCAGCTCGTGCGTCCGTTGCATCACAATGTAGGCCATCAGGCCGTAGACGCCTACGATTGCTAGCGTTAACGCAAAGGCCCCGAAAGCCACGATGAGGACCGTGTTGAACCGGCGCTGGGCGACGGAGTCTGCCAAGATATCGGTCATCGTTCGGAACATCATGACAGGTTGATCTTTGTCCACTTGTGCAATCGCTTCTCGAATGGGCGGAATTAGACCTGCCGGATTAATATCGGTGCGTACACCAGTTACCACAAAGTCTGGCGGATCTTGCAAGAATGGCAGGTAAACCGTGGGTTTTGCGGGTGACTCCAGGCCGTCATGCAAAACATCCTTCACCACTCCCACAATCTCAAGCCAATTGGGTTGCGCGCGGCCAGTGGTGAAACTCAGGCGGCTGCCAACAGGATTCCGACCCGGCCAATAACGGCGCGCTGCGGTCTCGTTAACTATGAGCACCGGAGGAGCGCCATCCCGATCGCGTTCCGTGAAATCCCTGCCTTGAAGCAGGGTGATGCCCATAGTCTCGAAATAGCCCACGCTCACGGTGCAACGATAAGCGTTTGGAGCGTCGTTGTCAGATTCCGTTGGATGACCTTCGATAGTAGAAGGACCGCCTCCGTGAATGCCGGTCAGCGGAAGATCGTCAATGGCACCCACGGACTTCACACCAGGCAGTCTGCGAATACGTTCCCAAACTTGTTCATAGAACGCGACCCGTTGCTGTGGACGGTACTTCGTCTCGGAAAGTATCGTCCATATTGTTAGGAGTTTGTCCGGCCGAAAGCCGGGATCAACCCGCTCGAGGCGGATGAAGCTCTTAAGCACAAGGCCCGCCCCAATCAGAAGCGCGAGAGAAACGGCGACTTCAGACACCACCAGCGCGTTGCGCAAATGCGACTGTTTGGCACTTGACGTTGACGTTCTGCCTTGGCCCTTCAACGCCTGGCTTACGTCCGCCCTGGAAGATCCCAAAGAGGGCGCGACACCGAAGATCACGCCCGTCAGAATTGACACGACAAACGTGTAGGTCAGAACTCGGCCATCGATCGCAATATCCCCGGCACGGGGCAGGTTGTCAGGCCTAAAGCGAGGAAGCAAAAGGGTCCCGGCATAGGCAAGCAGGATCCCTAAAGCACCACCTACCAGTGCCAGAAGCAGGCTTTCTGTGAGAAGTTGCTGAATCAACCGTAGTCCGCTGGCGCCAAGGGAAGCGCGCAGAGCGATCTCTCTCTGACGAATGGTCGAGCGGGCCAGCAAGAGACTCGTGACATTCGCGCACGCAACCAATAACACTAACGAGATTGCGGCGAGCAAAATCCAGAGAGCAGGACGGACATCTCCCACTACATGATTGAGCAACGGCTCAACCCGCACCGTTACTCCTCCATCCTCCGCGGGGTATTGCAATTCCAGATCGTGGGCCACGCTCCCTATGTTGGCCCGCGCCTGCTCTATCGTAGCGTCTGATTTGAGCCGTGCTATGACTCCAAGCATGTTCCAGTCACGTTGCGTCGGATTAAAGGCGATGCCAAGAGGAGCCAAAAACTGCATGTTTCTAGACGGCAATGAAGATGTGACGGGTACGGTCGGCGGGAAATTGAACTTCGCAGGCATTACGCCAATTACCGTATAAAGCTCGTCGCTCAGGGTGAGTGCCTTGCCGATGATCTGCGGGTCAGCCCCGAACGATTGTGTCCAAGTGTCATGGCTAAGGATCACTTCATGGTCGCGGCCCGGCTCATCTTCCTCAGAGCGAAAGTTACGCCCCAAAATCGGCTCGGCACCAAGCGTTGGCAAGAGATTGGCCGACGCTTTTATACCAGATAGCATTTGCGCCTGACTCACGTTTGTAAGGTTGAACGCATGAAACTTGTACACAGCCATGTACTGGAAGGCTTTGCTCTGCTCCGCCCAGTCGTGGAAGTTCGGGAAGGAGACCCAATCGAAATCAACTCCCCGCTTCTGGTCGTGTCCGATCAGTTGAACCAACCGACCAGAATCTTTGTAGGGGAGCGGACGAAGTAACACGGCATTTACAACACTGAAGATGGCTGTATTGGCCCCGATACCGAGGGCCAATGTCAATACGGCCACAGTGGTGAATCCGGGATTCTTCCGAAGCATGCGCAGGCCGAAGCGTAAATCCTGAATCAGGTCCTGAATCCAGTTCACGCGACGGGCGTCGCGGCATTTCTCTTTGGTCTGCTCGATACCGCCCAGATCGAGCCGCGCGCGGCGGTGCGCTTCTTCTTGCGTCATCCCTTTTGCGACGTATTCTTCGGTTTTTCGTTCGAGGTGGTCGCGCAACTCGTCATCCAATTCTTGGTCCGCCTGCGCCCAGCGAAACAACGATCGCAGTCGCAGTGAAATCGTGGACAGCCAGTGCTCCGGTCGCATCTCTAACCTCCGTCTGGCACCGCGCGACGCTCATGCCTCTTTAAGCTTGATAACCCGCGAAATGGCGCTTGAAAGCCTGCCCCGGTTGTGTCTGCTTCTTTTTCGAGCTGTCGCCGCCCGAGCCATGTTAGCGAATAATATTTCGCACGCCGCCCATACTCGGACGTTTTCTATTCGGCTGTGATCCAACCCTCCTGCTCCAGCTTGTGCAAGGCCGGTACAACGATCCATCGCTCACCGGCAACACGTCGCCAGACACCTGCTTCAACCGTTGACTCACGGCAAAGCCGTTCATCGGTTCAAGCTCAAGAATCTTCAGTAGCAACATGTCCAAAGTGCCCCGCGCGAGATCCGAAGGTTTGCTCATAGTTCATGACCTCGGTAACCGAGGGTAGCACCCTCTGCCCTCGGTAAGCAAGGGGAGATGCTTTTCGAGGCAGCCAGCCTGCGCGGTTTGCGTGCCATTGAAGGTGCTCGGAGCAAAGAAACCGAATCAGAGAGGCCTTCGTCTCTCTGACTCGGCTACGCGGAGGTGGCGGTTGGTCATTCGGCAGCTCCGGGCAAGAATTCTTGGCGCCATGCCCCGTGCCCACCGGATCAGTGTAAGTTGCTTTTTGTATGTCACAGGGAGTTTTCCCGCGTTGGCTGCGCGCCTACATAAGTCACTCTGGGCGCTGAAGGATCACTATCAAACCGGCACGGAGTCTGGGTAGCAGTGCGAGAGAAAAATGGTCAAACCATTTTGGCGACATTTGACCAAGATTGCTGCCCGGAGAGGCTGGTGACACCTTGTTTCGGGGAGGCCGTATGAACGAGTGACTTCGCGGGGCTCCCCGGCTAAAATTGGTCGCCGTTGGTCTCGACGACGGACAGGTTGCAACTGAGTTCTAATTAGCAATCAAGATTCTTATGATAACGCATTCGATGCGAATAAAGGTGACCGTTTGGAATTCGCAGTCCTTTGTGCTGAGCCTTTGCTTGGCGGTTCTCGGGAGTAGTCAGTGTATCGCGGGCCAGGGCGTGCCCGGCCTGAGAGTTGAAGTTCGCCGAAAGAGCCTTCGGAACTTTGTTGCGCAAGCTTCCGCTGACCGCGATCCCCGTGGGCAAGACCAAGCTTCGCAGGCCCAGGCCCCGCAGTCTCCTCCCTCCCCACAGGTGCAAGCGGGTCAGACCCTCTTTGCCGCCCAGTGCGCCTTCTGTCATGGACGCGACGCGGCCGGCGGCGAGACCGGGCCGGACCTGACGAGCTCCGAGATCGTGGAAAAGGACGTCGGCGGGAACGAAATCGGCCCGGTAGTTCGCACAGGGCGGTCGGACAGGGGCATGCCGCAGTTCAACCTCACAGATGCCGATCTGGGGGCCATTGTTGCATTCATTCACGATGAGAAGGCAAAAGCGGAGTCAAAGCCAGGCCGCCGCCGTAACGTTCAACCGGAAGATCTCCAGACTGGCAATGCCGACGAAGGGAAGCATTATTTCAATGGAGCCGGGGGCTGCTCGAAGTGTCATTCTCCGACCGGTGACTTGGCTGGTGTGGCTAACCGGCTGCGAGGACTGGCGCTTTTGCAGAGTATGCTGTACCCCAAGCCCCACAAGAGCGACTCTGCCGATTCCCCGGCGACGGTCAGTGTGACGTTGCTTACGGGGCAGACCGTAACCGGCAGACTGGCATATCAAGACGAATTCGTGATCGGACTGACAGATTCTTCCGGCTGGTACCGTTCCTGGTTCAAAGGCGGAGTGAAGTTCAAGGTGGTCAATCCACTCGAAGCGCACAGCGAGCAGCTCGGAAAGTACACCGATGAAACGATGCACAACATGTTGGCTTACTTGCAGACGCTCCGGTAAGGTGGTTTCTTTTCGATAGGTCGCGTTTCGCTAGTACGCAAATTTTTGTATCAGGCGATCAAGAATGAGACTTGGATCTTGCTATTTGCGTTTTCTCGCTGCAGGTTTGCTGCTGCTAGACGTGTGCTACGGCCCGGCGTTCGGTCAGGGTGCCGACAGGGGGCTGGACTCCGTAACACTTTTGAAGCCGCCTGCCGACAGTTGGCCCACGTATCACGGAACGTACTCTGGTCAACACCACAGCCGCCTGGTGCAGATTACTCCGGCGAATGTGTACCGGATGACCCTTGCTTGGGCCTTTGAGACCGGCCAAACTGCGGAGATAAAATCCACGCCGATCCTGTTCAGGGGCATTTTGTACGCGACGACGCCTGATAACGTCTGGGCGCTCGACGCCAGGTCAGCTAATGTCGTGTGGCACTATACCTACCCACCCAACCAGGGCCTGCACATCGGTCACCGGGGAGTGGCGGTCTACAAGGACTCAGTTTATTTCACAACGCCAGACGCGCACCTGATCTCCCTGGATGCGAGAGACGGGAAGGTGAAGTGGAATGTAGTCATCGCCGATGTGAAGAAAGGATATTGGACAACCATGGCGCCGCTGGTGGTTCGCGACCACATTATTGTTGGCACGTCCGGAGATTTCGACAACCTGCCTGGCATGCTGAAGTCGTTTGATCCGGAAACTGGGGACACGCAATGGACCTTTTACAGCACTCTTCCTCGACAAGCGCCGGAGGCTTTCAGCGGCGGCGCCACCGGAGGAAACATGTGGATTACGGGAACGTACGATCCACAACTCAATCTCGTTTATGTCGGAACCGGAAACCCCACGCCTGTGCTGGCAGCCCAGGATCGTCCGGGAGACAATCCCTGGACATGCAGCATTCTGGCCCTGAGTCCCGACACCGGTAAGCTGGCTTGGGGGTTTCAGCCGTCGCCCCACGATACGCATGATTGGGATGCCGTCGAGGTTCCGGTCCTGGTCGATGGCAATTTCAAGGGCGTTCCCAGGAAGATGTTGTTGCAGGCTTCTCGAAACGGTTATTTCTTTGTGCTGGACCGCGGTACCGGGAAAAGCCTTCTTACGACTACGTTCGCGGCTGTTAATTGGTCCGCCGGAGTGGACAAAAACGGCCGCCCAATTCCCAATCCTGCCAAGGATCCGGCGCGTGACGGGCGACTGGTCGCACCGGACGAAGGCGGAGCGACAAATTACCGCTCGCCAAGTTTTGACGCCAAGACCCGGCTGTTCATCGTCAGCGCGCGGGATGCTTACGGCATCTATTTCTCAAAGCCCGAGCACGGCGAGTACGGCTGGGCTGGGGCGGATTATGGACTCTTTGGAAAGGGAATGCTGGAAGCGATCGATTATCAGACGGGAAAGGTGCGTTGGACTCACGACCTTGGCGGCGGCGGAAGCGCGGGAGTCTTGACTACGGACTCAGGATTGACTTTCACTGGTGATTCCGCCGGCAATGTCTTAGCACTTCGGACCATCGACGGGACTACCGTCTGGCACTCCCGTATCGGGCATGTGGGGAATTCTCCCATCACCTATGAGCTTGATGGGCGGCAGTACCTCCTGGTAGCCAGCGGCGGAACGCTGTACGCCTGGGCCCTCCCAGAAATGCCCCGCGCGGTCAAGCAAGGAAGCCGGTCGCAGGCCAATCCAAGATCACGCTGACGTTTTTTTTTGTGGAACGTGGCTGCTCATTGCGACGGCCACCTGCAATTGGACGCTGATAGCTGGTCCTTCCGAGCAGTCTGATTCTGGGGGCTTATTCTCAAGTTCCGTCTTGTGAAGTGCGATTCCCACCGGGACTCAATCCGACGGACGTTCATTTTGTGATAGGCTTCTTTATTAGCGCTCTTCGAGGACGCTGAATCAGCCGAGGAGTCGCGGATGAACGCGAGTTGCGCCAGTACGCTTTTCTCTCCGGTGCAATTGGGACCTTGCACTTTGCAGCATCGCATAGTGACGGCTGTTCTTACCTGTTCGCGCTCCGCACAGCCCCGTGATACTCCCGGCAACTTGCTGTTGGAGTGTAGCGGCCAAGGCGCTTCTCAGAGGAACTTGACAACGTCAAGAGCGACCGCCTAAGGAAAGCTATTTCCAACGCCAATTTGAGAGTTCATAGGAGGCATCATGGCAACTACCAGAGTGGCAATCGCACCAATGAAGGTGGCGCAAGTTCCTAAGGCAGGAGGCGAACTCCAGATCGTGGAGCGTGAGATTCCTACCCCGGGTGCAGGAGAGGTGCGCATCAAGGTGCAGGCTTGCGGTATCTGTCACAGTGATGTGCTCACGAAAGAGGGTGCCTGGCCGGGTATTGAATATCCGCGCGTTCCCGGACACGAGGTTGCCGGCATCATCGATGAGGTGGGTGCCGGTGTTTCCGCCTGGAAGAAGGGCCAGCGCGTCGGCGTCGGCTGGCACGGCGGCCAGGATAACACGTGTGCTGCGTGCCGACGCGGAGATTTCCGCAATTGCCGTAACCTCAAAATTCCGGGCATTAGTTACGATGGCGGATACCAGCAATACATGGTGGCCCCCGTCGAGGCACTGGTAGCGATACCAGAAACTCTAAAAGCCGTGGAAGCGGCACCGCTGCTCTGTGCCGGCATCACCACCTTCAACGCGTTGCGCCACAGTGGTGCCATGCCCGGCGACCTGGTCGCGGTGCTGGGTATTGGCGGGTTGGGTCACCTCGGAATCCAATTTGCGAGTAAGTTCGGTTATAGGGCCGCGGCCATCGGGCGCGGTTCCGAAAACGCGGCGCTCGCAAAGAAGCTCGGAGCTAGCGTGTATATCGACAGCAAATCGACGAACGCATCAGAGGAATTGCAAAAACTGGGCGGTGCACAGGTGATTCTAGCGACAGCGCCAAGCGCCAAAGCCATGTCCGAGCTGATCGATGGTCTGGGCCCAAACGGCAAGCTTATGGTCATAGGCGCGACATTTGATCCCATTGAGGTCACACCCATCCAGCTCATTACTGGGAGTCGAACGATTCAAGGCTGGGCCGCAGGAACACCAGCCGATTCCGAAGACACGCTGCGCTTTGCCGAACTAGCCGGAGTTCGTCCGATGATTGAAACCTATCCGCTCGAAAAGGCGGGGGACGGTTACGCGCGGATGCTGAGCGGCAACGCGCAGTTCCGCGTCGTTCTGACCATGTGAAGTTGGCCAAAAGGGCGACTCCTGCCGTTGGCCGGTTAGATTGCGACGCAATCCGGAGATGGGCATCCAACTGTGGAGGATTTCCTATGCGACCTGACACCGTTTCCGGAGCTGTCTTCCTCAGCCACGAGCCCTCGGCGACGCCGCGAAACGGCAGAAGCCCCGCGAACTGCGAGGGCACAGGCAATGGTTCTCGTTCTGGAGCCTAGCAGGTTACTGAATGGCACAACTGCTCGCAGTGAACGTTGGTCTGCCGCGTGAAATCGAATGGGAAGGCAAGACCGTGCGCACTGCCGTGTGGAAGCAGTCGGTTCGGGGTCGCCGAAACGTTGGGAAGTTGAATGTCGACGGCGATGGCCAGGCAGACTTGCAGGGACACGGTGGCGAGCACCGGGCCGTTTTCGTCTACCAGATCGACTCCTATCGCTATTGGGAAAAGCAGCTAGTGCGACAGGACTTCGTGTTTGGACAATTCGGCGAGAACTTCACGGTGGAGGGATTGTCGGACGATGAGGTCTGCATTGGTGACCGTTATCGGATTGGCAGCGCCCTGTTCGAAGTGACGCAGCCCCGAGTGACGTGCTACCGGGTTGGAATCCGAATGGGCGAGCCACGCATGCCCGCCCTGCTAGTCGAGCACCACCGACCCGGGTTCTACTTCCGCGTGCTCGAAGAGGGCGAAGTCGGAGGTGGGGACGAGATTGTGAAGGTAAGCAATGGTCCGGAACGCATGAGTGTTGCTGAGGCCGATGCCCTACTCTATCTTGCCGGACATTCCCCCGTTCAATTGGAACGGGCCTTGCGCATCCCGGCGCTGCCCTCCGGTTGGCGGAGTTCCTTCCAAGCGCTGCAGCAGCAGGGACTCAATGAAGGGCAGGCAATGGGAAACCGTGGCCTGTCGGTAGTAAGCCCGCCGCCCGCGTGGACGGGATTTCGCCCCATGCGGGTCTCGCGGATTGACCGGGAGAGTCTCAGCGTTTTTTCTCTGGTCCTCGTGTCCGCTGACGGTGAACCCTTGGCCGTGCCCCTTCCTGGGCAATTCGTGGTTCTGCGCCTTCATGTGCACTCCGGCGCGCCGCCGGTATTGCGTAGTTACTCGCTGTCAGACCTGCCCGGTACTGGGCACTATCGCGTGAGCATTAAGCAAGAAGAAAACGGCCTTGCCAGCACCTATCTGCGGACCCGAATCAAGCCGGGGAGCATCTTGGAGGTGAGCGCGCCCCGTGGCAGCTTCACGCTCGGTTCGGGCAGCGAGCCGGTCGTGCTACTAAGCGCGGGAGTTGGAGTGACACCGGTGTTGGCAATGCTACACGCCTTGGCTGCCGAAAAGTCAAGCCACCCGGTTTGGTGGCTCTACGGAGCACGCAATCGTGAGGAGCACCCATTCCTTGAGGAGTCGCGCGCTCTGGTAAAGCAATTGAAATACGGCCACAGCTACATCCAGTACAGCAAACCAGGACCAGCCGACCAAGGCGGTGCCGATTTCGATGCTGCCGGGCACCTGACTGTTCCTGCATTCGAGAAGATAGGCGTTCCGCATGAAGGTGAATTCTATCTGTGCGGACCTCAGGCGTTTTTGCGGGAGCTTGTCGCTGGCTTAGCGGCGTGGGGCGTAACTGCTGATCATATTCACACCGAGATATTCGGCGCACTTGATTCGATCACACCGGGGATGAAAGCGGTGACGCATTCTCCGCATTTGCCCGCGGAACCGGCGGGTTGCGGACCGCAAGTTTCCTTCGCACGGAGCGGCCTCACGTTGAGTTGGGATGCAAAATACCGGAGCCTGCTCGAACTTGCGGAAGCATGCGATGTGGCTGTGAGGTGGTCCTGTCGAAGCGGGGTCTGCCACACCTGCGAGACGGCGCTGATTGCGGGCAACGTGAAATACGACCCTGAGCCGCTGGATCCGCCCGCAAAGGGAGACGCGCTTATTTGCTGCTGCCAACCTGGGGGCGACGTGGTCCTCGACTTGTGAGAGATGGAATGCTTGCAACCGAAACAGTCTTCCGGCTCGCGTAGCGCCAACCGTTCGTTCCGTGTCATCGGCTCTGAAGGCGTTTGAGAATTCGGCACAGCGTAGCGAGGTGGCGAGTATTGAGGGGCCCGCTCCGTTCTTTATCAGACCGAAGTTACCGGGCAGACGCGATCTTTGAATTCTCTAACTTGGCCTTCGTGGCAACGCGTCGAGCACGAGGCTCTCCTGAGACATGCGGTTTTGTGCCGCCGATCTGGATCTCGGGCACGTTTGCTGTGAGGGGCACGGAAGTCCGCTGCCGCAATGACAGAGAAACTCAAGTGCTACCGTTCCCGGCCGAAGCGGTACAATGTGAAAGGGACAACCGCCGAATGCTTCGGCTCGCCTGAGGCGGCGATGAGCCACAGTAGTGAAGCAAGAAATCATGTCCTGAGCGCAAGCGCCTTCTCCAGGTCTCTCGACAGCCGCAAAGAGCAGGTCGAGAGGATCCTCTCGCTTGCCGATGTAAGGATCGACGGGGATCGTGAGTGGGACATTACGGTCAATAACCATCGGTTCTATTCCCGAGTTTTGCGGCACGGATCACTGGGCTTCGGTGAGTCTTATGTAGACGGCTGGTGGGATTGCCCCGCACTAGATCAGCTTTTTTCGAGAATCCTCGGCGCCGAGCTGGACCGAAACGCGCCCTGGGATTGGCGGCTGGCGCTGCAATGGATGCTCGCTGCCATTTTTAACCGTCAAACGAAATTGCGAGCGAAGTCCGTGGCCAAAAGGCACTATGACCTGGGCAACGAACTTTATCAAAACATGCTCGATCGTCGCATGGTTTACAGCTGCGGTCGGTGGGAACACGCTTCCAACCTCGACCAAGCGCAAGAGGCCAAGCTGGATTTCGTTTGCCGTCAACTCCGCCTGCAACCCGAAATGACTTTGCTTGACATCGGATGTGGCTGGGGTGGCCTGGCCAAGTTTGCCGCGGAAAGATATGGCGCCAAGGTTACTGGCGTCACCATATC